>LNFM01000021.1_pt1 | contig 331315 bp, 270 predicted proteins | sample 596031 | NCBI WGS metagenome assembly LNFM01 (sample SAMN04254537, study PRJNA301005) | activated carbon metagenome | isolation source: dual media filters at the Ann Arbor, Michigan drinking water treatment plant | place: USA: Ann Arbor | reverse complement strand
ACTCCTTGCTGAACTGTCTACGATTTGCCATTTATTTCCTCCTGATTGATTAAAACACCTTATCTTGGTGTCTTTCAAGTCAGGGACAGGCCAGATCAACATATCTGATACCCCTGTCGCCTTCAAATGGCATGCTGTGATCGAAATCACCATCGTATATTTTTGCCGGAATGCCCCGAGGGAAAGCTTTGCACTTCTTGCGCGATAGTTGGTAGTGATTACATTTCAAACACTGGGAACGGGACATGCGTAGCTCCAGTTGAGCAAATTACAAGCGAATACGGACGAATCAGAGAATAAATAAATGCATAAGAATGAATTTGATATTTAACCTAACGGATGGGCGGCGTACTTTTTATGAGAAAGTTTGTAGTCCTGATATTACAAGTATTGAAGTTGATTCATACACACCTTTAACAATTCCCCCCCAGAAGTGATTATGGAGGTTCTTCGTGAATAAAAACAATCCATTGATTGCAACCCCTCAAACCACTTACCCACCAGTTGGAATTTGCATTTATTGCGGGTCAGATGGAGGAAAGGATGGGTTACGAAAGGAACACATAATTCCGTATGGGCTTAATGGCAATTTCATTCTCCCAAAATCATCATGCAAAAAATGTGAAGCAGTGACGAGCGCATTTGAAGGATATTACTTGGGCAACATGATGATGAAACCCATACGACACAGCTTGCGCATGCAAAGCTCAAAAAAACATGTCGGACGCAAGGATCTTTTACTGCCCTACATAAAGACTGAGCGCTTTTACGCAGATAAAGCTTTTATGCCTATCGAAGAGTACCCTTCTACTCTTTTTTTATATCAGTTGGGACCTGCTGATTTTATCGAAGGTCTAGCGCCCTCTACTGACTTTCGAGAATCAAGAGCTTGGTCATATAGCCATGATCCTCAAAAACAAGAAAAATTATTTCAAGTGCTGGGTGCAAGGCGAATCTATCTCGCGGCATTCAATGCTATGAAATTCAGTAGCATGTTGGCGAAGATTGCTTATGCATTTGCGGTCGCAGATTTAGGGTACAAAAATATCAGGCCTTTTGTATTGGACACAATTTTTGAAAAAGACAAAACGCCATCTTATTGGATTGGTGGCAATAAAGAGTTGGCACCCCCAACGGACTTTTTACACCAAATGAGAATTGAATATATTCGAAAGCCGCTGGATTTCGATGGTCGCGTATATATTCTTGTCCATTTACGCCTGTTTGCTAACTTAGGCGCACCTGAATATCACGTTGTTGTAGGTGAAAAACTAAACGCCAATGTTTGAATCAAAGTTTAGTATGCGAGGCAGGGAACAATAGTGCGTTGGAGTAAGAGCGCCCATATCATTTGGAGAGTTTCGTACGTGGAGCTGAAAGATAAGCAGTAAAGCTATATATTGCGTATTACACCCAGAACCAAAAAAATTCCGTGCAAACAAGCTACGCAGCACGCTTTTCTTGCAATCGCTTAGGAAGCACAAGGGTTAAACAAATAATATTTTTGGTTCGTAGTACAGCGAGTTCGGGGAGCCACAGAATATAAAGCCTCACATGAAAATGTGGGGCTTTTTCTATTTCCGAACGTGACTAAAACGTGACAGTAGCAACACGTTATCACCTCCCTGTTGATTTGCTCGCAGAATTGACCCTCTCTAACTGATCCACCTTCCACTGTCTGGCGAAGGCTGCGACCCGGTCATACGACCCTTCAAATCCCAATGCACATAGATCGATATGCATCTGTTTCAAAGTACGTCGTTGCTTACGCGACTTCGTTGCCTCGGTCTTCAACCAGGTTGAAAGCTTGAACGCGTATTTGTCGAGAGAGGTCGGGGAACGTCGAACGGTATTTCGAGAGATACCCAATCGTTTGGATATCTCCCTCAATGAGACCTGGTCACGAAGGTGCCAGCGTCGAATTATTCCAAGTAATGCCACGTCGATCACTCCATATCTCCTACTCACTTTGGTAAGTAGGATTGTGTTCTAAACGTGGGTCAGTTTTGGATGCAAATTATGCGGCTAAGTGGGTCAGTTTTCGATGCAAATCAACAATGTGCAGTAACATTTAAATCCAGACCTAGTGCACGAGTCAGTTTCACCACAGTGTCGTAACGTGGCGTTGCACCAGGCGCGAGTGCTTTATAAAGACTCTCGCGGCCAAGGCCTGCTTTCTCCGCAACAGTAGCGATTCCTTTAGCTCTGATGACGTTGCCAAGAGCGATCATTAATGCATCAGTTTCGCCTTCTTCAATGGCGACATTGATATAGGCAGCAATTGCCTCTTCGCTATCGAGAAATTTAGCGGTATCGAATGTTCCAATTTTAGTAACCATGATTATTTATGCTCCTTTTGGATTTCTTCCCACATTACTTTCGCACGCTTGATGTCGGCCTTTTGCGATGTTTTATCGCCACCATTCAACAACAGATAGACCACCCGGCCTTCGCGTACGTAATAAACCCGATATCCGGGGCCAAAATCAATTCTCATTTCTGATATTCCATCGCCTACAGCTTCTGAATCACCGAAATTTCCACATTTTGCGCGGTCAATACGGACCAATATTTTTGCCCGGGCTTTTAGATCCGTTAGGGAGGTGAGCCAATCTTCGAATTCTTCTGTGCTGTGGATGTCGTTCATTAGAAACCATAGTATCCGATTGGATACATAAATCAAGGAATAATTACAGATTCACCAATTGTATTTTCACAACATCGTGGCTATGGCAATACAGTTCCAATGAACATCCCGATTCTCTTAAATAAAAAGCAACTAAGATGCGCGCTAATCGTAACGCCCAAGGCGAGTACTACACGAACCAGTATTTCCACCAGCAATACTGAGTTTTCTTGAGTCAAGCAGCCAGGCGTGCAGAGAGACGTTTGGGTAAAAGGACAACCAAACTAACAAGTGGTCTGGTTCGTGGCAAGAAATGTTCGGGGAGCCACAGAATATGAAGGGCCTAGTTGAAAAACTAGGCCCTTTTCTTTTGTCGAATCCTGTCGGCATTAGACAATGTCTAATACTCCTGCCTTCCGTTCTGATCTCACAAGTCGCCCACTTACTATCGCATTACTGCCAGCGGCTAAGCAGTTGATATGCGGCGCTCGGAATATATGTTTGCAAAATCGTCCCGCAGACCGGACGCGGCAACTTTTGATAATCGAGACTTCAAGCAGATTGGAGCTGCACATCTCATCAACAGGATGTCTGTATGGCTTAAACTTTGGCAGGCAGCAGGAACGGGATTAATTGGTGAGACATAGCCACACTAAAAGATTAACTACTGTGTGAGCTTTTCTGTCGGAACAACAGGGCTTCGAAGTCACAAATGGATAAAGGCCCGCTGAAAAAATAACCCTGAAACAATGCGCAGCCATTTAATAACAAAAAATTTCTTTGTTCTTGTGTTTCTACGCCCTCGGCTATCACTTCCAGATTCAGACTGTGCGCCATACCGATAATGGTTTGCACGACAATCGCATCAGACGGCTTGAGCAGCATGTTATGTACGAAAGACTGATCTATCTTGAGTTGATTCAGCGGCAATCTGGTCAAACTTGAAAGTGATGAATAGCCCGTTCCGAAATCATCCATCGCAAAACTGACGCCCAATTTTTTTATACTTTCCATCTTTTCGGAAGTAGCTTCGATGTCGTGCATCATGCTTTCCGTTAATTCTAGTTTCAAGCGCGCTGGATTGATTCCACTGGTCGTAATCACGTCGATGAGCAAAGACACGAAATCCACCTGCAAAAACTGACGTGCACTGACATTCACGGCGATTTGAAGATCTCTGGTGCGTGCGTCTTTTTCCCACGCCTTGATCTGATCACAGGCTGTTTGCAGTACAAAAAGTCCAATACCGATAATCAATCCTGTATCTTCAGCAATCTTGATGAAGTCATTCGGCAATATCATCCCACGTTCAGGAGAACGCCATCTCACCAAGGCCTCGGCGGCGATAATCTTGCCTTCAGAATTTAATTGCGGCTCAAAATAAACTTCCAGCTGATGTTCTCTCAATGCACAACGAAGCTCCTGTTCGAGCTTTGAATACGAGGCCACAGCGATCTGCATCTCTTCATTAAAGAAGCACAAGGAGTTTCTGCCGCCTTTTTTTGCCTGATACATCGCCATATCCGCATTCTGTAACAGCGCCTTGGGAGATTCGCCTCCTTCAAACATGCAGACACCAATGCTGGCGGTACAAGTAAATTCACAATCAAGAAATTGATATGGTTGGGCCAAAGAAGTCAGAATTTCTCTGCCTATCGCCATTGCCTGACGTGCCGCCTCCACCTCGCTCGCATTCAAGTCGCTCACCAAGACAACGAATTCGTCACCACCGAGTCTGGCAACGGTATCTTCATGCCGCACGGAATGGCGTAGACGTTCGCCAATCTCAATCAGCAATTGGTCTCCCGCAGCGTGTCCCTTGGAGTCATTAATTGTTTTGAAATTATCCAGATCAATGAATAAGAGCGCGCCGCGCAAACCACTTTGCGGCAATTTGGCCAATACTCTGATGAGCCTGTTCTCTAAATGCAGTCGATTAGGCAGTTGCGTCAGCGAATCATAAAATGCCAATCGCTTGATTTCTTCTTGAGCGCTACTGTGCGTTATGTCATACAAAAAGCCGACGTAATACGAAACTATTCCTGGAGCTGGCTTGATCGCTGCGATGTTGAGCCACCCGACAAAAGGATGCCCATCCTTGCGTCGTTCGTGTATTTCACCCTGCCAATGACCATTCGACCGGATGGCGTCAAATATCAATTTATAATTTTCTTGTTCTACACTTTGTGAACTGAGTAGCTGCACGCTCTTGCCTCGCAGTTCTTGCCCGGTGTAGCCGGTAAGCCTGGTGAAGGTTTTATTGACCTGCAAAATCACTCCATCGGGATCTGTGATGCAAATACCGGCAACAGATTCAAGTGCAGTCGCTGCGATCCGAAGTTTTTCTTGCGCCTGCTTGTTCGGCGTCATGTCGAACATGATGTAGCGGCAGGATAACAACTGGCCGGCAGCATCTCTCAAGCCACTCGTACTGAGGGAGATGTGACGTATTGCGCCGTCTTTTGATAGCAGGTCGAGCTCGATACCAGAAAATTCAGATCGAGCCGCTATTGCAGATTCTGTCCTCAGCTTTTCCTGACTATTATTCGTCAAGAAGTCACCTAGTTTTTTCTTGCCTATCAATTCTTCCTGGGTGGAAGCGAGCCAGCTCAATACATGAGAATCAACGCTGGCGAAGGTACCGTCCGCTGCAAGGCTGTAACTGCCAAACGGCATTTGGTCATATAAAAAATTGATTTCAGCTTCAAGCTTCTCGAGCTTTTCTGTAAGAATAAAAAAGGACTTTTCTTTTTCCTTTTCCTTTTCCTTTTCAATTGGGAAATTGTACATTCCGCGACCTTCAGAAAAATAAGCACTGAATCATTTATAAGAATTTATAGGTTGATGATGCAGCTACCGACACCAGGAATCAAACTCTAGAAGAGATACCAACCTGGCTTTCTTTGTGAAACGGAAATGTCGTCCTTTACTTCGTTAATGATTTCGCCACGTCAGCAGCGCGGCTTGCCATTTTTGCAGCCTCTGCTGCAGCTGAAGTTGCTCTTAATGTTGCATGTGCGGCCTCGGCTGACGCTTGCACGGCTGTTTCTTCTGCCTGAGCGGCGGCGGCAGATGCGGCGGCAGCGGCGGCAGCAGAAGCGGCAGCGGCCGCTTCAGATGCCGCTAAAGCGGCTTGGCTCGCTGCCTCTGCAGCGGCAGATGTCGCTTCAACTATCTGCGCCGAAGCCGATGCAACCGCAGCAGCTGTAGCACTTTGGCAAGCCAAGGCTGCTTTTTCAGCTGCGGCAGCTGAGCGCAATGCACATTCCAAGGCGTTTTCAGTCAATCCCTTCATCGCTTGAAGAGTCTCAGAATAGCGCTTGTTAACAATCAGATAGCCGTCCCGCAAAGAAGAAAAATCCGACTCCAAACGCGCCAGCCTGTCAGTAATAATCTTGTCCGAATCGATAGTCATATATAGCTATTGCCTAAAAAATTAAGTATCCAATGAAAAGTTTTTTGTTGAATTCGACTGTTTATAAATGAATATATTATTCAAGATGCTACATCTTGCAACAAAAAACAAGCAAGCTGAATTGCTGGTATCTGACGATACGATGCCGACTAAAGAATTGAGACTCAGTTATTGCAAAACCACGCTACGAATGACGCCATTTTTATTCTTATATTTCGACATACCAACGTGCACTATCAAATCAACATCTAATCCATGTATTTGACTTGATAGTGACACGCATTGAATCCAAGCAATGTCAAATCGTAGCTCTATTTTTCTTAACCTTTAGAAACGATAGCCGACGCCGACACCGATCAGCCAAGGATCAATTTTGACGGCGCTCAATTGTCCGGCGCTGGTGGTTACATCGCTTCTGATTTGCACTTTTTTCACATCCAGATTCAATGACCAGTTTTTATCCAGTTTGAAATCAACGCCTGCTTGCAACGCCAAACCGACACTGCTGCTTTCAAGCTGCGCAGCACCATTCAACAAATGCACACTGGAAATTCTCGTGTAGTTAACGCCAGCGCCAACATAGGGGCTGATCGTCTTTTCGGGGCTGAAGTGATATTGCAAGGTCAATGTCGGCGGCAAATGTTTAAAGGTACCGATCTGTGCACCATCCAGAGAGGCTTTTTGCTTTTGCGGATAAGTCAGTACCAGCTCGGCCGCCCAATTAGGCGTAAAGAAGTAGCTGATATCAAGTTCTGGAATTGTTTTGGAATTGATGGTCAAGCGATCAGATGCGCCAGTACCGCCGATGGGATCTGATTTATTGGCAGGATCGAGATGAATGGCACGCACACGCACCAACCATGGGCTCTCTCCTGATGATTGTGCAAATACTTGCGAACTGATGCTGAGTAAAGATACTAATGCGACTGCCAGTACTGATTTTTTCACGAAGACTCCAACGTTGATGGGAACGATCAACAAGGTATCGCACCAACATTTTCAGAGTTTGATCTTGATCAAATCTTCAGCAGACAACTAATCATTCCGCGACTTTAAAAACTTTTTTCGCTGTTCATTCACTTGTTGGACAACGCTGTGAGCACTAACGCTTTGCATAAATATCGCTGCGCGTCAGTGGCACTGCTGACTTTGCACCGCCCGGCTTGGACGCCAGTATCTGGTAAATGCCTGTACCACCTGATTCAAATTCCAACGCACACGCAGACATATAGAGTCGCCAGACGCGATAGGCAGGTTCGCTGACATATTCCAATGCCTCTTCGCGATGCTCTTCGAGCCGCTGCACCCAATGCCTGAGCGTCAATGCATAGTGCGGCCGCAATGCCTCTACATCATGGATTTCAAAGCCGGTCTGCTCCATCCTGCGTTGAATATTGCTGACCGTATCCAGCTCGCCATCGGGGAATACGTAACGATTGATGAATTCGGTATCGATCGTCCGTTGCCATCCCTCTTCATCATGTGTAATGCCGTGATTGAGAAACAGACCACCGGGACGCAATACTCTTTTGATGGTGGCGTTATACACAGGCAGATTCGACAATCCCACATGCTCAAACATGCCAATGCTGGATATCTTGTCGTAGACCGCGTCGCCTTCCAGATCGCGGTAATCGCGCAACTCGACAGTGACCAGATCTTTCAAGCCCTCAGCCGCAATGCGTGCCTGCGCATATTCAAACTGCTTGTGACTCAGTGTGATGCCATGCGCACGCACACCGTAATGACGCGCTGCCCAGCACACCATGGCACCCCAACCACATCCAACGTCGAGCAGACGCTCGCCCGGCATCAGCCGCAGCTTGCGGCAGATATGGTCGAGCTTGTGCTCCTGCGCATGCTCCAGGGTGTCGTTCTCGGACTCGAAGTAGGCGCATGAATAAACCATTTCCTTGTCCAGCCATAGTTTATAAAACAGGTTCGACACATCGTAATGAAATGCGATGGCAGCCTGGTCGCTACCCTTTGAATGTCTGTGCGAAAATCTGCCTGAATCAAATGGTGTGTCGAGAATGCTTTTAGGTTTTGCCGGCAGGCGCCACGCATCACGCAATAAAGCCCAACGTACGCCTAGTGAAAAATCGAACGTTTTAAAATACTGTTTGAGTCCAAGCGCTGCATAGAGATCACCGTCTACATCAATCAAACCATTGATGTATGCATCGGCAAGCGGCAATGGACTACGGCCGAATATCAGCTTGCGCAACACGGCCGGATCTCTGAGCAAGAGTGTAAATTTTGGCGTGATGATTTCAATGTGATGCAGTTGCTCGCTCAGCAAGCGCAGTGTCGTCGCACTTGGAAAATCCCGTAACAAATGGGTCAATATCCGCAATGCCGCATGTGCATGCCCCGCCTCCACTGCGCTGGATGACATGCAGGAACCGCTCATCAGATTATTGTTTCGATTATTCATTGCCTGGCCCTATCTGAAAACATTCCGACGGGTTGCCCAGCAGCAGAGTCGAATGGGCAAAAAATACTGCGCACAGCAACAATCCGATACACGCATCAGGAGTATCTGGACGATTATCTAAAAATAAAATGGCGCTGCAGCCGTGTCGTTATGCACGACGACAACCATCCGGGCATCTGCAATGCGCGAACACGAGCTTGATGAAAATGCGAATCAGATTGCATGTAACTTTCCTCTTACTTAAAAGCAGAAAAACGTTACGCCTATCCAGACCGACCTGATTTTTTACAAAATGCGAGAATGCATCAACTACCTGTAAGTGGCGATACAAGTTCGCAGAGACGAGCATGTACCACCACTGTTCACAAACAAGAAATTACTTGCTGTTACTGTCTATATCGACCAGACACTCACGGCCTTTTTGCGTGATATCAAAGCCGCTTGCACCTTCTTGCGCCACTATGTGGCCTTTCTTGCCGAGGAAGGTTGCCACGTCAGATTTGAGCACCGCCTGAGAATCACTAGCGATCGCACGCAAGCCCTCGATACAACTCTTGATGAATAAGGTTTGCTTGCCTTTATCGGTCACACCCAGGCTGCCATCTTTTGCATAGGCGATATATTTCAAGCCCGTCAGACGCTTGGTATTCCGCGCCACGCAGGCAGACGGCCGCGCATGCTTGATACCTGCGACTATCTGTTCCAGCGCATCAAATTCATCTGTCGTTAAATCCCCACCCATACACACTTCCCGTCTTTAATATCTATGATTCCCGCAGCCGAATAGCTGCGCTTAAAATCGTGGTAAATCTGCCAGCGTGCGGCCAGGCACATCGTGATCGATCGTATCGATATCTTCAATGCCGTGCTCAGGTATGACGATATGCACACGCGGTCCGAGCACCATTTCGTTACCTACCTTGAATGCTGTCGCCACTTCATCGCCAAAATGCAATGCATCGACCACCAGACTCACATCTTGCTCCAAAGTAACGGCCTCCCAGCCAGGAGAACCATCGGCCTTGCGATGCCCACGTCCCCAACGCACCATTTCTACTTTGTCGCCTGCATCGTTAAATCGCACTGCTTCAATCAAATGAACTGACATCAATCTCTCCGTAAAAGAATGGCTGAATTTTCCGCCCTCATGGTACGCGCCCTGCCAACTCCCAGCAAGACGCATGCTTATTTGCTTCTAAGCCCATATGCGCCGGTGCAAGCGCATATGAAATAGCCATTTACATAACAATATATTAACAATATGCGCTTCTCATCAAGAAATTTGTTAATTTTTTTGATTACGCATCTCAGAAAAAACTGTGTGGGGAACGTGCGATGTTGAACGACGGCAATGTCAATTTTTATTTGCAGTAATTCGTGGCTGATTAATTGTTAATTTTCCAGTGAGTAACAATGCCATATCCCATATTTATGGGATATGGAACAATAAAGCAAATGACTAGACTGAGGGCGAAACAAGGGAGGCATGCCGGTCAGTTGTTACAGCCACTTGCCGCATAAATAAAAACAAACGCTTAAAACCGAATGTGTTTTCTGATGAGCTACTTCAATCAAGATTCCATAAGACACGCGGCGTTTTCGTCCCATCACCTTTTATTTCCCGTCAACAATTCTTACCGACTTTTATAGTCCGACTTTATAGTTTTACTTGCTCAGATCAACTTGCATTTCGATAGTTAACGCTCATTTTCTTATTCATATGTTTGAAAGAATTTCAGGAGCTTATCCGCGACACAGAATGGCAAGGGGCAGTTACATCCGGCGCAATCTTCATTTCCTCGTTCTATGGTCTCTGTTCGCGGTGCTATTGACGCTACTTCTCTGGGGCGCCATGTTCTCGAAACTCGAAGGCGACAAGAAACAACTGGAAGAGAATGCGCTTAAAAAATCGGCATCCATCTCAAAAGCCTATGCGCAATATCTGACCCGAACTGTTGAGCAACTGGATATTCTGGCTAAACAAATAAAGTTCGGCTGGGAAAAATCCAACGGCTCCTTAAGTTTCGAAAAAATGAGCATGGAAGGCGTGCTCAACATTCCTCGATTCGCTTCAGCGGCGATTTATGATGAAAACGGTATGCCAGTCACGGCAACACTTCCTTTAGGAAGCAAATTTAATGTGCTGGATCGTGAATATTTTAAGTTTCACAAAACAAGTCGGTCGACTGCACTGCGTATCGGCACGCCGACTATAGGACGGCTAAGCGGCAAGAAGATCATTCAGGTAACGCTGCGCATCGAGAAAGATGGCGGCAAATTTGGCGGCGTACTTGTCCTGGGTATTACACCGGAATTCTTTACCCTTTTTTCCGATGACCAGGTATTGGGTGAAAGAGGCATTCTCGCCTTCATTGGCGAAGACGGCATCGAGCGCATGTCCAAGGTCGGCAATGAGCAACGCGACACCAGCCCACTTTCTGCACAAAAAATAGATACCGACCTTGCATCCAGGGCCACCCATCTTTTCCCGGATGGCAGAACGCGCTTTATCGCTACTCACAAATTAAGCGGTTACCCATTCTTTGCTTTGGTGGGACTGGACCAACAAGACGTACTGCAACCGTATGAGCGCAATTTGCTGATGTATCGCAAGATAGGGATTGCAGGCACCATCATTTTCTTCCTGTTTTCCCTCATCGCCATGTGGATGTCGATACGCCTCGCATGGCGCAATCATCAAGCCAAAACAATACGGGAAACTTATCGTCTTGCTACCGAGGGTGGCAACGAAGGTTTTTACATTCTGCTTTCTGAAGAGGATACAAGCGGCTTCATTACCGACTTTACGGTTGTCGATTGCAATGAAAAAGGGGCGTCATTTTTCGGTCTGCCCAAAGAGAAATTTCTTGGTGCCAAAGTATCTGATTATTACTCGGGCGAGTATTTTGACCGTGTCATGAATGCCTACCGCTTAGGCATGGAAAATGGTTTTTACGAAGACGACTATCGCATTCCTGAAGGTAGTCCGATCAAGGCGGAATGGGTAAAGCGAAAATTCGTACGCGCCGACAAGGGCCTTGCGATTACCTTGCGCGATATCAGTGAATCCAAACGCCACGAGCGCGAAATGTCGCGTCTGGCGATGGAAGATGCGCTCACCACTTTGCCGAATCGGCACTGGCTGATGCATTATTTGCCAGCAGCATTGGCTACCGCGCAAACGAATAAAACCATGCTGGCCGTCCTCTTCATCGATCTGGATGACTTCAAAAACGTCAACGATACCCTGGGCCATTCCGCTGGCGATCAGTTGCTGTGCGCAGTCGCAGCACGCTTGAAATCAGTAGTACGTTCGACCGACAAGGTCATTCGACTAGGCGGCGATGAATTTACGATAATTCTGGAAGCGATACACAATGAAGAAGAAGTCGCCCACATCGCATTTAATATCAACCAAGTCTTGCACGAGCCATTCGAGCTGACACGCGATACGACATCGAAGAAAAACAAAGTAGGTGGCTCTATCGGCATCGCCTTGTTCCCGCGTGACGGGCACGATGTGGAAACACTCGTGAAGAACGCAGACATCGCCATGTATTCAGCAAAGATTAACTGCAAGGGCGAGTTCCGCTTCTACGATCGCATGCTGTACGAAAACATCAAACTACGGCTGGATACTGAACAGGATTTGGCACAAGCCATACGGGAAAATCAATTCGAGCTATATTTCCAGCCGCGCGTGGCCACTTGCACCGGCGCGCTGACCAGCATGGAAGCATTGATACGTTGGCAGCATCCGACGCGCGGGTTAATCCCGGCCAGTGAATTTATTGATTTGGCAGAAGACAGCGGGATGATCAACGCGATCGGCGAAATCGTAATTGACAAGGTATGCGCGCACATTACGGCATGGCTGGCGCAAGGAATACAAGTGGTACCGGTTTCGGTCAATGTATCTGCGCATCAGTTCAATGATGGCAAGGTCAAGAACCTGATTGCAGGATGTCTGGCCAGACACAAGGTTCCTGCAGGGTTACTGGAAATCGAGCTAACCGAATCGGCCATGATGCGTAATAGCGGCGATATTTTCGACGAGATATCCGCCATCAATAAAATGGGAATCACCATGTATGTGGATGATTTTGGCTCGGGATATTCATCATTGTCACTGCTGCAGCGGTTGGATATGGATGTACTGAAAGTCCATCAGGCATTTACTGCGCAACTGGGCCGGGGTAAGGATGGCGAAATCTTCTTCACTGCCATCGTCTCTATGGCAAAAGCACTCGACATGCGCGTCGTCGCCGAAGGTGTGGAAACGCAAGCGCAATTAAAGATACTGCAGACGCTTGCTTGCGACGAGATACAAGGCTGCTATATCGCAGAGCCATTAGCCGCAACCGAAGTTCCGGGCTTGATTGCAAAGCACTGCCTTTTCCCCTGATTCAATTCCAGGCCGGTGCTTTGGCCACGTAATCGCGTCGCGCCAATAGACATTTTTTGTATGCGCTCAGCGCGCTTCTCTTCCCGTAAGAATGATCCACGACCGCTATAATGTCGTTCTTGGCGAGACTTGCCCTAGTTGCTGGCCTCACCCTTTTTCCGGCATTTGCTGCAAGCGATGCATCCTTGTTAAAAAGAATGTGCACCATGAATAATCAACGTCCTGTCGTACTCTGTCTCTCCGGCCACGACCCAAGCGGTGGCGCAGGCCTGCAAGCCGATATCGAAGCACTGATGGCACAAGGTTGCCATGCAGCGCCCACGGTTACCGCGTTGACCGTACAAAACTCGGTTGACGTCTCTGATTTCCGCGTTCTGGATGCGGAATGGGTGCTGGCACAGGCAGATGCGGTAATCACCGATTTGCCCGTAGCCGGCATCAAGCTCGGTATGTTGGGCTCGGTCCAGATGGTGGATACCGTCGTACAAATTTTGCGGCGCTTGCCGCATGTACCGATAGTGTGTGATCCAGTATTGCGCGCCGGCGGTGGCGGTGCATTGGGCAAGGATGAGGTCGGCTACGCGATGCGCGAACGCTTGCTGCCACTCGCGACAATTGCCACACCCAACCTGCCCGAAGCACGTATTCTGACTGAACTGCCGAACGGCACACCGGATGAATGCGCCGAAAAATTACTGCCATTTTGCCAGCACTTGCTGATTACAGGAGGCCACGGCGACGAGCACGAAGTCCACAATCGTCTGTATTCGCGCGACGGCACATCCAGCACCTTCACCTGCGCTCGACTGCCAGGCAGCTATCACGGCTCGGGTTGTACGCTTGCCAGCGCATTGGCTGGCCGTCTGGCTCTCGGTGAAGATATATTGACGGCGGTGGAAACCGCATTGACTTACACATGGCGCACCTTGCGCGATGCAGACAGGCCAGGCAAGGGACAATACTTCCCTCGCCGTTTGCCACTGGATTTCTGCCCTTGAAAAGCCAAGTGCATGATTTGTAAGCGCGATACAAACAAAAAAGCCTGATAAATAATCGTCAGGCTTTTTTATTTGTCGTATGGTTTGTTGCGCACAATCTCAAGCAAGCGGCGACAATTCTTCCTTGTGCCAGCCAAACTTCTTCACATACGCCGTATTCAATCCCAGGCATTGTTTGGAGCTGCATTGATCGCGATGAACACACTGGTAAAAACCATTACGCATGAATTCTGTCCAGAACGCGTCATCGATATACAACTCAGGCTGATCGTTATATAAAGCTGCGCGATCGCTACCGAGCAGACACTCGGGAAAGTTTTTAACTTCTATGCCGCGCCCTACTGCTTGCGCATCCGCGATTGCCTGCTTTAACAAAGGCAACGCAGCGATATGAGACGCGACCAGGTTCTTGTCGTCACTCTCGCTCATAGGAAAATAGAACCAGAACTCCATCTGCGCAAGTTGCTTCAAATGGGCCAGACGTTCTACCAATTGCGGCAATTGACGATAGCTACGCTCGGTTACAACCGTATTGGTGATCGTTACGACGTCTGGAATTTTGTCGAGAATTTCCAAACCGCGTATGGTTTTATCAAACGAACCGGGAACTGTCGTAATTCCATCATGGGTCGCGGCATCTGCACCTGCCACACTGATAAAAAACTCATTCACGCCGGCATCCACCAGCTCGGCACAATAGCTTTCACTACCCAAACGCATGCCATGCGTTTGAATACGTACTTTTTCAAAACCGGAATTTCGCGCCATACGCACCCATTCGGGCAAGTCGCGATGCAGGGTGATTTCTGATCCGGTCAGGATCAGACCTTTCCATTTGCGATGCATGCCATTTTGCGCCAGCAATGCATGCAACTGTTCCGTCGTCTGCGGCTTCAGCCTATCCATCGTGTCTTCGATCATGCAATGGACGCACTTCAGGTTGCACCTGAATTCCATTGTCATCGAGACATACTGCCTGTGATCAAAACAGCCCATGCGGGTCCTTGTTAATTCAGCGAGTCAGCGCGGGGGAAATCGCGTTCAGAACACACCATAGTATGCGCTCTTCAATACCTTGACGACGCCGTTTTCCATCCGATAATCAATCCCTACGTCGAACAGCAAATAGTCCAAACCAGCACGGTGCTGTTCCGCAAAAGCAATCTGCTCTGCCGGGAATTGCATTTTCTTCAAAAAGAATAGCAGCTGATCTATCGTAATACGCGAAAAATACACGCCGTCGTGGGTGCGTTTGTTGGCAACAACGATGGTTTGGCACTCGCGCAGCTGCGGCCACAACACAGTATCGAGATCGAAATGTGCAAGATCCAGATAAACCGATGAGCGCACTTTATCGACGATTTCGCGTGCCTGCGTACGCGCATCGAAGAAGAAATAAAAATTCTTCATGGTCGTCGCTTCTTTTGTAACCGTGTAGCAGATACCGGAAGACACAGTGCTGCCGACGTTCCCCATATACATCTGCAACTCATCCATCTGCCCGCCTTCGTTCAGCAAGGCATGATTCAAATCGATGGAAAACATGAAGTAATCGGATGACTCTTTTACTGTCAGATCACAGGCTATCCATGGCTTGATCACTTGCAGCAATTGCGTAATTGAACGGGTGCGTTGCTGGCGATCGTAATCGTAAAAATACAATTCCCAGCTGATCTTGCCGTTTTCCTGCTTGACGCCCCACACCGTGCGCGACATGCCGAATGCGTGACGTACGGCAGCCACGACTTCGGCAGCACGCGAACCCATCCCTTCACACGCAAACGTATTGTTGAGCAGATTGACAGCACGCAGCTTGCCTTGCGGATTCGCAACGGGTTCGTATTCCCATAGACAATAGTCGTAATAACGATCTTCCGCCGAAGTCAGCTCAAGCGACAAGGCAGGCAAACTTACACACGATTTGTCAAGGGTATTCAAATTAACCTCACTTGATCGCAGTAATCAGGATAAACGGCATATCCAGCGGCACTTCCGCGATGGTAACGGAGTGAAAGCCGATCGCCTCCAGTTGCGCCTGATACGCTTGTGGTGTGCGGTAAGAACGGAAAAACAGCATCAGCGGCAATTGACCGTATGCGATTTGCACATCCTTCACCTGCGCCTCGGTACGCTCAAAAATCATCAGTGTGCCACCGGGCTCCAACGCATCGTATGCGCGACGTAAAAAGTCGCACATCTCCGCATCCGGCCAGTCGTGCAACATGGACTTGAAAGTAATCAGATCGTAAGCACGCGGCAAAGCAGCTTGCGTCGGATCGCGCTTGATGAAGCTGATACGCGCAGCTTCCTGCTCGTCGGCCACATGCTTGGCACCGATATCACACACCAAAGGCAAATCATAGACAGCTGCACGCAACTCGGGATGCTTGCGACACACGCGCAAAACAAATTCACCGCTATTGCCGCCGATATCCAGCATGCGTTGATACCGTGAAAAATCAAAAGCAGCTATACAGGCTTGCGCTTCATACTTGGTCAGCGCTGTCGTTATACGCATCCAGCGTGCCGTCTGTTCATAATTCTCGGCAGTTGGTTCAAACGCGCGCTGATAAGAAAACAACTTGAAGATGCGCGCCTGTTCGACAAACTTGGCCGGCTCCATCAGCAAGGCCGTCAGCAAATGCAGAAAGTCAGGTGCCACCAAATTCGCAAAGTACAACTTGGCTTCCATCAAATCCCGATAAACCAGCGCTGCCTTGAAACTTGCCGAGAGTCGAATGGTATCGGTCGCGTCGGCTACTCCATCCTCGTTGGATTTGCTTTCAAGCACGCGATTCGCGCGCAGCATACCCAGCAATAAATGCAAGCCGCGTTGATCCAGTTGAAGTTCAGTTTGAATTGCCAAAGTCGTAGATGAAGCATGCGCTATCAGGTAATCGATGACGCCCGTTTCAAACGCAGTAGATAAGGCGCACGCGCCCACCATATCGGCAATGAAGGCATCAACGCACAGATAGTCGCGTTCTTTTCCGAAATGACTATCCCATTGCACTTGGCGGATACTCATCGCGCCACCGTGGGAGATTGAGCAATATGATCCAGCACGCTTTGTACGATTGAGGCGATCGGCTGCGTGCCATCAACGATCAAATCGGCCTGCGCACGCACTGTGCGGCGTTGCGCTTCCAATACAGCATGTATGGTCGCGATGTAATGTCCTAGATAATCATTGAGCCAGGCCAAGCCACGTTTTGCGCTGGCAGCGTCCTGCCGCAACATGTCTGCGCTGACTTCGCGTATGCGGCGTGCCAATGCAATATCGAGCGGCACATCGACCCATACCAGCAGATCGATGTTGTCCGTAGTAGCGGACCAGGCACGCCCCAAAGGCATTTCAAAAATCAGGTCTTGTGTGCCAGCAACGATAGATACGCCATCGCGAGCATTAATTGCGTCACCCTTGCGCAAAATAGCAAGATCATCCGCCAGGCCCGGCGCTTGCAACTGATTGAAATCTGCACCTTCTGCCAGCCATTTTGCAAGCGCATCGACAGACTGACGTGTGGCATTTTCGTAGTCGTCGAAACGCAGCGTTACGGAATCTTTCAAAGCCGAGGCAAGCGCAGTCACCAAGGCCGATTTTCCGCCGCCGATAGGGGCGGCAATTGCGATGACTTTACGATGACTGCGGTCGTGCATGACGTCAGACTTTATTTAATGAAGCGTACGTTGCAGCGGATGCCGGATGGAATTTTGTTGCCTGGATTGCGCAGCTCCAATCGCACACCGAAAGTTCCGCTAGCAGCATCGATGACGCGATCAACCACTTTAACGCTGGCGACATGACTGCCATTGACCATCGAGCCCATCGTGACTTCGCCTTTCATGCCTGGCTTGATCTCGCCGAACAGTTCTACCGGCACAATGACTTCTACATTCAATGGATCGATCTGTGCCAGTTTGAGAATTTTTTCCTGCGCGATGTGATCGCCGGGGGCGAGATAACGCTCAACCACCACGCCACTCAATGGACTGGTGATCGTACGGAGGTTTAATACTTCCTGCTGTTGCTTGCGCTCCAGTGTGGCAAGTCGTGTCTGCGTTTCCAGTTCGTCTTTGTCGCTGGCCGAAATTAAATCCTTCTTGAAGAGCTCTTCATTACGCTGCACCTTGCGTTGACCGTATGCCTCTTGCGCAGCACGCAAAGTCACTGTCGCTGCTTCGACCGACGAATTGAGACGCGCAACAACCTGGCCTTTCTTGACGTCAGAACCGCGATCAACCAGAACCTGGCTCAAGGTACCCTCCACCGGGCTACCAACGTTGGCAATGATGTAGGGTTCAAGCAGGCACTCCATCTGATCGCCGATACTCTTGCCGCGGTTACCGCTTTGCGGCATTGCTGCAGACACCGGTTTCGCCGCAACCGCTGCCTTGTTTGCGGTAGGTGTCGTTGCAACTGGAGCTTGTTTCGCACCCGGTGCCAGATTTGGAACTGGTGCCGGCAATGGTGATGAAAATACCGGCTTGTCGGCAGCGATTGCCATCGAAGCGAGTGCGCTCAAAATGAAACCTGCCAGGATGGTGTTCAGTCCGTTGGTGTAATGCTTTTGCATAGAGATTCCCTTGTATTTTTTGTGATTCCGAATTCGTTGAATGATAAAACCGGCATAAATTTATTCTGCACGTCCTGAGAAGGACAGGATGTCGCCCATCTGCTTATCCGCTTTTAACAAGCTCTTGCGTATGCGCGACTGGCTGCGCTCAGTACGCTTTTGTGCATAACGTATCCATTTGGCGTGCAGCATTTCTTTCCTGTCGCTGAACCTGCTCACCAGGCGGCGTAACACCAGTGCCGACAAGCCATTGTTGTATGGAACAAGTAATGCATCCTGCAATGACAGGATCGCCTCAACATTGCCAGGATCGCCCTGTCGTGCACAACGGCCCGCGATCTGTCTATCGATACGGCCGGCCTCATGCCGTTCCGACAGAATGACATGCAAACCACCAAGTTCGGCTGCGCCTTCGCGCAATTTGATATCGGTGCCGCGCCCCGCCATATTGGTGGCGATGGTGATACGGCCAATATGACCAGCGTCAGCCACGATGTCGGCTTCTTCGCCGTCTTGCTTGGCATTCAATACTTTGTGAGCAATGCCGCGTTCTTCCAGTTTTTGACTCAACAGCTCGGACGACACAACCGAGCGCGTACCAACCAGTATCGGCGCACCACGTTGATGGTGATGCAAAATGCGCTCCAGCACGCATTTCCATTTTTCTTCATCGGTAGCAAATACCCTGTCTGGATGTGTCATGCGCAAACTCGAGCGATTGGTCGGCACCTTGACGACGCCCAGACCATAGATACTGCCAAGTTCGGCAGAGACTTCCGATGCCGTACCACTCATGCCGGATAAATGCTGATAACGACGGAAGAAGCGCTGGTAACTGATGCGTGCCAAAGGCTCGCGGCGCGCAGTCACGTCCAGCCCTTCCTTGACTTCGATCAGCTGATGCAAGCCCTGGCCCCATGAACGATCTGCCATCACGCGACCGGTAAATTCATCGATGACCTGAATTTTGCCGTCACGCACCAGATACTGCTCGTCACGCGCGAACAGGAACAAGGCGGTCAGTGCCTGATTGATCATTTCTTCGCGGCGCAAAGTAATGTTCCATACCCCGCCTAGCGACTTACTGAGGTCGATCACGCGCTGATGACCTTCTTCCTGCATTTCGATACGACGTTCGCCACGCAGAATACGATAGTGCAAGCCTTCGACCAATTGCTGCGCCAGATCAATCGCCTGCCCTGCAAACAACGCCTCATCCGGCGACGATACTTCTGCAGAAATAATCAATGGCGTACCCGCTTCATCGGCGAGCACACTATCTGCCTCATCGACAATTGCAAAACTGAGGCCACGCAATAACAGACGACGTATGCGGGATTTTGCTACATCACCGCCATAAATTTTTTCCAGCTTCAGATGCAGCGAATCTGACTGCGAACCAAGTACGATGCGGTCACGCAGATAATCGAAAACTACGGTCTTGTTGGTGCAGTACACCACATCACATGAATAAGCCAGCTGGCGTTCTTCGTGACTCATCTCTGAAGTGACGGCTGCGGAAGAAATACCCAGCGCCGCATACACCGGTTGCATCAATGCGTGATCGCGTTCGACCAGATAATCATTGACCGTAATTACGTGTACCGGCCTGCCGGCCAGAGCGGCGGTGCAGGCTGGCAGCGTTGCCGTCAGCGTCTTGCCCTCACCCGTTTCCATCTCGGCGATCATGCCTTGCAACATGACCCAGCCACCGATCAATTGCGAGTTGAAATGGCGCATGCCGTGGATACGGTCCGAGGTTTCGCGCACCAGTGCAAATGCATGCGCGACCAGTTCATCCTTCATTCCTTCGCGGCGCAATTGACGCGTCAGTTCACGTGCCAGCTCGCGCAAACCGTCCGCATCCAGTTCGCGCAAAGGCGCTTCAAACGGTGCGACCTGATCGACAATCGCATGCACTCGTTTTGGCCGCGCGCGCAATTTGCGCACGATGGTTCCAGTCAATGCATTGCCGATGCGATCCAGCAATTGATCGGCTTGTGGCTCATCTCGCTCTGGATAAACCTGGTCGAAGCGCGTCAATTGCGGGCGCAACATAAACTCGATGTTGGTTCGCAAGCGATCCTTCCAGCGCTGCAATCTGCTTGCTGCAGGGCGATCTTCATGCGGCAAATCGCCGTTCAGGTCCGGCTCGAACTCTGGAATAATTTGGACGTTGCTAGACATTGAACGCCCTTAGAAAAATTCGCCGTGCACTTGAATACCATTGCACACCAATAGGCTCAGGCTGATGCTCGAAGCGGACGTAAATTCGGCTGCCGAGTTTATCCATCTTGACGCCCTTCGGTAACTGCAGATCAAGCACAAACAGTTTTTGTAGTGTTTTGGCATCGCCATCCTGTGCGGACGGATCAAGACCGATATTGCCGCCGCCCTGAAAACTCAAAGTCATGCTTGGCAACTTATCTGTCGCAGCTGGCACTTCGCGCAAGACCCTGGCTTCGATCACGGTTGAAGGTTGATCGACCGGTCGCACTTCAACGCTTTGCGATCCCTTGCGCACCTTGTCTGCATTCGCTTGCGGAATCACGACACGTATCGTCGTCAACCCTTCATCGGTCACATACGCCAGCAATTCACCGCGCTGAACAAAACGTCCCTGCATGTTCTGTACGTCAGCCATCACAAAAGTACCTGAACTAGGTGCGCGAACTTCAATTTCGGCAAGGCGTTTTTGTGCCAACTCCATCGCAACTCGCGCGTGCGCCATCTGTTGCAACAGGATGTCGGCTTGCACCCGATTGCTGGATAAGGCTGCGGTGTATTTTGCTTCCAGGCCAGCCAGTTCAGCTTCCAGCACGGTGGAGCGCGCAATCAATTCAGGATCTTCACATTGAATCAACAACTCGCCTTTTTTTACTTGCTGGCCCGGCTGCGCGACAACTTTAGTAATGAAGCCATCAACGTTGGCACGTACCTGCGCTTCATCCGGTGCCCACACCACGCCTTCACTGCGCGTAAATGAGGGGGCAGGCAACCAGAATAAAATCAATGCAGCCAGCAACACTGTTGAGCCACTGATGACAAGTGCGCGTGTGCGCTGCTGACGCAACTTGGGGCTATTGAACAAGTAGCCGATCTTCTTCGCGATCGGTTGAATCAACATATTGAATACCGACCACACCGCCATCAAAATGCCGAACAGGAAAAACTTGCTCGCCACCAGTAGCACGATGGTGATCATCATGAACATGCGATAAAAGAAAGACGTGATGCTGTAAAAAACGAACCAGCGTGCTTCTCCTTTGGCGACGACCGGCGACTGCACGTCTTTCACTTCAAACAAATAATGATTAATCAGATAGCCGAGATAATCATTCGAACGCTGACCCAGATTTGGAATCTCCAGATAATCAGACAGGATGTAATACCCGTCGTAACGCAAAAATGGATTGCCGTTAAACAGCAGCGTCGAGATACCGGTAATCAAAATGATGTTGTAGGCAATCGCGCGCTCAGTGCCGGGCTCGAGATAAACCCAGGCGATCATTGCAATCGCCGCGATAAACAATTCCGTCAACATGCCGGCGGCACCAACCAGCATGCGCCACTTTTTGTCTTCAAACGCCGATGCGGCGGATGCATCGACATACGGTATCGGCATCAACAGCAAGAGCATGACGCCCATCTCATGCACCTCGCCACCGCGCGCCTTTACGGCGAAGGCGTGGCCAAGTTCATGCAGAATTTTTACCAATGGAAAAAGTATCCACATCAGCAAAATATTTTCGACCGAGAACACCCGATCCAGCATGCCACTGGAAAATGCCTTCCAATGCATTGCCGCCAGGATGATGGCAATCAGTATTGTCACGCACCATAGTCCCGCGCCAAACCAGCCAAACATAGGCCGCATGAAAGGCATCATCCGCTGCAGGATACGATCAGGATCAAACAAGGGGAAACGCAGCGACATCGGATTACCGACGTACTGTTTCACTTTTTGCTTCAGGTGTTTGCCGCGACGCTCGTGCTGCTCGCGTATGTCCGGTGGCGCATCGCTCTGCAAAACGTCGGCGCGATGTAAGTCAGACATCAGCTTGATCATCTCGGGTTGCGATGGCACTTCATCGCCCAACTGTTCGCAGGCAATATCCCAGATCTGCTGCATCGTGCGCTCGCCATCCATCAATCCGATGACAAGATTGGCTACTGGCGTAAAGCGATGAAAGCGGCCGCTGATATGATCCTGCAGCACGTACCAGACGCCACCGCGATAGACGTGTCTGTGAATTTGCGCATGATTACGCAGACGCGGCCGGACGTTGGCGACGCGATACCATGATTCGCTGAAAAGTGACTCTGCCATAAGCGACGCTTACATCCAGGACCAGAACATCAGACGCAACCAGTCAAACATTTTGTGCGTCCATTGCCAGATCAACTTGCGATCGCCGACATCAATCTTGCCTATTCCTTCCATACCTGGGCGCAGCCGTTCGCTGACTTTGCCGACTGTCGCTTCGACACGGAAGTAACTGCGACCTTCTCGCGAACTGGTGACTGGCGTCATGTGCGCAATCACTAATGGAAAAACTTCACCCGGCAAGGAAGTCAGCATCAAGGTACCGGTTTGTCCTTGCCTTACGCCGGTGATGTCGCTTTCATCTACTTCCAGAATCACGCGATATTCATTCAGCGGTGCGACTTCAAACAAGTTCTGACCGCGTTTGACCGCACTACCGAGCGCTTGTGACAAATCCCCGCTGACGACAATCCCGGGGAAAGGCGCGGTGATATTGGCGCGTGCCAGCTGCTCGGCCAGCAATTCCATCTGGGCTTTCGCTTGTTGTACTTGGGCCAGACTGACGTTGACTTGCACGCGATCTGATTTCGCCAAGGCTTCTTGATACTGATTCGAATATTGATCGGCCTGACTGGCCCAACGTAGATACTCAAGTTGCAAATCGCGTTGATCGAGCGTCGCCAGCACATCTCCAGCCTTGATCAAATCGCCGGCACGATGACTGGACGTTTCCACATAGCCGTCAAATGGCGCAACCAAAACACGACGGATAGAACCTTCCAATGCAGCATTCGCACCCACCATATAACTACTGCTGGCGAAGCTGAAAAAAATCACCGCGAACATCAGCAAGCCGGCAGCCAGCTTGCGGCCAAAATGCCGCGGGCCGATAAATTTACGCAATTGGTCACGCGCGATGTCCTTGAAACGCGCCACCAACAATCTGTCGTTCAGACGTTTTTCTTCGAGAATGCGACTGCACAGTGCAACGACTGCCTGACAGAGTTCAATCTCTGCCAGCGCGAATGGGCGATCGCCCGAACGTTCAAACGTAAATGCACCGCCTACCAATTCGCTCGTTACAAAAGGAACGGTCAAAATGTAATCGCTGCCATGCTGGCGCGCCAATGCTGCGTGATCGCGCGTCACCAATACTTGCTCACCAACGGCTGGCATCTGCACCAAGGATTTCTGATCGATCGCCTCATCCATCGCGCTACCGATGGCGCGTATCAGATTCATCCGTTTGCCGATTTGCGCGCTGTGCGATACGGCGTCGACATTGCAGCGATCATCGCGACGGAAGCCGACACTAACGCGATCGCACTCAAGACGGATCGCCAGATCAGTTACCAGGGCATGTGCCGCAGCAGAAAACTTTTGCTCGGTCATCGCCGACGCAACCAGATCCAGCGTCGTCATCAAACGTTCACGCGTATTTTGTTCATGTACGGCCTGTTGTCGCAACAAGGCGGCTTCTATACCCTGCATCCCCCATTGCAGCTCACGTATCAAACTGTGCAAGGTATCATCGCTGCGGCGCAAAGTTTCCAATGCGACCAGGCCATGTAAATGGCCGTCGATGATGATGGGATAGGCAAGCGCAGAATGGTCGTCGCGGTGTTGTAGGGTTGCCTGCCGTCCCTGCAAGGCGATATCGGCGACCTCGACCAGCAAAGGGCTGGCTGCCTGCGCTGGCGGCCAGAATGCGACCGGGAGGAAAGGACCGATATCAGGTGGGCCGAGCACCATCACGGCACGCACGGCTCCTTCTATCATTTCGCATTGCAATGCCAGCCAGGTCGCGTTGAATTGCTGCGCATCGGCCGGATCGGCAAAACGAAGCCATAGCGCTTGCTGCTGGTCGGACTGTTCTCCGACCACTACGTCAGATGCTGCTGGTGCAAACAAATTATTGCTCACTTGTTACGTTGTAAAAACGATGGTCGGTATAAAGAGATGGCCGTATATCCTTGCATTGCTGCGAAAAAATTGCGGCACTGACTATGCGAAAAATTTCTCAAGACAATTTGATTTCGCCAAAACGCTGTTCGTACTCACGCACACCTTGCTCCAGCATCTGCGCCAAACGTTTCGCAGTATAAGGGGTCAGCACCACGCGTTGTGACAGTTGTACGCCAACTTCATCGCTGCCAGCCTGCCATGCCTTGTTGGTACCAAACAGCAGCGTGATTTCTTCACGCGTGCCGAGTACGTTGCAGACATTTGCATACGCGCTCTGCATCTTGCTGTCATCCCATCTTGGTTTGATAGGCACACTGACTGCTTCGACAGGTGGAACTTTTGCGTTCTTTTCTGCTGTTGACGATTTAGCTGATGCTGATTCCGCAACCACTGCAGCAGCGATAGTTACCTCTTCTGCTGCAGCGTTTTCCTTTTTACTTTTTGCCATTTCTGTCCTGATCCTTATCTGAAACAAGCCTTGTTCAAGGTGTTGTTTCCGGTTCTTTTTTGCTATTCCAATCGATGGATGGGTTACCGGTATTCACTGCTGCTTCCGTATGCGTTTCGACAATCTCGGCAACGCCAGTAATGCGATCCAGCCAGCTGCGTGTAGCGACTGGTGCTTTCACTACCGCTTCTGACGAAACTACTTCCGGTTGCTGCAACAAGGTGTTGCGATCAAACGCAGTGCGAGCACGCGTTGATTTCTCAGCTTTGCTCCATTTGCCGGTACGTGGATCAAACTGCATTGCATCCTTGCCGTTGCGACCGAGTTTCAACGCATGCGCACCAGCCAAACCAGCGAAGGCGATATCCACATTGTCGATTGCAGGGACGATATCGCTGGCGTCGGAACTTGGCGCAGGTGCAGCCTCCACTGCAGGAACTGCATCGGAAGGTGCGACCGGCTCAGCCACACAATTCACAGTAGGGAAGCTGCCATCTGCATTTGGTATCGTGCAATCGACAGGTTCCTGCTCAAGCGCATCTTGTCCGGTAACCCCTTCGACACCTGCCGCTGTAGCTGGCAATGCATTCAAATCACCCAACTCACTGATGTCATTGACGGCAGTTTGCGTCGGATTGTTGCGACTTGCACTGGATGACATCGACGAATCGCTGGATGAATGTCGAGCGCGCAAGTTCAACAAGCTGAGAGAATTGCCGCCGGTTGCAGAAATGCTGGAAATCAAGGAATCCATACGGTTCGCAAACGACACACCATATTGCAGACTTGAATTTTCCCGCATGGCACCGGCCAGCGATGAAACAAACACATTGTCCTGCTTGTTTGCAATCAGATCAGGTGCATTGTTGGCTGAGCCAAAACGCACCACCGATTTCGCCTTGCTATCCACAAAATAAGCCGCAGCATAGTCGCCCGCCATGATATCGGTATTGAAATTACCATACAGCAGATCACTAGCAAAACCACCGAATATGACACTCAAGTTACTGCCGCCATGCAGAATATCGCTACCACCTTCATACAGATCAATGGTTTGCGCCAATGACACAATGCCATCCGTGTATTCAACCAATCCACTGTCACCGATGATGACGTTGAAGCCGTTATTACCAAACAACTCATCCGCGCCATTGCCGCCGAGCAGCATATCTTCGCCGTTGCCGCTGACGATCATGTCGTTGCCGCCTATGGTTGGATTCGTGGTAACGATTTGAATGTACTTGCCGCTGGCAGCACGTGTGATCTCTCCGTTGTCACCGAGAATCGCGTTACCACCGTCGCCTGCGCGCAAGTCATCGTTACCGAATCCACCAACCAGTACATTGCGCCCGCTGCCGCTCACAATGATGTCATTACCGCCGACCGCAGGATTGGTACTGACCATGGTCAAGACGTTGCCTGCATCATTGAAGACAACTTTGCCGTTATCACCGAAGGCGATGTTATCGCTATCGCCCATGGTGATGCGATCATTGCCGTAGCCGCCGATCACATGCTTGACACCTTGCAGCGTAACGATCACATCGTCGCCACCGCTGACTGCGGTATCGAAGAATGATTCATACGAAGTCGTGATACCAGCTGCATTCAGAATGATGCGACCGTTGTCACCGAAGATGAAGTCCAGGCCATTCGCGGTAGTGATGGTGTCGTTGCCGACACCACCCATAACGAAATGCTTGCCGTCGCCGGTTTCGATGATGTCGTTACCGCCGAGACCGGTGGTGTAGCCGACTGTTTCAGTCAGGTGACCAGTGGTTTCAATCAACTGCGCCAGATTGCCGGCTGCATCGAACTCAACAAAGCCGTTATCGCCGAGGAAGATACCGTTACCCGCACCGACGCGTATCGTATCTGCGCCGACGCCACCGATGACAAACTTGTTGCCATCATTAGAAGTAATGATGTCATCACCACCGCTCACTTTGGTATCAACACTCGAATTCATGCGCGTGACTTTGCCGACTGCATTCAAGGTAATGCTGCCGTTGTCGCCGAGGATGTAATCGCTACCAGTACCTGTCGTGATCGTATCTTTGCCGAAGCCGCCGAGGATGAAGTGATTGCCGTCGCCAGTTTTAATCGTATCGTCACCGCCGAGGTCAGCTAGATAACCTGTGCTTTCGATCGTGCGTGTGACACCGTTGGCATCTATGCTGACCTTGCCGCTATCACCAATGATCAAACCGTTGCCAGCAAGAACTGTGACGTTATCGCCCTCTGTGCCGGCGATGACGAACTTGTCACCGTTGCCTGCACTGATGATGTCGACGCCGCCGGTTGCCAGCGTGGTAGCCGAAACCAATGTGTCGTCACTGGAATCCAGCGAAACCACTGTGCCGACTGCATCCAGATCGATGATGCCGTTATCACCGAACAAATAATCGGTGCCGTTCCCGGTCGTGATTTTATCCGCGCCGAAGCCGCTGATGATGAAGTGATTGCCGTTACCTGCTTCGATGGTGTCATCACTGCCAAAGCCGTCGTGGTAACCGGTACTCTTCACTTGACGCAGAATGGTGCCAGCCGCATTGAAGGTAACCAGGCCATTGTCGCCGAGTACGATACTGCTGCCGCTAGCAACATTACCTAAAGTAATGCTGTCGTTGCCGATACCGCCAATCACAATCTTGTTGTCGTCGACTGCAGTGATAGTGTCGTTGCCGCCGCCGGTTGCGAGCGTATCGACAGTGCCATCAACACTGATAACCAGACCGGCTGCATTCAATGTAATGATACCGTTGTCGCCAACGATGACATCACGGCCAGTCGATGTTTTGATCGTATCTGAACCGATACCGCCGATAACTAAGTGATTGCCGTTGCCCGTAGTAATCGTGTCATCGCCACCCAGCAGGCCTGCGGAGAAATCAAGGCTTTCTGCCAGTTGCGGCAAGACGCCGGCAGCATCGAACGTGATACGACCATTGTCACCAATGATGATAGAAGAACCGTTCGTAGTGCCAGTGCCAACCACGATTTCATCTGCACCCACACCAGCAATGATGAACTTGTCGCCATCCGCTGCATGAATGATGTCTGCACCGCCGCTGATATTGCTATCGACGTTCGATGTCATCGCCGCGACTTTACCGGTTGCGTTCAACACGATGTTGCCATTATCGCCAAGGATGTAGTCGCTGCCGGTAGCGGTCGTGATCTTGTCAGCACCGAAACCACCGATGATGAAGTGATTACCGTTGCCTGCAGTGATTTCGTCGTTGCCGCCATGGCTCGTATCGCCTGCCAGGCTTTCGATTCCGCGAACGAAAGTGCCTGCCGTATCGTAGGTGACAGTGCCACTATCACCGAGGATGATGCCGTCGCCCACACCGACATTGATAATGTCTGCGCCTGTACCACCGATAACAATCTTGCTGCCATTGACTGACGTGATCGTGTCATTGCCGCCGCTGGTCACGCTGTCGCTGGTCGAAGCCAGTGTTGCAAACTTGCCTTGCGCGTTGAAATTAATGATGCCGTTGTCGCCGAAGATCGTGTCGTCACCGTTGCGGGTAGTGATGTGATCCGCGCCAAAACCGCCGATGATAACGTGGTTGCCATTGCCGGTTTCTATGTTGTCATTGCCGCCGAGACTACCGCTAGCTACCAAATAGCCTTGGCTCTCAGCTGTCAATGCAAATGCACCAGTAGCGTCAAGTTGGATAGAACCGTTGTCGCCGATAACGATGCCGCTAGTGCTCTCCAACGCTGCCAGACCGAGCGTGATTTGATCCGCACCTACACCGCCGAAGACAAATTTCTTCCCGCTGCCAGTGCTGATGCGATCGATACCGCCTGTGCTTTCTGTTGTGTCGGTCGTGCGCAGCAAGGAAGCGATACCGGAAACGCTGTAAGCGATCTTGCCGTTGTCGCCGAAGATCGTATCGTTACCGACTGCGGTGGTGATGATATCTGCACCGACACCGCCGAACAGAATGCTGTTGCCGCTTTCCGCAGTGATCGTATCGTTACCGCCCAGCATTGGATTGTAGTCAGTGGTTTCCACAGAGACCAGTTTGCTTGCATCAGCCGTAAATTCGATCTTGCCGTTGTCGCCGATGACGATGTTGCTTGTGCCAGCGACGGTGATGGTATCGCCGTCGATGCCGCCGAACACAATATTGTTGCCGAAACGATCCGTTATCAGATCAGCGCCGCCAGTTGTATCGTTGAAGGTAGCGATTTGCGTCACGCTGCCATTGCTGAGCAGACGTTTGGTACCGGCAATCTGCGTGATCACGCCGTGATCGCCGATGATGATGTCATCACCTGCTCCACCGTCGATGATGTCATTGCCGACGACGAGTTCGTCACGAGTTCCTGCGTAATCATTGCTGCTGGCAGCATTGACGACAGTCAGAATATCGCCAGCGACACTGAAGCGTTTCGACAGATCGATGTTGAAGCCTGCATCGCCGTAGATATGGTCATTGCCGCCATTACCGTTAATCGTATCTTTGCCAGAACCACCAGCAATCTGGTCGGCATATTCACTGCCGTAGATCGTGTCATTACCTTGTCCGCCATAAATGGTGACGCCGCCGCCTGCACCGCGTGCATCGATGATGTCCTCGCCAAAGTTAGTGAAGGCAAAGCCATTACCTTGGTTGTGAATTCCCAAACCGTCAATGGTCGTGCTGTAGAACTTGCCGTCCTGACTGGTATCACCGAACAAGACCAGTGGTGCCAACGGGCCGCCACCACCGTTAGCGATCAAGGTGTCGTTGCCGCCGCCGCCCTGCACCACTGTAATCGCGCCTGCAGTGGTATGTGTGACGGTGAACGTGTCATTACCCTTGCCGAGCTTGACATCGACGATTTCAATGCCGTGATAAGTAATGCCAGCATCGAAAGTGCGCATATCCGGCGTCACCGTTGTCCCAAAATTCAAGGTAACACCAGCGCCCATACCCAAACCTTGCAGGTTGGCAAATTCCGCCAGCTTGTCAGCTGTGTTGGTTGCATTGTTGCCGAACAGTGCTGACAGACCGCTCGTGTTGGTCACCTTACCCAAAGTACCGGTGTCATTCGACACGCTGCCGTCATTGAAGATGTTGAGCGTATCGGTGTTGGTACTTTCCTGCGCTTCCAGATTAACGATAGGCAAAGCTGTATCGGTTTCGGTCGGCAGCATGACTGCGACTTTGAGCGAACGGTCACGACCTTCAATGGCGCTGCCTTCGATGAAGAGCGGGCCTTTAACTTGCGCCACGACGTGCTGCTGGAGTGGATAGGTTTGTACCGGTTGCGTACCGACTACTTGTGGTGCATCCGGATTAACCGCGACCTTGACCTTGAATGCCTGATCCCAGTTTGCCGCTGTAAAGGTGACACTAGGTACGCCATCAATCAATGAGAAACGTGGATCGGTATCGTAACTGCTTAACAATGTTTTGCCATCGGACAGCAGTTTGATCGTGACAGGAGCCGTCGGTTGCTTGGTCAATTGAATCGTGTAGGACTCGTCGCTGGTATCGGATACCAGAGTTGAACCTTCAGACTGAACAACCAGTACGCCGCCGATATCGTTGTCTCGCACATCAACTGTCAGGTCTTGTGTATCCACGTTGACGAATTCACGCGCGCCACCGTTGGTGCTGACACTGGTGACGCTATGCTTGATAACGACGCCAGCAGTGTTTTCTGGTGTCGAGTTTTCGACGCCAGTCACTTGCACCACGAACGGCGTATTCCAGTTGCTGCTATCGAATGCGACGGTGCCATTCACAGTATCGATGCGTGCCTGCAAGGCAGCATCGTTGACTGCCGAAGCGATCGCCAGTTGCATCATGTCAAAACCGAGATGCACGGTGACAATCTCATTCGCTGCAGGGGATTTTGTCAATGAAATCGAATACGTATCGCCAGTTGCATCGCCTTCCAGCACTTGCGTTGAACCCGAGGTCTGCGTAACGATGATGCCAGCTTGATCGTTGTCGATCACACGGACTTGTACGTTTGCGACCAATAAATGATTGAACGCTGGATCTGCACTCAAAATCGAATGACTGATCATCGCTACGCGTTCGCCTTCTGCTGCGAGGTCGCCCGTTGCGCGCACATAGATCTTCTGGTTGCGCAACCAGTCATTGACAGAACCAACAGCAGCGGTCGGATCAAAGGTCAATACCAGCGATTGCGAGAAGTTGATGTTATCGAGCGAAACCTCAATGCTCTTGCCGCCGGCAGCCGTGTCTTTGCTGTTCGATTGCGTGCCGGATACCGTCAAATAAATCGGAGCAGCATTCGCGTATGTCGGCGGTGCGACGTTCATCGCGATGTTGTAGTACGTCGTGTCGGTACCTAATGCACCGTTTTCAACTACCGTCAAATCGCCTGCAGCTTGTTGCTTGATACCGACTGCGCCCACTGCGCCAGTTGCCACATTGAGCTTGATGCCTTCAGCGTAAATACCGTTGTAGGCTGGATCAGTACTGCTGACTGCATGGTTGATGAAGCCACTAGTGCCTTCCACGTCTTTCGAGACGATTTTTTGGGTGACGTCGCCGCCAATATCAATCGTATCGTTGCCGAGACCACCAATAATCGTCGTGACCATGCCAGCTGCGGTACTGAGAACGAAGAAGTGATCGTCGCCTTCCATGCCGTCGATTTCAAGTTTTTCGACGCCGGTAAAGTCGATGTTCAGACCTGCACCTTGTACGCCCTTGTCGGTAATGACAAAGTTGTCGGATGCTTCAGTACCGACCACAACAATCGTATCGACACCGGTGCCGCCGTCTATGCCGACCGGCGCATTGATGTTGTATTCGATGTGATCATCGCCGCTACCGCCGTTCAATTGCGTATCGGCAACCGACAGGCCCGTACCGGTCAACAAGAACGCACGAACCACGAATTCATCATTGCCAGCTTCGCCGAACAATTTCAACGGTGCCTTGTTGCTGTAAACCGTGAAGCGATCGTCGCCGTCACCACCAAAGGCGGTGGTAGCAAAGCTGATACCACGTGAAAGGTAACCCAGCGTGGTTTGAACCGTTTCGATTTCATCGCCGGGAGCGACGTGGGTCGTATCACGCACCGAACCAAACATTTGACCGAACTGGAAGTAATCCGAACCATCGCCGCCATCGAGTGTGGTAATGGTCGAATTGTCATCGACGTAGAACGAATCACCGCCATCCAGACCGTTGATCAACAACCGACCGTTGATGCTTTCGTTGTAGTTGATGCGTTCGACCAGGTTGGTGTAATGCACCTGATCGCCGGCTACAGCAGGAAGCGCATCCATCGACGCCACAAAGTTTTTGCGTACCAGGAAGGTGTCTTCCGTATTGGTGCCGTTGATCGTCAGTTGATCCGCACCGTCAGCTGGTGCACCGCTATCGTTGATGTTGACAATGTAGTCGGATGTGCCCTTGACGTTGATGATGTACTGATCGGTGCCGCCTTGGCCATCGATCGAAATCTGATCGCGTACACCATTATTTCGGGTAGTCATCGTCAACAAATGGCTGACCGACATCGTATCCTCACCCGCTCCACCATGGATATTGGTGTTCGCTTGCAAAATCAAATCGTAGGCGGCGTTGAAACCGACTGCTACGCTATCCGGATTGAGCGCGATACTGTCGTTGCCGCTATCGCCGTACAGGTTGAACTGCGTCGCCTTGATCGTGCCCCAGACATTGACCGTATCATCGCCATCATCGCCATGCAGATTGATGGTTGTCGCGTTGATTGTTCCGTACAAATTGATCTTGTCGTTACCTTTAGCACCGTTGAAATTGACGCTTGGTGCAGAGATCGAACCGGTACCGGATACGATGATGGTGTCGTCCTGAGCTTCACCAAAGAAGTCAATGTGCGTATCCGATTTCAGCGTGCCGTTGATGGTGATGATGCTGCCTGCCGCATCCTTGTTGGCTTGATTGAGCGGTGCTGCAACGCCATCTTTATCGCCCTGATAATCGCCTTCGATAGTCAGTTCGGTTTTCGCGATAACACTGGCACCGGCTTCGACCGTGACATCGTCACCCGCCTTGATGTGGACATACGAGGTTGTACTGCGTATCGTTTTGCCCGCTGCAATCACAATGCTGTCAGCGGTGCCGCCATCCTTGTCCAGCGCTATCAGCGTGATGCCACCGCCTGCATCGACATTTTGGCTGACCGTCATCGGGCTGGCTGTCGTGATCACAACCGTGCCGCCTGATGTAATCGCCGCGCTGTTAGCGCCATCGAGTGTCGCCAGCGTCATCGCGCCGGTATTCGAGATGTAGGTACTGCCGAGTGTTGCGTTACCTTGCAAGGTTCCGACTCTGGTCGTCAGATGTTTGCTGGCAGTACCGATGTCATCTGTAGCGAACAACTTGGTGCGGCCGGATGTGATATTGCTGCCGTTATCGGAACGGCCGTTGAAAATACTGCCTGCCGATGCGACGAAAGCGGTGTACGCCGTGGTACCAACTGCATTGACGCCGGTACCGATTTCATTGATGAACAGGTTACCCAGTACTTCGATGATGAAAGTATCTTGCATGCTGACGGTAGTCAGTGTGCCTGACGTACCGTTCAAATTACCGCTATTAGTATCGATGTCGATGTCATTACCGGAGCGACCGATAGAACCGTTCTGTGCTGTCAGTGAAATACTGCGCGCAAAAATATCGATGCCTGGGCGCGATGCGTCAACATCGACAGCGCTACCGACGTCAAGGATGGAACCGCTAGCCCCCAAAGTCACGTCGCCGCCTGTCGAACGAATGACGTCGAGACTCAAGTCACCCAAGGTTTCCCACATAAAGATATCGCCACTAGCGTTGGCGTTGAGCGTGCCGGTTGCGGTCAAATCGGTTTCCAGCATATTGCCGCTGGCACCGATGGCACCCGAAGCCACCAGCTCGATGCGATTACCAGATATTTTTGCGGTATCGCTATTGAGGCCATCCAGAATAGAACCGGAGGTCGCTTCCAGATGCACGATACCTGTCGTGGATTGCGCACCCTCCAACAACATATTGCCGCTGATCTCGGTGATGTACAGACTGTTGAAAGAGCGTGCAGTCAAAGTGCCCGTGAGGTTGGTCAGTAGCGCTTTGGAAATCGAGCCGATTGCGCCTTGTCCTGCTTCTACAATCAGATCATTACCGATAACGTTAGCGTTACCGTCCGCCAGCGCATCGTTAATCACACCAAACTTGCTCTTGATGCGGATGTCCTTGTTGTTCGTACTGACTACCTGATCGATACTCATGGCCTGCTGCAACTGACCAGAACCAAGATAAACCTCGTTACCAGCAGTGACCTTGACGCGACCGGTAGCATCGACGTTCACATCGTCACGACGTTCGATAACGATCGCCGTCAATGCTGGACGCAATGCTGCAGGGTTGCTGACCTTCGGTGTAAAGATCGCTTCGACGCCAGTTTCAGCAACGAGGGAAGTACCGGCGACCAGGGTAATTGTCGATTCGGTGACGCTGGCAATCGTGTAATAGACCGTACTGCTGGTCGAATTTTTCGTATTGCCGGAAACCTGGAACAATTCCCCTGCAACGAAACCATCTGCCAGCCAGTCACCACCGTCAGTGCGTGTGATCGTTGGTACACCTGCAGTCAACGCAAAATTGATCGCGGCAGAAACCACATCAGAACGCGTTGGGTTGAGTGCCACTGGAGTCAGCGTAACGATTTTCCCGGTTTCGTTCACCAGTGTTGCACCTGACGTCAGCGTGATGGTACTGGTCAACACACCATTCACGGTTACATCCGTAATGCTCTTGATTTGATATGACTCGCCTTTATCCGTGGCATTTCCAGTCGAGCCGGAAATCTGGATATGCATGCCTGCCGCCAGACCGCTGGCAGTCCAGCTGCTGCCGGTACGTGTAATCGTGTCATTAGCAGTGACGTTGTCATGGAAATTGACTGTAGTGTTGACGATAGGATTACCGGCAAGGTAAGTCACGTCAATACGATCCGCTGCAGCAAACGCCAGTTTTTGTTCCGGCGTCAGCACCAGTTGCGAACCGTTGGTTGGCAAGATGATGGTCAAGGAAGTGTCATTGCTGCCGACATTATTCGACGCATTGATCGTGACGTTTTTACCGATGATGTTCGGCGCTTCAATGTTGACCTGCGTATTGGCTGCGGCTTTCAATAAACCGGCACTCATCGTGTTCAACAATTCTGCTTCGGTCCAGACCTTGATCGCGGATTTCAGTTTATTAACTTCCGTCAGGCCGTCACCCGATGTGATGTCGAAGCTGTACGCTGCGTTGTAGGTATTGCCTACGCTGCCATAGCGAACATGAAGCTCTGCGTATTCAGCAGTCAATTTGTTTTCCAGCGTGGTAATTTGTGCCGCGCTGTAGCCCAATACGCCAGTGTAATAAGCCGACTGCTCAGTTGTCAGATGAACCTGGAAGCTTGCATCGTAAACAGCTGGATTTGCCTGCTCGCTACGATATGTCCAGTAAGTGCGGTAGTCCTGTTCCTTCGCATTTTTGTACGCAAGGATCGTATCGGATACTTTTTGCAAAGCGCCGGTACCTTCAGTCAGATTGAGATCTTTCCAGACACCGCCCAACAGCTCTTCGCGTGCACGCTCATCCACTTCCTGCGATTTGTTACCGTCGATCAGCGAGCCATCCTTGACGGTCAACACAATCGTACCGTTGGTCGAGCGCGATTCAATCAATTCGATGCGCATGTGATCCAGGCCACTGGTTCCGCCTGCATCGAAGTCGCCTTCGGTCAGATAGATGTTTTGTGCCGCCAACGCGATGATGGTGTCAACCGCAGTGCTGCCGGAGTAAAGCGTCACTGCTTGTGCCGCGCTACCGATGCTGCCGTTCAGTGCGTTCAGCGTGACCGAGCCGCCTGCCTGCGTTTTCGCACCAACACGACCATCGGTATTTTTTGCAGCGAGTATCGAACCTTGCGCTGTTAATGTGACGGATTGTCCTGCACCAGCGCGGATTGCACCAACCGCCATGTCACCGACGATTTCATTGATCAGAACCTTGCCACCTGCAGTTACATTCAACGCAGGCAAGGATTCGACCTTGGTCCACTTCGATGTATCTGCATAGTTGGCTGTCGCCAAATCGATCTTGGCTGCATCGCCGATGTATTTGTAGACCTGTCCGACTTCGCCGCCAGCCGCATAGCCGGCGCCAATCAGAACCTTCTGACCGACAACGATTTTTGCCGAGTTCTCAGCAACGTAACTAGCGCTGCTCGACGTCGTCAATTGCCATTTGCTGGTATCTGAATAATTTTGCGTACCCAGATTGAGCGATGTGCCGCTGCCAATATATTTATAAACCTTGCCAGCAATACCGCCACCGTTATATGTGGTGGACAACTTGATCTGCGTACCGTTAGAAACGGATGTTGCGCCAGAGCTGGTTGTGAAATCGTAGGTTGGCGTCGCCGACAAATCGGTGTTCAAGCCATTGATCAGCGTGGTACTGCCACTGACGGAATTTGTGCCAATACCGTTAGTCGCTGTCAGGTTAACAATCTGACCACCGACATAAGCGCTATCAACCAGATGGTCAATACGATTGCCTGCAATCAGCGTAGTTGTACCGGACTCATTTGAAATCGCACCAGCCAGCAAAATGGAGCCAGCCGATTTGACGGTGACATCGCTACTGCTATCGCCGATGAAATTGATCTTGATGTCGTGATCAGCCTTGATGGAGAACGTGTGAACATCGGTAAATTTATTTTCCTGAACGAAAGTCGTCCATTGCGTTTCTTTACCGTACCAGGTACTGGTGGTGTGCTGATTAGTTTGGTAGTTTTTGGTGCCAGTCTCGACACGATTGTACGAGTAGTCGAAATCGCTGCCGGTACCGGTGTAATAGTAGGCTGCGCCGCCTATTAATTTTGGCGCGCCCAGCGGCTCCGTCGTTTGCCATGTGATCGTGCTTGGATCAGCTGCAAATGCATCGATCCCGAGCCAGCTACTTTGGCCCATCGTGGCGCTCTTGCGCTCCGCCGCATCTTGCGCGATTGCCCAGCCGTAACGCTGGCCATCCTGTACGTCATAAGTGCTGATGTTATCAACCACTGTTGATACAGGCGCCTGGCCTGCAATACCTCTGTCAACGGTTACCGTAACTTTGTCACCTGATTTCTCATACAAGGTAACGGTGAACGGTTGCGTAGTCACTCCGTTAGTAACAACCGGTTTCGAACGATCAACAATCAATAGCTTGCCACTACCACGTTCCGAAGTATCGATACGTTTGATCACCAGATCGTAAGTGGTCTGATTGTCGATAGAAACATCGGCGTACCCACCCAACAGTTTAATTTCGCCGGTGCCGGTATTGGTGACATGCGCATCGAGTTCGATGTAACCGCCGCTAACACGCAGCTCATCGATTTCGATACGTTTGTCGCCGGTATTCCAGAACACATTGAAGTCGCCGTTCGACGCTGTTTTCAACAAGACGCGGCCTGTTGCGTTGCTGGAAATTCCCTGAATCTCTATGCGTGTTGCATCGGTAATGGTAAGTGTGTAGTTATCCTTGCCGCTTTGGATCACGCCGTTCACGTTCAGATATTGCGCAGTGATGTGGATGCGATCTGCATACAAGTTCACACCTGGCATCGACACTGTCGAGTACACCGGCGCGCCATCTTTGTAACCAATCACGACGCCACTGGCAGGACCTGCCGCCTTGGCAGCTGCAATTGCAGCCAAGGCGGCAGGCGACGTTGCATTACCTGCTACTCCATCGGTGCCGGCCATGATGGTGTCTGTGACAGTTTTCCATGTTGCCAGTGCTTCACCACCTACAGAATAAGCAGTCACGCCATCAATATAAACATTGCCCCCGGTGACGATCGCCATGTTTTTGGCGCGTACTTGTGCCGAAATTTGAATGTCGCCGCTACCGCCTTCGATCACCAGCGAAAGGCTACCGCCCAGATTGGTGATCGCGCCTAGTACAGTAATATCTGGTGACGCAAAATTCACTCGACCAGGAGCTGGGTTGTATGTCGCAGGATTGAATTTATTTGTTACCGAAATCAACGGCGGATTAGCGGTCGCAGTTTGGGTAATCGAATTGAATGTAGCTGTCGTCGAAACACCGGCAATCGCTGTGTTGAGCGCAGTGATTTCCGGATTGCTGCTAGCTTGTACGCCATTGATGAACAGGCCGCCATTACTTTCCGGAATGGTGATGCCCATCAGCTTGATGAACGCTGGCGTGTTATTGACAATGATCACCGATGCATCGCCTGGCGCATCAAATTTACCTGTGCCTTTGACGACGTCGGCACGAATGTCGATGATGCCGGCTTGCGCCCAGATTGGATCGACGTACACTGTCGTGACGGATTTGTCGACCAATTGACCACGATCGCCGAGCAAACCTTCTGCTGCAAGATCTGCCTTGATGCGGGCGATTTCGTTCGTGTAGAACGTGATCAATGTGGTGTTGCCAGAGAACTGGTATGCAGCCAATTGCGATTGCGCATTTTGCAATTCTTTCGCAAGACCCGTGAGCAACGGCTCGGTCACAACACGATAGGTAATGCCATCGCCGGTTGTGACGCCAACAATACCGTAGTCGACGACTGTCGCTGGATTGGCAGTGCTGGTTGGATCCCAGTTCAATGTCAAGGTTTGGGTGCGAGCGATACCGGTAGTCAAGGTACCGTTAATGGTGACTATGCCATCAGCATTGCTGTCGAGCGAGCCACTGAACGATTCCGAACCATTGATCGCATCGGCAATCGCGCTAGCCCAGTTGACTGCTTTCGCACGGCTGGTCATATCGGCGTAGCCGAGACGTTCTGCATTCAGATTGATGTCGCGCGCGCTGCGCAGATTCGCACCAGCAGCGACAGTAATCGTATTGGTTTGATACAGAATCGCGGTCGAATCGACATCGTCGATAGGGATCGCGCTACCGGCAAATGTATCGGTACGTGCAACCAGTTTGTATTGATCACGATTGAAAGTGATGCTGGTACCGGACGACACATTCAAATTTGCATCGGCCTGCAACAATGCATCAGCGCTGATAACGACTTCATTGACCGGACGAATATCTGTGACCGATTTCGCTACTGCCACAGTAGCGGCACCGTAGGTCTCTGCATCGACGATAGCCGAGATCGTGCCTTGACCGCGTGCAGTGATATCAATTGCACCGACAGTTTTAACAGTCGCTGCGTTGCCGATAAGTACACGTGAAAACACGCCATCGGTACGGATGGTGGAGTACGCGCCAGCACCAGAAATTGCCCCACCAGTTTTCAATGTGACTTTGTCAAACGCAACAATGTCATTCAAGGCAGCTAGGCGCATGTCGCCAGCTGTGATTCCGTAACCGCGTACTTGCAGCAGCGAGCGATCGCCTACCTTGACGGTTGTATCCAGCTTGATGACAGTTTCGCTGGTAGCGCCAGCTGCCGAAGCAATACCACCGGTCACGCCAGCGATATTTGCGCCAGACTGCTCTGCTTTCAGCACATGGCTGGTCGCGAGAATACTGACGTCTTTCGCATACACCTTCACATCGTTATTGAGGCCGGATGTGACTTTGGCATCGACAGTGTGATTGGATGTTGCACCGCTACCCGCCAATGCACCGCCAGCAACCGTGGTAGTTGTGCTGTTAAAAGCCGCAGTATGTTCAGCGGACATCGACAACTTGCCTGTGCCGTCCATGATGCCGATGGCTTTCCATTTCGTCGTATCGGCGAAATTGGCAGTTGCCAGATCGATGCTTGCAGTGGAACCGAGGTATTGATAGCGTGTGCCGACATCGCCATTGCCAATATGAGCAGTGCCAACATCGACTGTCTGGCCATTGCTCACAGTGCGTACACCGTTATCGGTGCTGTAATTAGGCGTCGATGAAATCAACAAGATAGGCAAGACATTGTCCGCACCCAGCGTGATGTTGCGCGTTGCAACACCGTCGTTAATGAGCGCACTCGTATTGCTGATGTTGCTGGTGTCAGCAGTCGCGCCTGCACCTGCCAAAACGCCACCGCTACCGGCGATCGTCAATGCCACGTTGTTGTCGTAACCGACTGCAGTGATCGCCAGACTCGCACCCTCAAGCTTGACGCCTGTGCCGAGATAAGCCGACGTCAGTGTGTTTGATTTTGCGTTGGATTGCGCCACACCGGCCGAAACCAGACCAACGGCATAACTGCTGGCATCAGCGGTCTGTTGCGATTTCGCATTGGCGAATATGGTGGTTGCCCCACGAATGACCAGTGTTGCATCGTCTGCTACGTACGCAGTGACGGCAGACAAGCTACCTGTTTTACCGTTGATTGCGGTAGCCGAAGTCGATGCCACGCCGATCAATGCACCGGCAGAACCAGTTGCTTTCGCCAAGGCGGAATCACCTAGGGATGGCAATACCTGCTCGGCACTTACGTTCAATGAACCTGTCGTGAGTTTCCCACCCACATAAGCATTGACAGTTGGAGTAGTGGTCGCAGTTGCTTGCGACACACCAACCGCAAAACCACCCGCAGCGACACCAAATGCATAGGCTTCAGCACGCGGTTTAACGGTGGCAGACACACTAATTAACTGCGTTGTTGTAATCTCGGTAGCACTAGATGCACCGATATACGCTTCTACAATCGGTGACACCAGCGCAGTCGCTACCGTACCGCTGCCAGCAACGATACCGCCGGCGACGGCGTAACTCTCAGCCTTCGCGGAATCAGTCGCATAGGCTTTGATATTCAGTTCCTTTGCCGTCGTCACAGTACCATTGACATAGGCACGAACAGAGCCATTCGCTGTAGCACTTGCCAGGCTGGTGCCAATCGCCGACATGCCACCCGCAGCACCTATGGTTTTGGTGTTAGAAGAGTTAAGCGATGTTGCAGTGACATCGATCTTTTCTTTGGCACTGAGTGTCGCGCCACTGCCAGCGTAGGAAGACAGATTCGGATTCACAACAGACGTCGCACTAGCACCTGCACCCGCACCGCCGATAGCGCCAGCGACAGCAGTGGCGTAGGCCAGCGTCGAGATCGAATCGTCCGAATTCGTAGTAATGCTGATGCTGTCCTTGGTCGACGTGACACTTGCATTGTCGATGAAAGCGCTAATGCCGCTGGTCACCGTATTGCTGGACAAGGAAGTACCGACCGAGCCACCAACCAAACCTGCGGCGACACTTGCTGAACCGACATGGGCCGTCAGACGCGCAGTTTCAGATGCACTCAGCGTGATGCCATTCTCGGCCGTCGTGGTGCTCTTGACTGTCTCACTGGTACCAGTGATGAACACTGAGATTGTATTGTTGATCGTATTTTGAGAATCGGCACCGGCACCTGAGAAAGCCCAACCGATCGGTGCCGCACTGACGGCAACCGAGGCAGCGATCGATTTGGCGCTGATCGTTGGAGTCGAGCTGGCTGTCAGCGCCAACGTCCCTGCGGACGTCACTGTGGTTTCTTGGCTGTAAGCACGAACCGTGTTGGTAACCGTATTTTTTGCCAATGCTGTACCGACAGCAACTGTACCAGCACCGACACCGCCTGCAATAGCAACTGACGCTGCGATGGTATCCGCAGTAATGTTTGCTGTGTCGACTGCACTCAGCGAAATGTTGCCGCTGGTTTCAGTGGTGACATTGGCTGTTTCAAAATAAGATTCGACGGTATTGGTAATCGTGCTGATCGAGCTACCACCAGCACCGGCAGCGGATGCCGCTGCGACACCACCAGACAAGGCAACCGCACCGCCTAGTGAAGTTGCATCAATGGTCGAGCTTTCACTTGCGCTCAACACGATATTGCCGCTGGTTGCCTCGACAGACGACGACTTGATGTAGGCTTGAACAGTATTCTTGATCGTATTTTTAGCTGTAGCTGCACCGACTGCTCCAGCAGCACCGACTGCGCCACCGCCAACTGCGCCTGCCATACCACCAGCATTTGCAATGACAGACGCAATGTCAGTTACCGTCAAGCTGATGTTGCCGCCAGCAGTGACGCCTTTGCTGGCATCCGTGGTCGTATCGTTGATATACGCCTTAACGGTATTCGTAATTGTGTTGCTGGAATCTGCACCAGCACCTGCGACGCCAACACCGACCGCGCCACCACCAACGGCGACGGCACCACCAACCGCATACGATTTGATCGTCGCACTTTCGTTCGCGGTAAGGCTGAGCGCGCGTGCCGATGTGACCTTCGCCGAATCGATGTAGGCCTTGACCGTATTGGTGATTTTATTTTCAGAGAACGCCACACCGAGGGCAGCGCCGACACCCACTGTGCCGCCACCAACCGCAAGACTCAAGCCGCCTGCATCTGCCGTAATGCTCGATGTATCGCTTGCTTCCAGGCTGATCGCGCCAAGCGCGCCTGTACCAATCGTCGTTTTGACTGATGCGCCGTTTTGGATGGATGCTTTTACTGTATTGCCAATCGTGTTGCCAGAACCAGCGCCTGCGGCGCCAACACCGACACCTGCACCGCCGCCACCACCAACTGCAGTTGCACCGCCTATCGACATCGCCTTGATCGTCGAATTGGAAAGCGCGGTCAATTTCAGATCATTACCTGTGACATTGACGACGGAATTGTCGATATAAGCTTGCACCGTGTTATTGATTTCATTGGTCGCAGCCGAGATACCCACCGCCACACCAACACCGGCGCCACCGCCAGCACCGACTGCGATACCGATGCCACCACCATTCGCGGTGACTTTCGATGTATCCGTTGCGCTCAGGGTCATCGCACCGTTTGCCGACACTGTCTTCTTCTTGTTAACGTCGGTATCACTATCGTTACTGTCTTTGATATATGCCGAAATCGTGTTGTCGATATCGTTATCGGAACCAGCGCCTGCCGCTGCGACGCCGACGCCAGAACCACCGCCTGCACCGACTGCAACCGAACCGCCAATCGAGATTGCATTGACGGTTGCATTCGAAAGCGCTGTCAGCTCCAGGGCACCGGCCGAGGTCACTTTTGCGTTGTCGATTGCTGCCGTGATCGTGTTGCCGATTTTGTTATCAGCAACTGCTACGCCGAGTGACACACCAACACCTGCACCGCCACCACCGCCAACCGCAATACCCAGTCCACCGGCATTCGCCGTGATGATGGACTCATCTTTTGCACTCAAAGTGATCTTGCCGCTGGTGACTGTCGACACCACCGCACTGTTGCGGATTGTTGCGAGCACGGTGTTGCCTATCGTATTGCCTGAACCAGCACCTGCCGCACTCGCGCCGACACCCGCGCCACCACCACCGCCAACACCGAGTGCGCCGCCTATGGACAATGCTTCTATCGTTGCGCTGGATATTGCACTCAGTTTCAATTCATCTGTCGTCACCTTGACGACAGAATTGTCGATATACGATTGAACTGTATTGTTGATGGCATTCGTCGCTGCAGATACACCAACTGCAACACCAACGCCACCGCCACCGCCACCCGTCAATGCAATCGCGACACCGCCGCCATTGGCAACGATGTGCGACGTATCGCTTGCCGTCAAGCTCATCGCACCTTGCGAAGTGACGGATTTGGTGTCGTTGCTAGCTGAAATAGTTGCTGAAATCGTGTTATCGATATCGTTATCCGAACCCGCGCCAGCGCCAGCTACGCCAACACCACCACCACCGCCACCGCCAGCTGCAACTGCACCACCGATAGACAATGCCTTGATAGTCGAAGTCGAGGATGCAGACAAGGACAATGCACCGGCCGATGTCACGGTCGAGTTGTCGATCATCGCGGTAATTTCATTGCGGATTTTGTTGGTCGCCGCTGCTACACCCATCGATACACCAACGCCCCCACCGCCGCCACCAGCGATGGCAATACCGACACCGCCTGCGTTCGCTGTAATGTCGGATTCGTCGCTGGCAGTCAGTGCAATCGCGCCGCTAGTCACCGTTTTGACATCGCTGCTATTTTGAATTCTTGCGCGCGCCTTATTGGTCACCGTATTGCCGGAACCGGCACCGGCCAGACCGACACCCACGCCACCACCGCCACCGCCGGAACCCGCAATCGCGCCACCGATAGTCAGGGCAGCAATCGAGGCTGTTTCAGTTGCCGTCAGTGAAATTCCGCTGGACGTTGCGGTAACTGTCGAGCCGTCGATATATGCGTCAACCGTGTTGGCGATTGAATTGGTTGCTGCCGAAATGCCGATTGCTACGCCTGCACCGCCACCGCCGCCGCCCTGAATCGCGACGCCCACACCGCCGGCATCAGCCGTGATTGATGAATCATCGCTTGCCGTCAGCGTAATGCCGCCGGTTGCACGCAAACCTTTTTCGACACCGTTAGTACCAGTAGTAGTCAGGCTATTGCTGACATAAGCCGCAACTGTATTTTTGATTGTGTTGTTGGAACCTGCGCCAGCCGCTGCAACTGCCGCGCCGCCACCGCCGCCAGCCGATACTGCAACCGCGCCACCAATACTCAGCGATTCGATGACCGAAGTTTGGCTAGCTGATAACAAGACTGCGCCTGCCGCGCTCACCAGTGAGTTATCGACATACGCCTTGACGTTGTTCTCAATATTGTTGTCTGCAGCTGCAACACCGAGCGAGACGCCTGCGCCGCCACCGCCACCGGCAGAAATACCAATGCCGAGACCACCGGCATTCGCCGTGATGCGCGACGTATCGGCCGCCATCAATTTGATTGCACCACTGGTGCTGGTCGTGACTGTGCTGCCATTGGTGATCGACACCAATGCACTGTTCTTGATCCTGTTGCCCGAACCCGCACCGGCTGCGCCCACACCAGCTCCGCCACCGCCACCGCCCGACACACCGACCGCACCACCAACTGTCAGCGCCTGTATCGTTGCATTTTGCGTGGCAGTCAGAACGATGTCGTTACCATTGACGGACACGTCTGCGCTGTGGATATACGCTTCTGTCGTGTCAGCGATATCATTGGTCGCCATCGAGATACCGACAGAACCACCGGCCCCGCCACCACCGAAAGAACCGGAAAATGCCAGTGCGCCGGCACCTGCCTTGATGTTCGCTTCATCGATGGCTGTGATCGTCAACGGACCTGCTGCCGTGATGCCTTTTCCGTTTGCGGTCAGACTGTTTTTGATGAAACTGGAAATCGTGTTTTTAACTTTATTACCCGAACCAGCGCCTGCACCTGAACCAGCGAAGCCACCACCGCCCGTACTGGCAGCAACGGCTACGCCTATCGTCAATGCTTCAACTGTTGCCTGTTCTTTCGCGCTCAGTGCAATGCCGCCGCCAGCGTTGATTTTGCCGTTTTCCACATAGCCACGTACCGTGTTTTCAATCACATTGGATGCGACTGAAACGCCTGCCGCGATGCCTGCGCCTCCTTCTTTGGCGATGGCAATTCCAACCCCGCCTGCCAGTACGCGAATGGTCGATGTATCTGCTGCATGAATCGACACGCTATCGGCTGCCGTACCAGTCGTCGTAACACTTGCTGCATTCAGAATGTAGGCTTCGCTGGTATTGCGAATGCGATTGATCGATACTGCACCACCCAGAGCAAACGTGCCTGCTGCTGCACCTGCGATTGTGATGTTATTGATGACACCGTTGTAGCTTGAACCGATTTCCAGTGAGCCAGCGCTGATGCTGCCAAGGATATCTTCAATCGATGCACGCACGACATTGTTATTGGTCGTGGTTGGATGGTTAGGATCACCACCTAAATAGTTGTATGCAATCGATGCGCCAATTGCACCCGACGCACCAGATGCGCCTATGCCAGAAATCGCAATCGCACCAGCCAATGAACTGATGGTCGAATTGTCTGATGCCAGCACGCTCAATTTGCTGCCAGCCTTGATCGTTTGTGTAGCGCCGATGGTAGAAATTTTTGCGATGACGCTATTGCGTACCCAGTTCAATGCAACCGAACCTGCGCCGGCAATTGTGTCTGAACCACCGCCACTGACCGCCATTGCTGCGATCTGTACATCAAGGCCGATAGGCAGTGAACTTGGTTTGGCAAACGTTGCCTCGACCAAAATATTACCGGTGTGCGCTTCGACTGAAGCATTGTCAATCACAGCAGTAACGCTGTCTTGAATACTATTGACCGCAAACGCAAAACCGACACCGAATTTGCCGCCAATTGCAGCCGAAATATTACCGGCCAATGTAGCAATCGATGCAGTGTCTTTAGCCGTTACCGCGATATCGCTGGATGCGTAAACAGTCGATGCAACATTAGCGGTGCCGCCCTGAATACTTGCACCGACTGTGTTCTTGATAAAGTTGATCGCGAACGAGCCACCAATTGCATTGCCGCCGCCAGTCGCCGCAGCACCGCCGATCACGACGTTGATGATGCGTGCAGACTCTTCGGCGCTAACAACGATGTCGCCTGCGGTCGCCGTTACTTTGGCGCCTGCGATTTGTGCAGTTACCTGATTATTGATGTCATTGACACCGACCGATGCATTCACTGCGCTGCTCTTGCCAAGTGCGATGCCCAGTGAACCAGTGCCTGTATTAACTTGCGAAATATCACGTGCCATTACTGTGATGTCGCCACTACCTGCTTTTACTTCACGCGCGACACCAGCAATGCTGCCGGTATTCGAAATATATGCGGACACATTCATGCGCACGAAGTTGAGCGATACAGCGCCCGCACCTGCCGTATTTTGACCGCCCGCACCTGCCACCGTGACGCTGGTAAGTTGCGCACCGATAGTTGATGGCAACGCAATCGCGATACCGGCTGCATTGACTTGGCTTTTCTTGACAACAAAACTGTGATCGGTACCGCCATCCTTTGAGGTCAGCGTAATCGCTTTGGCATCCGTCGCAGTTGCATCCGCGTAGCTCGATGCGAGACGCACGTGTGTCGCATCAACTTTGATGACGTAATAAGTTTCACCATCGATCAGACCACCGATTGCGGTATTAGCAGTCACACCTTTGCGATATACAAATGCATCGCCGGTATTCAAGCCATGAGCCGCGGCGAACGAAACCGTATCGCTAAAGGCGCTGGAAACTTTGACTGCAGACGAGGCGAACACTGTCGCAACTGGCGGAGTCGCCGTTGCCAGAACTTGCGTCAAGACGTGAGTAGTACCGCTACCTTTACCAGTCAAATCGACAGCAACACCAGCAACCGCATTCGCTTTGGTCGTCGCTAATTTGATCGTATCGGCATCGACGACAATGACATAGTAGGAATTGGTACCCGCGACCAGGCCGCCGATATCGGTACCCGTGCCATGGCTATATTGAACTGCATCGCCCGTGGCGAAACCATGTGCAGTCGAGGTGATCTTGTCGGTTGCAATGTCAACAGCTGATGTTGGATTGATAGTCTGGACGATAGGCTCAGCGGCGGTAGCAACAAATTTGATGATGCTATGACTGCTACCTGTGCCCGCACCGGTCAACGCAATCGCTTTATTATTCAGCGCATTATCTTGCGAGGTAGCGAGCTTGACGGTATTCGTGTCGACCACGATGACGTAATACTTGGTACCGCCTACCAGACCATTAACATCGGTCCCTGTGCCATGGCTATAGACGACAGCATCGCCAGTTTGATAACCGTGCGGTGCAGTAAAGGTAATCGTGCCATCGGTCGTGGTGACAACAGTAGACGGATTAATATTTTTAATACCAGCCAACAGCGGGCTGGATTCCAGGTTTTTGCTTGGATCATCGAAACCGGCAAGTATCGTGACCGAACCGTCAGCAGCTACTGCAGAGCTGTCAATATATGCGGTGACGCCTGCGGCAGTCGCAGTATCGCTACCCGCAACTGTCACTGTTTTCGAACCGTTGGCATCACTGCCAGCTGGTGCATCAGCGATGGAGATCAAGTTAGGATCAGCAATGCTGTTAGCCGAGCCAACAAAGTTATACGACAGTACTGCACCTATCGCGGAACCGTTGGTAGAAACGCCAATTGCAAGTGATGCGGAATACAAGCTTGCTGCTTCACTCGCGATAACAGTCACGTCGCCGTCTGCAGTAATCTTAGAACCATTATTGATGTGTGCATCGATCTGATTCGCGATCGAGTTGATCATCAGTGCTCCTGCACCACTGGTACCTTGACCACCGCCCCCAGCAGCACCAATTCCAACCAGCAGTGCATTCGATTTCGCGGTAACGCTAATTGAACCGGCCGAACTATCAACAGTGGAACTGTTGATATAAGCAGTAATGCCGTTACTGACACGGTTCCATCCGATCGCCACGCCGACACCTTTTTCGGTGGTCGAAATACCGACCGCACCCGCCAGCGACACGAGCGTCGATTTGTCTTGTGCACTGACAGCAACAGCACCTGCTGTGTAGATTTCCGAATTCTTGACGTGTGCATCGATACTGTCAACGATCGTATTGATGCCAATCGAACCGGCAACCGACGATTTTTCAGAGCCGGCACCACCTATGGCGAAGGACATGATGGTCGCTTCTTCACTAGCCGTAACTTTGGCATCCGTAGTCGCGTGCAGGATCGAATCTTCAATCGCAGCAGTCACATCGTTGCCGATGATATTGACGCCTGCAGCAACACCGAAGGCCTTGCTGCGACCGAGCGCAAAGCCGCCCGAAAATGCGTAGATCGCGGAAGCATCCGCTGCGGAAACGGTTAACTCACCGCTTGAACCTGTTAACGAACTACTGTTAAGAATTTTCGCGGAGACAGAGTTATCAACGATGTTGACCGACACCGTACCACCGACCGCAGTACCAACCGCACCGCCACCGCCAGTAGCAATACCGAGAGAAGCCGAGACACTGACGATCATCGCATCAGAATCTGCTGTCACGCGATAGCCGCCCGACTTGGTCAGATTTGCGTGATCAACCGTAGAGGAAATATCGTTAGTCAGGACGTTCACGCCCAGACTGACGCCATACCCCCCCTTGCCGCCGAATGCGGCAGCGCCAGCAACGCTAATGATGTTGTTATCGTCGTGTGCATCGACCGAAGTCAAACCCAGCACCGAGCCGCCGACGTGACCGAACTTGGAATTTGTTTTGTTATCAGTGACATTGACACCAACCGAACCGGCGATCGCTTTGCCGCCTGATCCAGAAGCACCGCCAACACCAGCTGCCAACGCAACGATCCAACCGGTACGAGCTGCTTCTATGCTGACCGTATTAGCAGTCAGAGTCGTGACGTAATCAAGGAAGGCTTCGTTGTAACCACCAAAGAAATTGAAGCCAAACGCGCCAGCCATCGCTTTCGCATCCTTGCCCGGGGTCGAAGGCTTGGCCACCGACGCTGCGCCGGCCAACGATGCAACGATCGTATTGTCGACCGAATCAATCTTCAGATCGTCAACTGTCAAGATACCCAGACGATGCACATAAGCACGCGTGTTGTCGTAGATGATGTTGACAGTAACAGCGCCAGAATCGGCGGAGCTACCTTTGGATTCAGCGGGTTCCTTGGTCGCTTCTTTGACTTCGGCTGGCGCTTTATTCATCTCCGCCAGCACCGCCTTCATCTTGTCTTGCCAACTGGTCAGATCAGCCTGACTTTGTGCAGAACCGTCGGCACCTTGCGTACCGCCCGTGCCTGAATTGGAAGCTGGGGGTGTTGCGGCTGGAGGATTGGTTGGATTGCTTGCTGCCTTTGCACCGGCAATCGCCATGCTGGCAACCACACCAGTATTTTTGGCATTGACGCTGACGTCGCCGTTGGCCACGAACGAACCTGTGCCCGCGACGTTATCGCCGAGCAAACTACCAATGACAGCTTGGGTATTGCGCTGAACTACGTTGACGCTAAACGAGACACCAGTACCGCTGGCTTCACCGGAAGCAACCGCGCCTGCTACCGCAAATACATAAGAGCGATCCAATGCACTGACATAAGCAGAACCTGGCGATCCACCGAGCACGTTACCGTTATGGAGCGTGATTAAGGCATCGTTGCCAACTTGCGCCAAGGTTTCGTTAAGAACCGCGTTGGCAATACCAACGCCGTTAGCGCCTGACGCGCCGCCTTTGGAGCCAGACCCGCCGAGCACGGCTGTCACTACGTCATTTTGTGCAGTAACTGAGAGATTATTGCCATACAGATGGACGCCATCTTCCACTACTGCTTTGACGTTGTTGTCGAATACATACACACCAAATGCTGCACCGACACCGCTACCGCCCGACGCCGGCGACAAGCCGCCACCTGGCTTCGAGATACTGTTCTTGAGCGACCATTCTTTTTCGGTCGAACCGTTGATACCCGGCGTTTTAAGGTTACCGACCAAGTTGATCAGATGTTGAACGCTTTGCGCGTTGACTTTCACATCCTGCAAACCACCTCGGAAGTTATCTAGGTTGGTGATGCCATTCGCATCCTGATTGATCTGCGCGCCGTTCTTGATACTCGCTGACGCATCATGGTTCAGCACCATCGCGGTGAACGAACCGGCTTTGGTCGCAACTTGCCCCGTAGCCGTGGAGTTGCTCCACGAATCGACCAAGTTATCGTCCAAACCAAGGTTGTCGTTAAGGTAACCAGTCAGGTTGGTAACGAAGTTTGTCGCTACCGATTTGGCTGGCGAACCAACGTCTTCCCATAACGCATTATCGGTAAAGTCAGTCGTGCTCAGATCGACAGGCAAGCCAGGAACTAGCACACCGCGATACTTATACCAGCTACCGACGTCACCACCGGCGGCATGTCCGGTTGCGACTTCAACTGTGTCGCCGTTAGCGACTTCTTTCGGGCCGTCCGTACTTTTATGGTCAGGCGTCATTGCGCCTGTAGCAAAGGGCTGCTCAAGATTTTTTCCCCAAGCTGTATCAGGATCGATCTGATTCAGTGTCTTGGCATCAACCGTCAATGTGCCCTTCGCGTCTACGTTTGCATTGCCATTGATGTCAGCATGCGCAATGTTGTTATAGACACCGACTGAAATAGCGATTGCCACACCATTTTGAGCAACGGAGCCTTTGGTCTCATCCTTGGTCGCTTCATTCTCGACTGCGCTGGAGGACGTGATGTCTGGACGGCTTTCTACTTTTGCCAATACAGAGATCGCGCCGTTTGCTTCAACATCGGAAGCGCCCAATGTGACGACGTCACCTATGCGCGCAATCGCTTCATTAGTGTCGATTGCGACTGCGACCGATGCGCCTACATCCCATTTATTGGTCGAAGGTGTTTCCTTGAATAATCCACCAATCAGCGGAATTCCGGTTGCCTTGGCTTTGGCTTTGGTCTTCGCAGCATCCAGTGCGTCTTTTTGCAGGCCCATTTTCTCAGCCGCTGAAGTCCCTAAACTACCCGCTTTCGAGTACAAAGATTTTTCAGCATCGTCCAGCAAACTACCGGTCGAATCGATACCAACATTGGCAGACGCCCTGACGCCACTCACTGCGCCTGGAATCATCTTGAATAATTGGCCTTGCGGAACGTCCGCCTGCTTGGTGGAAGCAGAGACCGTTATATTCAGCCCCGCATCGGCCTTGCCATCCAGATAGGCATGCGTTTTTCCGTTTTCCACACCGACCACGAATGCCATCGCGAGCTTACCGTCTTTCGGCGAATTACCTTCGCCAAGAGTACGCGTGCGATCTATCGTTTCGGCATTAATATAAATGCTGCCGCCGCTGGTCAAGCTGGAAGTGTTTGTTGCGTGTGCGGTCGATTCCGAGTTAACGATACTGATCGCGATCGCAATACTGGCGGCTGCAATTGAGCTCGGACGGGAGACGACATTGATTGTGTTATCGGCATTCGATTGCAATGTGATCGAACCGGTCGCATTGATCGTACCGTCCACAGTTACCGTTGCAGTCGTGTTGACAATACCGACCGCGACGCCAAGTCCAAAACCTTTTGGATTCGGTGCGGAAATGGCTTTTGCCGTTGCGAGCGCAACAAAATTTCCCTTGGCGGTAATAACGCTTGTGCTATCGATACTAATCGTCGCACGCGAGGTCGAAATGGCGACGCCGGCGATCAACGCCATGGTTTCCATGCCTGCCAGTGCGCCTTGTGCTGCACTCGTCAGCTTGCCGCCTATACCTGAATCACCATAGGAAATGTCATAGCGTTGTGCCGCTGCGGTGGCGGTGATCGTGACGTTGCCGCCAGTGATATTTGCGCCGACAACGGTAACCGTAGCTTCATTGAAATCGATATTGGCAAAACCCTGACCGCTGAAATCTCTCAACGTATCTTGCGCATTGATCGTGATGGAGCCATGAGTGCCGGCACCTAAGCTGATCGCGCTCAAGATACCGTTCAAGTTGATATGCGCGGCGGTTATCGAAATGCTGCCGGCATTGGTCGTGCTATCGGTGTTGATCGTTTTGCCGTTGAGGTTGAACGTGTCATATTCAAACGACAGGTTGGCTCCGCCAGAAACGATGTTTTCGGTAAGGTTACCTGTACCGCCTTTGAAAACCACCTCGGCGGTGGTCGCGCCTGTCAGTTGCAACCAGTTCAAATCAGCAGCTGTAATATCGCCTGCACCTAGGATATAGACCTTGTCCGCGCCCGCTGTCGTATCCACTGTGACTTTATCAGTACCGGTCAAACCTGCAACATCTATATAGAAGACGTCGTTGGCAGTGCCGCCAGTCAGAATATCCTTGCCACCGTTACTGTAAAACGTGACGCCGCCTGAGAAGGCAGCCGCATTGATGGTATCAACCTTGGTACCGCCTTTGAGGACGGCCTTCTGAATGCCAGTAAGAGTATCGTCACCTTCACCAACTACTTTGAACGATGTATTCGTCAAGGTCATCGTATTACCGGTCGCCCCGGATGCGCGCTCTTCGATCAATGTATTAACGCCAAGGCCACCATGGATCTTGTCTGCACCTGCACCGCCGGTGAGGAAATCGTTGCCTGACGTACCTGTTAGCACGTCGTCGCCTGCACCACCATCCAGTGTCACATAGCCGGCTGCAATCACAGCAGTTGTATACGTAGAACCGGCTTGGGTACCACCGAGCAGACCAAGATTGGTTGCAACTGTCGATACGCCGGAATTAGCGACGACCAGAGATCCCGCTACGCTCGACGTGATGACAATCCGATCACCGGCGGCATTCAAAGTTGCAGTTAGTCTTGCGTCGGCGGCATGAATCGCATCGAACAAATCTTGCACAGTTTCCGCGGCTTTTAAATCAACCGTGACAGGAACGCCAGCAAGACTAATGCTAATCGCAAGCGTATTGTCTGTAGAACTGACGCCAGCACCGTTATTCAGGAACGACAAGGGCGTATCCAGAGAAATGCCGGTAAACGCAACTGCATTAATGATGTTGTCGCCGACGCCACCTGTCAGCGTTGCGCGCTCGACACCAGAAACTGTGCTGACCACGCCACCGACTGTCAACGACGTGTTGGTAAGCGTCATGTCGGCATCGCGGATTTCCACGATGGTATCAATGCCTTTGCCGCCGAAATAATGATTCAAACCACTGTTGCCGATGAGCGTATCGTCACCGATGCCACCGTCCAGCGTGTCATTGCCAGCGCCGCCGATCAAGACGTCGTCGCCATAACCGCCATACATTTTGACATTACCGATAAACGCGGAAGCATCCATCAAGTTGTTGCTGATGCCGCCAGACAGTTCAGCGTGCGTGATGTTAGTCAAGCTCGAACGCTTGACTTCACCGAGCGTAGTTTGGGTGACGCCGATAGCACCGCTGCCGACCAATGCTGGCGAAACCAGCAAGGCCGCGACATTCATGCCAGCCAGATTGTTGGTGAAGGAAACAGTCCAGCCGGTTGCAGTTGCACTCACTTCGACATCGCTATCGCCGATATTGCCGAGGCTGATCAATGCGCCGCGCACTTCCTCGGCAGTCGCATTCCATGCGATGTTCTTGGTGCTTTGTCCGTCGAAGGTCAACGTGAATGTGCCACCGGTAATCGTGCCGGTACGGGTAATTGTTTGTACAGAAGAAGAACCCTGACTCATGTCGAGCGCAGTATTGGTCAGAACAAAGCGCACATCGGCTGCTTCGACCAGCGTATTGATACCGCCGACCCCGCCGTCGATGACATCGACGCCACCACCACCAGTGACTGTGTCGTCGCCTGCACCGCCAGTGATCGTATCGTTACCGAAACCACCAATCAAAAAGTTGGCATATTGACCGCCGGTAATCGTGTCGTTACCAAAACCGCCATCCAGCGTAACGGTAATTTGTGAAGCGGCCGCAACTGCTGACGCATCCATAATATTGGCACTATCGCCGCCAGTAATCGAAATTTTGCTAATGCCGCTGAACGTATCAGTCGTGGTAGTACTACCAGCCGTTGTCGCTAACGTACCAGTGTGCAAAGTTGTTGCAGTAACGACAAAGTTTTCGTCGGATGCTTCGACCAGCGTATCGACACCGCCGCCCCCGACGATGATGTCGACGCCAGCACCACCGGTTAACAAGTTGGCCAGCGTATCACCAGTCAAGGTGTCTGCATAAGCCGAACCGACGATGTTATTGAAATTGCTGATTGCAGTAAAACCGGTTGCAGTGCCTGTAGACAAATCGACCGTCACGCCAGCGGTGTATGCGGAATAATTGATCGTGTCAGCTGCGGCGCCACCAGTCAGAGTCTGAAATTTTTCAAACGCAGTGCCATTCACGGAACCTGCTGCAGCACCTGTAATTGCCCAAGTATTAGCCTTGTTGGCGCCAACCATTGTGTTGCTGCCGGTGGCAGAACCAACGATTCTATCGATACTCGCAAAGCTCATCAGGTTGTTAACTTTCAACATCTGCATGTTGACGTTGATGTCCAATGGAACCAGTGAAAAATCGAGCGTAGTCGTGCCGTCAAGCGTACCGGTTACTGTACCGGTCAATGCACCAATAAAGATAAAGTTGTTCTTGCCGAGACCACCGAGAATATTTTCAATTCCTTCGGCATGCAAAGTACTAACCGTTGTCGGCAACGCATCGAATGCAGAAGCGCTGGTATTCGTTGGCAACAGCGTGCCCCAGACATCAACGCTGCCATCAAGGTTGATACGGAATGTCAGGTCACTTGTAACGAGCGAGAAATCCAGCGTGTCTTTGAAGATCGCATCGGCCGCTTCAACAACTGTGTCATGACCCCAGTTATCGGAAAACTGGTACGTGTCGTTCCCCGTTTTGCCGGACATCAAATCATCATTCAAGGTACCGACCAAGACGTCGTCGGTCAGCTCGGCTCCGTTCAAGACATCCAGTGTGTAAGCATAGGCATCAATTTGATACGTCTTGGCCTCAATCTGCCCAGTCGCATATTCCAACGCCCAGTTGCCACCGAGTGCTGCGCTGCCGGTATTGTCAGTTGACGCAACGACATCAGCGCCAGTCAGCCGCGCCAGACTTTGTACAAAATTGACGCCGTAATTTCCCTGCGCCACATCGCAGCCATACAGGACGATATCGCCGCCCGGACGCAATGCATCGCCCCACGCACCTATGCTGAATTGATATTGATCCAGGTTGCTGCTGTCGAGTTCGGTATTGCCGACATTCAGCGTGCCGCTACTGCCGTGCGACAGAATTTGCACGGCATCGAGATCCTTGTACGCACTGAGAATAGAGCTGATTTGATCGATACCGTTGAAGCGCGAATCGAGAACGATGATATCGGTATCACCGCGATGAATCACCTGCAGTTGCGCACCCAGCGATAGTGAATCTGAGGACGGATTTTCGCTATCCGCAGATGGACTGGTCGTGTCGTTTTCACCTGCAGGCATGGCGTTTATCAAACCATCAAGCAAGTTGCCTACATGCGGAATCGATGAGTCAACAACGACCACCTGACTCGCTGCTGGACGCGACTCCATGTATTTTGCAAAGTCCGACAACGCAATCTGCGTACCTGGCAGCGCGCTTGCAACATCGGCATTTGCCAGCGCGGCAGTGGTATCGGCAGGAGTCGAAGTTGGGGTACTGCTACCAAGAACAGGATTGGTAAGTGATGCGTCCGCAGGTGGCGTATCAGCCGGCAAAGTCAGCTTGATTTGACCTGGCTCATTGATCAGCAATGGCGCTTCGAGAACAGCTTGCTGCACTGGCGGCGGCGGAATAACCAATTCTGCAGAAAGCAAAAAACGCTGTTCGAGTGCTTCGAACAGCGTTTTGCGACGTGCGCCAGGTCTGGGAGCACCTGAGCGCCGCATTGATTTCGCGATACGTCCGCCCAGTGAAGCCAGTTTTTTCGAAGCCATGATAGTTCCAGTATGTTCTGTACTCTTTGCTGCATTGCAGACCGTTAGTTACGCAGACGCCGATCGTCTGCGCACGGTCCGAAACAACTTATTGCATCGCTCTGCTGATAGTCAAAAGATCTTCTTCACTCAGGGTTCCTGCAGCCTGTTTCAGCTTCAAGGTATTGAGTTGATAGTCATATCGTGATTGTGCAAAATCACGACGTGCCGCATACAGGTCGCGCTCGGCATCCAATACGCCAAGCAGAGTCGACAAACCTGCCTTGTAGCCTTCCTCTTTTAGTTCCCGCGCACCTTCCAGAGCCTCTACCGATTTATCAAGTGCACGCACGCGCGCCGCACCGCTGACGACGCCTTTATAAGCTGCACGCGCTTGACGTTCGACCTGACGACGATCACGTTCCAGATCATGCAAGGCTGTCTCGTAATGTTTGCCTGCCTGTCCGGTTTGGGCGCTGGTTGCACCACCCTCATAAATCGGAATGTTGATGCGGAACATCACATCGTTTTGATTGACGTTGCTACCGCCACCAAACAAGCTGCCGCCCGTCTCGCGCTGACTGCGCGAAATAGACAGATCTGCAGTTGGGTAATAGCCGGCTTTTTTCTTGTTTATTTCTTGACGCGCCACATCCACCGCCTGCAAGCGCGCTTCCAGCAACAGATTCTTTTCCAGCGATGCGCGAACCCATTCGTCGGCATTCTGCGGATCAGGTGTGATCAACGGAATTGCTTTTGGCAGAGGCACCAGCGACGTTGCAACGATGCCCGTCAATTCGCGCAAGGCCTGAATCTTGTCGGCCAGATCATTTTCTGCAGCGATCACATCCGACTCCTTCAAGGCATTACGCGCTTCCGCATCGTAAAGGTTGACCTTGATTGCCTGACCACTTTTATACTTGGTGTCGGCCAGAAATAATTGGCGCTTGATGGATTCATTTTCGCTGCGTGCGAATGCAAGTGCATCTTCCGCAGCCAGCACAGCCATGTACGCAGTCGCTGTGCGCACAATCAAATCCTGCTCGGCTGCTGCATAGGCTGCTGCTGCCTGCTTCTCGGTAGCCTTGGATTGCTTCCAGTTGCGCCATGAAGCCAGACGGAAAATCGGTTGCGAAATGGACAGCGTTCTATCATTGGTCGGATAGGTTGCGGTGCCTGTCGCAAATACCGTATTCTGACTACTCAGAATATTTTGCGTGGTATTGGTTCTGCCGATTTGATATGAAATCTGCGGCAGCAAAGCAGCACGCGCCTCAGTCACCGCAAAACCGGTCGCTTCATATTCGGTGCGCATGGCCAGATATTTAGGATCACTTTGTTTGGACAGCGCATAAATTTCGGCGAGCGTTTCCGCTGACGCAGCGCTTGCAACGAAGCTGGCTGCAACTGCGGCTGCAACGATAAAACGTGAGTGCATTAGAGTCATTTTTGTTCTTGTAATTAAGCGGTTGACCAACACAATTATTTTTAAATTCCGCCTCCAGCAATTCGTTGAAAAAAACCGCTTTCAACGTGTGTCTATTTATTGCTTTTTTCCCAGACGAAACTAACTAAATTTCTTCCGGAATTATCGTGGTTGCAAGCAACATTAACAAGGCAAATTCTTGCATTTAGAGAAATATATTTTAGGTCACGAAAAGTCACAATTTCCCTATGGAAACTAAATGAAATTCATCCCGATAAACATGATTTTTTTGGTGCACTTTTGAAGGCTGATCGATGGGGTAATCAGTGGTCAAAAAGCGGCGTGCTTTTGCGCTTCGGAGCGGGCTCTATCGGCACTGCCATTAGCCTGGATCCAGTTACTGCAAAGCATCTTTCTGTTGACTTGATGAATACCGTGCACCAACATGAAACCAGCTTTGGGGTCAGTTGGTCAGAGCATGATGCCCAACGCAGTGCAATCGCCGACGTGCGTTTGCAATGTGGCGATTTGAATACAAGCAATGCTTTTGCGCACGCTTTATATCTGCTCATCAAAAATCTGCCGCTTAACGGCTATGAGCGCTCATTCAAAATGGCTGAAGATACGTTATGGAGCGAGCGCTTTCTCGTAGGAATTAGCGCGCATGCGATCGCTGTTGAAGACGTCGATTTTTTGATGATGAAGATGGGCATGCCCGACATCTATCAAACCCAGGTACGTATGCAACTTCCCAATGCAAGCTTCATCCATATCGGTTTTGAACAGGGAAACATCAACACATATAAATTTTATTTGGAATTCCCAAGTGGAAATATTGATGCAGATGCGCCACGCCCACTCTATCTTGGTTATAAATGGAATGCCGAAAATGCAGCACAACGGGCGATCTCAAGCTACACACAACCCCGCACATTAAGCTTGCCGCAACTATTGAAAAAAGTGACTGCAATGTATGGCAGCGAACCCAAAAACGCCGCCGTGTGCAACATCGCCAAAGCCATCATTGCGCATGCAGCAGGAAAAGTTTCGACAACTGAATTGCTGTTTGTGGAAGTCCGGGAAGAAAATACCTCTCGCCTGTCCTTCGACATCAATTTGTATGAAACAGGAATGACAGTAAGCGATCTGCAGCCACTGTTGCTCCAGCTGTGTGAGCACTTCGCGATTGGCAAAAAGGAATTTGACGCATTGTTGAAGCGCACCGGCAATGACCTTGCAGGTCATTTATCCGGCGGCACCGATCGCAACGGCAACGCGTTTTTAACTACTTATCACGCGCGCGTTACGACCGGAGGAACTATCGACGCTAAAAGCGTTTAATGGACTACTGCACTGCCGGTTTCTTCTGCCGTCGATGCAACTGAAGCGATGCGACGTGCGTCCATGCGTTTAGCCAAGCGTGTCACATTGTTCAAGGACATCAAATGCGCATAGATCCATCCCATGTAACCGGTACGCACCAAGTCCAAAGTCGTGGCATCGTCCAATGCATTCAATTTGACTTCATCAACAATCCAAGCACCTTCCAGTGTCTGCTTCACGCCTTCGCGCTCAATCGTCACTACTTTGGATGTCAACAATCCCAGCTCAGACATTTTGGCGGCGAATGCACTCGTGCGTTTCATTTCACTGTGAAACAAGACAAGGAAATCGATCACGTTTTTCAGATAGGTCGTTTCTGTGCCATCTTCCGCGAATAATGCTTCACCACGCTCGTTATTCAGGCCTGCGTAGGCTTCATCTATGCAAACAGTCAATGCTTCAGCATCATCGCTACCGGCCAACACAAATGGATAGCGACGGATGAATGCGGGAATGTAAGTACCTGATTCCCAATTATCACTGTCATTAACCAGCAAATTGTCTTTATCACCCAAACCAACAAGCGCAGCCATCGTGAAAGGACCGCCTTCTTTCCCGATAAAAACGATAGGGTAGTCTCGCGATGCTTCAGTCAATTCACTACCTGCTATGAGGACAGAATTTGTTTTTGCCGCAAAGGCAAAATGATTCGTCTTCAATTGGATTTTCATTTTTTGATGCCGCTCACGATTCAGCGCAATCGCGCGTTCGTAAAAAATCATTGTTGTCATTGTCGTCCCTGATAAACGGAAAAAAGTGATAGCCGATGGCTGTGACTGGTTAGATGCTCGGCCTATTGTGCCATAGCAAATAGCCAATTAACGACTAAATTTGAAGTCCTTATTCGAGTACAAACTTGTTAGCAACAAGCGACGCTACCCGACGCAAAAATGAAAAGATAAGCCCTGATGAGAACATTTTATGCAAATAATAAATACAGATACCGACTAAAAATGCATCGACACCGGCTCGAAACTAACGTTGTTATGCGACTAAAGCATGCTGTGCTGCATGGGCAAAAATGCGCCTTCTCAAGAAGAGCAATAGAACTTCCCTCAACACAATTCACGCTTGATTTTCCCGCATCCGGTTCACGCTGCCGATATCGCGTCGGTTACTATCTATTCAGAAAAATCTTTTCCCATCACTCACTGCGTTTACGTAAATACCAAACACGTGCTCGCACATATCAGCATTGATGTGTCGCTCTGATGTCGCACTCGGCACAGTTATAATATGCGCCGCGACAGACTTTGAGCAGCTCTAGCCGTTATTCAGCATGCAGCTGAAATTTGTGCGTAAGCGTATTGCTTTATTCTTTTCCCTCTGTGTATCCGCATGTACATCCGGGTACACTTTCTGCTTATTGAAAAGCATTAATGGTCGAAAAATGGGGCGCCTGATGCACGCGCAAAAGCAACGCATCCGCGCCCCCAACCCTGTTTCAACGTTGAACGAAAGATTCGATCCATGGCTATTCGCGTCGCGCTGCATCACAAGACCAGATATCAATACGACAGACTCGTCAATCTGTCACCGCACGAAGTCCGCTTGCGGCCGGCACCGCATGCCCGCACGCCGATTCTGTCGTATTCATTGACCGTCCAGCCGGAACAGCATTTCGTCAATTGGCAGCAAGATCCCTACGGCAATTACATCGGGCGCTTTGTATTCCCGGAAAAGACCGATGTGCTGGAATTTACCGTCGATCTGATCGCTGACATGACGGTCATCAATCCCTTCGATTTTTTCGTTGAAAAATATGCAGAGCGGTTTCCTTTCAGTTACACGCCACAGCTCATTACCGAACTGAGTGCCTACCTGAAAGCGGATACTCCTGGGCCGCTGCAGGCCAAATGGATCGCCGAAACCAAAGCCGAACTGCTGAAAGAAAATCTGCCGACCAATGATTTTCTGGTGGCGATCAACCAGCGTTTGCAAAAACACATAGGCTATCTGGTAAGGATGGAACCCGGCGTTCAGAAGCCCGAAGAAACCCTGCTGAACAAGACCGGCTCGTGCCGCGATACCGGCTGGCTGTTGGTGCAAATCCTGCGCAATATGGGACTGGCGGCACGCTTCGTTTCCGGCTACCTGATTCAACTCAAATCGGATCAACAATCACTGGATGGCCCAAGTGGTCCGGAAGCCGACTTCACCGACCTGCACGCCTGGTGCGAGGTATATATACCCGGCGCGGGCTGGATCGGGCTCGATCCGACTTCAGGCATGCTGGCCAGCGAAGGCCATATTCCGTTAGCCTGCACCGCCATGCCGTCGTCGGCGGCGCCCGTCACTGGCTACACCGACAAGGCGGAAGTAAGTTTCGTGCATGAGATGAAGGTCACCCGCATACACGAAGATCCACGCGTTACCAAGCCGTACACAGAAGCCGAATGGAACGCCATCGACCAGCTCGGCCAACGGGTCGATGCAGATCTGAAAAAACATGACGTGCGTTTGACGCAAGGTGGCGAACCGACCTTTGTTTCTATCGATGATATGGACGGCGCTGAATGGAATACCTTGGCACACGGCGACAAGAAGCGCGAACTGGCGGGGCAATTAATGCATCGCCTGAAAAAGCACTTTGCACCTGGTGGCATGGTGCATTACGGCCAGGGGAAATGGTATCCAGGTGAACCATTGCCGCGATGGGCTCTGAATATTTTCTGGCGTATCGACGGTCAGCCTATGTGGCGCGATGCGGCGCTGTTTTCCGATGAAGAAAAAGATGATGGTTACAGCAGCGCCGAAGCCACGCGCTTTGCCACTGAACTGGTACAGGCCTTGTCGCTGCCTGCTGACAGCTTGCTGCCAGCGTATGAAGATGCAGCAACCCAATCGCAGATCGAGCAGCGTTTGCCAATCAATCTCGACCCGCTTAAATCAGACCTGGACTCACCGGTGGAACGACGCCGTCTGGCGCGTTTGCTGGAACAGGGACTCGGGGAACTGGTCGGCTATGTGCTGCCGATCAAGCCGGCCGAAGTCGATCCGGATATTGCATTGGGTACTTCCTGGCGTACCAGCAAGTGGCCGCTCAAGCGCGAGCATTTGTATCTGGTAGAAGGCGACTCGCCTATGGGCCTGCGCCTGCCGCTAAATGCCTTGCCGTGGGTACTGCCGGAAGATATGGCGCCAGAATTCGATGTCGATCCTTACGTCAAGCGCGCTGCGCTCGCCAAGTCCGAGCCGAACAGCACCGCCCGCAGCAAACCGACAGCGGCGAAACTGGAAGCCAATCCAGACCCACGAGAAGTCATCCACACTGCGCTGTGCGTACAAGTACGCGAAGGCCGCCTGCATATTTTCATGCCGCCGCTCAAACGCATCGAAGACTATCTGGCGCTGGTAGCGATCATCGAACACACTGCTGCCAAGCTGAGCATGAAGCTGTGGATGGAAGGCTATCCACCGCCACGCGATCCACGCATCAAGATGCTGAGTGTTACGCCAGATCCCGGCGTGATCGAGGTCAATATTCATCCAGCGGCCACCTGGAATGAACTGGTCTACAACACCACGACGCTGTATGAAGAAGCGCGCCTGACCCGACTCGGTACAGAAAAATTCATGGTCGATGGTCGCCATACCGGTACCGGCGGCGGCAATCACGCCACGCTGGGCGGCGCTACCACTGCCGACAGTCCGATACTGCGTCGCCCGCATGTACTCAAGAGCCTGATCACTTATTGGCAAAACCATCCTGCCCTGTCTTATCTTTTCTCGGGCACCTTCATCGGCCCGACCAGCCAGGCGCCGCGCGTGGATGAAGCGCGCGACGACAATCTGTATGAACTGGCGATCGCTTTCCAGCAGATGGATCAGATGCTGCCCAACGTGCCGGAGAGTGATAGACCTTGGTTAGTCGATCGCTTGCTGCGCAATCTGCTGGTCGATCTGACTGGCAATACGCATCGCTCGGAATTTTCGATCGACAAGCTGTATTCACCGGCAGGACCAACCGGTCGACTTGGCATATTAGAGTTTCGCGGTTTTGAAATGCCGCCGCATGAACGCATGAGCCTGTTACAAATGTTGTTGATTCGGGCGCTGGTCGCGCGTTTCTGGAACGAGCCATATCCATGCAAGCTGGTACCGTGGGGCGTTGCGTTGCATGACCGCTGGATGTTGCCGCATTTTGTGGCGCAGGATATCCGCGACGTGGTCAAGGATTTGCGCACAGCTGGTTATGCATTTGAAGAAAGCTGGTTCGATCCATTCATTGAATTCCGCTTCCCGCGCTTCGGCACAGTCGTCTACGAAGGCGTCGAAATGGAATTGCGCCAGGCAATCGAACCGTGGAATGTGCTGGGCGAGGAAGTGGCCAGTGGCGGCACGGCGCGCTATGTCGATTCATCCGTCGAGCGGATGCAATTGCGCTTGCGCGGCATGACCGAAGGCCGCTACATCGTGGCCTGCAATGGCCGCCCTGTCCCGCTGCATCCGACCGGTATACCGGGCGAATATGTGGCCGGCATACGCTTCAAGGCATGGAATCCGTGGTCGGCCATGCATCCGACTATCGGCATTCATGCGCCGCTGACTTTTGACTTGGTCGATACCTGGAGCGGACGCGCAATTGGCGGCTGCACCTACCATGTAGCGCATCCGGGCGGCCGCAGTGAAGAAAACTCGCCGGTCAATGCCAACGCCGCCGAAGCGCGTCGATTTGCCCGCTTTTGGGAACATGGACATACACCGGGGCAGATAACCGTGTACAAGGAAGACTTGAACCCAAGTTTCCCCATGACGCTGGACCTGCGCTGGCAACCACACCGATAAGAAAAAATGTTATTACGACAATTGCTAACGGACTATCCGGCGGCACAGGGCAGCTTTGACGAGATACGCGATGAGGCTGGGCAAACGCGGACTCACTGGCGCACTTTTTTGGAGTATTTATCCAAAGAAACGCCCGACGCAATGCGCCAGCGCATCGATAATGTGCGGCGACGTTTGCGCAACAACGGCGTCACTTACAACGTCTATGATGACGCCAGCGGCGTACATCGGCCATGGGACCTGAATGTACTGCCACTGATTTTGCCGCATGAGGAATGGGCCGGGATTGAGGCAGCGGTGCAGCAGCGCGCCACGCTCCTGAACCGCATCTTGATTGATGTGTATGGCGAACAAAAACTGCTGGAAGAAGGCTTATTGCCGCCAGCACTAATCCATGGCAATGCCGGTTTCCTGCGCCCTTGCCACGATATTGCGCATCGTGATGATATTGCGATGCACTTTTACGCAGTCGATTTGGCACGGGCACCCAACGGCCAGTGGTGGGTCGTTGCCGATCGCACGCAGGCACCGTCCGGTGCCGGTTATGCGCTGGAAAACCGTTCCATCATTTCCCGCGCTTTCCCCGAATTATTTCGTGATATGAAAGTACAGCATCTGGCGGGATTTTTTTCCACCATGCGTGACAGTCTGGCCCACTGGGGTCGCTTGTGCGCGGCCAATCAATATGGCGATGAGCTTAGCTTGCCCCTGCGTGAAGACGAGCAGCCTCTAATCGTTTTGCTGACGCCTGGGCCGTATAACGAAACTTATTACGAGCAAACCTTCCTCGCAAAGTATCTGGGTTTTCCGCTGGTCGAAGGTAGTGATCTAACCGTGCGTAACGGCATGGTTTGGTACAAAACGCTGTCCGGCCTGCAGCGCGTGCATGTCATCCTGCGCCGCGTCGATGACGATTTTTGCGACCCGCTCGAACTGCGCACGGATTCAGTACTCGGTGTTGCCGGCTTGATCGAAGCAGCGCGACGTGGCAACGTACTGATCGCCAACAGCCTGGGCTCCAATCTCCTGTCGTCGGGCGCATTGCTGGGCTTTTTGCCCGCCCTGTGCCAACGCCTGCTGGATGAGCCTTTGAAAATGCCGTCAGTCGGGACCTGGTGGTGCGGCGAGCCGGTGGCGTTGGAACAGGTGATTGAAAACATGGACCGGCTGATCATCAAGCCGAGCTTTCCGCAATTACAAAACATGCCGGTGTTCGGCCAGGATTTGCAAGGTGAGGCACGCGAAGCGTTCATCGCCAGCATGCGCGCTGAACCGCAAAATTTCGTAGCGCAAGACCTGGTGCAGTTGTCGCAAGCACCAGTTTGGAAATCCGATGAACAACCCGGCCTGGACGCATCGGCGATCGGATTGCGTGTGTATGCCTGCGCCACGCCCGATGGGTATGTAGTCATGCCGGGCGGCCTGACGCGGGTGGCCACCGGCCCGGATGCGCGGGTACTCACTATGCAGCGCGGCGGCGGCAGCAAGGATACCTGGGTACAGGGTACCAGCGGCACCGCTATGTTGAGTATGCGGCAACTTGCCGTCAACAATGAAAACCTGCTGCGTGAAGATACCCGCCTGTCCAGTCGTCTGACGGAAAATCTGTACTGGTTTGGTCGTTATAGCGAACGTTGCAATACAGTGTCACGTCTTATTCGCACCACGCTCGATTTCCTGCTCAATACTCAGCCCGAGCACCGGGGCGAAGAATGGCCAGTCATCCAAGGCTTGTGCAGGTCGTTCGGCCTGATTGAAAGCGCTCCGGAAGAGCAAAGCCAAGCTCAAAGTCAGGAGCAAAGTCAGCGTCAGGATACGAAAGCGGACGAATTGCTGAGCGATGCCGAGGTAGAAACGGCGCTGGTGCGTGCTGTCATGTCGCCCGAGTTGCCTGGACCAGCCGCCTACCTTGAACAGCTCTACCGCATCGGTAGCCAGCTGCGGGAACGGCTGTCGCTGGACAACTGGCGTATTTTGAACCGGATGGTGGAACGTCCGGACAGCAGCACTCCGCCGTCGTTGGCTGAAGCCACCGTAATGCTGGATGAGGCGATCACGTCGCTGATGACGCTGGCTGGTTTTGCCACAGACGGTATGACACGCGACAACAGCTGGCGTTTTCTATCAATAGGCCGGCGCATTGAACGGCTGCAATTTCAATGCGTCATCCTGCAGCATGCGCTGCAAATGACTGCCGGCAGCAGTCTGGACTGGCTACTCGACTTATCCGACAGCAGTGTCACCTATCGCTCACGCTACAAGGCACGGCCGGAATGGGTACGCACACTAGATCTGTTGCTGCTGGACGAGAGCAATCCGCGCTCCGTCATGTTTCAACTGCAGGGGATTCTGCAGTATCAGGAAAAGCTGGCAGTAACCTATGGTTACTGCGGCGAAAAACTGCTGACGACGGTCTTGAAAGAACTAAGCGCATTGTCACCCAGGACAGACCTGCGCTGCGGCAATCCCCACCTGATTGATTTACTGGCGCGTATCAACCTCGCCAGCTACGAAGTATCAGAACAACTAGGCCTGCGTTTCTTTAGCTATACAGGAGACATGGGCGGCGATATTCGCGGTGACAGCGTAACTCGGGAACAGGCAGCATGAGCGACCCAATGCCGAATGATCCAATTGCGCACTACCGGGTTGTGCACCAGACGCGCTACATCTATCAGAGCGTTGTGACCTTGTCGCAGCAATACCTGCACATGTCGCCGCGCTCTTTTTGTTATCAGGATGTGCTGTCGCATGAAGTGCAGATCGAACCGGGTCCGGCCGAGTCCTCCGACAGTGCCGACTATTTTGGCAACAGCACCACAAGTATCACAATTACCGTGCCACACCAGGAGTTGCTGGTGCATGCTGAATTCACTGTCGCACTACGACCGCGCCATAGTCTTGCCGCCATCGGCAATGCGTCGCCATGGGAAACGGTACGCGATGAACTTCAGCAATTTCAAGCTGGCAGCGTGCTGGAGCCTATGCATTTTCTTTACACCTCTCCGCATGTGGTCTGCAGCACGAATCTGGCAGAGTACGCACTAATCAGTTTTGTACCTGGCCGACCACATTTGGATGCAGCACTCGATTTAACCAAGCGCATTTACGAGGACTTTGCATTCGACGGTGAAGCGACCGAAATTTCCACACCGCTGGAACAGGTACTCACCAGTCGGCGCGGCGTGTGCCAGGACTTTGCACAACTGATGATCGGCTGCCTGCGCAGCCTGGGTCTGCCGGCCCGTTATGTCAGCGGCTACATCCTGACGCATCCGCCCGCCGGTCAGCCGCGCCTGATAGGTGCCGATGCATCGCATGCCTGGGTCTCGGTATTCTGTCCCGAACTCGGCTGGGTTGATTTCGACCCAACCAACGGCTGCCTGGTACAGCACGAACACATTACTCTGGGCTGGGGCCGTGACTTCAGCGACGTCACGCCTATGCGCGGCATCGTTCTCGGCGGCGGCAAGCATGGGCTGCAAGTCAACGTGACTGTCAGTATCAGCGAATAGAACACGCAGGAGCATGCGATTCACGGAACGATCTGGATTTTAGAGGATCAATCTTTTCATCTCTGTAACTTACGCAAACAAGACAGGACAGAATGAAAACTTTTCACTGCGATCAATGCGGCCAGCAAGTATTTTATGAAAACGTACGGTGCGAGAGCTGTGGCGGCATGCTCGGCTATCTGCCTGATCAACGGGCCATCTGCACCTTCGAGCCCGACGGCGAAGGCTTTTGGCGCAGCCTGATTCCTAACAATGCCGGACTGTACTATAAGCAATGCATCAACTATGCTCAAGAAAATGCGTGTAACTGGATGCTGCCTGCCGATGCAGAAAACGATCTATGCGCCTCTTGCCAGTTGACCCGTACCATCCCTGACCTGTCTAACAAAAAAAACATCCTCTACTGGAAGCGCCTGGAAACAGCAAAACGCAGACTGCTGTTTTCGCTTTGGGAATTGCATCTGCAGCCAACGCCCAAGCTGGTGGACGGTGATACCGGCATGGCTTTCGAATTTCTGGAAGACACACCCGACAAAAAAGTCATGACCGGTCATGACAACGGGCTGATTGTCATCAATATTGCGGAAGCAGATCCTGCCCGGCGAGAGAAGGCGCGCGAGAATATGAACGAGCCTTATCGCACGTTGCTCGGCCATTTTCGTCATGAAAGCGGGCATTATTTTTTCGACCGACTGATTGCCGGCACGCAATGGCTGACACCATTCAGAGAATTATTCGGTGACGAACAGCAGGATTACGGTGCCGCTCTTGAAAACCATTACAAGAACGGTCCGCCCGCCAACTGGGAGCAACGCTACGTCAGCAACTACGCCAGCTCGCATCCCTGGGAAGACTGGGCCGAAACCTGGGCCCATTACCTGCATATGATAGACATGTTGCAAACCGCCTATTCCTCCGGCATGAAGCTAGAACCGCGCAAACCGCGCGAACCAACTCTGGCCATCCAACAGCAACCGCTAAAAACCGGATCATTCAGCGAAATGACAGACAACTGGTTTGCGCTGACCTATGTGTTGAACAGTCTCAATCGCAGCATAGGGATGCCGGATGCATATCCGTTTACGCTGTCGAAAGAAGTCATGCAGAAACTACAGTTCATACACGAGGTAGCAATTGCGCAAAAAAACGCCGCCTCTGCCTGATCGGCACGGCACAACAGGCAATGTGTTTTATGGTGATGAACGTGAAATGATGCAGATCGACGCACAGATCTGATCAAGGAATTTTGGTGGGAAGTACAAGTTTCGAACTTGTGACCTATCGCGTGTGAGGCGATCGCTCTACCCCTGAGCTAACCTCCCGAAGCGGCGCAAATTATCTCATAAAAGCTTGCGCCTATCAATTTTGCGACGCAGCACGCCACAGACATTGGCCTCTCACTTCCTTGTCCAGACTTTTCATCACTAGTTCATGCTCGGCCAGTTCATCCTCGCTGGCCTGTTGCAGCAACACTTCGGCGATCGCTACCACTTCCAGTGTCACGCCATCACTGCCGACATCTTGCCCGCCCAAATCCATGCTCAAACTATTCTGGCCACGTGTCATGGCCAGATACACTTCGGCCAGCAATTCTGCATCGAGCAAAGCGCCATGCAATGCGCGGTGTGCATTCGATACGCCATAACGATCACACAATGCATCGAGTGAATTACGCTTGCCCGGGTGCATTTCCTTTGCCTGCACCAGCGTATCAATGACTACACCTACCTGCTCTCTGAAGAGTGGGCTATCGACGCGCTTGAGTTCGGCATCGAGGAAACCGACGTCGAAGGGCGCGTTGTGAATGATGACGTCGGCACCGCTGATGTAATCGCGGAATTCATTAACGATTTCGGCAAACTTTGGTTTGTCGCTGAGGAATTCAGTCGTCAAGCCGTGGACTGCCAACGCGCCCTCTTCCGAATCACGTTCGGGATTGATGTAGTGATGAAAATTGTTGCCGGTCAAACGACGGTCTATCAATTCAACGCAGCCGATTTCGATGATGCGGTCGCCGGAACGCGGATTTAGGCCTGTGGTTTCTGTATCAAGAACGATTTGACGCATGATTTAACTATTCAAAAAGGTAATGGTTATTTTCGCGTAGATCTGCATAACGCGAAAAAATATAACTGTGTGAAGCGGACAAACGGCGCTGCATAAAATTGAAGGGTAAGTGATGGTAAATCGAATGGCATCCTTCACTCAACTTACTTCAGGTCGAGCTTGTTTCCACACCGCGATTTGCCAGCGCATCTGCGCGCTCATTACCGACGTGACCATTATGGCCACGCACCCAACGCCACTCGATTTTATGTCTCGCCTGTGCGGCATCCAATGCTTGCCATAAATCGACATTTTTGACTGGTGCCTTGGCTGCAGTTTTCCAGCCACGTGCCTTCCAGCCATGTATCCATTCGCTGATACCTTTTTGCACGTACTGGCTATCGGTATGCACTACAACTTCACATGGTCGAGTCAATGCATTCAGCGCTTCGATCACTGCCTTCAATTCCATACGGTTATTAGTCGTACCGGGTTCACCGCCAAACAATTCCTTTTCGCGCTCACCCATGACCAGCAATGCACCCCAACCACCACGGCCAGGATTGCCCTTGCATGCGCCGTCAGTAAAAATATCTATCTTTTCCATATGCTGTTCTTGTTTTTCCACTTTGCTGTTCTTTTCTTATTCTTTTCTTACTTTTGACTTATCGATGAATCTTGTTCGTTGCCGGCACGCCTTGCCGCGCCGCGGCTTTTTGCGCTTTCCATGCCGGCCCTATCAGACGCATGCCCTTGACACGCTTGATCGCTTGCACCACATACACTGCGCCCAGATACGGCCACCATTGCTCGCCGGCCTTTTCCATAAAGGAAAACCGCTGCAACCATTTTTCGGTTTCGCATGGCGGCGCATAGCATCCGAGATGGCCGCCGCTGACTTCCATATTCAGTAATTTCAACCAATCCTTCAAGCGCGACAAGCTGATGAATTCGCCTTCTTGCGGCAGGAAATAGCTTTCACTCAAACGTCCTGCGACCTGACGTGCGCCCCACAAACTGAAGGGATTAAAACCCGAGATGATGACTTGTCCTTCTGGTATTAACACGCGTTCGACTTCGCGCAACACCTGATGCGGCTCTTTGGCAAATTCCAGCACATGCGGCAATACGATCAGGTCTATGCTGCTGGACGCAAATGGCAGCTCTTCGAAATCCTGTACCACGACTAGCGGTTTGACTTGATTGTCGTAACCGGCGGCTGGAATCAGCGCATCGGTCAACCATTGATGCGGCATCCGATTCGCCCGCAAAGCCTGAATCTGCGGCAAACCTATCTGCGTTGCATGAAAGCCGAAAATATCTGCAGTCAATTCATCCAGACGCGCATGCTCCCAATCCCGCACATAATTGCCGGCCGGCGTCTCCAGCCAGGAGCCGAGAGATATAATGGATTTTTCAGACGAAAATGTTTCCATGCGCATGTTGAGTGTCTTAACCGTTCCTGCTTTTAACGACAATTATCTATGGATTATCCACGATGGCGTGCACGCTGCGGTGGTTGATCCGGGTGATGCCGCGCCAATTCTGGATGCGCTGAAAGAACACAAGCTGTCTTTGGTCGCTATTCTACTGACACATCACCATAGTGACCACGTCGGCGGTGTCGCAACGCTCTTGCAACATTACAAAGTCCCGGTATTTGCACCGCGCAATGATCCAATTGCCAACGTGACGCAGCCGATGGACGAAGGCAACGTCGTCACTATTTCCGAACTCGATCTGAAATTATCCGTGCTGGAAGTACCCGGCCATACGCTGGGTCACATCGCTTATGTGGCAGCAGAGCAAGGCTGGCTGTTTTGCGGCGACACACTGTTTGCTGGTGGTTGCGGCCGCCTGTTTGAAGGAACGCCTAAGCAAATGCTGTCATCGCTGGACAAATTGGCAGCCTTGCCGGATGACACCAAAGTCTATTGCGCGCATGAATACACGATATCCAACCTGCGTTTTGCGTTAGCTGCAGAACCAGGTAACGCGGCACTGACCGCACGTTACAAGGTGGAGCAGGAAAAACGCGAGCACGACGTAGCGACGGTTCCTTCCAGTATCGGAATTGAAAAAGCGACCAATCCCTTCCTGCGCGTCCGCGAACCGGCGATTGCGCAGCAACTGATCGCCGACGGCAGGACCAAAAACAGCGATCCGATAACGGTATTCGCCGCCCTGCGTGAATGGAAAAACAACTTCCGCTGACGTTTTTCCTTGTATTTTCGCTGATCGATGTTATTTTACTAATAGCTACTAGTAGTCGAAAATCAACTTTAATCACTAGCAGTTGTGTAAATTGTCTTGACGCGCAAAATGCGCATTACTTACACTCGATGATTATTCTTTTCAACCGGCTGATCATGGGTCGGTATTTTGTGAGACCCCATGCCTATACCCGATTTAAAAGTATCGCTTAAAGTTATTTCCGCTACCGTTTTCCTACTCGGTACTGTCTCCGCCTCCCACGCCGCCAGCGATCTTTCGCTACCCTATTCTTACAGCAACTGGGCACAAGATGCCGCGCTGCGAGACAACCCCAACCTCGCCAATGATCCGCTCAGTGAATTTGTTGTCGCCAGCGATGTGGATGTCTGGGCGCGGATACGCAAAGGTTTTGCGATTCCGGATCTGGTCGACAATCAGTTGGTGATCAACCAGACGGTCTGGTACAGCTCACGGCCTGACTATATCGGGCGCACCACTAAACGTGCATCGCTGTATCTGCATCACATGGTTGAGGAACTGGAAAAACGCGGCATGCCGACCGAGCTGGCCTTGCTGCCTTTTATCGAATCCGCGTTCAACCCGCAAGCTTTTTCAAGCGCCAAGGCGGCTGGCCTATGGCAATTTATGCCAGCTACCGGCCTCGACTTCAAGCTGAAACAAAATATGTTCAAGGACGACAGGCGCAGTGTATTGGCTTCGACCGATGCTGCGCTGACTTACCTGCAACGTTTGTATGGGATGTTTGGCGACTGGCATCTGGCTTTAGCCGCCTATAACTGGGGCGAAGGCTCGGTGCAGCGGGCAATAAAAAAAGCAGAGGCCGCCGGAGTAGGGACTGATTTCAACAGCCTGTCAGCGTATATGCCGGCAGAAACCAAGAACTATGTGCCGAAGTTGCAAGCGGTTAAAAATATCATTGCAGCCCCGGATACATTTGGCATCACGTTGGCGAGAGTAGACAATCAGCCGTACTTTGTCAGTGTGGCAAAAACCCGCGACATCGATGTCAAGCTGGCAGCGCAACTGGCGGAGTTGCCTATAGAAGAATTCAAGGCGCTGAACCCGCAATTCAATCGCCCTGTCATCACAGGCAGCAGCAATACGCAAATCCTGCTGCCGCAAAGCAATGCAGAGAAATTCAAGACAAATCTTTCCAAGTGGGGACATGCACTGTCGTCATGGACTTCGCACAAGATTACCAATACACGTGAGCGTATAGAAACGATTGCCGCGAAGTTCCATACCACGCCGCAGGTCATACGTGAAGTCAACAATATTCCGCCAAAAATGGTGCTGAAAGCCGGCTCGACGATATTGGTGCCACGTACTGATGGGGCCGCACAAAAAGATATCACGCAAGATGTCGCAGATAATGCGACGCTGGCGATGACACCGGATCTACCTGACTCGAAGAAAATCAATGTGACTGTCAAGAAGAATGACACGATCAACAGCATCGCCAAGCGTTACAAGGTCACGACTGCACAAATCAAGAACTGGAACGATTTGCGTGGCGACAAACTGGCAGGTGGTCAGAAGCTTGAAGTGCATGTACCTTACCGTGCTGCCAGCACTACGCGCACGGCGAGTAAATCCAAATCAAAATCCAGTGAAGTCGTTACTCGACAAGCAAGCCGCAACAATAAATCAACAAAAGTTGCCGCCAAATCCAGCAGCAGCCGCTCCAGCAAAGTCATCGTCTCGGTGCAATCGGGCCGCAACACAATCAAGTAATAAAAAAAGCCCGACTCTGATTGAGTCGGGCTTTTTTCTATGCGTCTGTTTAAAATTTCAGCGCATCTTCAATCTAGATTTTTTCTTACTAATTCGTTGCTACGCTGTCTTTAGTGTCTGCATATACCGCAGCCGCCAGCAGACGTTGGGTGTAAGCCTGCGATGGCTGCGACAGCACGATATCCGTCGCACCGCTCTCTACCACTTTGCCATCTTTCATCACCAGCACGCGATGCGCCATGGCGCGTATCACCGCCAGATCGTGGCTGATAAAAATATAAGCCATCCCGTATTTTCGCTGCAGCTCTGCCAGTAATGACAACACCTGCTGTTGCACCGACACATCGAGCGATGATGTAGGCTCATCGAGCAAGATCAGATCCGGCTTCAAGACCAATACGCGTGCAATCGCTATGCGCTGGCGTTGTCCACCCGAGAACTCATGCGGATAGCGTGACATGATATCCGCCGGCAAACCGACCTCCAGCAAACCATCGGCAACAGCCTTGCGTATTCCCTCCGCACTCAACTGCGGTTGATGCAGCGCCAAACCTTCGCCAACAATTTGCTCTATCGTGCGACGTGGCGACAAGGACGCAAACGGATCTTGAAACACGACTTGCATGCGCGCACGCAAAGGTCGCAAGTCATTGCTATGTATAGAGTTTATGGCCTTGCCATCGAAGGCAATATTACCTTCGACCTTTGCGCTGGACAGTCGCAACAAGGCCAAACCCAGCGTCGATTTTCCCGAGCCGGATTCACCAACTATGCCCAGGGTTTCGCCGGGGCGTACTTGCAGACTGACATCATCAACCGCGACAAATTTCGTCTTCTTGAACCAACCTTGCTTGATATCGAATGTGCAGCGCAGATGCTCGGCATTCATCAATGGTTGCGAAGTTGAGTCGACCGCATTCACTAGTTTATGTGGCTGGCTAGCCAACAAATTGCGTGTATAGGCTTCGCGCGGCGCGCTGAATAATTCTTGCGTAGTCGCGACTTCAACCAGACGTCCTTTTTCCATCACGCCGACGCGATCAGCAAAATGGCGTACCAGATTCAAATCGTGCGTGATCATCAGCACGGCCATGTTTTCTTCGCGCTGCAACTGATTCAGCAGTTCGACGATTTGCACTTGTATCGTTACGTCGAGCGCAGTGGTCGGTTCATCAGCAATCAATAATTTAGGCTTGCAGGCGAGTGCCATTGCAATCATCGCGCGTTGACGCTGACCACCGGATAACTGATGCGGATAAGACAAGGCACGACGCTGCGGTTCGGGAATGCCCGTTTTATCCAATAGCTCGATCGTCCGCAGTGCCGCAGCTTTAGCACTGATGCTTTCATGCAGCATCAACACTTCGGCGATCTGATTACCAATCGTGAACAGCGGATTCAAGGCTGTCATCGGCTCCTGAAAAATCATCGCAATATCATTGCCACGCACCGCGCGCATGGACGCCTCTGTACGCTGCAAAATGTCCTGACCTTCAAACAGGATTTTTCCGCCGTAGTTCACATCCTGATTCAAGCGCAGGATGGATAAGGCCGTCACCGTCTTGCCCGAGCCGGACTCACCTACCAGCGCAAACTTCTCACCCGCAGCGATGCTGAAGCTGACATCATCAACCACCTTGCTCGTATCAAAGGCTACCTGCAAGTTTTGAATATCCAGCAAACTCATGCCTTCCTCCGGACATCCAGCGAATTACGCAAGGCGTCGCCAATATTTGTCAGCAACAGCAACATCACCGTCAGCACGACAAACGTCGATACCGCGATCCACCATGCATCCAGATTATTCTTGCCCTGTGCGAGCAATTCGCCCAGGCTGGCCGTTGATGCCGGCACGCCGAGCCCAAGGAAATCGAGGCTGGTCAATGCCAGAATCGCGCCACTCATACGGAACGGCAAAAAGGTCACGACCGGTGTCAAACTATTCGGCAACACATGTCGCCAGATGATTTGGCCGTTTGACAAACCCAAGGCGCGCGCAGCCTGTACATATTCAAGATTGCGATTGCGCAGAAAATCGGCGCGCACATAATCAGACAGCCCCATCCAACCGAACAGCGAAAGCAGAAGCAGCAGCAAACCAAGGCTAGGCTGGAAAATAGACGCAAAGATGATCAGTAAATACAACTCAGGCATGGCACCCCAGATTTCCATAAAGCGCTGAAAGAACAAATCCGTCTTGCCTGCAAAGTAGCCCTGTATCGCGCCTGTGAGCAAACCCAGCAGCACACCGGTGAATGTCAGCGCCAGGCCAAACAATACCGACACGCGAAAACCGTAAAGCAGACGAGCGAAAACGTCACGGCCTCTATCATCCGTGCCCAGCCAGTTTTCGGCAGAAGGTGGCGCCGGATTAGGCGACGTCGCAAAATAATTCAGCGTATCGAAGTGGTAATGATTGAGCGGATAAATCGCCCAGTTGCCATCCGTCTTGAATTGATCGCGGATGAATGGGTCGAGGTAATCGGCTTGCGATTCAAAATCGCCGCCAAATTTCTTTTCCGAATACGTCGTCAGCATGGGGAAAACAATCTCACCCTTGTAACTCGCAATTAATGGTTTATCGTTCGACACCAGTTCAGCCAGTAAACTAATGACGACCAACACGCTGAATAGAATCAGGCTCCAGTAGCCGCGTCGATTTTTCTTGAAGCGCAACCAGACACGTCGACCGGGTGAAACCGATTTGGTCACAGATGCTTCTTGTGTAGTTACAGATGCATTCATCGATTCAGACTTTCAAACTGCAGGCGAGGATCGGCCCAGACGTAGCACAAGTCCCCCAACAACTTCACCAGCAAACCGATCAATGTGAATAGATACAACGTCCCCATCACGACGGGATAATCGCGACGGATAACAGATTCGTAGGACAACAAACCCAAACCGTCGAGCGAGAACAAGGTTTCGATCAACAGACTGCCGGCAAAGAACGCGCCTATGAATGCGGCCGGAAACCCGGTCACGAGTGGAATCAAGGCATTACGGAACACATGCTTGTACAGCACCGCGTTTTCGCTCAAACCTTTGGCACGTGCGGTCAACACATATTGCTTGCGTATCTCTTCAAGAAAAGTGTTCTTGGTCAGCATTGTCATTACCGCGAACGATCCAGCCACCGAGGCCGTCACCGGCAACGTGATGTGCCACAGATAATCAAGCACCTTGCCTATCACTGACATCTGCTCCCAGTCATCCGAGGTCAAGCCGCGTAAAGGGAACCATTGCAGAAAGCTGCCGCCACCAAACATCACTAACAAAAACACGCCTAGGATAAAACCGGGAATCGAATAACCAACCAGGACCACCATGCTGGTGATCGAATCAAAGCGACTTCCCTCGCGCACCGCCTTTGCGATACCAAGCGGCACAGAAATAAAATAAGTCAGGAAGAAAGTCCACAAACCAAGCGTGATGGATACCGGCAACTTGGACACGACCAACTCCCACACATCCTTGTGATGGTAAAAACTTTTGCCCAAATCAAATGTAGCGAAACCTTTCAGCATTTGCCAGAAACGCTCAGTCGCAGGCTTGTCGAAACCGTATAGCGCCTTGACTTCTGCGACGCGCTCGGCATCAATCCCTTGCCGGCCACGATATTGAGATGCACCGCCACCGGTCGCTTCACCTGCACCGACCTGCCCTTTCAACTCCATCATTGCCTGTTCAACCGGGCCGCCCGGCACAAACTGAATTACCGCGAAAGTGATCGCGACGACACCGAGCAGAGTCGGTAGCATCAACAACACGCGCTTGATTATGTAAGACCAGATATTCATCGCAGCATCCTCATCTTGCTTTCTGTTGCCACCATGTTGAGATCACATACGGATCGGCCTGATAGTAAAGCGGTGCGGTCTCGGGGATGCCAAAGCGATCGCGATACGCGACTCTATGCGTGGACGAATACCAGTGTGTCACGACGATATGTTTGTGCAACAGCACGCGATCCAGCGCGCGCGCGGCAGCAACCAGTTGTTGACGACTATCCGCAGCCACGAGTTTCTCAACCAGCCTGTCCACCGCAGGATCTTTCAAACCCCACGCATTGCTCGATCCTTTTTCATCAGCCGCTTTGGAACCAAACATGTCAAACATTTCATTGCCCGGACTGCTGACATCCGGAAAACGAATGCTGGTCATATCGAAATCAAATTCATCCATGCGTTTTTGTACCAGTGCGTAATCAGCGGTACGTTGTGTCACTTGTATACCCAGCTTTTCCAGATTGCGAATGTAGACGCTGATGACGCGCGACAGTGCGGACTGATCATCGATGATTTCAAATGCAAACGGTTCGCCCTTGGCATTACGCAAAGCGCCGTCTCTGTAAGTCCAGCCTGCTTGACGAAATAGTTCTACCGCTTCCAGCAAGTTCGCGCGCAAGGAACGTGGCGCGTCCGTATTGGGCGGAATTGGTGCGGGACCGAAGACGGCAGGATCGAGTTTGTCGCGCAATGGCTCCAGCAATTTCAACTCGTCCACTGATGGCAAACCGGTCGCCGCCATCGGGCTATTGTTGAAGAAGGAATAAATCCGCTTGTAGGAGCCGAAAAACAACTGGCGATTCATCCATTCGTAATCCAGCGCGAGATCGAGGGCGCGACGCACACGCACATCCTGAAACTGTGGCCGGCGCAAGTTCATCACAAAACCCTGCATGCCGGCACCGTTGGAATGCGTCAGTTCGCGCTTGATGATTTCGCCGCTGGTAAATTTTGGTCCCTTGTAACTGCGTGCCCAGTTCTTGGCACTGTATTCAACAACCAGATCAAATTCGCCAGCCTTGAAGGCTTCCAGCTTCGCTACATCATCTTTATAGAAGCGGTAGTTGATGCGTCCGAAATTGAATGTTCCTTTTCGCGTCGGCACATTCGCGCCCCAGTAATCCGGATTCAATTTATAGCTAATAGAGCGGCCTGTATCGTACCTATCAATCAAATACGGACCACTGACGATAGGTGGCGTCAACTGGATCTGATCAAACTCGGTACCTGTCGCCCACTTGCGCGAGAACACGGGCACGCTGCCGACGATCAACGGCAATTCATGATTCAGCGATTTGAATTCGAACTTTACTGTGCGCTCATCGATGACGACGCAACGCTTGACCTCGGCAAAGATGGACTTGAATTGCGGCGCGCCTTTTGCCATCAGCGTGTCGAATGAATATTTGACGTCAGCTGCCAGCACCGGATCGCCGTTATTAAAACGCGCTTTGGGATTGATATGAAATGTCATCGCCAATCTGTCCGGTGCCAGCATCATGTCATCCGCCAGCAAACCGTACATGGTCGCCACTTCATCGCCAGAGCTGACGGTCAGCGTTTCGAACATCAGACTGGAAACCCCTGCGGCGGCAACGCCTTTCAGCGAATACGGATTGAATTTGTCAAAGCTGCTGCGCCGATCAGGGTTCGCGAGAAACAACTCGCCGCCTTTGGGCGCGTCGGGGTTAACGTAATCGAAGTGGGTAAAGCCGGCCGGATATTTTGGCGTGTCATAGAGAGAAAAAGCATGGGCGGCAAAGACAGCGTTACCTTGCGCCATAAAACAGAGCAGCAAAAATGCGTAAATTGATTTAACCATGCGCCTGTCGTGAATGATGTTTGCCAGCCCCGCCATCGTATACCGAGTACAGGATGCTCGTGTTGTCGTTCCGGCTATTCTACAGAAACACCCACAGCACGTCGCACTCGCGGCCCATGATTACGCTCCGAAAAACCAGAGATTTGTCACAAAAGTTGCTGTTGTTCCCGTCAGCCCCTACAATCTTGCCCATTCCGCATTTATTCCCGCGCACTTATTACAAAGAACCACCGGAGTCGTTCATGGCATTCTTGCAAGGCAAAAAAATCCTCATCACCGGTTTGTTATCGAACCGCTCCATCGCTTACGGCATTGCAGAAGCGTGCAAACGTGAAGGCGCCGAACTGGCATTCACCTATGTTGGTGAACGCTTCAAGGATCGCATCACCGATTTCGCCAAGGAATTCGACAGCACCCTGATTTTTGATTGTGACGTCGGCAGCGATGAACAGATCACCGCCTTGTTCGCGGACTTGGGTAAATCGTGGGACAAGCTCGACGGCCTGGTGCACGCAATCGGTTTCGCACCCCGCGAAGCAATTGGCGGCGACTTCCTTGAAGGTTTGTCACGCGAAGGTTTCAAAATTGCGCATGACATCTCGGCTTACAGCTTTCCGGCAATGGCCAAAGCTGCATTGCCTATGCTGAGCCCGAATGCTGCATTGCTGACCCTGAGCTATCTCGGTGCCGTACGCGCCTTGCCTAACTACAACACGATGGGCCTGGCAAAAGCATCGCTGGAAGCCAGCGTGCGCTACATGGCTGAATCGTTGGGTCCTAAAGGCATACGCGTCAACGGCATCTCGGCCGGCCCGATCAAGACCTTGGCTGCGAGTGGCATCAAGGACTTCGGCAAAATCCTCAACTTCGTCAAGGATCACGCACCTTTACGCCGCAACGTCACGCAAGAAGATATCGGCAATGCATCGGCATTCCTGTTGTCGGATCTGTCCAGCGGCATTACCGGCGAAATCACTTATGTCGATGGCGGCTTCTCACATGTCGTCGGTGGCATGGGCGGTTTGGAATGATTTCCGACTGAAATTGCACGAGTAGCCAATTAGGCACGCCTTGTGATTGAGTAAAAAAGCGGCAGAAAAATTCTGCCGCTTTTTTATTTGTAACGCGCATGCATCGATGCCCATTTTCAGTGCAAAGCAGTGAATGACTCGACATAGCGTCCGATCTGTACTACAATGCGCGCTGTGCTTTGCAACAGGCATTGCACTTTGTAGCATCGCGAACCGTTAGCATTAACGATAAAGCCCTCCCGCCTTCAGGTGTTGAAGTTTATACACCGTCCCGGCGCAAAGCTTTTGTGCCGAAATCTCTCAGAGTTTTCACAGCTGTTTCTGTTTCGTTGGTTAGCTTTGCATTTTTGCGCATTCCGCAGTCTCCGCTTGGACACGATCCGGGTTAGATCCTGCAGCGCTGCTTTATACGAAAGAAAAATAATGACATTTGAATCACTAGGCCTCCACGCATCCATCATCAAGGCATTGACTGAATCCGGCTATACCGCCCCTACCGGCGTGCAAGCACAAGCGATTCCTGCTGCGATAGAAGGTCGTGACATGATGGTCTCGTCGCAAACAGGTTCCGGCAAGACAGCGGCATTCATGCTGCCTGCGCTGCACAAGTTTGCAGTTCAATCAGAACAACAAGCACCTGAAGGCGGCAGAACGCCAAATCAGGAAGCGCAATCGGCACGCTCACGCGGCGATCGCCCACGCTTTAAAGCTGCTCAACCAAAAATGCTGGTGTTGACCCCAACCCGCGAACTGGCTTTGCAAGTGACCACCTCGACCGACAAATACGGCGCGTTCATGAAACGTGTCAAAGCGATTTCGATCCTGGGCGGCATGCCTTACCCAAAACAAATGCAATTGTTGGCAAAGAACCCAGAGATCCTGGTTGCTACGCCAGGTCGTTTGATCGACCACATGGAATCGGGCAAGATCGATTTCTCGGAATTGCAAATTTTGGTGCTGGACGAAGCTGATCGCATGCTGGACATGGGTTTTATCGATGACATCGAAAAAATCGTGGCAGCAACACCAGAAGGTCGTCAAACCATGTTGTTCTCGGCAACGCTGGACGGTACCGTCGGTACCATGGCTAAGCGCATCACCAAAGATCCACTGGTCATCCAGATCGCTGGTTCGGCTACCAAGCATGAAAACATCAAGCAAGGTGTACATTTTGTCGACGATCTGTCGCACAAGAATCGCCTGCTCGATCATTTGCTGCGTGATGAAACCATGGATCAAGCTGTTGTCTTCACCGCGACAAAACGCGATGCAGACACGATCGCTGATCGTTTGAACATCGCCGGCTTCGCTGCTGCTGCGCTGCATGGCGACATGCATCAAGGTGCACGTAACCGTACACTCGACGGCCTGCGCCGCGGTCAAATCCGTGTCCTGGTTGCAACCGACGTTGCTGCACGCGGCATCGACGTACCTGCGATCACCCACGTATTCAACTACGATCTGCCGAAATTCCCGGAAGACTACGTTCACCGTATCGGTCGTACCGGTCGCGCTGGCCGTAACGGCATCGCGGTTTCGCTGGTCAATCATGCAGAAAGCATGAACGTCAAGCGTATCGAACGCTTCATCAAGCAATTGATCCCTGTCTCGGTAATCGAAGGTTTTGAACCTAAGCGTACTGCTTCGGCACCACGTTCGAACCACAAACCAGGCGGCTGGAAACCAGGCGACAACCGTGGCAACGCGGCTAAGCCAGGTCAACGCACGTTCAGCAAACCAAATGCAACGCGCAACGAGGGCGGCTACAACAAAGGCCCACGTACCAGCGATGCAGGCGGCGCAACACGTCGTCCTTTCGGCGAGCGTTAATAGCTGAATTAGCAGTTGATTTTCAAGTCATGCTTTGACTTGAGGCGATCAAATAAAAAGGCCGTTCCCTAATCAGGAACGGCCTTTTTTATTGTGCTGCAAACTGAAAATTACATACGGGATACACTTGCAGCTACGCGTCAAAACTGCAGAAAAAACCATGCCCCAAACAAAACTTCCCACTCTCTTCATCCCGCACGGCGGCGGCCCATGTTTTTTCATGGACTGGCCGGGCGATCCGCATATGTGGGATCACATGGCGGATTTTTTGGGCAATCTGATCAAGACCGTCGGCACACGCCCGAAAGCGATCCTGATTATTTCCGGCCACTGGGAAGAAGCCGAGTTCACCATCGGTGCCAATCCACAGCCTTCGCTGATTTACGACTACCACGGCTTCCCTGCGCATACGTATGCACTGACTCATCCAGCACCCGGCGCACCGGAGTTGGCTGCGCGCGTGCAGAATCTGCTGACCGAGGCAGGCATTCCGGCCCGACTCGATACGCAACGCGGCCGGGATCATGGTGTATTCATTCCATTGAAGGTAATGAATCCAGATGCGGATATTCCTGTCGTGCAGTTGTCTATGAAAAAAGGGCTGGATCCGGCAACGCACATACGTGCGGGGGAAGCGTTGCAAACTTTGCGCAAAGAAGGTGTGTTAATCATCGGTAGTGGCATGAGCTTTCACAATATGCGCGGCTTCAGTCCGGCGTTTAAAGAAGCATCAGAACAGTTCGATGATTGGCTGGCGGACATGGCAACGCAGAACGAAACGGATCGCAACACCATGCTTCAGCATTGGCAAAATGCGCCGCATGCACGAGAGGTACAACCGCATCCGGATCATTTGTTGCCTTTGATGGTAGCCGCAGGTGCGGCAGGGTCAGACAAGGGAAAACGAATCTTCAGGGACACCGTAATGAATGTTGTCGTCTCGGCAATCGCATTTGGCGAAATCGTCGAAACTTGACAAGGGCTGCCGCGATCCCCTAAAGTAGCGGCATGTCCTCGACACCTTTTCAATTCCGCACGACCTCGTACGCTGCCAGCGCCCTGCTAGCAGCGCTACTACTATCGCTACGATTAAACTGATCGTCGCGCACTGCGCACTGCACCGTTTTACCTGCCGGTTTTAATCACCGACACACCATTCAAATACCAAGGTTTCACCCTAAAAATGATTATCAAGGCTCTTCCTGCATCGTTCATCGCTGGCGCTCTTTCCGCCGTGATGTGCTGTGCGCGTGCTTTGCTATTACTACCGATCGGTTACCTGGCCTCGCGTCGCGTGGCAAGTCAGGTAGCCTACTGCCACAACGGATCCCACCCTATTTAGCAAAGCAAGGAAAACACATCATGATGTTGTCTAACCCAGAACAAAAATACCGCGCCTTTCCGCCCGTCCGTCTCACTGATCGCACGTGGCCGAATCAGATCATCAGCAAACCGCCGATCTGGATGAGTACCGATTTGCGCGATGGCAATCAATCCCTGATCGAACCGATGAATCACGAGAAGAAGTTTCGCTTCTTCGACATGCTGTTGAAAATCGGCCTGAAGGAAATCGAAGTCGCCTTTCCTTCGGCATCACAAACCGATTTCGATTTCGTGCGCAAATTGATAGAAGAAAAACGCATTCCTGACGACGTCACGATCGAAGTTCTGACACCGGCTCGCGAAGATCTGATTCGCCGTACCGTTGAATCTGTGCTTGGATCACGCCGCGCCATAGTCCATATGTATAACGCGACCGCGCCATCGTTCCGTCGCATTGTATTCAATATGTCGAAGGAAGAAGTCAAGGCAATGGCGGTGGCCGGCACAAAACTGGTCCGCGAGTTGACCGATGCACATCCCGAAACCGAATGGGTATTCCAGTATTCACCGGAAGCCTTCAGCATGACCGAACTCGAATTCGCGAAAGAAATCTGCGACGCTGTATCCGATGCATGGCAACCGACACCAGAACGCAAGATGATCATCAATCTGCCCGGCACGGTAGAAGCCAGCACACCAAACGTCTATGCGGATCAGGTGGAATGGATGCATCGCAATCTGGCGCGTCGCGATTCCATCCTGATCAGCGTGCATCCCCACAATGACAGAGGTTGCGCAGTAGCGGCAGCTGAGCTGGCTGTGATGGCCGGCGCTGATCGTATCGAAGGCTGCCTCTTCGGCAATGGCGAACGTACCGGCAACGTCGATCTGGTAACGCTTGCGCTCAATCTGTATTCGCAAGGTATCAATCCGGGCCTGGATTTTTCAGACATCGATGCAGTACGTCAGTGTGTGGAAGAATGTAACCAGATTCCAGTGCATCCACGTCATCCCTACGTCGGCGATCTGGTGTACACCGCATTCTCGGGTTCACATCAAGACGCGATCAAAAAAGGTTTTGCGAAACAGCAACCCGACGCAATCTGGGAAGTGCCTTACATGCCGGTTGATCCTGCTGATCTTGGTCGCAGCTACGATGCCGTGATTCGCGTCAACAGCCAGTCGGGCAAAGGTGGCATGACATACTTGCTGGAACAGGAGTACGGTCTCGTCTTGCCGCGTCGTCTGCAGATCGAATTCAGCCGCGCAGTGCAACGCATCACCGACGAAACCGGCGGTGAAGTCGCTGCCAACGATATCCATAAAATCTTCAACAGCGAATACCTGAATGCAGTCACGCCTTACCAATATCGCAGCCATCACATCGACGATACCAAAGGTGGCGAAGTGCAGATCAAGGTTGAGCTTGAAAAAGACGGCAAAGCACTCTCTGTAGAAGGTTCCGGCAACGGCCCTATCGATGCCTTCATCAATGCATTGGGTATGGATATCAAACTGATGGATTTCCACGAACACGCCATCGGGGCGGGTGCCAGCGCGAATGCCGCGAGTTATGTCGAATTGCGGGTCAACAATGGCACGACCCGCTTCGGTGTCGGCATCGATGGCAACATCGTGACCGCATCATTCCGTGCAGTCTTGAGTGCAGTTAATCGCGATATCGCTTTGTCTGAGAAATAATTTTCCTCGTTGAATGCAAAAAGCCGCTGAACTGTTCAGCGGCTTTTTTATTTTTTCCTGAGAAGGATTTATCTTACCAATCTGATGCCGGAAAACTGCCAGCGTGCAGCCGCCGGAAAGAAGTTGCGATACGTCGCACGACTATGACCGTCCGGCGTTACGCAGGATGACCCTCGCAACACATACTGGTTGGACATGAACTTGCCGTTGTATTCGCCCAATGCGCCAGCGGCAGTCGCATAACCCGGATAAGGCGAATAACTACTGGACGTCCACTGCCAGCATTGCCCGAAAAATTGCATGGCGTCTTTTTGCGCATCGTCCGAAGGCAGTGCGAGCATGGCAGCATGTTCCCACTCTGCTTCGGTGGGCAGACGTGCTCCAGCCCAGCGCGCATAGGCATCCGCTTCAAAATAGGAAATCTGCGTCACCGCCGCATCAAGGTTCAAAGTCTGCAAGCCCTGTAAACTAAACGCGTGCCACGCAGCGCCGTCATCATCTTTCTTTTGCCAGTACAAGGGATGCGTCAGTTGCTGCGTCTGTACCCAATCCCATCCTTCCGATAACCATACAGCCGGATTCTGATACGCTCCCGACTCTACAAAAGCCAGGTACTCGCGATTCGTGACCAAACGCGATGCGAGCGCATACGGTTCCAAAAACTGCCTGTGTGCAGGCGTCTCGTTATCGAAACAAAAGTCTTGATTGTCATGTCCGATCTGCACCACTCCGCCGTTGAAAGATAACCACTGTATTTCTGCAGCCTGCTTTGAAACCAGACGTGGCGTTTCCATATAAGCAGGTTTGAGTGGATTGCATGACAGCAAATGCATGACGTCGGTCATCATCAATTCCTGATGCTGCTGTTCGTGTTGCAAACCCAATTCCAGCAACGTGTTCAACTCTATATAAGCATCCGAGGCAAGCGGATTTTCCAGCAAGGCCATCACGCGCGCATCGACATCGTGCCTGTAGTTCAGCACATCCGCGAATGGCGGGCGCGTCAACAAACCGCGTTGCGCACGCGCATGCTTGTCACCGATACCGTTGTAATAAGAATTGAAGAGAACCCGAAAAGCGGGATGATGCGGCTGAAAATTTGGCTCAAAACGTTCAAGAATAAATGTTTCAAAGAACCAGGTCGTATGCGCCAAATGCCATTTGATCGGGCTGGCATCCGGCATTGATTGCACACAGCAATCTTCATCCGACAAGGGTTCTGCCAGCGCAATCGAGCGGGCACGCACCCTTTCGTAAAACAAGGCTAGTTCTTTGCTCTCATCATTCAGGTCAATACGTTTGGTCTGCACATTCATGATTTATCCGTAATGTTGATGCCAAGATACTTCTTGCTCTCAATTCAATTTTTTGCAATTGCCATCCTGACTAAAGACAAGCGCAGAATCGGTTCGACCATTCGGATCATTCAGCGTTCACCATTGATATCAAGCCGCCCGTGCATGACAAACCATAAACCACTGTTGCGGATCGGTCCAGGTTGTCACATTCTCGAATCCGGCCTCTGTCAGCAAACTGATAAAACTCTGACGGGTGTATTTATAGCTGCTTTCTGTGTGTATACGCTCGCCACGTTCAAAGCGGCGTACGCCATTCGGCCAACGCACGGTCTGATCCGACAATGCTTCCAGATGCATTTCAATGCGACTCAATTTGTCATTGAAAAATCCACGGTGTCGCCATTCGCGCAAATCAAAATCTGCATCCAGCAAGCGATTAAGATGCAATAACACATTCAGATTGAAGGACGCCGTCACACCAAGCGGGTCATCATAGGCCGCATCGAGTATGGAGTTTTCCTTGACCAGATCGACACCTATCAACAGGCCGCCGTCAGTCTTATTACCCTGCGCACAAGCCGTTTTGATCTGCCGCAAAAATATCAATGCTTCTTCCGGCGTAAAGTTGCCTATAGACGAGCCCGGATAAAAAAACAGGCGCTTATCGCTACGTACACTTTGCGGCAACTGCAAATCAAGCGAAAAATCCATGCCTATACCAACCATATCGATATCCGGAAATTGCTGCTGCAAGCGACCAACCGCATCGCGCAAAAATTCGACAGAGATATCGATAGGCACATATTGCGCAGGCTGCAAATGCATAAATAAATTCGCGGCTTTTGCACAATTCCCGGCCCCGAGATCGATCAGGGTCGTTCCAGCGCCAATCACCTGTGCCATTTCTTTCCCATGCTTGCCGAAGATTCCCGCTTCGATACGGGTCGGATAGTATTCCGGCAATTCGCAAATCGCTTCAAACAATTTGGAACCCAAAGCGTCATATAAATATTTTGGTGACGTAGTCGCTTGAGGGGCGGTCAAACCTGCCAATAGCTCATCGTCTATGGATTGCTTGCAGTGTTCCACAAGTTGAATAAATTGTGCCAAGCTGACTGCTCCTGTTTATATGCTGCAGTTGATTAGACAAACAAAACCGGTCTGACTACGTCATCCCACATCCGTTCCTGAATATATGCGGGATGCCATGCAATCCAATTCAAGCAAAGCTTGTTCCTTGCAATAACGTCCCCATATGGCATCGAACCCAGCATGCAAAAGCGCATTCCTACAATCCTTGCCGGTAAGGCTTACAAAGATGCCCAGCGACTGGTGCTAAGCTACGTACGATTGAATATACAAAAATATATCAGGCAAGGACAGGATTGAGGGGCAACCTTATCATGCAAAGCGTGCACGCATAATATGACCACTTCATGATCTTGAATTTGATCTTGGCTCAAATTCACTTTGAATCCGCCTTCCCCTTTTCAGCAAGCTAGTGAACCCATGATTCCTAAGACGTCCAGAGAATTACAAAAAGGCAGTATCGCCACCTTGCGCGGCTTGCTGACATTTTTACTCCCGTACAAAAAGCAATTTGCGCTGGCGGGCATCGCCCTTCTCGTCGCCGCTGCCGCAACGCTGACGATACCGTATGCTTTTCGTCAAATGATTGATCTCGGTTTTGGCGCCAACGGCATGCATGACACGACCAGCATCAATACCTATTTCCTCGCATTGTTCGGCGTAGCCTGCATACTGGCAGTCGCCACTGCAGCACGTTTCTACATGGTGTCGTGGCTGGGTGAACGCGTGACCGCCGATGTACGCAGCGCGGTCTATTCCCATGTCGTCACACAAAGCCCGCAATTTTTCGAAACGACACAAAGCGGCGAAGTCCTGTCGCGTATCACTACCGATACGACGCTGATTCAAACCCTGATCGGTACCAGCATATCGATGGCACTACGCAATGCGCTGTTATTCATAGGCGGTCTGGTCATGCTGTTTGTCACCAGTATCAAACTGTCGTCCATCATCCTTGTGATGCTGATCGCCACCGTTGTACCTATCGTATGGTTCGGCCGCCGCGTGCGCACGCTGTCGCGTGATTCACAAGATCGCGTTGCTGATTCATCTGCGCTGGCTGGAGAAATCCTGAATGCAATGCCAACCGTGCAGGCATTCACGCACGAAAAGATTGAATCCACCCGTTTCGGCAAAACCGTGGAAGAAGCATTCAAGACTGCGATGCGCCGCATACGCGCACGTTCAATGTTGACGATGATTGCCATTCTGCTGATTTTCGGCGCTATCGTTTTCGTCTTGTGGCTGGGTGCGCATGCAGTCATTAACGGTACGATGAGCGGTGGCGAACTGGGCCAGTTCATTTTGTATTCCGCGATTGTCGCTGGCGCTATCGGTGCGCTGTCAGAAGTATTGGGTGACGCCCAACGCGCAGCAGGTGCGACTGAACGCTTGCTGGAATTATTGGCTGTGCAATCGCCTATCTCCTCACCAGCGACACCAATCGCATTGCCACCGCGTCGCGCCAATGGCGCGGCACTGGCACTGGATCTGGTGACTTTCCATTACCCTTCTCGCCCCTTGACACCGGCCTTGTCCAATATGTCGGTAGCCATCAGAGCAGGCGAGACGGTAGCCGTCGTCGGCCCATCGGGTGCTGGTAAGACTTCGCTGTTCCAGTTGCTATTGCGCTTTTACGATCCGCAAGAAGGCGTGATCGAACTCGATGGCGTCGATATTCGTCAACTCGATTTGCATGACTTGCGCAATACGATAGGCATCGTGCCGCAAGACACTGTGATCTTTTCCGCCAATGCGATGGAGAACATACGCTACGGCCGTCCCGAGGCTACAGATGAAGAAGTGATTGCCGTCGCCAAACTGGCTGCCGCACATGAATTCATAGAGCGTCTGCCAGAAGGCTATCAATCCTTCCTAGGTGAGCGTGGCGTACGCCTGTCCGGCGGTCAACGCCAACGTATTGCCATCGCCCGCGCCTTGTTGAAAAATCCGCCTTTGCTCTTGCTCGACGAAGCTACCAGCGCGCTGGATGCAGAATCAGAACGCCTGGTGCAAAGCGCGCTGGAAGCCGCGATGGTCGGTCGTACCACGCTGGTTATTGCCCATAGACTGGCGACAGTGCAACGTGCCGATCGCATCATCGTGATGGAACACGGTCACATCGTGGAAACCGGCACCCACGCGTCGCTGGTTGCGGCTGGCGGTCTGTACGCCAGCCTCGCTGCACTACAGTTCAGTCAGCACTGAGCGTCGACTTTCTGCTGCGCCTTTGCCTGCCCGCTCCTTAAGTTAAAATAGCGCTTTCCTGCGGAATCTAGCTGTCTGCATTCCGCGCTCCCCTCCTATAGCAAACGGACTATGCATGAAACAATATCTTGACCTGGTGCGGACCGTACTTGACTCCGGAACCTGGCAGGAAAATCGTACCGGCATTCGCACCATCAGTATTCCCGGTGCGATGTTGCGTTTCGATCTGCAAAAAGACGGTTTCCCGGCCATCACCACCAAGCGCCTGGCCTTCAAATCAGTCATCGGCGAGTTGATCGGCTTTTTGCGGGCGACCCGCAGCGCAGCCGAATTCCGCGCGCTGGGTTGCAAGGTCTGGGATCAGAATGCGAACGAAAATGCTGAATGGCTGGCCAATCCATATCGACTCGGCGAAGACGATCTTGGTCCTGTATATGGCGTGCAATGGCGCCAATGGCCAGCCTACAAATTGCTGGACGCCGATAACAAGGACCAAATCAAGGATGCGCAAAAGCGCGGCTTTCGCCTGATCTCGGCAGTTAGCGACGAAGGCACCGATAAAGTGTTGATGTACAAGGCCATCGACCAGTTGCGCGATTGCCTCGATACCATCATCAATAATCCAGGCAGCCGCCGCATCCTGTTCCACGGCTGGAACTGTGCCGACCTCGATGCCATCGCTCTGCCAGCCTGCCATCTGCTGTATCAATTCCTGCCGAATCAGACCACGAAAGAAATTTCGCTGTGCCTGTATATCCGCAGCAATGATCTTGGTCTCGGTACGCCGTTCAATCTGGCAGAAGCAGCCGCGCTGCTGCATGTAGTCGGACGCCTGACCGGTTACAAACCTAAGTGGTTTACCTACTTCATCGGCGACGCGCATATCTATGAAAACCATCTGGATATGCTGAACGAACAAATGACGCGCGAACCGTACCCAGCACCGAAACTGGTGTTGTCGGATCGCATTCCCGATTACGCCGTCACCGGCAAATACGAACCAGAATGGCTGGAGAAACTTGAACCCAGCGATTTCAGTCTCGAAAACTACGAACATCACGCGCCTATCAGCGCACCGATGGCGGTTTAATTTAGATCAAACTCCATGTCCGCACACCTGACCATCGTCGTTGCCACCGATACCAATAACGGCATCGGCATCAACAACACCCTGCCCTGGCATTTGCCGGAGGATCTGGCGCACTTCAAGCGCACCACATCCGGCCATCCGATTATCATGGGCCGCAAGACCTTCGATTCCATAGGCCGGCCTTTGCCGAATCGCCGCAATATCGTCATCACCCGCAATCCAGAATGGCAGCATGCCGGCGTCGAAGCAGTAAGCTCGATCGCGGCAGCGAAAGAGCTGATCGGTGATCAGCAGGCATTCATCATAGGCGGGGCGCAGATTTATGCGGACACGCTGGCAGCAACTGATCGCCTGATCGTGACAAAAATCGGCAAAAGTTTCGACTGCGATGCATTCTTCCCGGCGATAGACCTCAAGCAATGGCAAGAAACGGCGCGTGAAGAGCATCATTCCGAGACGAATGGCTTCGATTACGCCTACATTACCTACGACCGCGTCCGCTGAACCGAAGCTGACCCAGCCGTGTCATACAGCCGTCACGCTCACGCGCGACACTAACGCTTCACGCTTGAATCACCATCAGATTTACTCAGGGTTTTAATCTGGATTAAAGCGATGTATCACTAGGGTAACAAGAGGCCGTCGATCAGCTGATCTGCGGCTTTTTTCTCCCCAAACCCTGTATATATCTGCGAAAATTCGCTTTCCTTATCTGGCGCACATCTAGAACCTGTGCGCCGCACTACTTGTCCCGCTGGAGACTGCATGAAATTTCGTTTTCCCATCGTCATCATTGATGAAGATTTCCGTTCCGAGAACACTTCGGGCCTAGGCATACGCGCACTCGCCGATGCGATGGAAAAAGAAGGCATGGAAGTGCTGGGCGTCACCAGTTATGGCGACCTGTCGCAATTCGCGCAGCAGCAATCGCGCGCATCCGCTTTCATCCTGTCTATCGACGATGAAGAGTTTGGCGCGGGTTCATTTGAAGAAACCGATTACGCACTGAAATCGCTACGCGCATTCGTAGAAGAAATTCGCCACAAGAATGCCGACATCCCGATTTATCTGTACGGCGAAACGCGCACCTCGCGCCACATCCCGAATGACATCCTGCGCGAACTGCACGGCTTCATTCACATGTTTGAAGACACGCCTGAGTTCGTTGCGCGCCACATCATTCGCGAAGCGAAATCGTATATGGATGGCTTGTCGCCACCGTTCTTCCGCGCGCTGGTACATTACGCGCAGGACGGTTCATACTCATGGCACTGCCCTGGCCACTCGGGTGGTGTCGCTTTCCTGAAGTCGCCTATTGGCCAAATGTTTCACCAATTCTTCGGTGAAAACATGTTGCGCGCAGACGTCTGCAACGCGGTAGAAGAACTAGGCCAATTGCTGGACCACACCGGTCCGGTCGCAGCCTCAGAACGTAATGCTGCGCGCATCTTTAATGCCGATCATTGCTACTTCGTCACGAATGGAACAAGCACCAGTAACAAAATGGTCTGGCACTCGACGGTTGCGCCTGGCGACATCGTCGTCGTCGATCGCAACTGCCACAAATCGATTCTGCACTCGATCATCATGTGCGGTGCGATCCCAGTATTCTTGATGCCAACGCGTAATCACCTAGGCATCATCGGTCCGATTCCATTATCGGAATTCACGATGGAAAACATTCGCAAGAAGATTGAAGCCAATCCGTTTGCACGCGAAGCCGCCAACAAGAAGCCGCGCATCCTGACCATCACGCAATCGACTTACGATGGCGTGATCTATAACGTCGAAACATTGAAAGACATGCTGGACGGCGAAATCGACACGCTGCATTTCGATGAAGCATGGTTGCCGCACGCGACCTTCCACGACTTTTACAAGAACATGCACGCGATCGGCAAGGACCGACCGCGCGCCAAAGAGTCGATGATTTTCTCGACGCAATCGACGCACAAATTGCTGGCCGGTCTGTCGCAGGCTTCGCAAATTCTGGTACGCGAATCAGAGAAAGTAAAACTCGATCAGGATGCCTTCAATGAAGCGTATCTGATGCACACATCGACTTCGCCACAATACTCGATCATCGCGTCGTGCGACGTTGCGGCAGCGATGATGGAAGCACCAGGCGGCACCGCACTTGTAGAAGAAAGTATTTTTGAAGCACTCGACTTCCGCCGCGCAATGCGCAAAATCGAAGCCGAATGGGGTCAAGCAGACTGGTGGTTTAAAGTTTGGGGACCAGACACCTTCAGCGAAGAAGGCATAGGCACGCAGGACGACTGGATGATACGTGCTGAAGACACATGGCACGGCTTCGGCGATCTGGCTCCGGGCTTCAACATGCTGGACCCTATCAAGGCAACCATCGTCAATCCTGGTTTGTCACTCGATGGCAAGTTCGGCGAATCCGGCATTCCGGCTTCGATTGTCACCAAGTATCTGGCGGAACACGGCGTCATCATTGAAAAATGCGGGCTTTACTCGTTCTTCATCATGTTCACGATCGGCATCACCAAAGGTCGCTGGAACACACTGCTGACCGCGTTGCAACAGTTCAAGGACGACTACGACAAGAACCAGCCTATGTGGCGCATCCTGCCGGAATTCGCTGCGGCGAATCCGCGTTATGAACGCGTCGGCCTGCGTGATCTGTGCCAGTCGATTCATGATTTTTATAAAGCCTACGACGTCGCACGTTTGACGACAGAAATGTATCTGTCGGACATGCAACCAGCAATGAAACCGTCAGATGCGTTCGCCAAAATGGCCCATCGCGAAATCGACCGCGTACCTATCGACGAACTGGAAGGCCGCGTAACGTCGATCCTGTTGACGCCTTATCCACCGGGTATTCCTTTGCTGATCCCGGGTGAACGCTTCAACAAAACCATCGTCGATTACCTGCGCTTCGCACGCGACTTCAACGAGAAATTCCCTGGCTTCGAAACTGATGTCCACGGTCTGGTGACGCGTGAAGTCGATGGCAAGCGCGGTTACTTCGTCGACTGCGTACGTCAATAAACTCTCCTGAAAAATCGCCGGGCATTCGATGCAAACTGTTTGCAGACTAATCCTCGGCGATCAACTCAATCCGCAACATAGTTGGTTTGCCGATAAGCGTGATGACGTTGTTTACCTGTTCATGGAAGTGCGACAGGAAACAGATTATGTGCTGCATCACGCACAGAAAATAATTGCGATTTTTGCTGCGATGCGCGACTTTGCCAAGCAGCTCCGTATTGCCGGGCATCGCGTAGATTATCTGGCGATCGACGATCCTGACAATCTTCCTTCCTTAACTAAAAATCTCGATCACTTATTCGCCAAGCACGATGCCCGCGCGTTCGAATATCAAGCGCCGGATGAATGGCGACTCGATCAGCAACTGGCGACTTACATTGCCGGGTTGAAGATGCCTGCGCGTATGGTCGACAGCGAGCATTTTTATACTTCGCGTAACGAAGCTACAGAGATTTTCAAAAACCGCAAACAATGGTTGATGGAACATTTTTACCGTCAAATGCGCGTCAAGCATGGCGTGCTGATGAATGGCCCGCGCGCGCCGGTTGGTGCGAAGTGGAACTTCGATGAAGACAATCGTAAAGCGTGGAATGGTTTGCCGCGTGAACCGGCTGATGCGCGCACCTTTCACGATCATTCAGCGTTATGGGAAACCATAGTCGCAGCCAGCGTTGGCAGCTTTGGTAAACCTTCAGCCGAGCATATCGGCTGGTCACTGAATCGCTCTGAAGCTTTGGAACAGTTGGACGATTTCATAAGCGAAGCACTACCGCGTTTCGGCGATTTTCAGGATGCAATGAGTACCAAGGCCAGGCGCTTGTTTCACAGCCTGCTGTCGTTTGCACTCAATACCAAGATGCTCAATCCGCGCGAAGTCGTGGAGCGTGCCGAAGCCGCTTATCGTGAGGGACATGCTCCGCTGGCCGCCGTCGAAGGCTTCATTCGACAAATCCTTGGCTGGCGCGAATATGTGCGTGGCGTGTATTGGGCAAATATGCCGGGCTATGACCAGCAAAACGCGTTCGGTCACGATACCCCACTGCCGTCCTGGTTCTGGGACGGCAATACCAGGATGCGTTGCTTGGCGCACGCGATTGGCGATTCACTGGAACATGCACACGCGCATCATATCCAGCGGCTGATGATTATCGGTAATTTTTCATTACTCGCTGGTCTCGATCCAGTTGCGGTGCATCGTTGGTATCTGGGTGTTTATATCGACGCCTTCGAATGGGTTGAATTACCAAATACGCTGGGCATGAGCCAGTTTGCCGATGGCGGAGCAATGGCGACCAAGCCATACGTTTCAAGCGCCGCTTACATCAACCGCATGAGCGATTACTGCAAGGGCTGCCACTACGATAAAAAACTGCGTGAAGGTGACAAGGCTTGCCCTTTTAATGCGCTGTACTGGGATTTCTTTGCACGCAATAAAGCCAGTCTCAGTGACAACCATCGTCTAGGCATGGTGTACCGCCAACTTGAAAAAATGGATGAAGAAGTGTTGGTAGCCTTACGCCTAAAAGCAAACGATAGCCGGCAACGGTTGGATGAACTTTGATCACTGAAGCAATCGCAACTTCATCTTCAAACAGCGGCATCTAACTAAATACAAAGAAGATCACCTTTGAATAAAATCGCTCTCCTCCTGATTAGCCTTGTCAGCGCTGGCCTCACAGGAAATGTCTTCGCCGTCGACAAAGATAGAACTCTCAGCGCCACCATGCCGCAAGGCATTATTGTCGTCGCAGAAGAAGGAATACTGGAGCCGCGCAGCGCAGGCAGCTACAGCTTGCAGCTCTATGCGAAGAATGATCCTACCTACCCTTATGATCAATTCATCACAGGTCTGGTCCGGCCACGCAACGGCGCGCTCGCAGAAATCAAATTCGCAGACCTGACGCGCGATGGCCAAGCGGAGATTATCGTCATCACGCGCTACACCGGGAGCGGTGCATTCGTGACGGTAGATGCATTCAGCGTAAAGAAGAAGTCAGTACACTTGCTGACTTCGATAGCAGGAATGGATGCGAAAAAAGACGTACTCAAGGCGTTGAAGAATAAATTGAACAGCGGACGCTGAACTTGCTTGCGCCTTGAGTGTGCAAGGATTTGCAATTTTCCTGGAAAAGGGAAACCGCAGGAATCTCTTGGCAGCCAGCAAAAAATGCGATGCTTGCCACTGGCTGCTTCACGTTTTACGAATTTGCTGCAGTAACTTTTCGGCAACCAATTGCGACGATGCCGGATTCTGGCCGGTGATCAATTGACCGTCCGCCAATGCATACGCAGCCCACGTCTCACCCTTGCTGTAAATGCCGCCACGCTCCTTGAGCTTGTCCTCCAGCATGAAAGGCACCACCTTGCTCAGCTCGACGGCATCTTCCTCGACATTCGAGAAGCCGGTTACCTTGCGCCCCTTGACTAGGTAATCACCGTTTGCATCGCGTACATTCACCAATGCCGCTGGCGCATGACATACCGCCGCGACCGGCTTGCCTGCACGCACAAAAGCCTCAAGCAAGGCGATAGATACAGGATTGTCCGGCATATCCCACATCGGGCCGTGACCGCCTGGATAGAAGACCCCGTCGAAATCCTCGGCGCTCATGTCTGACAAGTTCTTCGTGCTGGCCAGCTGCTTCCTGGCGGCGACATCATTGGCAAAACGTTCCGTACTCTCCGTCTGCGAATCCGGCCCGTCGCTCTTGGGATCAAGCGGTGGCTGACCGCCTTTAGGTGAGGCAAGCACAACTTCTGCGCCACCATCTTTGAGTACATAGTAAGGCGCGGTGAATTCCTCCAGCCAGAAGCCGGTTTTCCTGCCAGTGTCGCCTAGGCGGTCGTGTGAAGTAAGAACAAGAAGGATTTTCATGGGCGCTCCAGATGTTGCTGCGGAACAAAATAGCTCGGCAGAATTGATAGATGGGAATAGTCGAACACGAAGAAATATATGTTCTGCTGACAAGCATGAGAGTAGGCGACAGCGCCCATCGTTCCTTGAAACAAAATCAGGACTGCAACTGCACGCTCATCAGGTCATTCGCTGTCTTCGGTGCCATCATCAAGTATCAGCATAGGTAGCCGCATGTTGGCGGAAGCCGCCTTGGTATTTGATGGAAGCAGAAGATGATCAAGATGCACAGTCAGCCCCCTCCTGTTCCCGCTTACCGGGTACGCAGCCGGGGAAATGTCTAAGGACGGAGGCGCTACCATGCATCCTTCAAGCCACCGCTTTGGCGGCAGGATTACCCAGATAGTCATTGATGTCCACTTCATCTATCTGCTCTATCGCCATATAGCAATGCGCGTATTCCAGATAGACGCCCGACTCCAGGAATAGCGTAAAAAGCTCTGCATCGATGTGCTGATCATTACTCATGAAAGACATGATCTTCAGCGCTTCGGACAGGGTTTTGCCTTTCTTGTATGGCCGGTCTGCCGCAGTCAGCGCCTCGAAAATATCGGCGATGGCCATCATGCGTGCGACCGGACTCATTTCTTCCCGCGTCAGCATCTTCGGATAGCCGCTGCCATCCATTTTTTCATGATGGCCGCCCGCGATCTCGGGCACTTGGCGCAGGTGTCGCGGGAATGGCAATTGCGACAGCATGACGATGGTCTGTGTCATGTGTTCGTTGATCTTGTAGCGTTCTTCTGCCGATAAAGTACCGCGACTGACAGACAGGTTGTACACCTCGCCGCGATTGTAAAGAAGCTCAGGCACCTTGACGCGGAATCCCCATTTATTGTCAGGCGCGATCTTGTCTTGTGGGCGACGTGCAAACAAATGCTCAGGCTTGTCGGCCAATAACGGTTCTGTTACCGGCAATCGTGCACTCGCCGTACCGGCTTTACGCTGTTTTTCTTCATGCGAAATGCCGATCGTGTCATCCAGCGTACGCAACCAGGTTCTTGCGGCAATCTGCTGCAGCCGCTCCACCTTTTCCGGTGCCATGAATTCACCGCCTTCATTACACGTCGCAATAAAGACAAATTCTTCATCCAGCTTGCGTAATTCTTCAGCCAGCCTTGCCTGTGCGACGGGCTTGCTCTCACCTGCGGCAATCGCCTGCAGGCAGTCGATTTCCGCATCACGCTTGATGACTTCAAAGCGCATCCGGACTTCATGGATACGGTCGTAAATCGTTTCCAGCTTGGTAGCTTTATCGACTACGTACTCAGGTGTGGTGACCTTGCCGCAATCATGCAGCCACGCAGCAACGTGCACCGCCTCCCATTCATCCTTGCTCAGATCGAAGTCGGCGTAAGGTCCGCTGGTTTGACCGCAGGCTGCACGCGCCAGCATTTTGGTCAATTCCGGCACGCGTGCACAATGTCCGCCGGTATAAGCGCTCTTGGCGTCAATCGCCCCTGCAATTAGCTGTATAAACGCTTCAAACAATGCCTTTTGATCACGGATCAAGCCACGCGTTTCCATCGAACTGCTGGCGGAATCCGACAAGGCTCCGACGAAAGCCAACTGCGCGCTACTAATGCGCGTCTTGCGCTTCAACAGCATGAGTCCTTGCAGCTCCGCTTGCCGATTGAAAAGCGGCACAGCGAGCATCCATGATGCCTCCGTCTTCTCGCACAGCGCACTCAAACCTGCCGCCTCAACTTCCTCGGCCGTCATCAGCGCATCCTGCGCCTGCTGCTGCTCTATCGCGGCTCGCAACGCGGTCGGCAGCGTATTCATATTCAAGGTATGCAAACCACGCCTGACTTCCTCGCCATTTTTTGCCACCGCAGTAAACGGAACCAGCTGGTCGCGGTCGATCAGATACAGTGCGCCAGACTGTGCCTCGCCGGCAAGTATGGTTTCGCGCAACAACATGGGCAGCAGTTTCTCAAAGTCGTTCTCTGCAGCGACCGCATGCGTCATGTTCATGAACTTGCGTATCGTGCTCTTCATCACATCCATGGTTTCTGCCAGCGAATTCACTTCTGCAATATTCGAACGCAAAGCGATAGGCTGATCGAACTCGAAATGACGGATTACCTCGGCTTCATTGGCTAGTATTCGCATCGATTTCGAAATGGCGCGCGCCACAAACCAGATCATCGGCACTGCAATCAGGATAACCAGCAGGGTAATCAGGATCGATGTGGAACGGATTTTCAGCGCAGTCGCAAACAACTCGTTATTCGGAATCGCCGTCATCAGGTACAAGGGCTCGGAACCCTCGAGTGCTATCGGCAACACGGAAACACGCCAGTCTTCTCCATCGATTGCAACCGTTTTTGACATCCCTTGCGGCGTCATGTCTTTCGTGATTGAACTCGCCAGCCCTGCCAATGCAGGGATGCCGAAATCATCCAGATTCTTGAGCTCAGTCGCCATCCTGTCACCGGAGGTTGCCGGTGCTGCAATCAGCCTCGCCAGATCCTCATACGCTGCAACATAGCCATCGCGGGTCACCAATACCAACTGACTGGATGGCGTCACCTTCTGCCGCTGCAAGGCTGCGCCCAAAGCCGACAATGGAATGTCGGCAGCAATCACCGCCTGGCCATTCTGGGCGCGTTTGGCGACTGTCAGACCGACTTTGCCGACCGAGAAAAAAAGATAGGGCTTGGTCGTGATCGTGCCTGCTGCCACCTGCGCATTCTGATACCAGCCACGCTGACGAGGATCGAATTCCGCAGCATATTCCGGATGTGCTTCCTCAGCCAATACCTGCATGTTTGCATCCAGGTAGATGTACTTTGCTTCCGCAGTGCCGTTGTTGTTGCGCTCAATGCTGCGCAACTGGTAACGACTGCCTGCTGGCGCATTATATTTAACCCGCTCCTCATCGCTTGCAAGGCGATATACAAAAAAGTAATCGCCGGATTCGTAGCCGATAAAAAGCGAGGTCATACCTGATTCATTACTCAAAGCAGGCTGGAGGACCGCGAAACTGGAAAGGCGCTCCTGCAGCGATTCCGCAGACATCAGGCGGTGATAACTGAGAAGTTCAACGGTGGTATTAGCGGGTCCGATAATGCCCTTGATCTCGCCGGCAATTTCACGGCTGGCACGCTGAGTCAGATCCTGCGCCGAAGCCTCCAGCATGTCATAAGACATTTGATAGCCGACACCGGCAATCACGCCGCTGATAACGAGCGTCATCGAAAGGAAGAGCGTGGACAGGTGTATATGCAGAGGAAACTTGAACTTCATGAAGCACCTACCCGTTTGTGAGATTGTCAGGGAATCAAGTGATGCTTATTCTGCTACAAATTTGTTAAATGCTCCATGCCATAAATATATGAATATGACGCGCCGTTAGCTAAGTTCATTGAAAAATATTAGCCGGGTATATACGATTCAATCAATGCGAAAAAGTGAATCGCCGCGGTTTAACCAGGCATACCTACATTTGAATGTTGGGCTAATAGAACGTTAACCCATCGACCTGACCATCAAGGACTAGATGTAGCCGACTCACCGTAGAAGGGATACATGCTTTTCTTGCATGCCAAAAAGAGACTTTTTTCCTGATGCTAGGGTAAGCTAATCAAAATTAATTAAAAAAATTGAGTTGCCATGTTTTCAAAAGAGCAGATAGCGGACATCCTCGCCGCACTTCCAGACCCCGCTTTTATCCTTACTCGCAGTGGCTGCTATGCGGCCATTTTCGGCGGCAGTGACTTACGCTATTACCACGATGGTAGCGGCTTGGTAGGCAAATCGCTGCACGACGTATTACATGCTGAAAAAGCGATGTGGTTTGCGAAAGAAATCGAAAAGGCACTCTCATCAAAACAACTCCACATTGTTGAATACGGCCTTGCGGGCAGCGATGTCAAAGGACTGGAAGGTGGACCATCAAACGTCATCTGGTTCGAAGGACGGGTGCAGGCACTCAACTTTCAGGTACTAGGAGAAGATGCCGTCCTTTGGGTCGCCAGCAATATCACCGAACGTCATGAGCTCGAAACGCAATTGCGTTCACTGAGTGAGCGCGATCCGCTAACAAACTTATTCAACCGCCGGAAACTTCTAGCAATGCTGGAGGATCAGTACGAACTTTTCAACCGCTACAAGATTCCCACAGCTGTTTTTATTTTCGACATCAACGATTTCAAAAAAATAAACGACCAGTATGGTCATCTGATGGGCGATCAAGCACTACAGGCAATCGCGCAATCCTGCATAACAGAATTGCGCGCGCCCGACATGGCGGCCCGATTTGGCGGGGATGAGTTTGTCATCGTCATGCCGCATACCGACCAAAATCAGGCGCTCAGCATCATCGAGCGATTAAGTGCAAGTATTGAGAAGACAACCGCTGCAATCGGCTTTGCTAACGGCATCAGGATCAGTGGTGGTCTGAGTGAAATTTTGAGCGGTGACACATCTGTGGAGGAGGTAATGCGTCGTGCTGATGAAAAGTTATATCAGGCAAAAGACGCTGGACGCGGGCGCATGAGTGAGTTTTCTCCATTGGAAAAAACATAGTCTCAGCAAGGTTCCGCCCTTTTTACTAGACATACCTGCGCTTGAATGTTGGGCTGATATAGCATTAGTCCAAACTACTTGACGTCTTCGACATCGGAGTTCGATGAGAGAATTAGAAATTGTCGGTCCAACCAAGAACTGATAGTTGAAAATTAGCCTCGGGATGTGAGGTACTAATATAAATAAAATTTTGATTCGTTAACATAAGATCGATAACCCCAGAAGGTCCGGAGTGCTCCTGCATTACACCACCACCGTCTTCAGAAGAAAATCTAATCAATAAAGGAATCGAATTCTTTTCGCTCCACATCCTATATTGAATATTTATGTGGCTGGCTGAGGGTGGAACAAAACCACTTATGTCGATTTTTTGATAAGTAGTCCAGCTTATTTTTTTAAGGCTGTAGGGATCTTGTTTGGAATTTTGCGTTTCAAATATAGCCGATAAGCGTTCTGAAGCTTTGGCGCAAAACACATTACTTTTATGTATCTCTATCTTCCACGCAGATTTCGTCAGGGTGATAGAAGACTTTTCTATAAGTGTCCAAAATGTCTCATCGCTAGAGGGTAAATGGGCAATTAATAGAACTGGTAAGGAATGCCCGCACCAATATTCTAAGTGCACGTTCTTACCATAATAGATGAGAGTATCTTTCTTATCTGTGAAGTGACTTGACCCCGTTTTTATCTGTACGGCCACCAGCCTTCCGGTTGGAGTCCCATCAATCACATACTCGATATGCGCATCGATCCCCATATCGGAAATTGGTTGTTCACGAAAAATCCAGTTGAGAGATTTCACCACGATGCTCTCAACGGCGAGTACACCTAAACGTTCCGTATTGTTATATCTCGCCATATTCTGTATTTTTTCGACACTCTCCGCTCACCCTAAACAAAGAGAATGATCAAGCCTTAGGCAAAGTCACTCCATGCTGGCCTTGATACTTGCCGCCTCTGTCCTTGTACGACACTTCGCAGACTTCATCGCTTTCAAAAAACAGCACTTGAGCACAACCTTCACCGGCGTAAATCTTCGCTGGCAACGGTGTCGTATTCGAGAACTCGAGCGTCACATAGCCTTCCCATTCTGGTTCGAATGGTGTCACGTTGACGATGATGCCGCAGCGCGCGTAGGTTGATTTACCGAGGCAGATCGTCAATACATTGCGCGGAATGCGGAAGTATTCGATCGTGCGTGCGAGTGCGAACGAGTTTGGCGGAATGATGCAGACATCGCTTTTGACATCGACGAATGAATTTTCATCGAAGTTTTTCGGATCGACGATGGTGCTGTTGATATTGGTGAAAATCTTGAATTCGTCGGCGCAACGAATATCGTAGCCATACGACGAGGTGCCGTAAGAGACGATCTTCTGTCCGTTAGCTGTACGCACCTGACCCGGTTCGAATGGCTCGATCATGCCGGTTTCTGCCGCCATGCGGCGTATCCATTTATCGGATTTAATTGTCATGTTTTCGGTAAAAAATTGGAGGTTATTCGGTAGTTCGCGCAATTTTACGCGAAATAGATGTTTCTTCGACGATTTGGAAACAGGAGGCCATTTCAGCGCTGCATCGTCTCCCACACCTTTTGCAAACGCTTCGCTGACACCGGCATAGGCGTACGTAATTCCTGCGCGTACAACGATACGCGCAACTCTTCCAGCAACCAACGGAACTCCGTCATCTTTGGATCGCCATGTCTATCTTTCAATGCGCGTTGCCACGGTACGGCGACTTGCTGCCATTCGCTCATCGAACGTGTATCGCGTACAGGATCGGCGCGCAGTTTATCGATGCGGACGTTGATCGCTTTTAGATAACGTGGAAAGTGTGTGAGGTTGATGTAGTCGTTGTCGGCGATGAAACGCTTGCCGACTAAACCCTGCAATTGAGATTGAATATCTGTGACGGCTTGCGCTTGGGCTTTCACGGTTTGCAGCTTCTTCGGCAAGGCATGATATTCAGTCAGGATTAATCCGGTCAGGCGTGCGATCTCATTGATCAGCAAACCCAATCGCGACTTGCCTTCATCCTTACGCGCATTGAATTCTTCTGCGTTCTTCGGCAACGGTTCTTGCAAGCAGGCGCGCTCCAATCCGGCGTGAATAATCTGTTCGCGCAATTCTTCCTGCGAACCGAGTGCCATGAATTGCATGCCCATTTGCTGCAAGCCTGGAATATTTTTTTCCAGATATTTGAGTTGCTCTTTCAACTGCAAAGCCAACAGACGACGCAAGCCTATGCGATGAACGCGCGCTGCTTCCGCCGGATCATCGAAGACTTCCAGGTCGCAATGCGTTCCCTTATCCACCAATGCCGGGAAGCCGATCAAGGTTTGCTTGCCTTGCTGGATCTCCAGCAGTTCGGGCAATTCGCCAAAGGTCCAGCCCGTCAAATTTTGATGCGTAGTTACGTTGGCAGTCTTGCCTGCAACTTGCGGCGCAACGTTCGATTGTGTTGCCGCAGCTTGATTTAGGGTCTGCGCTTTACCAGTGTGTGAGAGAACTTTACCGGCGCTGGTCGATTGACCAACCAGATTGCCTATCAGCGGCATCGCCGTTTGCTCTGCAATACGTTGAAAACTTTCCCTCGCCTGCCCGCCAAATTCCGAGCGCAAGGTGCCAAGATTGCGTCCCATCTCCAACTGGCGACCATGCTCATCAATGATCTTGAAGTTCATGAACTGATGCGAGGACAGGGTTTCCAGCTTGTAGTCTGTTGTTTTGGTAGCGATGCCGGTTTGTTCACGCACGTCGGCAATCACCGCATCCAGCAGACTGCCTTTGCCAAATGCATGCGCAGTCTGTGCACGCTCGCAAAAACCGGCTGCGTAATCAGGAATCGGCACGCAATGCCTACGCAATTTTTGCGGCAGCGACTTCAATAGCAGATGGACTTTTTCCTTCAGCATGCCGGGCACCAGCCATTCGCATCGATCGGCGGAAACCTGATTCAGCGCATACAGCGGCACCGTCAGCGTGACGCCATCGCGGGGCGTGCCGGGTTCGAAGTGATACGACAGCAGCATCTCGACGCCAGCGACGTTCATCATCTTCGGGAACAACTCGGTCGTCACGCCAGCCGCTTCGTGTCGCATCAAATCGTCACGATTCAGATATAGCAGCTTTGGTTCTTTGGCCGTCGCGTCCTTGTGCCACTTTTCAAACGTGATGCCGTTATGAATATCGGCCGGAATGATCTTGTCGTAAAACGCCGCGATCAATTCATCATCGACCAATACATCCAGGCGACGCGACTTGTGCTCGAGGTTTTCAATCTCGCGTATCAGCTTGTTGTTGTGCGCAAAGAAAGGCGCACGCGTATCGAAGTCAGCACCAACCAGCGCATCGCGAATGAATATTTCACGCGCATCGGATGGGTTGATCAAACCGTATTGAATGCGGCGCTGGCTGTAGACCACCAGACCATACAAAGTCGCACGCTCATAGGCTGACACTTGCGCGGTACGTTTTTCCCAGCGCGGTTCGCCATAGGATTTTTTCAGCAAGTGACCGGCGACGCGTTCCAGCCATTCCGGCTGGATCTGTGCAATACAGCGCGCATACAGGCGCGTGGTATCGATCAGCTCGGCGGCCATGATCCACCGAATTTTTAGTCCACCTTCGGCTTTCTTGATCAATTGCGAACCCGGCCAGATATGGAACTTGATGGCGCGTGCGCCTATGTAATGTTGTTCTTCTTCAGACTTGAAGCCGATATTGCCGAGCAAACCGGTCAGCAACGCCGTATGCAATTGTTCATAGGTAGCAGGCGCTTCGTTCAAACGCCAGCCCTGTTCGCGCACGATCGTTAGCAATTGTGAATGTACGTCACGCCATTCACGCAAACGCAGTTGCGACAGGAAGTTGGTACGGCATTCTTCTTGCAATAAACGATTCGATTTCTTGTGCGCGATCGCATCTTCAAACCATTTCCAGATTTTCAGATAACTCTGGAATTCGGATTTTTCATCGGCAAATTTCTTGTGTGCGTTGTCGGCTGCAGTTTGCGCCTCCATCGGCCTATCGCGCGGATCTTGCACTGACAAAGCCGCAGCGATAATCAACACTTCAGTCAGACAGACGTTGTCTTTCGCGGCGAGGATCATGCGACCTACGCGCGGGTCCAGCGGCAGACGCGCCAGTTCGCGACCGAGTTTGGTCAGGTTATTTTCGTCATCGACTGCGCCCAGCTCTTGCAGCAACTGATAACCGTCAGCAATCGCACGACCTAATGGCGGTTCGATAAACGGAAAGGTTTCGACATCGGCCAGATGCAAAGACTTCATCCGCAAAATGACGGACGCCAATGACGAGCGCAGGATTTCCGGCTCGGTAAATTTCGGCCGCAGCAAATAATCTTGCTCGTCGTACAGTCGAATACAAACACCTGCAGAAACACGACCGCAACGACCGGCGCGCTGATTTGCAGCCGATTGCGCAATCGGTTCGATCTGCAATTGCTCGACCTTGTTGCGATAGCTGTAGCGCTTGACGCGTGCCAGGCCGGCATCGACGACGTAGCGGATGCCCGGCACAGTCAAGGAAGTTTCTGCAACGTTAGTCGCGAGTACGATGCGACGCGCGTTAGACACTTTGAATACCCGCTCCTGCTCCTGCACCGACAAACGCGCGAACAGCGGCAGGATTTCTACATGCGGCGGATGATGTTTGCGCAGCGCTTCAGCCGCATCACGAATTTCGCGTTCACCCGGCAAAAAAACCAGCACATCGCCGGAACCTATGCGCGCCAGTTCATCGACTGCATCGACCACCGCATCCATCAAGTCGCGCTGACCACGTTCCTTCGCCGCCAGCGCCGAGCGCCGAGCCTGCCCCGCATCGGAGGTTGCGTTTGGATTAGGTGCTGCAGCATTTTTATCGAAAGCTTCAACCGGGCGATAACGCACCTCGACCGGATACATACGACCTGACACTTCAATCACAGGCGCGAGTTTTCCATTGCTGCCGAAGTGACGTGCGAAGCGATCGGCATCGATGGTTGCGGAGGTGATGATGACCTTCAGATCAGGCCGCTGGGGCAGCAACTGCTTCAGGTAGCCGAGCAGGAAATCGATGTTCAGGCTGCGCTCATGCGCTTCATCGATGATGATGGTGTCGTACTGCCGCAGCAAAGGATCGGTTTGCGTCTCTGCCAGCAAAATACCGTCCGTCATCAGCTTGATCCACGCGCCCTTGGTCAACGTGTCGTTGAAGCGCACCTTGAAGCCCACGTGCTCACCAAGCGGCGAGCCGATTTCCTGCGCGATACGTTTGGCGGTCGATGAAGCGGCGATGCGGCGTGGTTGCGTATGGCCGATCAAGCCTTTTTGGCCGCGCCCGAGTTCCAGGCAGATTTTCGGCAATTGCGTGGTTTTACCGGAGCCGGTTTCGCCACTGACGATGATGACTTGATTCTCCTGAATCGCTTGCGCAATATCGTCGCGTCTGCCGGAAACCGGCAGCTCTTCAGGAAAAGTAATGACCGGCAGCGGATTACGTAGCGGCAGCTTTGATTCGGGCTGCGCGGCAGAAGACGCATCGCGCGCAGGACGATTACGAGCAGCAGCGGGACGATTCTGCATATTCTGCGGAAGCGCAGGATTTTTTGGGGTGGATTCTGGAGCGGACATGTAGAGCGGAATTATACAGAGCAGTGTCGTATTTCGGTCTTGCATCGCGCAATCGATGGCCGTTGCTATGGTTATAATGTGCCTCATGGAAAATCCAGAACAATTCGTACAGTGGCTGCGTTCCGTCGCGCCGTACATCCACGCCTTCCGCGGCAAAACCTTCGTCGTCGCCTTCCCAGGTGAATTAGTCAAGGCTGGTGCCCTGCCAGTACTAGCTCAGGATTTATCGCTACTGCACGCGCTCGGCATCAAGGTTGTGATCGTCTACGGCTCGCGCCCGCAGGTTGAAGAACAGCTCGCGCTGCGAAATGTAGAAGCGCGTTTTCACAATGGCTTGCGCATCACTGATGCTGCCGCGCTGGAATGTGCGAAAGAAGCGGCCGGCGAATTACGCCTCGATATCGAAGCGGCTTTCAGCCAGGGCTTGCCGAACACGCCTATGGCACATGCGGCTATCCGTATTATTTCCGGCAACTTCGTCACTGCACGTCCTATAGGCATCGTTGATGGCGTCGATCTGGAATTGACAGGCGTTACCCGTAAGGTCGCTTACGAAACCATCCATCCGATCTTGAACGCAGGCGGTCTGGTATTACTGTCGCCACTCGGTTTCTCGCCTACCGGCGAAGTATTCAATCTGACGATGGAAGATGTCGCAGTATCGGCGGCGATGGCACTGCGCGCCGACAAACTGATTTTCATCACCGAAACACCGATGATCACCGACAAGGCCGGCGTCGAAATCCACGAACTGTCATCGCACCAGGTCGATGCGGTGTTGAATTACGATTGCGTTCCTGACGACTCGGCTTTTTATCTGCAACATGCGGTGCAAGCCTGTAATGGCGGCGTACCGCGCGCGCACATCGTGCCGTATTCAACCGATGGCTCGGCGCTGCTGGAGTTGTTCACACATGATGGCGTAGGCACCATGGTTTCGTTTGAAAACCTGGAAAGCCTGCGCGACGCCACGATTGAAGACGTAGGCGGCATTCTGAAATTGATCGAACCGCTGGAAGCCGATGGCACCTTGGTCAAACGCGGTCGCGAATTGATCGAACGCGAAATCAATTACTTCTCGGTCATCGAACATGACGGCGTGATTTTTGGTTGCGCTGCGCTCTACCCTTTCCCTGCAGAAAAAATGGCTGAGATGGCGTGCCTGATCGTCAATCCTGAAGTGCAAACCCAGGGCGATGGCGAACGTCTGTTGAAGCATATGGAAAATCGCGCACGCGCTGCCGGGCTAAAAAAATTGTTCGTATTGACGACCCGTACCGCGCACTGGTTCCTCAAGCGTGGTTTCGTGCCGGCGAGCGTAGACGATTTGCCAAAAGATCGCCAACATATGTACAACTGGCAGCGCAAATCCCTGGTTTTCACGAAAAAACTATAATGGCGCAGTTTCTTAATACCGATCTCAATACGCTGGCGTTCATTCTTGAACGAAGGCATTAATTAAACCCAATCTGCACGAACCGATAATTTGTGCAGCAGGCAACGCAAAAGGAATAGCAACATGACACGCATGGTTCACTGCATTAAACTCGACAAAGAAGCCGAAGCACTCGACTTCCCGCCTTATCCGGGCGAACTCGGTAAACGCATTTACGAAAGCGTATCGAAAGAAGCATGGGCTGCCTGGCTCAAGCATCAAACTATGCTGGTCAATGAAAACCGTTTGAATCTGGCTGACGTACGCGCGCGTAAATACCTCGCGACGCAAATGGAAAAACATTTCTTCGGTGATGGTGCCGACGCAGCACAAGGTTACGTGCCACCGACTGAATAAAGTCTTTTGCGCCGATTTTTGGCGATGATAAAAAAGCCTGCCGGTTGATACTGGCGGGCTTTTTTTATGTTCATTATGATTTGAAATGAACAATAAAAAACCGCCGAAATATTTGGCGGTTTTTTAGCAACTGCATCCACTCCCTGAATCAGGGCCGGACTATGGGCTCGATTCTTCGCTGATACAAAGAATTCGTTGCAGCCAGAATTTCTCTTAACAAAATCAGAAAGCTGCCAACAAGACACAACATCGCAAGGACAAAAAACGTCGCGATGAACTTGGATAACTCGATACTCAGCGCATCCCCCAGAAACAGCGAAATAATGACCAGACTGACCATCAATGCGCATGCGGTACTCAAGGTAATTGCGCGATTGATCAAATGCGCGCGCGGGTAAAGCGTGACCAGCTCGGCATTCAGATCCGGATGATGAATCGGATCAGTAGTGCGCAACTTTTCTTCCAGTACCCTTGAACGATCAGTGATACGACCCAGACGATTGGTCAAGACCATCAGATTGGTGCCAACGCCTGTCAGCAAGAACACCGGGGCCACCGACAATTGAATGATGTGGCCAATATCGCCGACTTGAATTTCCATAGCTGTTTTTTAGAATTTTAACGGGGTAAAAACATCGATAAAGATACATCAGCAGGCATGCATTGCCAAACAATTCGGTATTGCATCATACCCTTGTTACAGAGCAAGTTGCATGCCCAAAGCCGGTCTCGCAAAGGATAAAAAATATCAGCGCAAAAGTCCGAGCATTCCCGATTATTTTTTCTCGATTTCTCCACCCAATGCTTGTACCAGATCCGCCAGCATGTGACTTAACTCTCCCGTCATCAGCATCACATCCGAATCAAAGCGTTCGTCATCATTTTGCGCAGTGGTGTCTGTATTTTCTTTAATCACATCAAGCGGTGCCACGCGCTTGATGGTTAACGATTCAGTCAGTACAAAGGAAATCTTGTCAGCCCAGGTCATTGCCAGGCGCGTGCATTGCTTGCCGGCTGCGATGTGACGTTGCACGTCGTCGGCTTCCAGCGTATGACGCACGTAGCGCACGGTCGCCTTGCTTTCGCTGGTTGACCGCAATTCGGTGTCCTGATCCACGGTGAAACCGCTAGGTGCGGCATCAGCCTGCAACCAATTCGTCATCGCTGACACTGGCGACTCTGTCACGTGCAAAGCTTCCATAGGCAGCTTCTCTACAGATTTGATCATCAGCTTCAACACTTCATCCGCTTTCGCCGGGCTGCCTGCATCGACGACCAGCCAGCCATTGACCGGATCGATCCAGACCCAGGTTTGGCGCCAGATGCTGAAAGCGCGTGGCAATAACTCATCGGTCACGTCTTCCTTGATTTCCTTCATTTGCTTGCGACCGGGCTTGAAACCCTGTTGTTCTTCGATTTCTGCGGCCTTGATTTTGGTGACCTGATTGATGACGGTGGTCGGCAACAATTTTTTCTCGGTCCCGAGCAAAAGCAGGATTTGCTTGTTCAGTGAATAGACGAGCGCGCCATTTTCGCGTGGCGATACCCACCCCTGGCTTTGCATGTCGAGACTGCTGCAAGGCTGGAATGCATGCGGCGCAAGATCTGCTTCCAGCTGCTCGCTTGTGATGGCCCACGGTGCAGGAAGACGATATATCTGTAGATTCTTGAACCACATGGCTAGCCCCGGCAAAAAAAGGGGCTATTTTACACGCGGGCACCTGCATGCCGGCAGTAAAAATTTGGATTTAATCGCGATAAAAATAGTGACAGCAAGCTGCTCGCCACGGCATGAAAGTTTAGCGATGACTGTGATAGTAAATGTGCTGATTTATCCGTTCGTTTATTCCCTCATTTATCAGGTCAATCAGCCGCTGAAGCCTGCCCGGGTGCGGTTATAATACGCGTCAACTAATTGTCGGCCGAAGCTTGAGCACGCATCAGGTTACCGCCCGGAAATTGAACCGAAAAATTGCTTTTACATCCGCATCACCAATTATTGTTTCCATGTCCAAAAGCCCATCCCGCAAGCCGATAGAAATCAAGATTTCCACAGTCGTCGCTGTCTCCGCAATTTTGAATGAATCCAATCTGGGTCTACTCGATGCTGCCATGCAAGAAATGACAGGTGGCAATGTGGATTTTTTCGAAGATGAGTTCACCGTGATCGATGTCGGCTCGCTCGATGGCGCGCATCAGACTATCGACTGGCATGCGATTACCACGCTGTTGAAGGTTTATCGCCTGAACGCTGTTGCGGTACGCAATGCAACGCCGGAAATGGAGGCCGATATTCTGGCCCATGGCCTGAGTCTGGATGGCCCGGTCAAACCGCGTGCAGCAGTCGCGACCGATGCTGCCAGCACAATGGGACAAACGGAAATCGATCTTGCACCGGCAGCAGAAATTGCCGTCGCGCTTGAAGTTGCGCCACCAGCGCAAGCACAAGCAATCGCGCAGCAGTTACCAGCTGCTGCACAATTCGCTGCCAACACCATGATCGTCGATACGCCGGTACGCGCCGGTCAACGCATTTATGCACGCGGCGCGGATTTAATTATCACGGCAGCTGTCAATAACGGCGCGGAAGTGATCGCCGATGGCAGCATCCACATCTATGCACCCTTGCGCGGTCGCGCATTAGCCGGCGCCAGCGGCAATACCGAAGCACGCATTTTTACGCTGAGCATGGAAGCAGAACTGGTTTCTATCGCGGGTATGTACCGCACGTTTGAAGACGGCTTTCCGGCCGATCGCAAACAGCAAGCCACACAAATTCGTCTGATAGGCGACCGCATCGATATGCTGCCTATCAAGTCAGCTGCATAAATCAATTAAATTATTTAACGAAAAGGGGTTTCCTTTGGCAAAAATCATTGTTGTGACATCAGGTAAAGGCGGCGTAGGCAAAACCACGTCAAGCGCAAGCTTTGGCTCCGGTCTGGCCCTGCGCGGGCATAAAACCGTCATCATCGATTTTGACGTCGGCCTGCGTAACCTCGATCTGATCATGGGCTGCGAACGCCGCGTTGTTTATGACTTGATCAATGTCGTGAATCAGGAAGCTACGCTTAATCAAGCGCTGATCAAAGACAAGCATTGCGACAATCTGTTCGTCCTGCCTGCATCGCAAACACGCGACAAGGATGCCTTGTCGGAAGAAGGTGTAGAACGCGTGCTGAAGGATTTGGCAGCGATGGATTTTGAATACATCATCTGCGATTCGCCAGCAGGTATCGAACACGGCGCAGTGATGGCTCTGACCTTTGCTGATGAAGCGATCATCGTCACCAATCCTGAAGTATCGTCGGTACGCGATTCAGATCGTATCCTCGGCATCATCCAGGCCAAATCACGCCGCGCGCTGAATGGCCAGGAACCAGTGAAAGAACATTTGCTGATCACCCGCTACGTACCAAAACGCGTAGACGCTGGCGAAATGCTGTCCTACACCGACGTGCAAGAAATTTTGCGCATTCCATTGGTCGGCATCATTCCAGAATCGGAATCGGTCTTGCACGCATCGAACTCGGGCAATCCGGCGATTCATATCGAAGGCACGGAAGTTTCGGAAGCCTATAAGGATGTGGTGTCGCGCTTTTTGGGTCAGGAAGTTCCACTGCGCTTTACCGACTACGAAAAACCTGGCTTTCTGCAGAGAATTTTTGGAGGTAAATAAACATGGCTCTCCTGTCCTTTCTCTTCAATACGAAACCCAAAGCCACCGCATCGTCGGCCAAGGAACGCCTGCAGATCATCATTGCGCGCGAGCGTAATGGTCGGTCCGGCCCTGACTTCCTGCCTGCGCTGCATAAGGAATTGATTGCAGTGATTTCCAAGTACGTGAAGGTCAATCCGGAAGACATCAAGATTTCGCTGAACAGCCAGGGCAATCTGGAAGTACTCGATGTCAACGTCGTGCTACCGGAAGACGAACTCGTCAAACCGTAAATAAGCATTGAAAACAATGCGACTCATCGCTCAACGGTGAGCCGCATTGTTCAAGTCGCTACTCTCATGCAGCGCAATTCCGCAGGACCAAACACCTCCGACGAGATAATTGATCATTTCGCGTATCATTTCGCATTGCCCATCTTTTTTCAGGATCACCCATGAAAACCAAAGCCGCCGTCGCATGGAAAGCAGGACAACCGTTAACCATAGAAGAAGTTGAACTGGGTGGCCCACGTGAAGGTGAGGTCTTGGTCGAGATCAAGGCCACCGGCATTTGCCATACCGATTACTACACATTGTCGGGCGCGGATCCTGAAGGTATCTTCCCATCCATCCTCGGCCATGAAGGCGCGGGCGTGGTGGTTGAAGTCGGTCCCGGCGTAAAGAGTTTGAAGAAAGACGATCACGTCATTCCGCTCTACACACCAGAATGCCGCGAATGCAAATTCTGTCTGTCGCGCAAAACCAATCTGTGTCAAAAAATCCGCTCGACTCAAGGTCGCGGCTTGATGCCGGATGCGACCAGCCGTTTCTCTATCGATGGCAAGCCGATTTTCCATTACATGGGAACATCGACTTTCTCGAACTACATCGTGGTACCGGAAATCGCGCTCGCGAAAATTCGTGAAGATGCGCCATTCGACAAGGTTTGCTACATCGGTTGCGGCGTCACGACTGGCGTGGGTGCAGTGTTGTTCACGGCCAAAGTTGAGGCCGGCGCGAATGTCGTTGTGTTTGGCCTCGGCGGTATCGGCCTCAACGTGATCCAAGCTGCAAAGATGGTAGGTGCAGACAAGATCATAGGCGTCGATCTGAATCCTGAGCGCGAAGCGATGGCACGCAAATTCGGCATGACGCATTTCATCAATCCAAGCAAAGTTGAAAACGTCGTCGACGCGATCGTGCAATTAACCGATGGCGGCGCAGATTACAGCTTTGAATGCATAGGCAATGTACACACCATGCGTCAGGCGCTGGAATGCTGTCACAAAGGCTGGGGTCAATCGATCGTGATCGGCGTCGCAGAAGCCGGCGCAGAAATCAGCACACGTCCATTCCAATTGGTGACCGGCCGGGAATGGAAAGGCTCAGCCTTCGGCGGCGCACGCGGACGTACCGATGTGCCAAAAATTGTCGACTGGTATATGGAAGGCAAGCTGAATATCGATGACTTGATCACGCATACGCTGCCTTTGGAGCGCATCAATGAAGGCTTCGACCTGATGAAGAGCGGTGAATCGATACGGTCGGTCGTTCTTTATTAATAGTAAGTACTAATCAAACATATTTGAAACACGCGGAGAAGAAGTGGAACTGATCAGCCAGCATAAATGCTTTAACGGTGTACAAAGCTTTTACAAACACGAATCGACATCGAACAATTTGCCGATGACGTTTGCCGTCTATGAACCGCCTCAAGCAAAACAGCGCAAAGTACCCGTGCTGTTTTATCTTGCTGGCCTGACCTGCACCGAAGAGACCTTCATGATCAAGGCCGGCGCACAACGCTACGCTGCCGAACACGGCATCATGCTGGTGTCCATGGATACCAGCCCGCGTCGTACCGGCATCAAGGGTGCAGGCGATAGCTGGGACTTCGGTCATGGCGCAGGTTTTTATATCGATGCAACGCAAGAACCGTGGTCTGCGTATTTCCGCATGGAGTCCTATGTCGTGCAGGAACTGCGCAACATCATTATCGACAACTTTGCTGCACGCGCCGATCGTATCGGCGTGTTCGGGCATTCGATGGGCGGTCACGGCGCATTGACGCTGGCTTTGAAGTATCCGGATATTTATCAATCGGTATCTGCCTTTGCGCCTATCACGGCGCCGACCGAAGTACCGTGGGGACAGAAAGCATTCTCGGCTTATCTGGGTCTGGATCAAAGTACATGGCTGCCACACGATGCCAGCGCGTTGATGCGCACACGCAAAACACCGTTCCCGCAAGGCATACTGATCGATCAGGGACTGGAAGATCAATTCCTCGATGAGCAGTTGAAACCGCATCAGTTTGAAGCGGCATGCTGGGCGGCAGACCAGCCTTTGACCTTGCGCCGTCACTCAGGTTACGACCACAATTATTATTTCATCTCGACCTTCATGCAGGATCACATCGCCTTCCACAGCGCGATTCTGAATAAATAAGCATTTTGAATAGCGCTATGGTCGAAGGCCAAGCCTCCTCTTGAGGGCCAACACATAAAAAAGCCTCGGCGAAGTAAATCGCCGAGGCTTTTTTAATTCCATTCACAATCCGGTCAGACTGGATTGTTCTCTATTAAAACTCTTCCCAATCATCACCACCACCGCTGGTTGCCGGCTTGGCGGGTGCTGCAGGCTTGCGCTCAGGCGCGGCCAAAGACGTCTTTCTGACTGTCGCGGCAATCGGTGCACGCACTGCGGTCGATTGCACCGTGCGACGTGGCGCTTCCGCCTGCATGCCTGTATAAGAAGCATCCACACGGAAGACGCTAACCGCTTGTGCCAGGTTTTTTGCCTGATCCTGCAGCGATTCAGCTGCCGCAGCCGCTTCTTCAACCAGCGCAGCATTCTGTTGCGTAACCTGATCCATCTGGCTGACGGCTTGATTGACTTGCTCGATGCCGTCGCTTTGTTCCTGGCTCGCAGCAGTAATTTCAGCCATGATATCGGCGACGCGTTTTACACCGTCAACGATCTCGTCCATCGTGGTACCGGCTTCTGCAACCAGTTTGCTACCTGCATCGACCTTCTCAACGGAGTCGCCGATCAGGGCCTTGATTTCTTTTGCAGCCGCTGCTGAACGTTGTGCCAGATTACGCACCTCTGTCGCCACCACCGCAAAACCACGACCTTGTTCGCCAGCACGTGCGGCCTCAACTGCGGCATTCAATGCCAGGATGTTGGTCTGGAATGCGATGCCATCGATGACACCAATGATGTCGACAATTTTCTTCGCCGAGCTGTTGATCGCACCCATCGTATCGACCACTTGCGACACGACTGCGCCACCCTTGACTGCGACTGTCGATGCGGCAACTGCCAGTTGATTCGCCTGACGTGAATTGTCTGCATTCTGCTTCACTGTCGAAGTCAGTTCTTCCATCGAAGAAGCGGTTTCTTCCAGCGAACTCGCCTGCTGTTCAGTACGCGAAGACAAGTCCAGATTGCCGCTGGCAATTTCGCTCGATGCCGTTGCAATCGTATCGGTACCCATGCGGATTTGCGAAACCGTTCTGGCCAGATTTTCCTGCATGCTGCGCAATGCATTGAGCAACAGACCAGGTTCATCCTGTGTAGGTGGCAAGCTGCTACGCGCCGTCAGATCACCTTCGGCAACTGCCTCAGCCAAAGTCAGGGCTTCTCTCAATGGACGTGTAATACCGCTCGTCAAACGCCATGCAATGATTGCGCCCAGCAGGATGGCAATCAAGGCACCGATGATCATGGTCATGCGACCGGAAACATAATCAGCCGTGATCGATTCGTCTGCCAGTTTGACTTCATTTTCATAGTGCGCCAGCACATCCCTTACGCTGTTCTCGTAAGCGTCCAGTGCCGGGACCATTTTCGATTCAATCATTTGATTGGCTTCGTCAACGTTACCGCCTGCCTTGACCTCAAGAATCGATTTACGAATACTGATGTAGGCACTGCGGTTCTTTGCTACGTCGGCAAATAATTCTTTTTCCTTTTCCGTCGTAATTCTGTCTTCAATGCCTTTTTGAATTTCAGTAATCTTTTTGCTCTCTGCACTAATACCTTTTTGGAAAAATTCTTGCGTCTCTGTATTGGACGCCTTTACCAGGGCGAGCGTGCGCGACGCATTAACCGTTGTACCCATCAACCAGTTTTGTGCCGCTCTCTGCTTGCTGAGTGAGTCATCCACCAAGTGCCGACTGGCATTATTGATATTTTCCAGACGCATGACGCCAATGATGCCCATTACGGCTACCAGCAACAGAATCAATCCGAATCCGGCCCCAAGGCGCGTACCTATTTTCATATTTGCGATGCGCATGGTGTCTCCTCCAAGGTTGTTTTTTGTACTATTAACATGTTGCTATTTCATCCTCCAGAGTTAAGTCCATGTGCCTTGAGGCAATGGCAAAAATTACGACTTTGATGCAATTCAACCAATTGATTGAAGCGATATCGCCGAACGAACAACAACATCGAAGTAAGCCAGCAAGACCTGACACCACATGTCACTTCAACATGCACATCAAGAAATATCGGCCATACGTTTGTCATATAACGACGCTAAATGCAGAAGCTTGACGGTCGCGCACAAAAATAGTGCGACGAAGGCATAGCAATAGCTCTGATCAGAGCGATATGGAGGTGTTGCATAGGGCGGTCCTTGTCTCCGAACTGTATTGTTCTTTTTGATTTGCGGATTTATATCCGTCTAAAAAATTGTCTTCGTTTTCATCGTCAAACATTATTGCTCGATCAACAAACACAATCTTGTTCTTGAGAACTCTACACCCGAATGAATCAGAGGGCCAAACTTTATGAGCGCCCGCCATACAGAAAAACCGATATTAAAGAAAAGAGCCAAGCGTCTGTTCAAGTTAAAAAAGAATCACTCTTGTTTCGAAATTATCAGTGTGTAAATACTGAATAGAAAATAATCCCATGAGCGACGCAGACAATCGCTTCTTGTCATTAGCTTAGTTGCGACAACTTACGCTGCGCTGACTTACAGTCAACATTTTTGCCAACGAACTTGACTTGTAATGTCAGCCTCAATAATTTTTTGCAGTTTGTGTTGCAGCGAACTCACATTCTGTCGCGACCTCAGACTTGGCGCATACAGTAATCAAACGACAATAAACGTTGAATTGCGCACTCAAAAAGTTAAAACCGCTCATACCCTTTCAGGTATCGCCATTCGCCAACAGGCAAACTTGCCATCGGAATACGAGCGATGCGTATGCGTTTTAAATTGATCAGCTTCAATCCAACTGCTTCGCACATGTGAGCAATTTGTCCACGTCGTGCTGCCTTCAATGCAAAGCGCAAACGTGTTTCGTTTTGCCAGCTGACTTTGATCGGAGGAAGCGGACGATTGTTGAAACTCAATCCATGATTAAGCAAGGCCAGCCCGTCTTCAATCAAATTACCACTGACTTCCGCGATGTATTCCTGCTCGACGGTAGCCGCGTCGTCGATCAATTTGCGTGCTACGTGCCAATCCTGCGTAAAGACGACAAGACCGCTGGCATAGGTTTCCAATGCATCAGTCGGCTTGAGTGCTGTTGCATGTTTTTTTAGAAAGCGGATACCGGAACGATCGTCAGCGAAAAGACTGTCTGGCCCTATGCTTTGCAAGGCAGCGTCCATATCCTGACCGGCTGGCTTGTGCAACAGTATCGTAACGGGTTCGACGGCAACCAAGGTGGCATCCGGCGACAACACGATCGCTTGCTGTGGCGATACCCGATATCCCGGTTCTTCGACGACGATGCCATCTATCGTGATCCAACCGCCTTCGATATATTGTTCAGCCTCGCGGCGCGAGCAGGGAATCGCGTCGGCGACGCGTTTAACGAGTCGAATGGAATCGGTCATGGTCAGGCAATCTGGAAAAAGAGGCGTATTGTCGGCCTGCCTGAGATGGACCGCAAGGTTTTTGCGAACAATGAGCGTGCGGGAAAGCCTGCAATCAAATGCTGCTGAAACTAAGTGCCACGCTTCACTTCACATACGTCATCGCCGCTATTGCAGCTCACATAGGCGTTGAGCAACAGATGCTGCAGTCACTTGAAGACAATCAAGCCTTGGCTGCAGATACTTCTTCTTTCGGTGCCAGACTGACAGCGCCAGATGGAATGCCTTCGCTTTCCCATCGATCAAATTCGCCCATGATGGCGGCATAGGTTTTTTGGCTGATGTCAGGCAGGGTTCCGCCTAGCATGTCGGCCGCTTCCTTGAAGCCTTTTTCAACGCCGGCCCGTATTGCTGCCAGTTTGGACGGATCGTCACCGATAACACTTTTTGCAAAATTCAAGATGCGCTCTGCAACCTGGCGCACACCGAATTCGCCATCTTCGGCAATCGTGGCTTTGGCTTTCTCTATGGTTGCGGCATCGGTTGTCAGTTGCTGTTCGCCGCTGATGACTTTGCTGATTTCCAAACCTTGTTGACGCATCAAAGGCAGAATCAGATTGATGACTTCCTGTACCTTGCGATTGGATTCTTCCAGCATCGCGGCAACATCTGGTCGCGTTTGCGCGACGTTACTGCGTGGATCGGTGTAAGTCGACGTATCGGTCGCTTGTGCGCCCAAAGTGACCTTGTCAGTCACGCTTGCTTCATCAGGCTTGTCAGCCGAAGCTTGCGCATTCTCGCGTGGCGTCGCTGTCTGAGCGGCGACGGGCCGCGGCGCGTTCTGTGGTGTGTTTGAAATTACGATACTCATGACGATTGCCCTCATTCATCAACCAACGATGGAAAATGATCGCAATGACAACATCGAGTAAAAATTTATCGCGATCCTACTAGTGGTATCGGCTGAAAATCAAAAAAGGTGAGGCTTGCAACGCATTGATGATTGCCATTATGGAAATATTTTTTGAATTCGAGCCGTAACTATCTGTTTAAAAACAGTTAATTAGCACCGAAGCAAGGTCGGCAGCCGCCAAAGCTGTCATACTGTCGCCTTCCTCGCCACTCGCGACATGACGTGCGTTTTTTACCGTCATTTGCCACATTGCATTCCATGAGCGCTCAGCCAAAAAATCTGTTTTCCTATCCAGTCCAACGCATCCCCGGCAGCAAGGGTGCGCTCAAGCCTGCGCCTTTCCTTCCTATGTCGCGCGAAGAGATGGACAAACTCGGCTGGGATAGTTGCGACGTGATTTTAGTGACGGGCGATGCCTACATCGATCATCCAAGTTTTGGCATGGCCTTGATTGGGCGACTACTGGAGTCGCAAGGCTTTCGCGTCGGTATCATCGCGCAGCCGGATTGGTTGTCGGCAGATGCATTCCGCGCGCTAGGGAAACCTAATCTGTATTTCGGCATCACCGCCGGTAATATGGATTCGATGGTGAATCGCTATACGGCAGATCGCAAGATTCGTTCTGATGATGCATACACGCCACATGGTGAAGCTAACAAGCGGCCGGATCGCGCGTTGACCGTGTATTCCCAGCGTGTGCGTGAAGCCTATCCCGGCGTGAATGTTGTCATCGGCAGTATTGAAGCCAGTCTACGCCGCATCGCGCATTACGATTACTGGTCGGACAAGGTGCGCCGTTCAGTACTGCCAGACTCAAAAGCCGACATCCTAATATTCGGCAACGCAGAACGCGCGCTGGTCGATTTGACGCATCGCGTAGCAGCTGGCGAACCTATTTCCTCGATACGCGATCTGCGCGGCACCGCGTTCATGGTGCCTTCAGGCTGGAGACCGACACCGGAATGGGCGGAAGCCAATTCCACCCGCGTTGATACGCCGGGCAAAGTCGATGTGCATCCCGATCCGTATGAAATGAAGATGAAAAATACGGAAGGCTGCAAAACCGACGGTGCCGATTCAACGGCTCCAGCAGCGCCGGTAGAAGTACCAGTCAAAGTCATCAAGATCATGAGCCGCGAAGAGCGTCGCGAAGCTGAAAAAGAAGTACGCAATAAAACCGTGGTGCGCCTGCCGTCTTACGATGTAATCAAGGACGATCCGGTTTTGTACGCTCATGCGTCACGCGTGTTCCATCTCGAATCGAATCCCGGCAATGCGCGCGCATTGGTGCAAGCACATGGCGAACGCGATGTCTGGCTGAATCCACCGCCTTTGCCATTGGCAATGGATGAAATGGATGGCGTGTATGACATGAATTACGCACGCGCACCGCATCCTAGCTATGGCAAGGCGCGCATTCCTGCATGGGAAATGATTCGGTTCTCGGTCAACATCATGCGTGGCTGTTTCGGCGGCTGTACCTTCTGTTCGATCACCGAACATGAAGGTCGCATTATCCAAAGTCGCTCGGAGCCTTCCATCTTGCGCGAGATTGAACTGATACGCGACAAGACCAAAGGTTTCACCGGTACAATTTCCGATCTGGGTGGCCCGACCGCCAACATGTATCGCCTTGCATGCAAGGACAAACGCATAGAAGAATCCTGCCGTCGTTTGTCGTGCGTCTATCCAAGCATTTGTTCCAACCTCGGCACCGATCACAGCAAGCTGATTCAGTTGTATCGCAAGGCGCGCGCGATTCCCGGCGTGAAAAAAATTCTGGTCAGCTCGGGCTTGCGTTACGACCTCGCCGTGCGCTCACCTGAGTATGTGAAAGAACTGGTCACGCATCACATAGGTGGCTTGCTGAAAATCGCGCCTGAGCATTCGGAAGAAGGCCCGCTGTCGAAAATGATGAAACCAGGCATGGGTGCGTACGACAAGTTCAAGGAATTGTTCGAAAAGTATTCGAAAGAAGCTGGCAAAGAACAATATCTGATCCCCTACTTCATCGCGGCGCATCCAGGCACTACCGATGAAGACATGCTGAATCTGGCTTTGTGGCTAAAGAAAAATGACTTCCGTCTGGATCAGGTCCAAACCTTTATGCCTACGCCTATGGCGCTGGCAACGACGATGTATCACACACGTAAAAATCCTTTGCGTAAAGTGACCGAAGATTCGGAAGCGGTCGAGACGGTTCGCACTGGCAAGATCCGCAAGCTGCACAAAGCCTTCCTGCGTTATCACGATCCCGACAACTGGGAAATCTTGCGGGAGGGATTACAGCGGATGGGCCGCAGCGATTTGATCGGTAGCGGCGAACATCATCTGGTGCCACGCCAAGATGCCGGCAATCGCAGTCTGGCAATCGCAGAACGTCGTCGCGAAACGCCAGGGCCAAATCAACTCGCCAAAAAATTCGGCCAGAACAAACCACGTCCGGGCGGTGCCGTACAACGCACTCCGCTCGCACGCAGCACAACTGGTCGCGTTGTAGTAGCTGGCAAACCTGCACGCAAGGGCATGGCGACTACGACCAAAGGCGGACGCAAATAAACCTTGCGACCCTGCCTGTTTTACCTGGCTGCCTGGGACAGGATGTTTTGACCCAGGCAGTTCCCCGGTGAAGTCATTCAACAAATTTATAAGTAGCTGCAAAAAATCTCGTCGTCCTACCTGATTGTCTATTTTCGGTTATTCTTCCGCCAAACTTCCGCGCTTAGTTAAGTAATAAGTAGGCGGATTATCGATAGAGGATCACCAATTGAGCAATTTATTCACGCGACGACTCGCACTGGTAGCCAGCGATGCACATCGCGGCCTGCTGAATCAAGGACGCCGCGGCATTGAACGTGAAACCTTGCGAGTCGACATGAGCGGAAAACTAGCCATCGGTCCGCACCCACGTGCACTAGGGTCGGCATTGACCAACGCGCAAATCACCACCGATTATTCCGAATCGCTGCTGGAATTCATTACACCAGCAGAGCATGACGTCGCCACCGCATTGGAAGAGCTCGATCGCGTTCATCGTTTCGTCAGTGCCAAACTGGACCACGAATTATTATGGAGCCAGTCCATGCCTTGCACCTTGCCGGATGAAGAAGACATTCCCATCGCCTGGTATGGCACATCGCACATAGGCCGCATCAAGTACGTATACCGTCGCGGCCTAGCGCTACGGTACGGCAAGGCGATGCAATGTATCGCCGGCCTGCACTACAACTATTCGCTGTCGGAAGATCTGTGGCGTGTTTTAAAGAACGATGAGAAAAGCGCAGCAGACAACAAGACCTATCAGTCAGAAAGCTACATCGCTCTGATCCGTAATTTCCAGCGGTATAGCTGGTTACTGATGTATTTGTTTGGCGCATCACCTGCGCTTTCCACGCACTTCTTGCGCGGTCGTGAACATGAACTGGAAACACTGTCTGACGACACGCTCTATCTGCCATACGCAACCAGTTTGCGTATGAGCGATCTCGGCTATCAAAACAATGCGCAAGCTGGTTTGATGCCACCGTATAACGATCTCGAAAGTTATATGCGCAGCCTGTCGCGCGCAGTGCGCCAACCTTATCCTGCTTATGAAGCAATCGGCACACAACGCGATGGCGAGTGGATACAACTCAATACCAATTTGCTGCAAATCGAAAACGAATACTACGCAACGATACGTCCGAAACGTGTGATCAATAGCGGCGAACGTCCAGTCGAAGCCCTGTGCGCACGCGGCGTGCAATACGTAGAAGTGCGCTGCATGGATATCGATCCGTTTGAACCGCTGGGCATCAATCTTGAAACGTCGCGCTTCCTCGATGCCTTCCTGCTGTTTTGCGCATTAGACGACAGCCCACTGACAAATGAAATCACCAACAGGTGCAATCAGGAAAACTTCGCACTCGTCGTTAAAGAAGGACGTCGCCCCGGCTTGATGCTGCAAGGCAATGAAGGCACAGTCAGCCTGCAAGCGTGGGGGCTGCAACTACTGGAAAAAATCCAGGCGACCGCAACACTGCTCGATACACAACGTAATGACCAGCAACACAGCAATGCGCTAGCGATTCAAAAAGAGAAATTACTCAATCCCGAATTGACTCCTTCCGCTCGCGTACTGACAGCCTTGAAGACAACGAACAATTCCTTTGAAGAATTCGGCCTGCAACAAAGTTTGCAACACGCAGAATATTTCCGTGAGCGTCCTTTAAGTGCAGATGAAAATGCGTATTTCGAACACTTGGCAAAAACATCTTTAGCCGAGCAAGAAGAGATGGAGCGCACACAAAGCGGCGACTTCGATGCATTTGTGCTTGCCTATAGCCAAAGAACGCCAAGTCAATTGTGTGACTGACATACATGCACGGCTTTCTTCTCCATACCTTGCATCCCGCTTTCCAATACTGTCCGCATGAAGTCGCGCCTCCATAGGCGGGCTTCACCCTCCCCTTGCTCAACATGAACGATGAGCAACTACATTCATCTTGTGTACGTTAGCGCACAGACCACATCATTGCACCTCGGTAATCTTGCTTCGTCGATGGCATTGCCCCACAGGCATATTCATCGAAAGTTATATAGATAGTTTCTGGAGAAATTGTATTTATCAACTCGATTTTTGTGTACCGCATATCAAAATATGCTCACTGAAGTCAAGCTTCATTTGTGCAACTTCACATAGAAAAACAACTCTAAAACGCGGTACCGAAAAAACAAGAATTTTTAAATAACGTATCGCTTGCCGCTACGTTGAACCAACCGGAGAATAAATCATGACTAAAACAAAACTGATGACTGCCCTGCTCGCTGCTGTAATGATGACTGCTATGGTCGGCTGCGCCTCCACTGCAACCAAAGAAGGCACAGGCGAATACGTTGATGATTCCTGGATCACCACCAAGGTAAAAGCTGCAATCCTGAACGAGCCTACATTGAAATCGGCTGAAATCAATGTCGAAACATTCAAAGGTATTGTTCAGTTGAGTGGCTTCGTCAAAGAAAAATCAGACATCAGCAAAGCGGCCAGCGTTACACGCACCGTTAAAGGCGTAAAAGAAGTCAAAAACGACTTGCGTCAGAAGTAATCTGAATGGAGAAACCACATAAGTGGTTTCTCCATTTTTTGCAGCACCCTGCATTGATACACAACGCACCATGAAGACGATATCTGTAACGCGTCCTCACTTCCCGGCATGCTCTAAATAGTCCTCACACCTGTCAACGTATTATCGGCAAAACCGTTAGTTGTTTTGTACTGGATACCTGACCGCAAACAGAAATTCCGTCCCCAGAATCCTTTCAGGAATCTGCACTATGATGGTGTTCTGATGCGGTAATTTTTCGCGTAAATTTGAACGGATGTTCATTACGCACACTCAACAATTTCTTTTAAAAGGAAACCACCATGCGTAAATTAATGATTGGTAGCATTGCCGCAGTACTGGCACTCTCAGGCTGCGCCAATATGTCTGAAACAGAACGTGGCACAGCACAGGGCGCAGGCATAGGTGCTGGTCTGGGCGCTTTGATCGGCGGTGTTGGTGGCGGCTCGAAAAACATAGCTGGCGGCGCAGCACTTGGCGGCATCATCGGGGCTGTAGCCGGCAATGTCTGGTCCAGCAAAATGGAAAACCAGAAGCGCACGATGGAACAGGCAACTCAAGGTACTGGCGTGCAAGTTACGCAAACTGCCGACAATCGTCTGAAGCTTGAAATCCCTAGTGATATTTCTTTTGCTACCGGCCGTTCGGACATCAACTCCAGCTTCCGTCCTATTCTCGATCGTTTTGCAGTCGGACTGGTTGATAATCCTGCTGCAACCGTTACCATCATCGGTCATACCGATAGCACAGGTAGCGATGCAATCAATAATCCATTGTCATTCGATCGCGCGTCGCGCACCCGTGATTACCTGGCAGGTCGTGGCGTTGCGCCACAACGCATCTATGTCGATGGCCGTGGAAGTCGCGAACCGATTGCCAGCAATGCCAATGAATCCAGTCGCGCACGCAATCGTCGCGTTGAGATTTATGTTGCAGAACAACAGCAGCAACAGCAACCTCAACAGCAGCAATACCAACAGCGTTAATTTCAAATGGCGAGCAAATTGCTCGCTGGCCGGCAGCAAAAAGCCCTCAATTACGAGGGCTTTTTTTATACTGTTTTCAATTAATGTTCTTGATCAACGAGCAACACAACTCCAAAGCTTATGGAATCGCCAAACTGGTTGATCGATAAATCACCACCAAGGCGCGCGACTCACCCGTAAGGCTACGACCGCGATGTGGCGTACGCGAATCAAAATACACACTATCGCCAGGCGACAATATCCACGTTTTATTGCGCCCATCAACGATCGCTTCAAACTCTACTTCACCACTGAGAATGAACATGAATTCTTCGCCCTCATGCTCAAAGCGCACGTCGCGATCAACCTCGGAGGGGAACACCATGATGAACGGCTCCATCTGCTTGTGATGTCGCTTGTGTGCGAGTGCCGTGTAATCGTAGCCAAACGAGGTCGCGCCCTTGATGACCGATTCGCGCTGCCACGAACGCACGACGCAGATCTCGTCACTTTCAGTTGAAGTTTCCGGCTCGAGTAAATCGGCAACATCGGTATCCAGGATCTGCGCGATCTTTACCAATGTACCTATAGGTGGAATGACTTTGGAGTTTTCAATCTTCGACAAATAGCCTTTGGTAAAACCGGTCGACAAAGCCAACTTGTCCTGGGTAAAACCTTTGGCCGATCGCAGTTTGGATATGCGCTTCCCTAACTGCAATTCAATTGCGGTAGCGGTCTCGTCTTTATTGGCGCTGATCTCTTCTGTCATTCGTTACTTCTAATAGTATGGGTGGAAACTCACGAAGATTAGCCTGTCTAGCAGTCGTGTACTCCATGATCCGCGCAGTTTCCGATGCGGTTTCTGCATCGAATAATTTTTCCAAAAGATAGAGCGTGGTATCGATACAAAGCGAGACACCGCCACCCGTAATCACTTGCCCGTTATCGATAAAAACACCTTCGCGCACATCGATCTTGCTATAGCTTTTACGCATCGTATCAATCGGCGGAAACTCAGGCGCAACAACCTCGCGTTTGGTCGTCGCAAGTTTGTCGTCGAGAACACCGCTGGCAGCCAGAATCATACCACCCGTACATACCGATGCTAAGAGTGTATCGCCTGCCAAGCGCTGGATAAAAGCGAGCGTCGCCGGATCTCGCGCTTGCTGAACCCAACCCGGCCCACCCGTCACTATCAAGACATCCAAGGTCCGCGCATCGGCAACGCCAAAATCTGCAAGGACAGTCAATCCATTTGACAGCGCTACTGCGCCAGCCAAAGGCGCCACTGTGCAAATTTCAATTTCAGGCCGAATTCTGCGCGCCATCGACAAGACACCAAAGGTCGCCAGATCAATCGGCTCAACGCCGTCGTATATAAAAATTCCGAACTTCATATTAGATCCCTTGAAAACTAATGGATAAAAGCCAACGCCACAATGAAACATTATATCTAAATGTTTCATGGCATGAAACATGCATGATTGAATATGTCGACAGATTTATTGAATTACATAGGCATCACAACGCACCACCTAGTTGCAGCGCACCTGAAAATTGCGCTTCTTTTGTGCGAAGTTTCCTATTATGATTACTTTTGTGTCGGCTTTTCGGGATTTTTTCCCTCATTCATTCAAGGAAAAGAGCATGGCACTCAATATAAGCACCGCGCCTTTGGGCGCTGTAAAGAAGGAAAAGGGTATTCGCTCAGTAGTCTTTGCCAGTGCGATCGGTACAGTGATCGAGTGGTATGACTTTTTGATCTACGGCATGGCTGCGGCGCTGGTTTTTAACAAACTGTTTTTCCCGAACATCGATCCATTATTGGGCACCTTGGCGGCACTCGGCACTTACGCCGTCGGTTTTCTGGCACGCCCACTTGGGGGCGCACTATTCGGACATTACGGTGATCGGGTCGGACGCAAATCGATCTTGATGTTGACGCTGATCTTGATGGGACTAGGGACGTTTTTTATCGGCCTTCTTCCTACTTATCAACAAGTCGGCATCTGGGCACCCATCATGCTGATCAGCTTGCGCTTCATTCAAGGCATAGGCCTGGGTGGTGAATGGGGCGGCGCGGCAGTGATGGTGCTGGAGCACGCACCAAAACATCGTCGCGGTTTCTACGGCAGTTTGGTGCAAGTCGGTTTTCCACTGGGACTGGTGATCGCCACGTTAGTGTTTTCCGCGGTGTCAAAAATGCCTGAAGAAGATTTGATGAGCTGGGGCTGGCGCGTACCGTTTTTGGTCAGCGCAGTATTGATTGTCGTCGGCATGTTTATCCGCTCGAACGTCAAAGAGTCGCCGGTATTTGAAGACATGAAAGCACGCAAACAAATCGTTAAAAGTCCGGTGATGGAAGTCATCCTCAAACATCCGCGTACCTTCTTCGTCGCAATCGGCTTGAAGATTTCTGAAGTGTCGTGGGTCTACATGCTGACGGTGTTCATGGTGGTCTATGCAACGACGACATTGAAACTTCCAAAGTCGCTGATCCTCGATGCGATCCTGATTGCGGCGATGGTTGAGCTGATTACGATCCCGCTGTTCGGCTATTTGTCCGACATCATCGGTCGTCGTCCAATGTATTTTATTGGCGCCATCTTTACGATCCTGTTCGCCTTCCCGTTGTTCTGGCTCTTCGATTTAAAAACACCGGAAGCCATCATCCTGACTATCGTCGTTGCGATGAGCATGGGACACGGTTTGATGTTTGCACCGGAAGCGACTTACTTCCCCGAACTGTTCGGCGCCAACGTTCGCTATAGCGGCGCGTCATTCGGCTTCCAGGTTGCGGCAGCGATTGGTGGCGGCTTCAGCCCGATTCTAGCCACTGCACTTGCCGGCTATATGGGCGGCACTGCGGGCGTATCGATCATGTTGATCGTGCTCGCACTCATCACCTTGGTGGCGGCATGTTTTGCCCGAGAAACCAAAGACGATGCACTGCTTAATTAAACGCTAAGCCACTTCAAATTTCAGCTTGGCCTACCAAGCCAAGCTGAAATCAGTCAGAACGATTTTTTCAACAACATTGGATTAAAACTTATGAGCAGCAAACAACAAATTTCGACGACCAACGCACCGCCAGCAGTCGGCCCTTATGCACAAGGTGTGACCGCGCTTGGCCTGGCATTTTGTTCGGGACAACTACCGATAGACCCACTGACCGGCGAAGTGCCAGATGGAATCGAAGCGCAAACCCGTCAATCCTTGTCGAATGTCGCCGCCGTTTTAACAGCCGGTGGATCTGGCATGGAGCACATCGTCAAGACCACCGTATTTTTGAAAAACATGGGCGATTTTGCAGTAATGAACGGTATCTACGCCAGCTATTTTCCTGGTGCAGCACCAGCGCGCTCAACCATAGAAGTCGCACGATTGCCGCGTGATGTGCTGGTTGAAGTCGAAGCGATTGCCGTGATAGCAAACGCCAACCAAACGGTGCTGCCATGATCAATTGGTCAGGAGGAAAGCTACTACACATACACATTGCGCCAGCGGCTTCTTATGAAATGGAAGAGCTGCAGGAAGCCGAATTGATCGCTGGAAAAGGCATAGTCGGCGATAGATATTTTCTCGGTAACGGCACCTACTCACCCAAGCCGGATGTACGCGACGTGACCTTGTTCGACATGGATGTACTCGATGCATTGGCGCGCAACGATCCGCCTCTGCAGGATGGTGCGATTCAATTGAGCGCGGCGGAACATCGCCGCAATTTATCTGTACAAGGCGTGCCGCTTAACCATCTTGTGGGCAAACGCTTTCGCGTCGGCGATGTCATTTTGCGTGGCGGCCGGCTTAATTTCCCCTGCAAATATCTGGAAGAAATTTTAGGCCGGCCGCTGTTTCTTCCTCTGTACAACCGCTCAGGTTTGAACTGCTCGATTGAAGTCGGCGGTTTTATCCGACCTGGTGCAAGTATCGAACCGATAGACGACTAAAAGTTAAATCAATATGACAGCACGCATCATCATGAAGTTGATGGTTACGAATATCGTTCACGATACCCCGACCGTCAAGATCTTCACTTTAAAACACCCTTTACGCGATACGCTCCCCACACCATCTGCAGGCGCGCATGTAGACGTGCGCTTACCGGATGGGAAAATCCGCCAGTACTCGCTCTGCGGCGATCCTGCAGATGATTCGATTTATCAAATTGCGGTCCGACGTGAAGACGATGGCCGAGGTGGTTCGCGCTGGCTGCACGACAACGTCGAGCTCGGCTCAATACTGCACGTCTCGGCACCACGTAATAATTTCCCCTTGGTTGCCGGTGCCAAACGCCATCTCTTTATCGGCGGTGGAATTGGCATCACGCCTTTTTCTGCAATGGTGCAGGCTGCCAAGGAAGCAGGCGAAGAATTCTTTATCGAATATTGCGTACGCTCCAGCGTGGATGCGCCGCTCTTCGCCAAACTTCGTGCTATATGCGGCGATAAAAACTTGCGCGTTTGGGCCGGCGATCAAATACCAAAGTTACGCTTTGACGCTGCATCTATCGGCGCCCCAGTTGAGGGTATGCATATCTATTGTTGCGGACCGAACAGTCTGGTGAATGCAGTGCGAAAAGCAACCTCAGATTGGCCTGAATCGCAAGTTCATTTCGAAGTCTTTGCAGCAACTCTGGATGAAAATTTCAAGGCTGAACCCTTCGATATGAAGATCGCGTCGACGGGCGAAGTCATTAGAGTTCCAGCCAATCAGTCAGCTTTGGATGTACTCCGTGCACGCGGCTTTATCGTCTCGTCTTCTTGCGAACTTGGTGTATGCGGTTCTTGTGAATGTGGCTATAAAGACGGCACGGTCATTCACCGAGATTCGATACTCGGCGTTTCATCGCGTCAGGATAGGATGATGTTGTGCGTTTCGCGTGCGCGCGTTGCAGTGACGGTTGAACTATGAGCGGTGAATAAATACGTCTATAAAAACAAAGCCGCTCTGAAGGCGGCTTTGTTTTTAGTGGTGCTTTTTGTTATCGGCCGTTGGCAACCAACAAACCGTCATACTCTTTAGACAAGCTGGTATAGCATTCGCAGATTTGCTCTTCCAGACCCGCCCTGTTGACGACAGTAATTTGTCCGCGACTGTAGTGAATTAAACCTTCATCCTGCAATTTGCGGGCTGCTTCTGTCACACTTTCGCGTCGTACGCCCAACATGTTGGCTATCAGATCCTGCGTCATGCTGATTTTATTGGTCGGCAAGCGATCGAGGCTAAGCAGCAGCCAGCGGCACAATTGCTGCACGATCGTGTGATGGCGATTGCATGCAACGGTGTGCGCCATTTGCGAAAACAAGGCTTGCGTGAAACGCAGCAACAACTGTTGCAATGAACCACCTCGCGCAAACTCCTCCCTTAACACTGAAGCCTTGATGCGAAAGCCATAGCCTGCGCTTTTAATGAAGGCTCGATTCAGAGAGGCACCGCCACCCATGATGATGTCGACGCCTACCAGGCCTTCGTAACCGATGACTGCAGTTTCGGATGATGCGCCATCCGCAGTTTCATACAATAGCGAGACTATGCTGCTGGTAAGAAAATAAGCGTATTGCATATGCTGCCCGGCATCGCAAATCGTCGTGCCGAAAGGCATTTCAACGAATTCAAGATGCGGCAGCAAACGGTCATAGTCAGCTGCCGGCAAAGCGGCAAGCAAACCGTTATGTTTGGGATTGTGGCCATGCAAACCCGCAAGAGCTTTGGGTGCAATCGGCCGACGATTAGGAGCTTCATCACTCTTGATTTTGAGTGCTGCGATGGCGTTGGAATTAATTACATGATGGCCAACGGGCTTGATACGCAGATTCGAGACTTGTGCCATGGGTATTCCCCTTGTGATCATGATTTCCAAGGCTTGATCATCACACCATCATCGCGCCAGCAAAATCAGCGCTTATCCCATTTGCGTGTGAGATACCACTGACAAACCGACAATCGGCGATCTACCACGCCCATTACCTATTGGAAATCATCCATCAACACACTACTACCCACTCTCGGCACAGCAAAATGCCACGCCATAGAAAATGGCCCGCCCTACGGGCCATCTCTTTCACTATGATGCGTTTATCTTATTTAGCCGGGGTTTTACGGTCGCGTCCCACTTCGGCAATCGCATCCTGAAACTCGGCAACATCTTCAAAACTTTTGTAGACTGACGCGAAGCGGATGTAGGCAATCTTGTCCAGACGTTGTAACTCGCGCATTACCAGCTCACCAATCTGTCCGGAAACAACTTCTCGTTCGCCGCTAGACAACAGTTTTTGTTCGATGCGGTGAATTGCCGCATCTACTGCTTCAGCAGAGACTGGGCGTTTGCGCAAGGCTAGTTGCAAACTGGCTTGCAGCTTTTTCGGGTCAAAGTCGGTGCGACTGCCATTTTTCTTGACGATGACCGGCATGGTCAATTCAATCCGCTCGTAAGTTGTAAAGCGTTTATCGCAACTCACACAACGACGTCGGCGACGTATGCTGTCACCCTCTTCAGAGATACGTGTATCCAGAACCTGCGTATCGTCGTGCTGGCAAAAAGGACATTTCATTACAGTGCGCGGCCTTATGGATCGTTATGTCAGTGAAACCTTGAACATTCTCGGCTACTTTCGTGGGCTCAAAAATACGACTGCAAATACCTTTCAACTCCAGTGCCAGCTACTCGACATCCCAAAATGGCCTCGTCCGGTTATGCACCGTAACGAAGCCACTTTGCATACCTTTTCATCATTACGAAAAGGTACTTTGCTACAAAATTTCTTTAAATCAAAAGCTAAAAATCAACAGTTGATTGACCAATCTTAGCCATATACGGGGAAGGCATCGGTCAATTTTTTGACTTCTGCTTTCACGCGTTCAATGGTTGCTGCATCGTTAGGATTATCCAGTATGTCAGCGATCAGGTTACCGACTTTAGTCGCTTCCGCCTCCTTGAAACCACGCGTCGTCATTGCCGGGCTGCCGAGACGAATGCCGGAAGAAATAAATGGTTTTTCCGGATCGTTTGGAATGCCGTTCTTGTTGGTCGTGATGTGTGCAGAACCGAGCAATGCTTCCGCATCCTTGCCGGTGATTTTCTTCGCGCGCAGATCGACCAGCATTACGTGCGATTCGGTACGGTTGGAAACGATGCGCAAGCCGCGTGCGATCAAGGCCTTGGCCAAAGCGTCGGCGTTCTTGACGACTTGTTGCTGATACGTCTTGAACTCTGGCGTCAGCGCTTCCTTGAATGCGACTGCCTTGCCGGCGATCACGTGCATCAAGGGGCCGCCCTGAATACCAGGGAAGATTGCCGAGTTGATGATTTTTTCGTGTTCGGCTTTCATCAGGATGAAACCGCCGCGTGGACCGCGCAGAGATTTGTGTGTAGTCGATGTGACAAAGTCAGCGTATGGCACAGGATTTGGATATTCACCTGCAGCGATCAGACCGGCGTAATGCGCCATGTCGACCATGAAGTAAGCGCCGATTTCTTTCGCGATTTTTGCAAAGCGTTCAAAGTCGATGCGCAGCGCATAAGCCGATGCGCCGGCAATGATCATCTTCGGTTTGTGTTCACGTGCCAGACGTTCCATCTGTTCGTAATCGATTTCTTCCTTATCGTTCAAGCCGTAGGAAACCACGTTGAACCATTTTCCCGACATGTTCAATGCCATGCCGTGCGTCAAGTGACCGCCTTCTGCCAGCGACATACCCATGATGGTGTCGCCTGGTTTGAGGACGGCAAAGAACACGCCCTGATTGGCTTGCGAGCCGGAATTAGGTTGTACGTTGGCGGCCTCTGCGCCAAACAATTTCTTGACGCGGTCGATCGCGAGTTGCTCAACGATATCGACGAATTCACAGCCACCATAGTAGCGTTTGCCTGGATAACCTTCCGCATATTTGTTCGTCAGTTGCGAACCTTGCGCTTCCATCACCGCAGGCGATGTGTAGTTCTCGGATGCGATCAACTCGATGTGATCTTGCTGACGTGTATTTTCCTTCTGGATCGCCGACCACAGTTCGGTGTCTGTTTTTGCGAGGGTCTGGTCTTTTGAAAACATGAATCACTCCAATCGTTCAAAAATGAGAAGAAAGCTGTAGCGTAGGTCGGCACCTCTAAGTCGCCTCAACATCGAAGCGCAAAGACATGCCATTACAACAACCTAGGATAGAAAGAGGGCCAGAATTTAACGCGCAGGCAGCCTCAGTCTTACTCACCATTCGGCTACCCAGGCGCACGGCAATGAAATCTCACGCTTCACGGTGGATAGGCCCACCTTACGACACGATGTGATCGGTCGGATTCGCCAGTTACGTGAGACGAAACGGTGCGTAGATTCTACGACAAGCGCCTGTTTTGGGCAAGCAGAGGGCTGGCCCAAACGAGATAAAAGAATGACAAGGCAATACCGACGAGCCCACGCCGACTGATACAATTCCGCATCCCACACGCAAGCGAAGCAGCATCGTCATGGCAGCAAAAGCAATACTGCCACCGCATCCAAAAATATCGCCCTCAGACCGTTTAAAACATGAAAATAGCCACCTGGAACGTCAACTCGCTCAAAGTCCGTCTGCCGCAAGTCTTGCAATGGCTGGCAGACAATCCGGTGGATGTGCTATGTCTGCAGGAAACAAAAACCGTAGACGAAAAATTCCCGTTAGCAGAATTAGAAGCCGCTGGTTATCAGGTCGCATTCAGCGGGCAAAAAACCTATAATGGCGTGGCTATCCTGTCGCGCCATCCAATCACCGACGTCGTCAAAAACAATCCGCTGTATGCGGATGAACAGCAACGCATCATCGCCGGCACGATTGAAGGCGTGCGCATCATCTGCGCTTATGTTCCTAATGGACAGTCACTTGATTCAGACAAATACATCTACAAGCTGAGCTGGCTCAAGGGCTTGCATAAATGGCTGGAGCAAGAGCAGAAGCAGTATCCACAACTTGCATTGCTGGGTGACTACAACATCGCACCGGAAGACCGCGACGTGCACGATCCAGCCGCATGGGTTGGGCAGGTATTGGTGTCAGAACCGGAACGAGCAGCATTTGTGCGCTTGCAGGAAATGGGATTTACGGATGCCTTCCGCAAGTTTGAACAACCGCCAAAATTGTACAGCTGGTGGGATTATCGCCAAATGGGATTCCGTTTGAATCGCGGCTTGCGCATCGATCATATTTTGCTGTCCGCACCGCTGGCCGCGCGCTGCAGCGCTTGCGTCATCGACAAGGTGCCGCGCAAATGGGAGCAGCCGTCAGATCACACACCTGTGGTCGCCACCATCGATTGATGGTGGCGATGACTGGGATATGTCCTCAAAGAAAACACAGAATGTAAAAAAGCCCCGCAAAAACGGGGCTTTTTATTCACGCTGCAAGCTCACTTTCATTTGCCTGCTTCCGCACGATCAGTCTACGGTCGCGCCGCTTTCTTTGACGACTTTCGCCCATTTCACCGCTTCATTTTTCACGAAGACGGCAAAGTTTTCTGGCGTATCGCCGACATAATCGGAACCAGTATCAGCCAGAATTTTCTGGAAGGCAGGCTCTTTCATGATCTTCTGTGTTTCCGTATTGATCTTGGCAACCAATGATTTCGGTGTGCCGGCTGGCGCAAAGAAACCGTACCATGCATAAGATACAACAGCAGGGTAACCAGATTCGGTAAAGGTTGGAACGTCAGGCAACAAGGACGAACGTTGTGCGCCTGAAACAGCAATCACTTTAACCTTGCCGCTTTTAATATGCGGCATGATCGCGATCATGCTGTCGAACATCACAGGGACATGGCCACCGAGCAAATCGGAAATCGCAGGCGCCGAACCTTTATAAGGTACGTGAGTGATGTCCAGCTTGGTCACGCTTTTGAACAATTCACCTGTCATATGCTGTGGGGTACCCGATCCAGCCGACGCGTAAGAAAACGTAGGTTGCGCCTTGATGTAGGCAATCAGCTCTTTCAGATTATTTGCAGGCACGGATGGATTCACAACCAGCACCAGCGGTACGCGCAACAGATTGGTGATAGGCACCAGATCCTTGCTCGGATCGAACGCCATCTTCTTGTACAAGCTAGGATTGATGACTATCGGTGCGCTGGACGTGATCAACAACGTATTGCCATCTGCTGCTGCACGGGCCACCGCAGCACTACCGATGTTACCGCCGCCGCCACCGCGATTATCGATGACAAATGGTTGACCCAGTGTTTCTGTCAAGCGCTTGGCAATAGGACGTGCAGCGATATCAGATGGGCCGCCTGGAGGCCAGGGCACGACGACGGTGACCGTCGAGTTAGGCCAGTTTTGTGCGAATGCACTGACTGAAAAACTGGCTGCTGCAATCGCGCAAAAGAGTACTTTGCTCACGCGGGATACTTGTCTCATGATGCTATCCTTATAAAAAGTAATCACGCACCAACTTGTGATTGAGCTGAAAAAACAACCAACACAAACTGATACGCGAAGGGTAAGGCGACGGATGTACCGCCTCAGAAAAAGAAGAATACCGCATCTTGCCGGATGATACTTACCGAATACTTACCAATTACTTACACGACCAATTTATTCAGCCGCTGCAATTGCGTAATCGCTACCGAATGGACCAAAGGTCAAGGCGTAGCCCGCATCATCCAACACGCTTTGTGCTTCTGATAAAAATTGATGAGCGGCCTCATTCGGCGCATAAATAAATTGCAGGTGTATCGCCAAATCCAAGCCGCGTGAAGATGGATAAGCAATATAAATTTCGCTGCTCTCCATGTATTGCAAACTATTGTTGATCTTCGCTTGCAGCTCCGCGAGATGATCTTCTTCTTCGGTCCACGGCAAAGGATCGACGATGTTCAATGTACATATGCCAAAGTCGTTGTCGATAATGATGCTATCGATGAGCTTGAGGCGTTCGTTTTTAATCATGTGAATGTATTCGTGCTTTAAATATTAAATATGGTGATTGCCTTACTATTTTTCAGCGAACTCAATAAATGGCTACATCGTCAGCTCTCGCTCTTTTTAACCAACTGCTTTTCAAAAGCGATATCGGATTTGGTTTGGCGGCGCGGCGTTTGCGGGCCGTAGGCTTTGACGAAGCTAACAAACTCATCCAGCGGCAAGTGCTCGCACAAGACTACAGGTGCGCCCTCACCCGAATTATCGACCAGATAAAACGATTCTGCGGCCGTGCGCACCATCGCGTAGCCGTCGTTGCCGCTGCGTTCCTTCAGTCGTTCAACAGCTGAGGTAGCTCGGGTTGATCTCACTTGTGCTCCTGTCTTTCGTCTTAGCGCAAACGCGCCGTCAACATCCAGTAATGTTCAAAATAATGGATGCGCATGTCTTTTAACAAGGGGCCCAGGCGTTTGCGCAAGGTACTACTGGTGTAGTAATTTTTAAGGATTTCGTAGCGCTCACCATCTGGCAGCGCATGGATCTGGTAAGTGTTGCCCTCCAGATCAGTACGCGCGATCACGGTTTTTTCGGTATCGACTTGCGAATTATCTACCAACACCAGCAAGCCATCCTTGCCTATGATCTTGCGTATGCGTGCTATGACTTCGCTCTGATCCTGGCGCTTGACATGCGACCACCAGAAGCCGGCGAAACAAGCTGTGAACTCGCCTTCGACCTGTGGATCAAGTGCATCGGCAACCGCAAACTGCACGACTTCCTCAGGCAATTCTCTGGCTTGCGCCTGCTCAATCAAATTCGGATTGATATCAGTTGCCAGCACCGAAGCTGCGTATTCCGCCAACTCATCGGTCCAGTACCCGTCGCCGCATGCCAGTTCCAGCACGTGCTGATCCGTCAGTTGATCGCGCAGCTTTTCCATGATGTCGTCAAGCGCATCCATTCCATCCGGATTCTCAACATCTTCTTCATCGAAATTATTACGCAACGCGTAATACGCTGCCATATCGGTATTGACCGGTTTAATCATACTTCCAACTTCCTAAAATTTAATAAATAAAGCTTGAAAATGTGTAGAGCGCGCATTACAAGCTCGTACTACAGCTCGTACATATCCTTTTCACCGCTTAGGACTTGCTCAACCAGTTTGCGATTCAGTGTAGGCGTCAACAATTCGATAAATGTAAATACATAGCTGCGCAGGTAGGCCCCCTGCTTCAATGCCACGCGCGACACATTCGTACCAAACAGATGTCCGACTGGAATCGCGTGCAGATTCTTGTCACGTTCAACGTCGAAGGCCATGCCGGCAATAATGCCGACCCCCAAACCAAGTTCAACATAGGTTTTGATCACGTCGGCATCAATTGCTTCCAGCAGCACATCCGGCTTCAAATTGCGTAGCGTGAATGCATGATCTATCTTGTTACGACCGGTGAATGCACTGTCATAAGTAATCAGCGGATAAGCAGCCAATTCCTCCAGCGTGATCGACTTCGATTTCAACAAAGGATGGTCGGGCGGAACGACCACTAGATGCTCCCATTGATAACACGGCAGCGAAATAAGTCCATCGACGTTGGCAATCGATTCCGTCGCGATCGCCAGATCGGCCTGCCCCATCAGAACCATGTCGGCGACCTGCTTTGGATTCCCTTGCAATAGAGACAAGCGGACTTTGGGAAACTTTTGTGTAAAAGCCTGCACTACTTTCGGCAGCGAATAACGCGCTTGCGTGTGCGTGGTCGCAATCGTGAAGCTGCCGCTGTCATGTGCGGCAAATTCATTGCCTATGTGCTTGAGGCCGTCTATCTCCTGCATGATCACTTCTACAGCCTTCAATACTGCACGCCCGGGTTCGGTCAAACCGCGGATACGCTTGCCGTGGCGTGAAAAAATATCCACGCCCAGCTCTTCTTCCAGTTCGATGATCGCTTTCGACACGCCAGGCTGCGAGGTAAACAGCGCCTTTGCCGCTTCGGTCAAATTGAAATTTTGTCGAACGGCTTCGCGCACAAAGCGAAGTTGGTGGAGATTCATGCCTTCCCCTTATATTTTTAGACCGAAATTGCCTTTCAGTCGTTTTTCACCATTGCTTATATCAAAAATGCATATAAGCAAATAATTACTAAGTAGTTTGGAATAAGGCTCAAGTTTATTACTATTCGCCCTACTTTGCGCGAGGTCTTATGTCTGTTTCTTATATCGTTTCAGGTTTTGCTGTCGGTTTGCTGGTCGGTTTGACCGGCGTAGGCGGCGGCTCCCTGATGACGCCCCTGCTCACCCTGATGTTCGGCGTATCGCCCACGGTTGCGGTAGGGACAGACCTGGCGTTCGCCTCTGTGACCAAGGTCGCCGGCACTTTTGCCCACCGCTATCGCGGAAATGTGCACTGGCACATCGTCCGTCAATTGTGCATCGGTGCGTTGCCGGCAGCCGTATTGACAGCGATCACACTGAAATACCTGGGTGGACTGGATCAGGAAATCGGCCAGGTCATACGGTATTCGATTGCCGGTTCGGTCTTGCTCACCGTAATTGCACTGATATTCCGAACACGCCTGCAAAACTGGATGAGCGCACATCCAGATCGTCAATTTCACGGTACAAAACTGGTCACGGCAACGATTGTTTCGGGTGCAATTCTCGGTATATTAGTTACAATCTCATCTATTGGTGCCGGTGCAATCGGCGCCACCATACTGGTTTTGCTTTATCCACGCCTGTCACCGGCCGAAATTGCCGGTACCGACATTGCCTACGCAGTGCCGTTGACCGCGATTGCGGCTCTCGGCCACTGGTGGTTGGGATCAATCAATTGGGAGTTGCTGGCCATGCTGTTGCTGGGTTCCGTACCGGGCATCACCTTGGGCTCACTAGTCTCGAAAGCCATACCGGAAAAAGTGTTGCGTGTTTTGTTAGCGACTGTGCTGACTACCGTTGCCGTCAAGTTAGTTTTTTAAGGAATACAAGATGTATCGCTACGATCAATACGACCATCAAATCGTCAAGGAACGTATCGCACAATATCGCGATCAGGTTCGCCGTCGTCTGTCTGACGAACTGGCTGAAGACGAATTCCGTATCCTGCGCCTGCAAAATGGCTTGTACATGCAGCGTCATGCTTACATGCTGCGCGTCGCCGTGCCGTATGGCCTGTTGTCGTCGGCACAGATGCGCATGTTCGGTCATATCGCCCGCAAGTATGACCGCGGCTATGGCCACTTCACGACGCGTCAAAACATCCAGTTCAACTGGATCAATCTGGAAGAAACACCAGACATTCTGACTGAACTCGCTTCGGTCGAAATGCACGCGATTCAGACTTCAGGTAATTGCATCCGCAACACGACCTCAGACGAGCTGGCTGGCGTTGCCGCCGACGAGATCGTCGATCCACGTCCGTATGCAGAAATCATTCGCGAATGGAGTACCTTCCATCCGGAATTCGCTTACCTGCCACGCAAATTCAAGATCGCCATCAGCGGTGCAAAAGAAGATCGCGCTGCGACCGCGGTGCATGACATCGGCCTGCACGTGATCAAAAACGAACAAGGCGAAATCGGCTTCCGCGTGATGGTAGGCGGCGGCATGGGCCGTACCCCTATCCTCGGCAGCGAGATCTGCGCATTCCTGCCGTGGCAACACGTGATGACCTATCTGGAAGCGATCCTGCGAGTTTATAACCAGTACGGCCGTCGCGACAATATTTACAAAGCCCGCATCAAGATTTTGGTGAAAGCCATCGGCATTGAAGAATATCGCCGTCAGGTCGAGCAAGAATGGCTGGACATCAAAGATGGTCCGGGAACTGTGACTGAAGAAGAATTGCATCGCGTCGCCGCATTTTTCACTTCGCCTGAGTATGAAACCCTGTCTGCAGACAATGCAGATTTTGAAGCGAAGAAAGCAGACGACAAAGCCTTCAACAACTGGTTGAAGCGCAACGTCAAGGCACATAAAGTGCCCGGTTATGCGGCTGTTGTCCTGTCCTGCAAAAAAACCGGCGTACCGCCGGGCGATGCCACTGCAGAACAGCTGGATTTCATGGCTTATCTGTCTGACCGCTACAGCTTTGGCGAATTGCGCGTCACCCACGAGCAAAACGTGGTACTGGCCGACGTTAAAGTGTCCGATCTGTACACCGTCTGGCAAGAAGCGAAAGCGCACGGCTTGGCAACACCGAATATCGGCTTGTTGACCGACATGATCTGCTGCCCTGGCGGCGATTTCTGCTCGCTGGCCAATGCCAAATCGATTCCAATCGCGGAAGCAATTGCAGAACGTTTCGACAATCTCGACTTCCAGCATGACATCGGCGATATCGAATTGAACATCTCCGGCTGTATCAACGCCTGCGGTCACCATCATGTCGGCAACATCGGCATCCTCGGTGTCGATAAAGACGGCGCCGAGTGGTACCAAGTGTCGATAGGCGGCGCGCAAGGTAATGAAAGTTCGATCGGCAAAATCATCGGACCATCGTTCTCTGCACACCAGATGCCAACCGTGATAGAACGTCTGCTGCAAGTGTATGTACGCGATCGCATCGAAGACGAACGTTTTATCGATACGGCGCGCCGCATTGGTGTCGCGCCGTTCAAGGAACATGTATACGCGACCCCGATCAAGGTCGCGCATCCTAAGGGAGAAGACGCATATGCTTAATATCATCAAAGATAAAGTCGTCGTCGGCGAAGACGATTGGACATTGCTGCGCCTGAAACCGACTATCGTTGAAGGCACCGAAGGCGCTGAAGCACAAGAAGGCGAAACTCCGGAAGCCGTTGTCGTGCCAGCGGGCAAAGTCATCGTGCCGCTCGCCGTATGGCAGGCACAGCGGTCAACCTTGGAAGCACGCAAGGATATCGGCGTCTGGCTTGCCAGCGACGAAAGACCGGAAGCCTTGAAAGACGACGTAGAAAAATTGCAAATGATCGCAATCGACTTCCCTAAATTTGCAGATGGCCGGGGCTATTCGATCGCGTACAACTTGCGCGCACGTTACGACTACACCGGCGAACTGCGTGCAGTCGGCGATGTATTGCGCGATCAACTGTTTTACATGCAACGCGTCGGCTTCAACTCGTTTGCCGTACGTACGGATCGCGATGTCAACGATGCACTGAAAGGCTTAAGCGATTTTTCGGAAAGCTATCAGCAATCGTGGGATAAAAAGACACCATTGTTCCGCCGTGTTGATCGTCAGGCAGTAGCGCCAAAATGATTAGCGAACATTTCGACGAACTGGTGAAAACAACCATCGCGACGCTGCAACGCGTCGCTGACGAGTTTTCGCCTGCAGTCTTTGCATCCAGTCTGGCGGCAGAAGACCAAGTGCTGACCGACATGATCTTGCGTAACAAGCTGCAAGAGAAGTTAAGTATTTTCACGCTGGAAACCGGTCGCCTGCACGCTGAGACTTTAGCTGTGCTCGATCGCATCAAGGAAACCTACGGTTACGAGGTCACTCCGTATCGTCCGCAACCGGAAGCAGTCGAAGCCTACGTCAAGCAAAACGGTTTGAATGCGTTTTACGAAAGCGTGGACATGCGCAAAGAGTGCTGCCGCATCCGCAAGGTCGAGCCGCTGAATCGTGCGTTGAAAGGCAATCGCTCGTGGGTCACCGGCCAGCGCCGTGCACAATCAAGCACACGCGCCGAGCTCGATGTGCAAGAGCAAGATGAAGCGCACGACATGATCAAGTTCAACCCGCTGGCGGATTGGTCGGAAGAAGATGTCTGGCATTACATCCGCAGTAATAACGTGCCCTACAACGTATTGCACGACCGTGGCTTTCCATCAATAGGCTGCGAACCATGCACACGCGCGATTCAACCTGGCGAAGATGTACGCGCCGGTCGCTGGTGGTGGGAAAACCCGGAATCGAAAGAATGCGGTTTGCACGTCGTCGACGGCAAACTGATCAGAATCAAACCTGTAGCAACTAACGCTTGAGATCCTATGAACACAGTAGTCGATAAATTATTTCTCGATGCAGCCAGCAATAAACATCTGGACTGGCTCGAATCGGAAGCGATCCACATCATGCGCGAAGTCGCAGCGGAATGCAGCAACCCTGCACTGCTGTTTTCGGGCGGTAAAGATTCGGTCGTGATGTTGCGTCTGGCAGAAAAAGCATTCCGTCCAGGTAAATTTCCATTCCCATTGGTGCACATCGATACCGGCCACAACTTCGACGAAGTGATTCAGTTCCGCGACAAACGTGCGGCTGAACTCGGCGAACGCCTGATCGTTGGTTCGGTGGAAGACTCGATCAAACGCGGCACAGTACGTCTGCGCAATCCACTTACCGATTCACGCAATGCGGCTCAAGCTGTGACCTTGCTGGAAACTATCGCTGAATATAAATTCGACGCCTGCATCGGTGGCGCGCGTCGCGATGAAGAAAAAGCGCGCGCCAAGGAACGCATCTTTTCCTTCCGCGATGAATTTGGCCAATGGAATCCAAAAGCGCAACGTCCTGAACTCTGGGATCTGTACAACACCCGCGTACATCCGGGCGAAAACATGCGCGTGTTCCCGATCTCGAACTGGACAGAACTCGACGTGTGGCAATACATCGCGCGCGAGAAGCTTGAGCTGCCTTCGATCTATTTCGCGCATCAACGTCAGGTCATCCCACGCAACGGCTTGCTGGTACCACTGACACCATTGACCCCGGCTAAAGATGGCGAAACAGTTGAAACACAAACTGTCCGCTTCCGTACCGTTGGCGATATTTCATGCACCTGCCCAGTGTCATCGGATGCAGATACAGTCGACGCGATCATTGCAGAAACAGCAGTCACCCAAATCACCGAGCGCGGCGCAACCCGCATGGATGATCAAACGTCCGAAGCATCGATGGAAAAACGTAAAAAAGAAGGATATTTCTGATGAGTGCCCAATTGAACGCTGCCGTCACTGAACAAAAGTCGGCAGAGCGCGGTTTGCTGCGCTTCATCACCGCTGGTTCCGTCGATGACGGCAAGAGCACACTGATCGGCCGCCTGCTGTTCGACAGCAAAGGTATTTTTGCCGATCAACTCGATGCCATGTCGCGCGCCAAACATAAACGTACAGTCGGCGACACCATCGATCTGTCCTTGCTGACTGATGGTCTGGAAGCGGAACGCGAACAAGGCATCACGATCGACGTTGCGTACCGCTATTTCGCCACGCCAAAACGCAAGTTCATCATCGCCGACACACCAGGCCACGAACAGTACACACGTAATATGGTGACCGGCGCATCGACTGCAGATGCCGTGATCATCCTGATCGACGTATCCAAGGTCAAACTTGGTGACGACGGTAGTGTTGAATTGCTGATCCAGACCAAACGTCATTCGACCATTGCTCACTTGCTGCAAATCGAACATGTGATCGTCGCTGTCAACAAGATGGATCTGGTCAACTACGATCAAACAACTTATGACCGCATCGTTGCCGCTTACGCAGAGTTTGCAAAAACGCTGGGCTTGAAAGATATTCACCCGATTCCATTGTCAGCATTGGCTGGCGATAATGTCGTGACACGTGGTGAAAAACTGGATTGGTATCAAGGCCCTACCCTGATCGAATTGCTGGAATCGCTGAGCGTCTACGACGAATCACACGACGAACCATTCCGCTTCCCGGTGCAACTGGTCGCGCGTCACAACGGTCATGAAGCCGATGACTTCCGCGGTTACATGGGACGCATCGAAGCCGGCAAAGTTAGCAAGGGCGACAAGCTGGTCGTGCAGCCTAGCGGCCACACTGCAACCGTCAAAGACATTCAAACCCTGGACGGTTCACTGGAATCTGCAGTGGTCGGTCAATCGATCACCGTGCTGCTGGAAGAGCATGTCGATATTTCACGCGGCGATATGCTGTCGGCTGCGAGCCGTCCAGCTGAACTGCTGAAAACCGTCAACGCTGATTTGTGCTGGTTGTCGGAAGAGCCCTTGGATGTACGCCGCAAATACTGGTTGAAACATACAACCCGCCAAGTCGCGGCACGCATCACCAAGATCGAGTCGCTGCTCGACATCAATACTCAGGAAAAACGTCCAGCCGATGAAGTCAAACTCAATGGCATCGCCAGCGTCACCATCAATGTGCAACAACCATTGGCTGCAGATGCGTATGACGAAATCCGCTCGACTGGTGCTTTCATTTTGATCGATGAGGTTACGCATCAAACCGTCGCAGCCGGCATGATCCGTCTGGCGAAATAATATCTACGGCAGACTAAGCAGCACAGCATGGCGCAAGCAAAAAAAACGTACGGTAAGGTTTATTTGATTGGTGCCGGCCCAGGCGCCGTCGATTTAATTACCGTACGTGGTGCGCGCATTCTGGCGCAAGCCGATGTTGTCTTGCACGATGCCTTGGTTACCGCCGACATGTTGGCGTTGTGTCCGCAGGCGGAGAAAATTTCCGTCGGCAAACGCAGCGGCCAGCGCTCTACTGCGCAGGTTGCAATCAATCAGCTACTGATAGATTCTGCAGAAAAGTACAATTTGATCGTGCGCCTCAAAGGCGGCGATCCAATGCTGTTCGGACGTGCCGATGAAGAATTGCACGCGCTGGAATCACACGGCATAGAAGTTGAAATCATTCCCGGTATCACCACCGCTTTCGCGGCTGCTGCAGCGACACAGCAACCGCTGACCAAGCGCGGCGTGGCCCGCAGCATTGCGTTCTTCACCTCAGCCACCGCGCCAAATCAACCGAATGAATTGACGCTGCCGGATTGCGACACCTTGATTCAGTACATGGGTGGTCGGGAAGCAATTGTCACAGCACAAAAGCTACTGGAACAAGGCCGTTCACCGGCCTTGCCGGTTGTCATCGTGGAAAATTGCAGTCTGGAAAATCAGCGCATCATGCGCATGACCTTGCATGATCTGGAGCAGGGATTGGGAGATTGCGAAGGACCGGTACTGGTGATGATAGGTGAAGCGATGACGGAACGTAATACTTCAAAAGCCGATTAATTTCGCCTAATTAATCGATAGCACTGACGCAATAAGTCGCCATCGCATTCAACACCTGCGGGTCTTCGCCCACAGCACCAGCGATCTTGAATGACAAGGTTGGATAAGTCGTTTTCAACTCATCAATAATCAAAGGTAGGTCACGCAATACATGACCGCCCTGTCCAAGAAATACTGGCACGATCGTCACATCATCAACACCAGCGCTTACTAGTTCAGGGACAAGTTCCGGCAAACGCGGCGACATCAATTCCAAAAAAGCCAGTGAGACCGTCAGTTCCGGTGACTGCGCCTGCACAATTCCCTGCAAGCGTTTAAACGGTTCGGCCCAACGTGGATCGCGTGCGCCATGAGCGAATAAAACCAGAGCGCGCTTTTGTGATGTTGCCATGTTTAATGCCTCTCCACCCATAACAAGGTGCCAATCGCAGCCAGCAGAAACAGCAGACTGGGTAAAACAGCCGTTGCAAACGGAGGCCAGGTGTTCAGCAAACCAACATGCGAGAACAAGCTGTTAATCAGCTGAAAACTGACGCCTATCATGATGCCGGTAAAAATCTTCAGACTGACGCCGCCTGAACGGAAGTGCAAATACGCGAATGGCAAGGCGAGCGCCATCATGACGAATACGGCAAATGGATAAACGATTTTCTTCCACAAGGCGATTTCATAGCGTGCGGTTTCGCGATTGTTTTCTGCCAGATACTGCGTGTAACTTACCAAATCATAGGCCGACATTTGCGCCGGGTCGGAAAATCCTACGGAAAGAATTTCCGGTGTCACCTCGGATATAAGCGACTTGCCGGCAAACTTCTTGGTTGAGATCGCGGTTGTAATATCGGTCGCAACAGTAGCGCCCATCAACTGCGTTTCACCGAAAGTCGCTTCCGAACCATCGGATAAATTCCAGGTATTGTCGCCGACGTAATCTGCTGTCGCTGCAGTGATCAATGCCGTCAGATGGAAGTTGCGGTTGAATTCATAAATCTTGAGATCAATCAGCTTTCCATCCGGCTGCACTGTGCGTACATTCAGGAAACGGGAGCCGATGACATCGCCATTCTTGCCATCCGCACGAATAAGGTCCTTCGTCCACAAGCCAGAACGGAACTCTTGCGACAAGGAGCCACCTTGATTCAAGGTCCTGATTTTGCCCGCCGTAGACGATGAAATCGGCACGATGAATTCACCAAAGACAAACGTCGTGATCGCAAACACCATGCCGATCTTGATCAACATCATGCCTGCCATGCCAGTCGACATGCTGGATGCCCGCATGATCGTGAACTCAGAACGCGCAGCAAATTGCGACAGTGCCCAGATCGTGCCGATCAATGCAGCAATCGGCATTAATTCATATAGATAACCTGGCATAGACAGCAGCACGAACAACAAGGCATGCTGAATTTTGTAACCGCCGTGCCCCACTGCCTTCAGTTCGGCAATCAAGTCGAAGAAACCGAACAAAGCCAGAAAAGCAATCAATACGAAGATCACCGAGCGGCCGATCTCGGCCGCAAAGTACTTTTGCAGGATTTTCATGATACAGCCCGCCGCGTGAAATAAGCGCGCTTGATCATGGCCCACACGACGAGTGGATGGTAACGACTGTTAACATTCAAGCGCCATAAAAAGAATATGACAACTACCAGCAATGCCACCAAATGGACTGGCCACCAGGCCAGCATCAGTGAACTGCGACTCTGTACGACCGTCGCTTGCGCATAACTGAGCATGTTGCTGTAAAAAACAAAGAGGAATAATGCAATCAGTAAATTGGCTGAACGGCCGCCGCGCGGATTGACGAAACCTAGCGGAATCGCCAGCAACATCAACAAGATGCCCATCAGTGGCAGGGAAACTCGCCACAGCAATTCAGCATCGTTAAAGTTATTGCGATTAACTAAAAGTTCTTTTGTCGGTAATGCACGTGCTGAAGTATCACCCACCATTGCACTGGATTGACTGGCCACCAATACGCCGTAACGATCAAATTCCATTAGTTGAAAATCCGATTGCGTTGGCACGCCGTCGTAACGGCGACCCTGATGCATGACCAGAAACTTGTCGCCCGCAGCATCGACTTCGACCGTACCTTCCTTCGCGACCACCACGCTGGTTTTGCCGTTGCGCACGCTGCTGACAAAAATATTCTTGACCTTGGTTGCATCGCCAGCCACGCCTTCGACGAAAAACACACGATTGGATGATGACGACTCCTGAAACTTGCCGGGCGAAACCCGCGCGATATCTTCGCGATTCGCATACCGTTCTTTATAAATGGCACTTTGCTGATTCGACCACGGCGTGAGGAAAAAACTGAGCAAGGCGGTCGTGATCACAATCGGCAAGCCGAACATCAGCACCGGCTTGATCCAGCGCGACAGGCTCAGGCCGGAGGCAAACCACACCACCATTTCAGAATCCTGATAGCTGCGCGTGACGACCAGCAAGACCGACATGAAGCCGGCCAGATTTAAAATAATCGGTAAATAGTTGAGCGCAGAAAATCCGATCAAGGCCACCACGTCGGCGGACGCAACTTTGCCGCCCGCAGCCTGCCCCAGGATACGAATCAACATCACAGTGATCGTAATAGTAAGAAGGGTGGTGAAGACGGCGCCAGCGGTGTTAAGCAAGTCGCGTCTAAGCGCGCGCTGAAAAATCATTGGAAGGCTATAATCGTGGATCGACAAGGAGAGCAACGCATGGACTTTAGCATAAAAGCACTGGACGCAAAAAGCACTATCGCCAGTATCAAGAGCGGCTGCATCGCAGTTGCAGTATTTGAGAACAAAAACCTGTCATCTGCCGCGCAAGCCTTGAATCTGAAGGGCGACATCAGCGCCGCATTGAAATCTGGCGACATTACCGGCAAAGCCGGCTCCACGCTGCTGTTACGCGGCGTCAACGGTGTTGCCGCCGAGCGCGTCTTGCTGGTCGGTTTGGGCAAGGAAGATGCCGTCAGCGAAAAAGATTTCTCATCCGCGGCACAAGCTGTTGCACGTACCTTCAGCTCACTGGGTGCCAGCGATGCTATCGTCGCACTGCCCATTGATGCTGTCGCTGGTCGCGATCCTGCATGGGCCATTCGCTGCACCATCTTGAATGTGCGCGATGCGGCCTACCGCTTCGACAGCCTGAAAAGCAAGAAAGAACCGGCTCCTGTCGGTGTGAAAAAAATCGCGTTTGCCGTCGCTTCGACGTCCGCAAACCTTGCAAAAGAAGCGATCACGCAAGCCGTGGCCGTCGCAAACGGCATAGATCTGACCAAGGATCTTGGCAATCTTCCAGCCAACGTCTGCACCCCAACCTACCTGGCAAATACGGCCAAGAGCATGGGCAAGGAATTTAAGCTGCAAGTTGAAGTTTTAGATCGCAAGCAATTACAAGCGCTGAAAATGGGTAGCTTTTTGTCCGTCACCAACGGCAGCGTCGAGCCACCTAAATTTATCGTCATCAAACATCTGGGCGGCAAAGCCAAGGATGCACCAACCGTGTTGGTAGGCAAAGGCATCACCTTCGATTCCGGCGGTATTTCGCTGAAGCCGGGTGCCGCAATGGATGAAATGAAATACGACATGGGCGGCGCAGCTTCCGTACTCGGCACCATGCGCGCAATTGCCGAATTGAAGTTGAAACTAAACGTTATCGTTGTCGTTCCGACCTGTGAAAACATGCCATCCGGCAGCGCCACCAAACCGGGCGATATCGTGACCTCGATGTCTGGTCAGACAATTGAAGTTTTGAATACCGATGCTGAAGGCCGTCTGGTTCTATGCGACGCGCTGACTTATGTAGAACGCTTCAAGCCAGCAGCCGTCGTCGACGTCGCAACCTTGACCGGCGCTTGTATCACCGCGCTTGGCCATCACAATTCTGGCCTGTTCACACGCAGCGATGACGCACATGACGCACTCGCTAATGAATTGCTGGCAGCCGGTAAAGCAGCTGGTGACACCGCATGGCGCATGCCTATCGAAGACAGCTATCAAGAACAACTGAAATCGAATTTCGCGGACATGGCGAACATCGGCGGCCCGGCTGGCGGCGCAGTGACTGCAGCCTGCTTCCTCGAACGCTATACGAAGAAATATACGTGGGCGCATCTGGATATCGCCGGCACCGCATGGAAAAGCGGCGCAGCCAAAGGTTCGACCGGCCGTCCTGTTCCCTTGCTGACCAGCTTCCTGATCCAGCGTGCGCAAGCAGCCAACTAATCAGCTGGCCATGTGCGTGAGCAAATTATTTCGCCGCGCACATTTTCAATTTGCCATATTGAATCGGCCATAGCGAATCAATCATCATTCTACGAGTGCCCTTTCGGACCTCGTTTCGTTTAAAGGAAATTTCATGATCGTTTTGATCACAGGCGCCAGTTCAGGCTTCGGTGCCGAAATGGCACGAAAATTTGTACAGCAAGGTCACAAGGTGATTGCGACCGGACGTCGTACCGACAGACTCGCCGATCTGGCGACAGAACTAGGCTCGGCCGTTTTAACGGTCGCGATGGACGTGACGGACAAGAATTCGATTAGCGCCGCTTTGGCTTCCCTGCCTGAGGAATGGCAGGAAATCGACGTGCTGATCAACAATGCCGGTCTTGCGCTGGGTGTCGCGCCAGCACAAACTGCCTCGCTGGAACAATGGGAAACCATGATAGAGACCAACTGCAAAGGGCTGGTCACCGTCACGCGTCTGGTCTTGCCTGACATGCTCAAACGTAATCGCGGCACCATCATCAACATCGGCTCCAGCGCAGGCGCATACGCTTATCCCGGCGCCAATGTCTATGGCGCGACCAAGGCTTTCGTCGCTCAATTCACTCTCAATTTGCGCGCCGATCTGGTCGGCACCGGTGTGCGTGCCACCAATCTCGCCCCAGGCCTGGCTGGCGGTACGGAATTCTCGAATGTGCGGCTGAGCGACGATGCAGCGGCGGCCAAGGTATATGAAGGAACAGTACCTTTGAGTCCTGGTGACATTGCCGATACTGCATACTGGATCGCGACTTTGCCACCGCATGTGAATATCAATCACATTGAAATCATGCCTACATGTCAAGGCTTCGGCCCCTTGTTCATCAAGCGTAATACCTGATAACCATGCCGCTTGAATATGCTGAAGTAGCAAATTCAAGCGTGCCAGGTAACAAGCTTGTCATGCCAAATCAAACTCATCGATAATTGCGCATCCGCAGATAATCACGGCAATGACGCTCTAGCGCTGCCACTCCAAGGTCAACCGATGCCGTCAAATTTTACATGGACCATACGCGTCTACTATGAAGATACCGATGCCGGTGGCGTCGTGTTTTATGCGAACTATTTGAAATTTTTTGAACGGGCGCGCACCGAATGGCTGCGCAGCGCTGGCATTAATCAGCAAATCATGACCGAAACGCACGGCGTCATGTTCGTGGTCAAGAGCACCGCAGTTGATTATCATGCGCCAGCGAAACTGGATAATGAACTGAAATTGACTGTTGTAGTCGAAAAGATGGGCCGCGCTTCGGTACAATTCTTGCAACAGGCTTGGCGCATCAACGGCGACAGCGAAGAATTACTCGCAACTGGCAGGATCAAGGTAGGTTGCGTGGATACATTGCGTTTCCGTCCTGGCGAAATTCCGCAGCACGTTTTGCAGGCCATCAAGACGATCGAAGCAGCGTGATTGAGCGAGACAACTCCAGACGAACCGTAAATGCGCGCCGTGAATATATAGAAACAGTTACAGAAACACAGATAAAAATAGAACCGTACTTGCAAGACCAAATCGCACAGCCTCCTGCCAGTTGCGCATACAATTGATCAAATTCGACTAAACCACACTTCCATGACCGTCACTCAAGACCTTTCTTTTGTTCATCTGATCTCCAACGCCTCGGTTCTTGTACAGCTCGTCATGCTGCTTCTGGTCGCCGTCTCTGCCATGAGCTGGACCTATATCTTCCGCAAGATGTTCACGATCAAGAATGCGCGCAGACAGACCGAAGAATTCGAACGCGCATTCTGGTCCGGCGGCGATTTGAATGCGCTGTATCAGGACGCCACCTCCAATCGTCGTAAAAGCAGCGGCTCGACCGGCGCACTGGAACGCATCTTCGAAGCCGGCATGAGCGAATTCAACAAATCCCGCGCCGCCCATGACCCGTCGCAAGCCAGCGTACGTCTGGACGGCGCACGCCGTGCTATGCGTGCGGCTTACCAGCGCGAAATGGATGCGCTGGAATCGCACCTCGCCTTCCTCGCCTCAGTCGGTTCGGTCTCGCCATATGTCGGCTTGTTTGGTACCGTGTGGGGCATCATGAATTCTTTCCGCGGTCTGGCGAACGTGCAGCAGGCAACCCTGGCTGCCGTCGCACCAGGGATTGCCGAAGCACTGATCGCGACCGCAATTGGTTTGTTTGCGGCGATTCCTGCAGTGGTTGCCTACAATCGTTATTCGCACGATATCGACAGATTGGCGATGCGCTTTGAAAGCTTCGTTGAAGAGTTCTCGAACATCCTGCAACGTCAGACGCGTTAAGGGCTGCAACGATGTCATTCTCATCCGGAAGCATGCGCGGCGGGCGCAGCAGAAAATTCAAGTCAGAAATCAATGTCGTGCCGTACATCGACGTGATGATGGTGCTGCTGGTGATCTTCATGGTGACTGCACCTATGGTCAATCCGAACGAGATCCAGTTGCCGAACGCCGCCAGATCCACACAGCCGCCGACCGAATACATCAGCATCGAATTGAAAGCCGATGCTTCGGCTACCGTCTCGGTAAAGGGAAAAAAAGGCGCAGCAGCGCCTAGCGAAACTATCGGCCGTGGCGAGCTGAGTAAAAAATTGCAGGCGCTGTATGCCGACAACCCGGATATCGCCGTCATGATTGCCGCTGACAAGAACATTAAATATGACGAGGTGATTCAAGCCCTGTCAGAAGCCAAAAAACTTGGTATCAGCCGCGTAGGTCTGGCCACCAATTGAACACCGTTTTATGACTGACAATTCACCCTACACCGTCCCGAGCGAACCTGGTCGCTGGCGTGCCATCACGCTGGCAGTGGCGGTACACGTCGCGCTCCTGGTGTTTTTCTGGATAGGCATCGATTGGCAGAATCAAACACCGGTTGCCATCAAGGCGGAAATCTGGGACATGCAGGCGAAAGAAGCAGCACCGCTGCCGCCGGAACCGGAACCCACGCCACAACCGAAGCCGGAACCAAAGCCTATCATCAAGGAAACGCCTAAAGCGGAACCGATCAAGCCTGAACCGCCTAAAGTCGATATCGCGCTCGAAAAAGAAAAGAAGCGCAAAGAACAGGAACGTAAAGACAAGCTGGCAGCAGAAGAAAAAGAAAAGAAGCTGAAGCAAAAAGCCGAGCAAGAGAAACAGGACAAACTCGACAAGCAGCTAGCCGATAAGAAAGCCGAACAGCAAAAGAAAGCTGATGCGGACAAAAAACGCCTACAAGATCAACGTGATGCAGAATTGAGTGATAAACGGCGTGCTGAAGAGCTGCGCCGCCTGACTGGTGCGATAGGTAGCGGTGGCTCCGGCCAAGCTGCGAAATCGCAAGGTAGCGGTCGTGCAGATGGCGCGTATGCCGATAAAATCCGGGCAAAAATCCGCTCAAACACAGTATTTAACGTACCACCGGAATTAAGCGGGAATCCTCAGGTCGAATACGATGTCGAACTGCTGCCTGACGGATCGCTACGTGGATTGAATTTGCGCAAATCTTCAGGCTTGTCCGGTTTCGATGAAGCCGTTAAACGTGCGATCGAACGTTCGCAACCCTTTCCTCCCGATCAATCCGGCAGCGTCCCTGGCCGCTTGACCGTTATACACAAACCGAAAGATCAGTGACCCATGACAAAGACTTCTTTTTTACGCTCATTCGCGATCCTCACCTTGTTCGTTAGCAGTCTCGCTCACGCGCAATTGCGGGTGGAAATCGCCGGCGTCGGCGCCAACCAGATACCAGTAGCCCTCGCCACCTTCGGCGACGAATCGATTGCACCGCATCAAGTCAGCGCCATCATCAAGGCCGATCTATTGCGTAGTGGTTATTTCAAGGTCATCGATACCGGCTCGGTACTGACCGAAAATTCCGCAGTCAATCTTGCCGACTGGAAATCGCGCGGTGCAGATGCACTGGTAGTCGGCAGCGTACAGCGCCTGCCGGATGGGCGTTTCGACGTGAAATATCGTTTGTTCGACACGATCAAAGGCACGCAACTGTCTTCACTGGCATTGGCAAACCAGCCGCAATTCATCCGCGTCTCAGCCCACAAGATCGCCGATGACATCTATGAAAAATTGACCGGCATACGCGGCGCGTTTGCTACCCGTGTCGCCTATGTCACCAAATCCGGCAAGGAATTCCGCCTTGAAGTCGCCGATTCCGATGGCGAAGGCACACAAGTCGCACTCCGTTCAAACGAACCAATCATTTCACCAGCCTGGTCGCCAGACGGCACCAAAGTCGCCTATGTGTCGTTTGAAAACAAAAAACCTGTGGTCTACATCCAGGATCTGGTCAGCCGCAAACGTACAGTCGCCGCCAACTTCAAGGGCAGCAATTCAGCGCCTTCATGGGCGCCAGACGGTAATCGCCTGGCAGTTGCACTGTCGCGCGATGGCTTGACTCAGGTTTATGTGGTCAACGCTGACGGCACCAACCCGCGCCGCCTGAGCAATTCAAACGGCATCGATACAGAACCGCAATTCTCGGCCGATGGACAAAGCATTTACTTCACCAGCGACCGTAGTGGCGGTCCACAAATCTACAAAATGAGTGCAAATGGCGGCGAAGCACGTCGCGTGACTTTTTCCGGCAGCTACAACATCAGCCCACGGATCTCACCTGACGGTAAATTTTTGGCCTATATTTCGCGCCGTGAAGGTAAATTTCAATTATTTACACTGGATTTGACCAACGGTCAGGAACAACGCTTGTCCGACACCGTCAAAGACGAATCGCCCAGCTTTTCGCCTAACGGCAAATATCTGATGTACGCAACCGAATCCGGTCGCCGTGGCACACTGGCGGTTGTTTCGGTAGATGGTCAGGTCAAGCAACGCCTGACCACTCAGGCTGGCGACATACGTGAGCCCACATGGGGCCCGTTTATGAAATAATGCACGTCAATTGATTTAATTAACATTCGAACGCTTATTACCAAGGGAAATAAAATGCGCACCATTACATCAGTTTTTATCTTATCGACCGCCATGCTGCTGGCAGCATGCTCGTCCACCAAACTGGACGACAAGGCACCGGTTGAAGACCGTACAGGTTCTTCATCAGTTGATCCACGTTCCGTTGGCACCGTCAACGCATCAAGCGATCCATTGAACGATCCACAAGGTGTATTGGCCAAGCGCAGCGTGTACTTCGACCTCGATAGCTATGTCGTCAAAGCTGAATATCAGCAAGTCGTCGCCAACCACGCCAAATACCTGCAAAGCAACAAGGCGCGCAAAATCATCATCCAAGGCAATACCGATGAACGCGGCGGCGCTGAATACAACCTGGCGCTTGGTCAAAAACGTGCAGAAGCCGTACGTAAATCCCTGTCGCTGCTAGGCGTTCCTGAATCGCAAATGGAAGCAGTATCGCTGGGCAAAGAAAAACCAAAAGCTTTGGGTAGCGATGAAGCAGCATGGGCAGAAAACCGCCGTGCCGATATCGTTTATTAATCTGAATGGCAATGATTAAAAAAACCCTGATTGCGGCCTTGATGGCCGCATTTTCATGTGCGTCGCTGTCAGCGCATGCGGCACTGTTTGGTGATGACGAAGCACGTCGCGCGATTCTCGATGTACGTACCAAGGTCGACAGCCTGCAGCAAAGCAAAGCTGATTCAACTGCGATGATCGAGTTATCCAATCAAAACGACCAGCTGCGCCAGGAGATCTCCCGACTCAACGGTCAGATCGAAGTATTGTCGAATGAAGTCGCAAATATCCAGCAACGTCAAAAAGATTTTTACGTCGATCTCGATAATCGTCTGCGTAAACTTGAACCGCAAGTGGTCGCCATTGATGGTAAGGATGCGACAGTTGAGTTATCCGAGCAACGGATATACGACAATGCACTGGCTCTGTTCAAGGCCGGCGATTACAAAAAATCCGGCACTGCCTTTGCCGATTTTCTGCAACGCTACCCGCAGTCTGGCTACGCTCCATCCGCTCAGTACTGGATAGGCAATGCTTACTACGCACAACGCGATTACAAAAATGCGATCGCCGCACAGCAAGCCTTGCTGAAAAAATATCCGGGCAATCCCAAAGGCGCAGATGCCTTGTTGAACATTGCCAGCTCCTATACGGAGCTCAAGGATCGTTCTGCCGCGAAAAAAACACTGGAATCACTGGTTGCCCAGTACCCAAACGCGCCTGCAGCGCAGACCGCGAAAGAACGTCTGGCAAATTTCAAATAATACGCTTGGCTACATACATCGTATGATGCAGTCGTCGAATTGGAAAGCTGACATTTTTTCACAATCGCATATCGAATCGCCCGCTAGCCGGGCGATTTTTTTGACTTAAGAGGGGAAGGCGAAGACTTTGTGTACGCTCATACCGAGTGCAAGCGTCGGGAAAAAATCAGTGATTCAAGCGGCGCCAATAAACATGAGATAAAAAGTGGGGATGTGATTGACAGAGGCTATATGAGTTCTCTATAATAGCTTTCTTTCGGGTCGTTAGCTCAGCTGGTAGAGCAGCGGACTTTTAATCCGTTGGTCGCAGGTTCGAATCCCGCACGGCCTACCACGAATACAGTAGGGTCTAGATGAAAATCTAGACCCTTTCTTGTTTCTGACGTGACAAAAACGTGACTTCTTCTGTTTCGTTTTCATTTCGCGGTATCCACACTACCATCGCTACTGCAGTTAAATGTTCGGTAGCGTGCTTGGCCTAGCAATCCACCGTCATCTGCCTAGATTTCCATCTCCGCGCTTTTCAAGTTCATCACACGACGTTCCCGCTTGTATATGCAGTGAATCCCGTGTGTGCGATAGATCGTGAAAACGAAAATTTGCAATCCAGCTTTTGATAAAACGGCAAGCCAAGCTGAATTGCATAACTCCACCGCAATGCGATTACCTTGATACGTAAAACAGTAGCGTGGATGTTTTCCAATCTGTTCAATCAAAATATCAACAGCATCCTGATTGAATGGCACTGCATGAAGCTGTGCCGATTTTGGTGTGATTGATCAAGGCAGTGCATCTGCTTCACTCCACCCGGCTCCACTTCACGCTGATAATCTCACACACACCCTGCCTCAGGCTGACAACACAGATTTGACGAGCACTGCAAGATGCATAGGACAGGCTGCAAGCACTGCTTCCACATGCGACCGCTACCGATCTCGCTCCACTTCTCAGCGCAATAAACGAATCCTGGGAGAGCGATCAAGGACTGCTATTCATCTGGCGCCATAAGCGACAAAAACACGCGCACCCGAAAAGCCACATAGATATCCCTTCATTGCGCGCTAGGCGCCAAGCGTGAGCTCGTAAACGTCAGCCCATCACGACTTTCAGGCCGAGCGCCTTGTTGCGGGACGGATACATTCCAGTTTAGCGCTACCCAGCAATGCTGCAGATATGTTGCAGGGAAGACAATATTGAAATTTACGCAAATAATTGCGTTCCCGAACGAATCATTACAGATTGTTGTGGTCTGACTTAGCATCGGCAATCTGCTGCTGATTTCGCGATTCACTCAGAAAAGGGGAAATCAATATGAGTATCCATAACGAACACGCAGAATTTTCAAATGAATTGAAGCGACGTTTTGAAGAATTTACGGTATGGGCGATTGCCAATTGGCCGCACAAGAATACACCGCCGACCAGCCGTGATTTTGATATTGCCCGGAAAGAGATTGCGGCACTAACCATCCAGGATTTTGATATAGGCAAGCGTAACGCTGCCATACCCGAACCAGAAGACGCCGGCCCCCAGTATGTCAGTGTCAGCCCTGCACCCTGGCCTTGATCATTAGTGCATGAATTTGAATGTATGCCCATCAGTAACTGCCTGCTTTATTAATCGTCCACCACCTTAAAGGAATCTCCATGAGCTCCAATACATCCACCGTACCAGCCCGCAGCGGCAATCAAGCGACGGCTTCGGCAGCTACGTTACGCGAAGACTTGCAAACACTAAAAGCAGATCTCGATACCCTGCTTGGCCATGCTGCTGAATTGACGGATACAGAACTGCATGATGCGCAAGAGCGCATTCTGGCAAAGTTCAGTTCGCTACGCTTTGCAGCCAAAGGTATTGCAGTTGAAGCCAATCGCCAATTTCATCATGGCGTAGAAGTAACAACGGATTACGTCAAAGAGAGACCAATCCAGTCGATTGCTCTCGCCGTTGGCTTCGGAACTTTGCTAGGCGTGATCATCAGCCGCAAATAATTGCTATTTTTTTGTGGTCGATTCCATTATTCAATTGCTTCACAACAGTGATGGAATGAACTTTATGGCAAACCATTGTCCAACTATCAAGTTGCTTGACCACACAAGGAAAAGTGACGCGAACGTTTTCCAGAAATAATCACTGGAAAAATCAAGGGGGCGTTCCTACGCTTATCCATTTAACTGAAAGGAAAATCTCATGAAAAAAATTATTTCCATTATGTGTCTCGTCGCAATGAGCGTTGGACTGTCAGCTTGTAACACCATCCAAGGTGCAGGCAAAGATGTAGAACGTGGCGGCGAAAAAGTACAAGACGCTGCTGTTAAAGCAAAGAACTAATAAGTCCTTTGTCCCGACAAAAAAGCGTGAAGCAATTCACGCTTTTTTTATGCCTGCTTTGTCCGGAAGAGTGTCTGTTCGCGCTGCAGATATAAAAATTAACCGTCGACATCGGTTACCAAAGATCACGCGCTTGTCGAACAAGACAGACTAAATGAAAGGTAAGACGCGCGGACCAGGAGATTGCTATTCCGCTCACAATCATTTTCAATATCGGAACACTGAGACGGGACAATTCGAAGCAATTCATTCAGAAAAATGCCTGGATTGCATCCTCTTGAAGAGCCGCGATTGCGTCGTATTATTCGCACAGAATATTCATGAGTGCACAATATGCAGGCACATGAAAAAATCGACCGAAGCGAATTAAACATCCGGCATCGGTCGATTCAAGCATGAAAATCCATACATCAAAAAATTTCAGTCTACGCGTCAAATCGCAATAAGCTCCTGAACGCGTCCGCTATCATTTTTTGATGGTGAGATTGTTGACCACCGACTTCACACCAGGCACGTCGGTCGCCAGTTTGCCTGCCCGATCAATCTGAGTTTGATTGTTTACTGCACCATTCAGCGTAACCACTGCTTGGGATGTGTCCACATTTACGTCCAAACCTTTGACGTCAGAATCGGCGAGCAATGCGGTTTTCACTTTAGTGGTGATGACCGTGTCATCCACCACGCTACCTGGCATTTGACCGCCACCGGACATGGTATCAGCCGGCGCGACTGGCGCTGACGCTGCAGGAGCGGTTTCAGGCGGCGCGCTTGGTGCTGTTGCCGGCGATTCGACCGACGGCGTTGAGCCCGTTGTAGCATCGGTCTCTGCACGACGTTCGCAACCTGTTGCGAACAAGACAGTTAACACGGCTGCAGCAAGAACAACGCGGGAATTATTTGGCAATGTTTTCATCATGATTTCCTTTCAGGGAATAAGAAATACCAGTTCCACTCATAACTACAGAAGTGAAGATTTAAGGTGGCACTTGAAGCGAGACTCCGACTTGCTTTCAAGCAGCACTCAAAAGCAGAATCGGTTATCTTCTTGACCACACTATTTGCAGAAGGTTCTCAATAAAATTGTTGTTGAGACAAAAGAAATATGAGCGAGCAGTATTTACATACTCCGCAAAAATTACAGGGAAACAATGGCACATTCGGATGAGGAGTGACGAATATTGCGAGCTATCGTCGCCACAGGAAAAAATCGCTACGCCGCCTGAGGTTGCATACGTGCAAAAGCTTGCAATAGCAAATCAGGATCGCCTAGTGCCAGTTTTTTTGAGTCGGACAAGGTTTGGCGGAATACGCGTGCATTCGGCAGACCCGCCATCAGGCCCAGCATATGACGTGTAATGCTATTCAACTTCAAGCCGCCACCCTTCTGGCTATTACCATGTTTGGCAAGTTGCGCATGGATATACGGAATCATTGCCTGCAATACTTCCGCACGCGTTTTCGGCACGGCCGTATCGTTGTAATAGTGCGCATCGAAGGACGTCATCATGAACGGATTGTGATAAGCCTCGCGTCCTATCATCACACCATCTACATGCAGCAGATGGGTATCGATTTCTTCCACTGTCTTAAAACCACCATTGATAATAATTTCCAATTCAGGAAAATCTTTTTTCAACTGATGTGCAAACTCATAACGCAAAGGCGGGATCTCACGATTTTCCTTCGGGCTCAAGCCTTTGAGTATCGCATTACGTGCATGCACGATGAAGGTATTGCAACCGGCAGCAGCCACCGTGCCGACAAAATCGCGCACGAAATCATATGAGGTGATGTCATCGATACCGATTCGGTGCTTGACCGTCACATCGATCTGCACCGCATCGCGCATCGCTTTGACGCAATCCGCGACCAGCGATGCCTCGCTCATCAGGCACGCACCGAATGCGCCTTTTTGCACACGCTCAGAAGGGCACCCGCAATTCAAATTGACTTCGTCATAGCCCCACTGCTCACCAAGTTTGGCACTCTTCGCCAGATCGGCCGGTTCGCTGCCCCCCAGTTGCAAGGCAACCGGATGTTCTTCATCGTTGAAATCCAGATGGCGCGGCACATCGCCGTGCAGCAAGGCACCTGTGGTCACCATTTCCGTGTACAGCCACGTATGACGGCTGATCTGCCTATGAAACATGCGGCAATGCCTGTCGGTCCAATCCATCATTGGAGCAACAGAGATACGGCGCGAAGGAGTGTTATCTGGTTTCATTACGACTGACGATCAAGCGAAAAATTGAAGACCCTGTTTATCTGTGCGGATTGGCCGCATCGACAACAGGCAAATTGGAACAGGAAGAAGTATACGCAAGATTGCGAATACCGGTTTTATTCTGTAACGATCTTCCCATCCCTTCATGTCTAGGCATATTGGCGTCAGACTAAGTTGGCCACGCACTCTCTTTTATACCGTCGGCAAACGTAATACCATTACCTTCATTATTTCAAGAAAACACTGCGACCATGACCAAAGCTCTCGATACCTCGCACTTTTGGATGCCCTTCACCGCCAATCGCCAGTACAAGGCCAAACCTCGTTTGATGGCGTCGGCAGCGGGTATGTATTACACCACTGACGACGGCCGCAAGATTCTGGATGCGACAGCAGGCTTGTGGTGCGTGAACGCCGGCCACTGCCATCCGAAAATCGTCGAGGCGGTGCAAAAGCAAGTCGCAGTGATGGATTTCGCACCCACCTTCCAGATGGGTCATGCCAAGGCGTTTGAAGCTGCCACAGCATTGGCTGAGATGGCACCGGAGGGGATGAACCGCGTCTTCTTTTGCAACGATGGTTCGGAAGGCGTCGATACCGCACTCAAGATCGCCCTCGCCTATCACCGCATGCGTGGCGATGGCGGGCGCACAAGATTGATAGGCCGCGAACGCGCGTATCACGGCGTTGGTTTTGGCGGGATTGCTGTCGGTGGCATCGCAGGTAATCGCAAACAATTCGGTCCCGGCCTTGCTGCTGACCATCTGCGTCATCCATTAGATCTCGAAAAAAATGCCTATTCACGTGGCTTGCCGCTGCATGGTGCCGAGATGGCAGATGAGCTTGAACAACGCCTGCTCGCCTTGCATGATCCCTCCACCGTCGCCGCAGTCATCGTCGAGCCGCTGCAAGGATCAACCGGTGTGATTGTGCCGCCAGAAGGCTATCTGGAAAAGATACGTGCGATCTGCGACAAGCACGGCATCTTGCTGATTTTTGATGAAGTCATTACCGGTTTTGGCCGCCTCGGCACAGCATTCGGCGCTGATTTCTTCAAGGTCAAACCAGACATGATTGTTTGCGCAAAAGGCCTAACGAACGCAACCGTGCCGATGGGCGCAGTGATCATCAAACAGGCGATCCACGATACCTTCATGGATGCGGCACCGGCAGATACAATCGAATTCTTCCACGGCTATACCTACTCCGGACATCCGGTCGCTGCTGCGGCTGCCATCGCTACGCTAGAGGTGTACAAGGAAGAACAGCTATTCCAGCGCGCTGCAGAGATATCACCGTATTTCGAAGAGGCAGCACACAGCTTGAAGGGCCTGCCCTTCGTCAAAGACATACGCAATCTTGGTTTGGTGTGTGGCATAGAACTGGAAGGCATAGTCGGCAAACCGGGGGCGCGCGCGTACGACTTATTCAATCGCGCATTCTGGGACAAGGGCTTGTTGATTCGTACTACCGCTGACGTAATTGCCTTATCACCGCCACTGATCATAAATAAGGCGCAGGTCGATGAGCTGTTCGGCAGCATTGCGGATCTTTTGAAAGCGATCAAATAACAGCACATTTGCATTACGCACTTTTGCAATTTCATACGCTGTAAATACCGGCTAAATAAAAAAGCCCGCTGATCCTTGCGCCTTTACAGGTCATCAAGAATCAGCGGGCTTTTTGACGTGAACCGATTCAAATTATATTGAACCAGCTCCTGTCACCTACTTATAAATTACGAATCGCGACCTGCTTTTTTGCGCTCGTGTTCTTTCAAATAACGTTTACGCAAACGAATGCTTTTTGGTGTGACTTCAACCAGTTCGTCGTCGTCGATAAATTCAACTGCGTATTCCAACGACATTTCTATAGGTGGAACCAAACGCACCGCTTCATCGGTACCCGATGAACGAACGTTGGTCAATTGCTTACCTTTGATCGGATTCACAACCAGATCGTTGTCACGTGAGTGAATACCGATGATCATGCCTTCGTACACTGGATCGTTGTGGCTCACGAACATGCGGCCGCGATCTTGCAGTTTCCAGATTGCGTAGGCAACAGCAGCGCCGTCGTCTTGCGAAATCAGAACGCCGTTACGACGACCACCGAGTTCGCCCTTGGTGTTATCCACTGGTGCGTATTCGTCAAACACGTGGCTCATCAAGCCTGTACCGCGTGTCAATGTCATGAATTCGCCCTGGAAGCCGATCAAGCCACGTGCAGGAATGCGGTATTCCAAACGCACACGACCTTTGCCGTCCGGTTCCATGTTTTGCAGATCGCCGCGACGACGACCGAGTTCTTCCATCACGCCGCCTTGATTGGCTTCTTCAACGTCAACGGTCAGATTTTCATACGGCTCATGGCGTACGCCATCCACCATTTTGAACACAACGCGTGGACGCGACACAGCCATCTCGAAACCTTCGCGACGCATGTTTTCAATCAGAATAGTCAGATGCAATTCGCCACGACCTGATACTTCGTAGGTCGAATCATCTTCTTCCGATTGCACAACGCGCAAAGCCATATTGGCTTTCAATTCTTTTTCCAGACGATCACGGATTTGACGCGTAGTAACGAACTTGCCTTCGCGACCAGCCAGTGGCGAGTTGTTGACCATGAAGTTCATGGTCAGAGTCGGTTCATCGACCTTCAACATCGGCAAGCCATTTGGTGCATCGACTGCACAGATCGTAGTACCGATACTGATTTCTTCGATACCGTTGATCAGTACGATGTCGCCAGCCAGTGCTTCGTCAACCAACACGCGATCCAGACCTTTGAATGTCAGAACTTGGTTGATACGTGCTTTGGTTGGCTTGTCTTCTGGACCATTCATCCAGACTACGTCCTGCAGTGCCTTGATGCGACCAGCCAGGATACGGCCAACACCGATCTTGCCGACATACGACGAGTATTCGAGCGATGTGATTTGCAATTGCAAAGGCGCATCAGGATCATCTTCACGCGCTGGAACGTGTTCCAGAATCGCGTCGAACAATGGCTCCATATTGCCTTCGCGGACTGTGTCTACCAAACCTGCGTAGCCTTTGAAACCCGATGCGTAAACGATAGGGAAATCCAGTTGCTCATCAGTCGCGCCGAGCTTGTCGAACAATTCGAAAGTCGCGTTGACTGCTTTTTGTGGATCTGCGTTTTCGCGATCGATCTTGTTGACGACAACGATGGGCTTCAAACCCAGCGCCAACGCTTTACGCGTAACGAAACGCGTTTGCGGCATTGGGCCTTCTTGTGCATCGACCAGCAACAACACACTATCGACCATCGACAGAACACGTTCCACTTCACCACCGAAGTCGGCATGGCCTGGGGTATCAACGATGTTGATGTGTGTGCCTTTGTACTCAACCGCGCAGTTTTTCGACAAGATCGTGATGCCACGTTCTTTTTCGATGTCGTTCGAGTCCATCACGCGGGCATCGACCTGCTGGTTGTCACGGAAAGTGCCTGATTGACGCAATAATTGGTCAACAAGCGTGGTTTTGCCGTGATCAACGTGAGCGATGATGGCAATGTTACGAATAGCGCGTTTTGAGTTTGACATAGTCGGTTTTTACGGTTGGTGGTGCTGAATTTGGAAAACCGCAGATTATAGCACAGCAAGCCATGCCTACCCTTGGAAAAACCTTGATATTTCAATGAGTTGCTATGAATTCTTGTGACAGTTTGATGACTGCACCACTTGCCGAGGCGAGATGCAGTATTGGTGAAAGTATTGCCGGATTGAAAATTTAGGCTTTAAAACGAACTTAAACAGAGGCAGTCTCTACGGTAGAAATCAAGCGCTCCGGTGCCAGAATGCTGTATTCCTGCATCAGTCCAGTACCCAGCAATTGGCAATCGCTTGCACGATAAATACGCATCCTGCCCTGACCTTCAGGCAAGACAATTTCTTCTTTTCCCAGAGCGAGTCTTTGTCCATGCAAAAAACGCTTGGCCAATTCATCAGACAAACGCAGCGCAGGAAACGATGTCAACAATGCATCGACCGGTGCCAGAGCGGCAATGCGTTCTTCAGCATCTTTGGCGATGAGCTCTTCGATAGTGGTGGCCTGGTCTATCAACAAATCGCCGACTTGAATACGACGCAAGGCATTCAAATGCGCGCCACATCCTAAAGCGACACCGATGTCTTCGCCCAGCACGCGTATGTATGTACCCTTGCTGCAGCGCACACGCAAGGTCAGATACGGTGCTTGAAAAGCTACGAACTCCAGCAAATGGATGGTCACGGGACGTGCTTCGCGTTCCAGTGTGATGCCGGCACGCGCATATTCATACAGAGGTTTGCCATCGCGTTTTAGCGCGGAATACATAGGTGGCACTTGTTGGATGTCACCACGGAATTGCGCCAACACTGCATCGATTTGAATTTGAGTGACGTTGACTTCACGCGTATCGATGACTTCACCTTCGGTGTCACCGGTATTGGTGGTGATACCAAGATGCACGACCGTTTCATAAGTCTTGTCAGCATCGAGCAAATCCTGCGCAAACTTGGTAGCTTCGCCAAAACAAAGTGGCAGCAAGCCGGTCGCAAACGGATCGAGCGTGCCAGTATGGCCAGCCTTGAGCGCATTCAACAACCATTTTGCTTTGATCAAGGCATCGTTGCTCGATACGCCGACTTGCTTATCGAGCAGCAAGACGCCATGAACCGGCACGCGCTTCTTTTTGATGGGAGTTGTCGCCATGATGGGAGGAGGAAATACAGTAACGGCTAGTCAGATTAAACACGACGTCTAATCTGGAGTCACAAAAAAATGAAACGAAATGTTTGTCGCAACGGAGATAGCAGCGACAAACTCACACGCGGGAAGCTTAGTCTTCCGCATCCTTGGCGCGTGATGCAACGGCTTCATCGATCAGTTTGGACATTTCGATGCCACGCGCAGTCGATGTGTCATGTACGAAATGCAATTGCGGCAAAGTATGGATGTGCAGGCGGAGACCAAGCTGGCCGCGTATATAACCCGCTGCGGCACTCAAACCCGATACCGTGTTCTTGATCTCGTCTTTATTGTCACTCAGCATCGTGAAAAACACTTTGGCGTGCGCATAGTCAGGCGTGACCTGCACTTCAGTCAGCGTGATCATCCCGACGCGTGGATCTTTCAATTCAAACGCGACAATTTCCGACAGATCGCGCTGAATCTGATCTGCAACGCGCAAGCCGCGTCCGGGGATGGATTTACTATGTTTGGCCATAAATTTCTTCGATACAACTGGGGAAGCATAAGTAAGTTCGCATCGGCAAGCAGGGAAGCCGGCCGATGCGATCATGATAGAACTGTGGTCTGCTCTTGAAAATTTCAAACTGACACGGATTTGCAGTCACGGTGAGAACAAGGTGCAAAGCCGCAGACAGTACGAATGTACGGCAAGGCGAAGCAATCGCCTTGACCGCAAGTCCGTTTTACAGCGTACGCGCGATTTCTTGTACTTCAAAGACTTCGAGTTGATCGCCTTCTTTGATGTCGTTGAAGTTTTTCAAGGTCAAGCCGCATTCGAAGCCGGATTTCACTTCTTTCGCATCATCCTTGAAGCGCTTCAGGGAATCGAGTTCACCAGTCCAGATCACAACGTTCTCACGCAGCAAGCGGACTGAAGCACCGCGTTTGACCACGCCTTCGAGCACGTAGCAACCAGCAATTGCACCGACTTTGCTGACGAGAATAACTTGACGAATCTCGACCAGACCCAAAGCTTGTTCGCGTTTCTCTGGCGACAACATGCCGGACATCGCGGCCTTGATTTCATCTACGGCATCGTAAATGATGTTGTAGTAGCGAATATCAACGCCGTTGGCTTCTGCCAATTTGCGCGCCGAAGCATCCGCACGGGTGTTGAAGCCGATGATGACCGCTTTCGAAGCGACCGCCAAATTGACGTCGGACTCGGAAATACCACCCACCGCTGCGTGCACAACTTGTACGCGCACTTCGCCGGTGGAGAGTTTTTGCAATGAGCCAACCAGCGCTTCTTGCGAACCTTGTACGTCGGTCTTGATGATCATAGGCAGGTTTTTGACTTCGCCCTCGCCCATGTTTTCGAACATGTTTTCCAGTTTCGCAGCTTGCTGCTTCGCCAGTTTTACGTCGCGGAATTTACCTTGACGGAACAAACCGATTTCACGCGCTTTGCGTTCGTCAGCCATGACCATGACTTCTTCACCAGCATTCGGCACTTCAGTCAGACCTTGAATCTCGACTGGAATCGATGGGCCGGCTTCAGTAATGCTCTTGCCGTTTTCGTCCAACATTGCACGAACACGACCGTAAGCAGAACCTGCCAACACGACATCGCCACGACGCAGCGTACCGGACTGAACCAGAATCGTGGCAACCGGGCCGCGACCTTTATCCAGTTTTGCTTCGACTACCAGACCACGTGCAGGTGAAATGACAGGCGCTTTCAGCTCCAGTACTTCAGCTTGCAACAATACTTGTTCGAGCAAGGCATCGATGCCTTCACCCGTTTTGGCGGAGACAGGTACGAATGGTGAATCACCACCGTATTCTTCCGGCACGACTTGTTCAGCGATCAGTTCTTGCTTGACGCGATCCATGTTCGCGCCCGGTTTGTCGATCTTGTTGATCGCCACAACCAGCGGTACGCCAGCAGCTTTCGCATGGGCAATCGCTTCTTTGGTTTGCGGCATCACGCCATCGTCAGCAGCAACCACCAAAATAACGATATCGGTTGCTTTCGCACCGCGAGCACGCATAGCCGTAAATGCTTCATGGCCTGGTGTATCGAGGAAGGTGATCATGCCACGTGGTGTTTCAACGTGATACGCGCCGATATGCTGGGTAATACCACCCGCTTCGCCGGATGCAACCTTGGCGCGACGGATGTAATCCAGCAACGATGTTTTACCGTGATCGACGTGACCCATGACGGTGACGACCGGTGCACGTGGCAAGGATTCGACATCTGCATGCTCTTCACCGATTTCAAGCAACGCTTCCGGATCATCCAGTTTTGCCGCGTGTGCCGTGTGGCCCATTTCCTCAACCAGAATCATTGCTGTTTCTTGATCGAGAACCTGGTTAATCGTGCACATTTGACCGAGCTTCATCAAATGCTTGATGACTTCGGATGCCTTTACAGACATTTTGTGCGCCAGTTCGGCAACAGTAATTGTCTCTGGCACATGCACGTCTTTGATGACGGCTTCAGTCGGTGCCTGGAAGTTACTTTCGCGATCATCATGATGCGATTGACGACGGCCTTTAGGGCCTGCGCGCCAACCATCACGACCACCGCCAGTATTGCCGCGGGTCTTGATACCAGCGCCACGTTTTTTCGCATCATCCTGCCAAGTCGATGAGACATTCGCCGATTTGATCGACTTCTTGTCTGCAGTAACCGCAGGTTTTTTCTCGTCTTTTTTCTCGCCAGGCTTTTTATCGGCAGGCTTGTGCAAGGTACCTTCAGCAGCAGGTTTCACTACCGGCGCAACTGGTTCCGGTGCCTTGATTGCACGACGCGGCGCATTCATCATGGCCTTGATCTGTGCCACTTCGTCTGCCACCACTTTGCGCGCAACTTCGGTCGCGGCTGCTTTTTCAGTTGCTTCCTTGGCGGCATCCTTGGCTACTTGCGCAGCTTTTTTCTTGCTTTCTTCCGCAGCGATACGTTTTTTCTCTTCAACAGCGGATTCGTCTGCTTTTGCTTCAACCGGTTTTTCGGATTCCGCTTTTTGCGCATCGACTTCCGCTTTTTTCAATGCTTTGGCTTGTGCTTCTTTTTCCGCTTCCAGCTTGGCAAGGCGGTCTTGCTTTTCGCGCAAATCCGCTTCCTGGCGCGCCATCAATTCAGCATGGCGACGCGACTCTTCGGCGCGACGCTCGACTTCAGCTTCGTCGATGACGGGTGCAGCAGCAACGACCGGCGCTTCTTCAACCGTCGGTTCATCGCGCTTCACAAAAGTACGCTTCTTCCGAACCTCAACCTGAATCGTGCGCGACTTGCCTGTGGCATCCGCTTGCTTGATCTCGGTGGTTTCCTTGCGCGTCAGCGTGATTTTCTTTTTCTCTGCGTCAGGCGCAACACCATGCGCACGGCGCAGGTGCTCAAGGAGCTTATCCTTGTCAGTCTTGGATAACTCGTCGGACGTGGAACTTTTTTCGACGCCAGCATCCCGCAGTTGCGTGAGCAGTACATCTGCTGGCATCTTGAGCTCGGTGGCAAATTGGGCTACGTTGTTACTCGCCATTCAGTCCTCTTTTCTATATGACACGTTAGATGTAAACAACCTTCGTGGATTATTTCGCTTCCGCGAGGCTCCACACCTTGGCTTGTAGTGCCTTGGCGTGATCATCGTATTTGGCATCGATGAGCTTCATCTCTTCGTCTGTCACATCTGCAAATTCAGTTTCAATCAATTGACGCGCGCGGTCCGCGGACAAGGCCAGGATTGCGCCAAATTCGTCATACGCCAACGCGGCAAAACCTTCCAGTGTTTTGATACCAGACAGGCCTAATTTACCAGCGACTACGCGATCCATACCTTCCAGGTTCGCCAGTGCGTCGTCCATGCCTTCCATACCCTCTTCGGATGCAATCGCTTCAGTTACCAGCGCATCGCGTGCGCGGTTGCGCAACTCGTTGACGGTATCTTCATCGAAGGATTCGATATCCAGCATTTCGCTGATAGGCACGTAAGCAATTTCTTCCAGCGAAGCAAAACCTTCATCAACCAGAATGTCAGCAACTTCTTGATCAACGTCGAGTTTTTCCATGAACAGAATACGGATCGCTGCGGTTTCCAGCTGCGATTTATCCGCGGATTCTTCTGCTGTCATGATGTTGATTTGCCAGCCGGTCAATTCGGAAGCCAGACGTACGTTCTGACCGCCACGACCGATTGCAATCGCGAGATTTTCTTCGTCGACGACTACGTCCATTGCATGTTTTTCTTCATCGACAACGATGGAAGAAACGTTCGCCGGTGCCAGTGCACCAATGACGAACTGCGCTGGATCTTCCGACCACAACACGATATCGACACGTTCGCCACCAAGTTCGCCGGTCACTGCCTGCACGCGCGAACCACGCATACCTACGCAAGTGCCGATAGGATCAATGCGTTTGTCGCTAGTAAAAACTGCAATCTTGGCGCGCACACCTGCGTCGCGCGCTGCCGATTTAATTTCCAGCAAGCCTTGTTCGATCTCTGGAACTTCGAGTTCAAACAATTTCATGATGAATTCTGGCGCGGTACGCGACAAGATGACTTGCGGGCCACGCGCATTGCGGTCAACGCGCAATATATAGGCACGGACGCGATCACCGATACGCAAATTTTCTTTTGGAATTGTCTGGTCACGTGGCAAACGTGCTTCAATCCGACCGGATTCAACAATCGCATCACCGCGTTCCATCCGTTTGATGGTGCCGGTTACGAGCGAATCGCCGCGTTCCAGGAAGTCAGCCAGAATCTGTTCACGTTCAGCATCGCGAATGCGCTGCAAAACAACCTGCTTGGTATCTTGTGCGAAGCGACGGCCAAATTCCACCGATTCAATCGGCTCTTCGATGTGATCATCTACTTCGATATCGCCAATTTGTTCCTTGGCTTCAAAGTGCAAAATTTCCTGATCCGGCAGTTGCAAGCCTGCATCATCGGGCACAACGTGCCAGCGACGGAATGACTCAAACGCGCCGGTTTCACGATCTATGGATACACGGATATCGACATCGCCTTCATAGCGTTTTTTGGTCGCTTGCGCGAGCGCATGCTCCAAGGCGCCGAAGACGATATCTGTTTCGACGTTTTTTTCGCGCGCAAGCGCATCAACCAACTGTAAAATTTCGCGACTCATGCTTTGCGACTCCTAAAATCCACTTTCGGCACCAAATGTGCCTTGTCTACATCAGCGAGCGTAAATTCAAGCTTCGCCGGCCCCTCGTTTCCTTCAAATTCCAACGCCAGAGTTTCGCCCACCGGCTCCAGCAAAATGCCCTGGAATGACTTGCGATTGGCCGCATTCGGCATCGGCAAACGCAATTTCACAAGTGCCTCGGCACCGGAAAAACGCACATAATCCGACAACTTCTTCAACGGCCTATCCAAACCCGGCGACGACACTTCCAGACGTTCATAATTGGCGTTTTCAACCGTCAATACATGCAACAACTGGTGCGTCACTTTTTCACAGTCTTCAACCGTGATCGAACCTTTATCCGCATCTTCCGGCGTAAAGTCTATATACACACGCACCAAACCACGGGCTGCCTGCTCAAAATTGACCAGCTCATAACCCATGCCAACCACGGTTTTTTCTATCAACGCCGACAACAGCAAAGGAATTCTCCGAATAACGTCAATTTTGGCAATACCTGCAACCAGAATTGAATACAACAACGCAAACTGTTTAACAAAAAAAAAATGGGCATCTGCCCATCTTTCTTATCATTCCGGCCACAAAATTCAATGCCAAAAACATAAGTATTTGGCTGGCGACCTTTGTTAACTGCCGAATTATAGTTGATTACCTGGTGCACCGCAATGTGGGAATACTTGCTGGAATCAATTCAGGAGATCAAAAATCAAGGCGTTTTAGCCTCGAGACAACAGACTTGCAGCTAACACGGAGCGCAAATTAAATTTTGGAACGACGGCGCGGTCCGCCTTGACCGCCTTGAGGAGCATTACCGCGCCCGGGGCCATTGCTGTTAGGACCACGATTCGGACCACCGCTACGACGTGGCTGCCCCATACCGGGGAAGCCAAGCGAAGTCTGCAAAGGATCAGGCTGGCGACTACGCGGCTGACCTTGACGTCCGCCCGGTTTGCCAGGATTTTGTCCTTGCGCACGCCCCTGCCCCGCGCCTGCTGCCCATTGACTAGGGCTGCGTGGCTGACCCATGCCGCTATCCACGCGTGGCGCACGATTGCCATTCTGACGATCACCTGCGCCGCTACGGCCTTTTGGCGTACCTTCGGCAGATTTTTTCTCCAACCCGCTCAGTGCCATCAAATCGCGCACAGCGTGCTCTTCCATTTCTTCCCAGCGCCCACGCTTGAGGTTCTTAGGCAAAGTCAGCGCACCGTAACGCGTACGAATCAAGCGCGAAACTGTTAAACCGATAGCCTCAAACATACGACGCACTTCTCGATTACGACCTTCACCAATGATGACGCGATACCATTTATTCACACCTTCGCCACCGCCGTCGGCAATCTTCGAGAATTGCGCAAGACCGTCTTCCAGTTCGACACCTGCCAACAGCTTCTGACGCATGCCTTCTTCCAGCTCACCCAAGGTGCGCACTGCATACTCACGATCAATACCGTAACGCGGGTGCATCAACCGATTCGCCAAGTCACCGGAGGTAGTAAACAACAATAAACCTTCGGTATTGAAATCGAGACGACCAACGGCTATCCATTTGGCCGCTTTCATCGTCGGCAAACGCTCGAATACTGATGGACGGCCATCCGGATCATTGGTACTGACAATTTCGCCGGCTGGTTTGTGATACACCAGTACGCGCGGCGGCTTGCTACTGACCTTGCGTTGAATCAATTTTCCATTAATGCGTACCTGGTCGGTAGGCAAAATGCGTTGACCGATATGCGCCGGCTCACCATTGACCGAAACACGGCCAGCGATAATCAACTCTTCCATATCGCGGCGCGAACCAAGTCCAGCTTCCGCCAGAACCTTGTGCAATTTCGGCGCATCATCATCGGCCGTTAAATCGCGACGAACCGTTTTTTGTTCCTGCCTGCGTTTGCCGCCAGCAGCATCGTCTGCACCGGCAAACGTATCAAATACGTCGGATGTGACAAAGGAAAAAACTTCGTCCGCATCACCAGCCTTGGACTGTGGCTTACCACCACGATTGGGCCCTGCATTACTCGATTTGCCACGTGAGTTTTGTGGTGCTCTTGCACCGGGCTGGCGGTCATCACGACGCGGGGGACGTTCTCTGCGCACCTCATCTGAAACTGGCGCGCGTCCATCATGCTGGGCAGCTGACGGTAATTCAACACCAGACGCATCTGCATTGATAGAACGTGGTTCATTATTTTCAGGATTGCCCACATCGGTGCGGGGCGCATTGCGCGCACGACGCAAAGTGCGCGGACCACGCAAACCACGCTTCACTGGTTTGGCAGTATTACCATCCGTAGATACTGCTTGTTGTTCAGTCTCACCACGATCGGCATGCGCTGTCGGCGATGCATCATTGATCGATGCATCAGGCGTACTATTATCAGACGGATTATTTTTTGTTGGGCGATTCATCGTTCACTTCTTGGTTGTCTTGACTTGTGACGTCAACAACCGTCAAGTCGGGCGTCGCGTCAGCGAGGGGCGTTTCGAGTGTCGAAACTTGGAGTACGCTTGTATTTTGTTCTGTGTTGTCGTCGCAATCTAGATCGTCAGTTGCGTTGGAAAGTTCAGTCGCTTCCGCATGAACTGTCTCTACGTTAGCAATCTCGCTGGCGACAAACTCAGACTCAGCTTGAGATTCCGTTTGCGACTCTGCTTCAGATGCAGCAGATTCCACGGCAGTATCGGTTTCAGCGAAATCGATAGCGGTTTGATCCAAGTGTGCTTGTATTTCTGCTTCCAGGGTTTGCATTTCAAGCAAAACATCGCCTTGCATATCGCCCTTCTCTACTTGCTGCAATGGCGGCAATTGATCCAGAGAAGTTAAACCGAGGTCGTCCAGAAAGTGTTTGGTCGTAGCAAATAACGCAGGACGTCCAGGCACGTCGCGATGTCCGATCGCTTCTATCCAGCCACGATCTTCCAGCATCTTGATGGTTTGCGAATTGACGGTCACGCCACGAATTTCTTCGATATCGCCGCGTGTCACTGGCTGACGATAAGTAATGATGGCAAGTGTTTCCAAGGTTGCGCGCGAATACTTCGGCGGCTTTTCCGGATTCAGTCTTTCCAGATAAATCTTCATTTCGGGACGACTTTGAAAACGCCAGCCAGTCGACAAACCGACAACCTCAATCCCTTTATCGGCCCAATCGTCGCGCAATTCATCAAGCATTTGCTTGATGACATTCGCATCAATCTGACTCTCCGCGTCACTCGTCTCAACATAAAGCTTACGCATGTCGTTGATAGACAGTGGCTCATGAGCGCAAAGTAGCGCTGTTTCGAGGATCTTCTTCGCCTCAGCAATATTCATTTACGATTTTTACGACTGTTTAGTTGCAATGTGCAAAATTATATTCAACGACAGGATCTATTGATGCTGCCCGGCTAGAGAACCAGTTGATATTGCTGTCCGACGCCCGTTTAGAGGAGATGTACTGATGGGCGGGATTATATAAGACTTGTAAGACTTTGGTTGCGGGGGCAGGATACGTTTCCCCGCCGCCACCTAATATCGCTAACCCATTGATTCCGCAGAAAAAGCGCAAATTAAACTTCCGGTTGCGGGTTCAAACAGGTGTGGCACGAAGTGTATCACAAAGGATTTGCGATAAAAACCTTTCTTTCTAATCTGGGCATGCGGCCACCTGTTTGAGAAAGTATCTACAGGAAACGGACCAGCAAAGGAAAATGGTATGACGGATGACCAAAAGAAAAAAGGCAGAGTGCCAAAGGCGATCAGAGTCAACGATGAAGAATGGAAAACGTGGGGCGAGATAGCAGGAAAGCTCGGCTTGACCCGCTCGGCCTTCATCAAACAAGCCACGGCAAACGCTGCGCAGTTGGTTTTGGCGGGTGGTCTTCCGTATTTTGTCGAGGCGGCGCAGCCGACTACACAAAATACGCGCATTAGTTTTTTTGGGGACGAAGTCACCGAAAAAGGTAATGCGGGCGACCGGCGCCAAAGGCGTGGCGTTAGCCAAGGGAGCGACGACGAAGGCGGCAAAAAGCGCAAGCCCAAAGGCTGAGCGTTTGACAAACTGAGAAGGAGTGCTTGTGCCACTGCTGAACCAAAAAACGACGAGGGAAATTCAGGAGAGCGATACGCGAACCCTGAATGACCTCGTGCGTTTTTTGCGTGCGGAAGTGGCACAAGCTAAGCCCATCGCCGCGAATAGTCAGAAGGAGTATTCGCGGCGATGGGACCGGCTGACTACTGAAAACAAGGACGAGCGATGGGATATGAGCAAAGCTGGTCAAAGTGAGCGTTATACGATGCGAGCCGCCGGGGTCTGGGTGATGCGAGACAAGATCAGAGAGCTGCTGACCGAAGCCGACAAAATCCAAAGGGGCAAGGGCCACTACAACGATCGCGAGGCTGAGCGGGGGAAAGTTCTAGCCAAGGCATACAAGTGGATGGTTCGCTTGGACCAATTCCGCGCGAAGCCTTGGAAAGAATATGTGTTTGATGAGGCGACTAAGCAGAATGTGAAGCTGCTCGAAAAAGAAACAAAGGAGTTGAAGGCGCTGAAGCAGGAGGCGAGCCATAAAAAACGGGCCGCTACGGATGAACAGCTAAGCAAATTTTTTGCTGCTGTCGGCTCGTCCCAGTTCCGACAAGCATTCTTAGTCACGGAGTTCACCGGATGCCGGGGCGAGGAGCTGGGACGGGGTGTGCGTATTGAAGCGGCCACTCTGAAAGATGGGAGCCGCGTCCTCTCGTTTTTCATTGAAACCGCTAAAACGGACGGAAACAAAAAAGGGATTCCGGTTCGTAAGGTGGTGAGTGTGTTCCCTGCGAAAGGCAGTCCCGAAGTTCAGGCGCGCTGGAACGAACTAGCGGACGCTGCTAAAAGCAAAAAGAATTTCGTTGTGACGGCTGCTGAGACTGGGAAGCAAACGGCGGGACAGCGCTTCACTCAAAATTTCCGAAACTATGCAAAGAAAGCCGAGTTAAAAATTTCTGCTTACTCACTCCGTCATCGTGTCTCCTCTCAAGCAAAATCATGCAGCGGCGCTACAGCAGAGAACACGGCTTTAGTCCTTGGGCATCAATCCGTGGAGACGCAAAGACACTATGGGCGTGCACAAGGAGGGATTTCGCCTGCAACAATCATTGGCGTAAGCGTTTCCGGTGAAGTGCCTCGAGGCAGAAGTCCTCAGCGTGTTGCGGCGCGTGATGCCATGTTCATTGGGGCCGCAGTCGCCTCCCCTCCACCGATAAAACAAAAACCGCGCGGCCCAAGGCTCTGAGGCTCGCGGAGCGGTTATTTGGAAACCCCACCGCAGGCAAAATCAACAGTTCCATCGGAAAACGACTTGACTGTCCTTGTCCAACACCCCACGCATCGCGGCAGACTTTCCGTAATCGTGAGTAAGTGGAGGATCACCACGCTCATAATTCATCTTCGCCAAATCAGGCTCAAAGTCGTTAGCGCCGATTCGCTCTTCCACCCTTGCAACGAAGACTTGCATATCTTCGGCGCTAACAATCACATCTGAAAAAACTGACTTTGTTACGGGCAGAAATATCAGGAATCCCGAATAGCGACCATTCTCAAACGTAGCCTCAATGGTGGACTCATTCGCGAGTTTGTTGTGGGTGTAGCCGTCAGCAGATTTTTTTTTAAATAATCCAAACATGAGTTGTCCCTTTTATAGTTATTCGATCAGACGACTGTTTTCGATTTTGCCCAGTTCTTGTGATCGGCAACGAAGCCTGCGAATCGTCCATCATATTTTAAGCTAGCAGCATCAATCGGCCAGCTCAGGCCATCAACAATCGGCTTCAAATCTGGCAAATCTCGCACGTATCCGAGATGGATTTCATCTGCACCGCTCTGTTTATGACCGGCGATTTTCATGGTCTGAGCTGTGTTGGCGCTGTTATTTGCGAGAGCGGTGATGACATTCACTCGGAAGGAGTGAAAACTCTTGTGATCATTCGCTTTCTTAATGCCACGCTCAGTCATGTAAGCGAGCATTTTTGCAGACAGGTTTTTAGAATAAGTCCCGTTGATAAGAAGACGATGCGGGAAAATTCGCTCCGCTCCGGCCTGCCTCACCTCTTCCACATAATTCAGAAAGCCCAGGTCAAGTAAGGCGTCCGAGATAGGGACATTACGCACACCAGCCGTGGTCTTGCTTTTAGGGACAAAGATAAAGTGAACGCCGTTATCGGCCTGCTGCACATCTTCGCAGCGGATCGCGGTTACTTCACTAATACGCATGCCCGTATAAATTCCAATGAGCGGTGCCCAGAAAAAATCTGGTGAGTTCATCGCTGCTGCATAAGGAACCGGATCGAAGAAAGTAGCGAGGTCGGTTTTGGTGAAGGGCTGAAATGGCTCGTTTTTTGCGACGCGTTCCGCCTTTGAGAGGACAAACAAACCGTCAACAGGGTTGGAATTCGATACGGTATAAAGACCGTGGCCGAGCATATAAGTGAAGAAGTCGTGCAACGACATCAATTTGTTATCGATGGTTTTGCCGGTTTGACCTTCCGTCAAGAGTGCGGATTTGTAACCGACGAGGACGGCTTTTGTGATGGCGTTGACTTCAATGTTGCTTGCGATCCGTCGCATGAAGTCTTTGGCGTGGTATCGCTTGGCATCCACAGTGCGCTTACCGTTCTTTTTCGCTCGCTCGGCCAACCAAAGAGTGACAGCTTCGGATACTGGGAGTGATTTCAATACTGGAGTCGGAGCGGTTGCGGGGACTGTCGCTAGCGGCTGCATATGCGGTGGGATAGGGCCGATACGTTCCAAGGCATCCATCATCCGCGCGTGATCGTCGGGACCGTCCGCTTTATAGACGCCGTTCTTTAAATCAATTTCATAACGCCGAAGTGCTGCTGGGTCAAAATTAAAATCTGACAGCTTGGGATTGGACATAGCTCGCTCTCGCTCAAAATTGGCGTTCAGTTGCAGAGCGATTATAGCGGCAGTATGTGGACACTTTGTCCGGAGACTAAAGCGACGGTCAGAAGTGGCGGTCTTAATACGAAAATAAAAGACGCCGCAGCGATTGCGAATCAATCGCGGAGTTTTGATCATGGTGGCTCACTAAGTGGCGCACCGGAAAAAACAAAAGTCCTTAATTCACGAAGGGAATCAAGGACTAGCGTTGTTTTGGTTGCGGGGGCAGGATTTGAACCTACGACCTTCGGGTTATGAGCCCGACGAGCTGCCAGACTGCTCCACCCCGCGTCTGAAGATATGAAGTATATAGAGTATCTGCGCGCAAAGCAATCTTAATTGCAGATTCTTTACTCGGTGCTACACTTCATCGCTTGTAATTTGACTCACCACAATCCGACATCGCAGGTTTTAAACGATTTTATTTTCCATGAAATTTTGTTCCGAGTGCGCTCATCCCGTTTCACTAACCATACCCGCTGGCGACAATCGTCCGCGCTACGTGTGCGCTCATTGCGGCGCCATTCATTATCAGAACCCGAAGATGGTTCTCGGCTCGATTCCGGTATGGGATGAGGATGGCGACATGCGTATTCTCCTGTGCAAACGTGCGATCGAACCGCGTCATGGCTATTGGACTTTACCGGCTGGCTTCATGGAAAACAATGAAACCACCACCGAAGCCGCGATACGTGAAACCGTAGAAGAAGCCGGTGCGAACATTCAGTTGCATGAACTTTTTTCACTATTGAATGTGCCGCATGTACATCAAGTCCACATGTTCTATCGTGCGACTTTGCTGGATCTGAACTACGCGGCGGGCATTGAAAGTCTGGAAGTGAAAATGTTTGCTGCTGATGAAATTCCGTGGGATCAGATTGCGTTTCAAACCGTCAGTCAGACATTGAAATTCTTTTTAGCCGATCACGCAGCCCGCAAACAGGGGGATGCTTACGGTTTTCATGCATGCGACATCTTGAAGCCCGCACCTTATCCGGAAGCATTGAATATCGACTAAAAGCACAGTAACGGCGCATTCAATGCGCCGTTATTCCTTGCTCTTTAACGATCACCAATATGTTTCACGCTCTGGCGTGGCACTGACATTGTGTATCGACAGATCTGCACCGTTAAATTCCTCTTCTGCATCTAGTCGAATTCCCATCGTTAATTTCAACACACCGTAAATCAGCGTACCGCCAATCAATGCAATTGACACTCCCAAAGCGGTACCTAACAATTGGGACATGAACGATACGCCACCCAAACCGCCAAAAGCTTTCAAACCAAAAATCCCTGCAGCCAAGCCGCCCCACACTCCACACAAACCGTGCAAAGGCCAGACACCAAGTACATCATCGATTTTCCATTTATTTTGCGTCAAGCCGAACATCCATACAAAGATAAAGCCGGCAATCGCGCCGGTCACCAAAGCGCCCATCGGATGCATCAGATTCGAACCCGCACATATCGCCACCAAACCAGCCAACGGTCCGTTGTGCACATAGCCAGGATCGTTTTTACCAGCGAGGAATGCGGCTAAGGTGCCACCCACCATAGCCATCAATGAATTGACTGCTACCAGACCGTTCATGCTTCCCATGGTTTGCGCACTCATTACATTAAAGCCGAACCAGCCAACAGTCAGTATCCAGGCTCCGAGCGCTAAAAACGGAATACTGGAAGGCGGATGTGCCGCAATCGTCCCCTCTTTCGTATAACGGCCGCGTCGTGCACCCAACAACAAAACCGCCGGTAGAGCAATCCAGCCGCCGACTGCATGTACCACCACCGAACCTGCGAAATCATGGAAAGATGCACCGAAGGTCGCAAGCAACCAGGCTTGGATACCGAAATGCTGATTCCACGCTATGCCTTCAAAAAACGGATAAACCAAACCGACGATCAATGCAGTCGCCAACAGTTGCGGATGAAAACGGGCACGCTCTGCAATCCCGCCAGAGATAATTGCGGGAATAGCAGCAGCAAATGTCAGCAGAAAAAAGAATTTGACCAACTCAAAACCGTTACGCTGAGTCAGCACCTCGGCACTACCGAAAAAACTGACGCCGTAAGCAACGCTATAACCGACGAAAAAATAGGCGATTGTGGAGACTGCAAAATCGACTAATATTTTGACCAAGGCATTGACTTGATTTTTCTTGCGTACAGTTCCAAGTTCAAGGAAAGCAAAGCCAGCATGCATGGCTAAAACCATGATGGCGCCGAGCATGATGAACAATGCATCCGCGCCGTTTTTAAGTGCATCCATGCAGAAAATCTCCCAATCAGTGTGCATTAAATAAAATTTACGCACCACAAAAGCAAAAATCGTTCCATTTTGGTGATATTTGCAAATCTATGATTTTTAAAGGTAATTTTTTGATGGCTGAAGAAATCATGCTTTACGCACTAAAATCGAGCGAAATAACGAACCAAAACGGGGATAAGTTGTGATTCCATGGCTGGAAGATGACGAGCCTTTCCCCAATGTCTCAAGCGCATTGACTGAAGCCGATGGCGCTGCAGGCTTACTGGCGGCCGGTGCCAATCTTTCCCCCGAACGCCTGTTGCTGGCATATCAGAACGGGATTTTCCCGTGGTTCTCTGAAGGACAACCGATACTTTGGTGGAGCACAGACCCCCGCATGGTGCTGTTTATCGATGATTTCAAAATATCCGTCAGTCTGAAAAAAATATTGAAAAATGTGCATCGCAGCATGCAGTCAAACGGACGCTGGCGAATCAGTTTCGATGAAGCCTTTGAAGATGTGATGCGCGCATGTGCTGCCCCGCGTAACGGCGAAGCCGGCACATGGATATCCGAGGACATCATTGCGGGATACGTCAGCTTGCATAAGCAAGGTTATGGCCATTCAGCCGAAGTTTGGCTGGACGGCGAACTGGTGGGCGGCGCATATGGCGTGAGTATAGGAAACATGTTCTATGGCGAATCCATGTTTACCCGCATCACAGACGCATCCAAAATTGCACTGACCTACCTGATTCAATTCCTGAAAACTCAGGGAGTTTCGATGATAGACTGCCAACAACAAACCGCACATTTGGCCTCACTAGGAGCGGCCCCGATTCCGCGTTCGGAATTTATTGCACACTTGCGACAGGCAATTACCGCGCCGCAAATCAAGGATTGGAAACCAATCTCGATATTTAAAGTCGATTGAAATGCACTTACATCGCACCATCTGTCTGATATAAAGTAATAGAGTCCAATTGAGTCATCGAATTTGCCTACGCCATAACCATGACGCATCCCAAAGAACTACCGTTCTCTACCCTCCAGTTTTATGCAACAGCACCTTATCCGTGCAGCTATCTGGATGGTCGGCAAGCGCGCTCGCAGGTTGCTACCCCCTCGCATTTGATCAACGCTGACGTCTACAGCGAATTAGTCAAGAATGGATTTCGTCGCAGCGGAATTTTTACTTATCGACCGTACTGCGATGGCTGTCAGGCATGCACTCCGGTTCGTATCAAGGCCAATGAGTTTGTGCCGAATCGCAGTCAAAAGCGTGCGCAAACCCGTCATGGCAAGCTGCAGCCTTCCGTCACCAAGCTGGCCTATTCAAGCGAACATTACGATCTCTATCTGCGTTACCAAGCCGCGCGACATGCAGGCGGTGGCATGGATCAGGATAGTCGCGATCAATACGCGCAATTTCTATTGCAAAGCAAAGTAAATACGCGGCTGGTGGAGTTCCGTGGCGAGGATAGCATCTTGCGCATGGTCAGCATTATCGATGTACTCGATGATGGACTGTCTTCTGTCTATACCTTTTACGATCCCGACGAAAAAAATGCCTCCTACGGTACCTACAATGTACTGTGGCAAATCGAGCAAGCAAGGCTGCTGCAAATGCCCTACGTTTATCTAGGTTACTGGATCAGGGAAAGTCAAAAGATGTCGTACAAACAAAATTTCCAGCCGCTGGAAGCGCTGCAACAGGGCGAATGGCAGGCGCTGGATGAGACACTCTCCCCAAGCCCGCGTTAAAATGCCCGCACTTCAGCATTGTTGCACATCGCATTTTTGTCGTGACAACTCTGAATACCCTAACTCTGATTCAACAACCTGACTTCCATCGTGTCTGAAAAACTTCTCTACGCACTCGCTCGCCCTCTGTTATTTGCCATTGATCCGGAAGCCGCTCATAACCTGACCCTACCCGCTCTGCGCCGTGCTGCCGCACTGGGGCTGACTGCGTCGATTGCCAAACCGCCAAGCGATCCGCGTACGGTAATGGGCATTACTTTCCCTAACCCCGTAGGGCTCGCTGCCGGGCTGGATAAAGACGGTGCCTATATCGATGGTTTGGCAACTCTCGGCTTTGGCTCTATCGAAGTCGGCACCGTGACTCCGCGGGCGCAACCAGGCAACCCTATGCCGCGCATGTTCCGTTTGCCGCAGGCAAACGCCATCATTAACCGCATGGGCTTTAACAACGGTGGTGTCGATACCTTTGTCGCCAACGTGCAAGCATCGCGCTTCTATCAAAACCAGGAAGGCATACTCGGACTCAATATCGGCAAGAATGCAGACACGCCCATTGAGCGTGCGGTCGACGATTATTTGATCTGTCTGGAAAAGGTCTATCAATACGCCAGCTATGTGACGATTAATATTTCGTCCCCGAACACAAAGAATCTGCGGCAATTGCAAGGTGCCTCCGAACTCGACGCACTGCTGTCGCAACTTAAAGAAGCGCAACAACGTCTGGCGGATCAGCACAAACGTTATGTTCCGATTGCCTTGAAGATCGCTCCGGATATTGATTCCGAACAAATTCAGACCATTGCACAGGCATTGTTGCGTCATAAGATGGATGGTGTCATCGCTACCAATACGACCATCAACCGCGATGCAGTCAAGAATATGAAACATGCGGAAGAATCTGGAGGCCTGTCCGGCGCACCTGTTTTCGAAGCATCGAATATCGTGATTCGCACGTTGAAGAAGGAACTGGGCAACGCCGTACCCATCATAGGCGTTGGTGGAATTTTGTCAGGCGAAGATGCACAAACCAAAATCGCTGCAGGCGCATCGTTGGTACAGCTATATACAGGCTTGATTTATCGCGGCCCGGCTTTAATCAAGGAATGTGCAGCCGCTTTACGCGTAAAGTAAAAGGATCCCGAGCCAGCCCTAAAACTCTTCACGCGCGCAATTGAAAAAGCCCGAACCACATTCATGGTTCGGGCTTTTTGATTTTCAGCGGGATGGTTATTCCACTTCTACCGTTTCTGGCGCCGCGGCGGGAGGCGTAGGATCACCTTCGCTAAAGTCCAGCTTAACCTGCTCATTTTCATCCAGATCAACTGTGACCTTACCGCCACTCACCAGACGGCCGAACAACAATTCATCTGCCAGCGCCTTGCGTATCATGTCTTGTATCAGACGTGACATAGGCCGTGCGCCCATGAGCGGATCGAAGCCCTTCTTGGCGAGGAATTTGCGAAGATTATCGGTAAAGATAGCTTCCACTTTTTTCTCGTGCAATTGTTCTTCCAGCTGCATCAGGAACTTGTCCACCACACGCAAGATGATTTCCTCGTCCAGCGCACGGAAGCTGATGATCGCATCCAGACGATTGCGGAACTCAGGCGTAAACATACGCTTGATGTCTGCCATCTCGTCGCCGGCCTCCTTCTTCTCGGTAAAACCAATAGTGCGTTTCTGCAGGCTTTCGGCACCGGCATTGGTTGTCATGATGATGATCACATTACAGAAGTCCGCCTTGCGACCATTGTTATCAGTCAACGTACCGTGATCCATCACCTGCAACAGGATATTGAAAATATCCGGATGCGCTTTTTCAATTTCATCGAGCAGCAGAACAGCATGCGGCTTCTTGGTAATCGCTTCGGTCAACAAACCACCTTGATCGAAACCGACATAACCAGGAGGCGCACCGATCAAGCGGCTGACCGCGTGACGTTCCATGTACTCGGACATATCGAAACGAATCAGCTCGATGCCCATGATGAAGGCCAACTGTTTTGCGGCTTCGGTTTTACCCACACCGGTCGGACCGGAGAACAGGAAGGAACCAATAGGCTTATCAGTTTTGCCCAAACCAGCACGTGCAACCTTGATCGCCGAACCCAAAGCTTCGAGCGCAGGATCCTGACCGAACACGACGTTTTTCAAGTCGCGATCGATGGTCTGCAATTTCGAACGATCATCCTGATTGACCGTTTGCGGTGGAATGCGCGCGATCTTGGAAATAATGTCTTCGATCTCGGCTTTACCAATGGTTTTCTTTTGCTTCGATTTCGGCAAGATACGTTGTGCAGCACCAGCCTCATCAATCACGTCGATTGCCTTGTCAGGTAGATGACGATCGTTGATGAAGCGTGCAGCCAACTCTGCAGCCGACGTCAATGCCGATGCCGAATACTTCACACCATGATGTTCTTCGAAACGCGATTTCAAGCCACGCAGAATTTGAATGGTTTGCTCAACCGTAGGCTCGTTCACATCGATTTTTTGGAAACGACGTGACAAAGCATGGTCTTTTTCGAACACGCCGCGAAATTCCGTAAACGTCGTCGCGCCTATGCATTTCAACTGGCCGTTGGAAAGCGCTGGCTTGAGCAGATTCGACGCATCCAAAGTACCACCCGATGCCGAACCGGCACCAATGATTGTGTGGATTTCATCGATGAAGAGAATCCCGTTTGGATTGTCTTTTAGCTGCTTCAATACTGCTTTCAAACGCTGTTCAAAGTCGCCGCGATACTTGGTACCAGCCAATAATGCACCCATGTCGAGCGAGTACACAATCGCGTTTTGCAATACTTCCGGCACTTCGCCTTGCGTAATACGCCATGCGAGGCCTTCGGCGATCGCTGTTTTACCGACACCGGCTTCACCGACAAGCAATGGATTGTTTTTACGACGACGGCACAAGGTTTGGATCACGCGTTCGACTTCGCCTTCGCGCCCAATCAGCGGATCGATCTTGCCTTCGGTGGCCAGCTTGTTCAAATTCTGTGTGAACTGATCAAGCGCACTTTCTTTTTGCTGGCCTTCAGCGGCCGGCGCATCTTCCGCGCCCTCAGAGCTTTTCTGCGCATCAATCTGTTGATCTTTGCGCACACCATGGGAAATGAAGTTCACCACGTCTAGACGCGTCACACCTTGTTGGTGCAGGTAATACACGGCGTGCGAATCTTTTTCGCCAAAGATCGCGACCAGCACATTCGCACCGGTCACTTCTTTCTTGCCATTCGACGCGGATTGCACGTGCATGATCGCACGTTGAATCACGCGTTGAAAACCAAGTGTAGGTTGGGTATCGACTTCTGCCGCACCGGGAACTGTCGGCGTGTTATCGCCGATGAAGTTGGTCAGCGTCTTCCGCAGATCATCGATATTCACTGCGCAAGCACGCAAGACCTCTGCTGCTGATGGGTTATCCAGCAGTGCCAAGAGCAAGTGCTCAACAGTGATAAATTCATGGCGCGCCTGCCTTGCTTCGACAAAGGCCATGTGCAAACTGACTTCCAATTCCTGCGCAATCATACTTCCTCCATCACGCACTGCAGGGGGTGCCCTGCTTTTCGGGCGTGGTTCAAAACCAGCTCAACTTTCGTAGACGCAATATCTTTCGGATACACGCCACAAATACCTTTTCCGTCGCGGTGAACCATGAGCATGATTTGCGTAGACGTCTCACGATCTTTACTAAAGTACTCCTGAAGAATCATCACGACGAATTCCATCGGCGTGTAATCATCGTTCAGCAATAACACCTGATACATAGACGGCGGCTTGAGTTTTTGCTCTTGCCGCATAAGGACCGTACCATCGTCGTGCTTAATTGCCATAGGTCTATTCTAATACGTTCGACCGTGGGCACAATGCCCAGAAGAACAGAGAAACAAATTAATTTAAATCTTACGCGTTTTCTTCTGAAGACGCAGATGACGATCAATTACAGGAATTCAAGAGGCTGTGTTTTACAGCGTGGAAATAAACTTGCAAATACGCCATCAAAAAATCTTGACTTTTATATTTTTTACGTAAAGAATGAGTTTTATTGACACGCTTGACAACATTGGCAGTCAATATGAAGTGAGCAGGTTTTAGGAGGGGCAACGATAGTCGAGGCTTCTTTCTTTTGCGGCTCGTGTGATTAAGTCTATATAGAAAGACGCTTTTTATGGCAACAGGTACAGTCAAGTGGTTCAACGATTCTAAAGGCTTCGGCTTTATCACCCCGGACGACGGCGGTGAAGATTTGTTTGCACACTTTTCCGCAATCCAGATGAACGGCTTCAAGACTCTCAAAGAAGGTCAAAAAGTACAGTTCGAAGTCACGCAAGGCCCTAAAGGCAAGCAAGCTTCCAACATTCAAGCTCCTTAATATTTAAGAAGCTACAAGAAAAACCCCGCTCAGGCGGGGTTTTTTATTGTTAGCCACGAAATTGGAGCATCTTGAACTCTGCATTTGATATCGCAACAGACCAAATCTCTTTACCATTCTCCTCAACGTCGCTTACATCACTTGGTAGCGACTGATTTTTCAAAACTCATATCGCTCCACACATAATGCCTCTGATTCTGTTCAACAAACCCTTCCAGGTAATGTGCCAATTCTCGCCGCATCCAACGCGCCAATCTCTAGCTGATTACCTCGATATTCCAGACGTCTACCCCGCAGGAAGACTGGATGCCGATAGCGAAGGCTTATTGTTATTGACGGACGACGGCAAATTGCAGCATGCAATCAGTCATCCCGATCGCAAGCAGAAGAAAATCTACCTCGCTCAAGTTGAAGGCATTCCGGATACTGAAGTACTTGCGCGCTTACGCGCACCGCTTGACTTGGGGGATTTCATTACGCAGGGTTGCGAAGTGAAGCGGGTACATGAGCCGGGATGGCTTTGGCCACGCAATCCACCCATTCGTGAACGTGCTCAAGTCGCAACCAGCTGGCTCGCCATCACACTTGAAGAAGGAAAAAATCGGCAGGTGCGCCGCATGACCGGTGCTGTCGGTTTTCCAACCCTGCGTCTGGTCCGCATTGCGATAGGCGCTATCTCTTTGCAGTCGCATCCGCTTTTGCCCGGCGAATCGCGCGAAATTTCCGCAACTGAACTAGGTCTTTAAACAACACTCAATATCCTCATAAATTATCAGCGCCTCAATTTTGAGTTGTTGCAAACGCGTATTCTATTTTTTCAATTACACTCGTGCAGATTCATTTCCCTACCCTTTGCCCAGATATCGCCTCATGAATAAATTTTTTACCACTTGCGCTGCAGCTTTCGTCATTGCGTCAGTCCTTCCCGCAAGCGCGGCATGGGCTCAGCAATACAAGAAATTTCCGGTAATTCCGCTGACTACCGGCATGCATGTTATTCAAGCTGAAGTCGTTGCTACCGAGGCAGAGCGTCAGCAAGGGTTGATGTTTCGTGAACACATGGCACAGAACGAAGGAATGGTTTTTCTCTTCGGCGCGCCGGCTGGTGTTTGCATGTGGATGAAAAACACCCTGATTCCGCTGTCCGTCGCCTTTATTGACGACGATGGCAAGATCGTGAATATCGAGAATATGAAACCGCAAAGCCTAGAGTCACACTGCTCGAAAAAACCAGTACGCTATGCATTGGAAATGAATGAAGGCTGGTTCAAGCAAAAGAATATCAAACCGGGCAGCACAATTGATGGCTTGCCGAAGAGTAGGTAAGAAACCGAGTTGCTAGCCGTAACGGTAACTGGTAAAAATCAGAAAACAAAAAACCCGCATGATTTGCATCATGCGGGTTTTTTGTTACTTGATCGCTGCATTTCTGCAACGACAAGGAATCGATTAAGCCAGCGCTTTCAAAGCAGCTGCGAGGCGGCTTTTATGACGTGCTGCTTTGTTTTTGTGAATGATCTTTTTGTCGGCGATACGATCGATCGTCGAAACAGATTTCAAGAAAACTTCAGCTGCTGCAGTTTTGTCGCCAGCTTCGATTGCTTTGCGAACTGCTTTAACTGCTGTACGTAATGTCGAACGTTGGCTCGAATTATGAGCGTTTTGTTTGATTGCTTGACGAGCGCGTTTGCGTGCTTGTGCGGTATTTGCCATGAATATTATTTCCTAAAACAGGGTCGACGCGCATTCGCAAACACGCATTAGTGAGACAGAATTCTGTGAAGCCTCGGATTATAGCGGCATTTTGGCAATCAGGCAAATAGATGCTGATATGCGCTTAAGTCTGTTGCAACAAACGCTACATCTACAACAGGTGATATTTAACGGCAGCCAATATTGTCGCCAAAAAAGTAGCATTTCAGCAATTAATATGAGCGCCGGACTAATATTATTCATGAGTAATTTCAGAGCCCATACCAACACTGAGCGGCCACCACAAGCACTGTCAACGTGACGCCGACCGGCTATAATCCCGCTCCATGAACTTGCACAAAACGCTAGCAGCAGTATCCGGCATGACGATGGTTTCTCGTGTGACAGGATTGATACGCGAGATCCTGTTTGCCCGTGCATTTGGCGCATCCGCCTATACCGATGCATTCAATATTGCCTTCCGCATCCCCAATCTATTGCGCCGCCTGTTTGCCGAAGGCGCGTTTTCGCAGGCATTTGTACCGATTCTGGCTGAATACAAGAGCCAAAAAGGCGAAGAAGCCACCAAAACCCTGGTGGATCACGTCGCCACCGTGCTGATGTGGACGATGCTGTTGACTTGCCTGATTGGCATTATTGCGTCACCCGTCATCGTTTACCTGATTGCAACCGGCCTCAAATCCAACCATACCGTGTTTGATGCATCGGTCTGGATGACGCGCGTGATGTTTCCGTATATCGGCTTCATGTCTTTTGTCGCGCTCAGCGGCGGCATTCTGAACACATGGCGTGAATTCAAGATTCCAGCCTTCACGCCGGTTCTATTGAATCTTTCCTTCATTGTCGCCGCCCTCTTCCTCGCACCGTATCTCGAAACACCGATCTATGCGATGGCGATCGCCGTCGTGGTGGGCGGTATTTTGCAGATGGCGATCCAGATCCCGGCCTTGCTGAAAATCGGCATGTTGCCGCGTATCTCCAAAAACCCCTTGGCCAGTCTGGGCGATGCGGGCGTACGCAAGATCCTGAGAAAAATGGGGCCGGCAGTGTTCGCCGTTTCGGCCGCGCAAATCAGCCTGATGATCAACACCAATATTGCATCCCGTCTGGAAAGCGGTAGCGTCTCGTGGCTGTCATACGCGGATCGCTTGATGGAATTCCCAACCGCATTGCTCGGCGTGGCCCTAGGGACCATTCTGCTGCCTAGCTTATCCAAGGCCAACTTCGACGGCAATACCGCCGAATATTCATCCTTGCTGGATTGGGGCTTGCGCCTGACCTTTCTGCTCGCCCTGCCCTGCGCTGTAGGCCTCGCAACAATCTCTGAACCATTAACCGCCACGCTATTCCATTACGGAAAATTTGATGCGCAATCGGTAGCCATGACCTCAAAAGCCCTGGTCGCTTATGGCGTAGGCTTGATAGGCCTGATTCTGGTGAAAATTCTTGCACCAGGCTTTTATGCGCAACAAAACATCAAAACCCCGGTCAAAATCGCGATAGGCGTGCTGATTGCAACACAACTGATGAACCTGATTTTTGTACCGTGGATCGCGCATGCGGGTCTGGCCTTATCGATCGGTTTGGGCGCTTGCATAAACGCGGGATTCTTGTATTGGGGCCTGAAAAGCCGTGGTATTTATTCCGCATTGCCGGGCTGGCGCATGTTCTTTATTCGCTTGGCGGGTGCACTCTTTTTGATGGGTGGCGTTGCGCTGTGGACGGCAGGACATTTCGACTGGGTTGAAATGCGTGCATTTCCGCTACGCCGCGTCAGTGCGTTGCTGATTGTCATGGCGGCTTGCGGTGTAAGTTATTTTGGCGCATTGTTGGCCATGGGATTTCGCTTCCGCGATTTCAAACGGGTATCACACTGATCGCAACACCTTGAACGTGCACCTCAGCACGTTCGCCGCATCCTCGTTATGATGGAGGCATATGACGATCAACACTCTCGAATACTTTTCTACTCTGGTGCAGCAGGACGACAGCATTCCCTTGTTTGAAGCTGCGTTGGCGATTGCGCAAGACGCCGAACCTGACCTCGATCTGGCTGCATTGGAAGAAGAAGTCGATACACTTGCCGCCAAGCTCAAGCAGCGTTTGCCGGACGATGCATCGCACCTGCAAAAGCTGCGCATGCTGAATCATTATTTCTACAATGAGCTGGGCTTCAGCGGCAACGTCAACGATTACTACAATCCAGACAACAGCTACCTGCATCGCGTGCTCAGCACACGACGCGGCATTCCCATTTCGCTCGCGATTTTGTATATGGAACTGGCGCAACAGATCGATCTGGAAGTGAAGGGAATTTCCTTCCCCGGCCATTTCCTGATGAAATTGTCGGTGCAATCGGGTCAGGTGGTGCTCGATCCGTTCAATGGTTCAAGCCTGTCGCGTGAAGAGCTGGAAGAGCGTGTAGAACCTTATATCCTGGAGCAGGATTTCCCGGACGATTTCCAGTTCAACGCCTATCTCGACGCTGCCAGCCCGCGCGATATTCTGGTACGCATGCTGCGCAATTTGAAACTGCTGTTCATGCAGCAGGAACACTGGCAGCGCTTGCTGGAAGTGCAGGAAAGATTATTGATTTTGCTACCGCGTGAAATTACCGAGCGGCGCGACCGTGGTCTGGCGTATGCCAATCTGGAATGTCCGCAAGCGGCCTTGCAGGATATAGAAGCGTATCTGGAGCAACGTCCGTACGCGATGGATGCGGCAGAATTGCGCGCCAGATTGCCTGACTTGCGGGATGCAATCGGTCGCTTGAACTAGACTGCAGCTCCCGCCCAGGCAGGAGCTGCATTGAACACATTACGCCTTAGCGCGTGCCTCTATGGTTTCCCATTTCTCCAGCGCATCAAGCAACAAGCCGTCGATTTCTGCAAAACGCTGATTCAAGCGTTTTGCTTCATCTGCCTGCTTGGTATAGATGCTGGCATCAGCCAGTTTCTCGGTAATCGCTTTTTGCTCTTCTTCCAACTGCGCGATCAAGGTTGGCAACGCATCGATCTCGCGCTGCTCTTTATAGCTCAGCTTTTTCTGTTTTGCAGCCGGTGCGGCTTGCGTCGATACGGCTTCAGTTTTAGCCTCAACTTTGCCCGAACCTTTAGGCGAACCAGCTGGAATCGCAGCAGGACGCACGCGCTCCCAATCGGTATAACCACCGATATATTCGCGCCACAAACCATTGCCTTCTGCAACGATTACTTGCGTGACGACGTTGTCGAGGAAGGTACGATCATGGCTGACCAGGAACACGGTGCCTTCATAATCTTCCAGCAATTCTTCCAGCAACTCCAGCGTATCGATATCCAGATCATTGGTCGGTTCATCGAGCACCAAGACGTTGGCTGGCTTGGCAAACAAACGGGCCAGCAGCAAACGATTACGTTCGCCACCTGACAATGACTTAACCGGTGAACGTGCACGCTCGGGAGCAAACAAGAAGTCGTTCAAATAAGTCATCACGTGCTTGCGTTGACCGTTGATCTCGACCCAATCACTACCCGGCGCGATCGTATCAGCCAAACTCGCGTTTTCATCGAGTTGCGCACGCATCTGATCGAAGTATGCGATCTGCAATTTGGTACCTTGCTTGACGGTGCCCGAATCCGGCTCTTCCTGGCCCAGGATCATTTTCAGCAGCGTGGTTTTACCCGCGCCGTTCAAACCGATCAAGCCAACTTTATCGCCACGCAAAATCGTTGCGGTGAAATTCTTGACGATTACCTTGTCGCCGTAATCCTTGTTGATGTTTTCCAGCTCGGCCACGATCTTGCCTGAGCGATCGCCAGACGACACATCCAGTTTGACCTGCCCTTGTTGATCGCGACGCGCGCTGCGCGACAAACGCAAGGCTTCCAGGCGACGCACACGGCCTTCATCACGCGTACGACGCGCTTGCACGCCTTTGCGGATCCAGACTTCTTCCTGTGCGAGGAATTTATCGAACTTGGCGTTCTCGACTTCTTCGATTTCCAGCTGTTCTGCTTTGCGAATTTGATACGCGCTGAAGTTGCCCGGGAAGGACAGCAAACGACCGCGATCGAGTTCGATGATGCGCGTCGCGACGTTATCCAAGAAGCTACGATCATGGGTAATGAACAGCACGCTACCTTTGTAATCGCGCAGCAAACCTTCGAGCCAGAGGATGGACGTAAAGTCCAAATGGTTAGTCGGCTCATCGAGCAGCAACACATCAGGCGCACTCACCAGCGCGCGTGCCAGCGCAACGCGCTTCTGCATACCACCGGACAAGGTGCCCATCAGCGAATCTTTGACCAGATTCAAGCGATCGAGCGTCGCTTCAACCTTGTGATTCAGATTCCATGCATCGGCGGCGTCCAGCTTGACTTGAATGTCGTGCATGCGCTCCATCAAGGCTTCGTCGTCATCGCCGCCGAACTGACCTGTCAGCGCATCGTATTCGGTCAACAGCGCCTGCATATCGCCCATACCGGACGCTACTGCGTCATACACGGACATATCTTGCGAAAAATGCGGCTCCTGCTCTACATACGCGATCTTGATGCCTTGCTGCATGACAAACAGGCCATCATCCAGCTTCGACGTGCCGGCGATAATTTTCAGCAAAGACGATTTGCCGGTACCGTTACGGCCGATCAAACCCACGCGTTCGGTGGTTTCCAAAGAGAATTCCGCTTTGTCGAGCAACGGGACGTGGCCGAACGCGAGCTGCGCGTTCGAGAGGGAGATGACTGCCATAAATGCCTGAGGATGTAAGGTCTGCGTGCGATTGCAGGCGACCAATTAAAAAGAGTAAATCAAGAATGAAGTCAGCATTGTACCGATAGCGGCGGCTATCTCGCTATTCTTTGCACTTTCGTCAGCTATAATCGCGGGCGGAAGTGAGCAACACGCATCACTTTCGCGCGTCTCGCCGTAGTTCAATGGATAGAACGAGTGCCTCCTAAGCGCTAGATACAGGTCCGATTCCTGTCGGCGGGACCAATTACCATGAACTTATCAATCCTTGCTGCCATTCAAATTCCAGCATTGCCATCAAGAAAAAACACTTGCACAGTAAAAAAAGCCCACGTCCGTTAAGACGCAGGCTTGTACAAATTTACCCAAACCTATAGTGGAGAGTGGTAAACCTGTGCCATCTTAAAAAGAATTTATTACCCTCTCGTGACACCCAGTCAAAAATCGTCAAGCAAGCAAAGGAATATTTTTTGATTGTTTTGTTAGCGAGGGGGCATGGTTATCAAGTTTAAAACTACCGACAGTTTGCGCCAATTTATCTGCCTGATTTTGCAATGAGGCAGCAGCAGCGGCGGCTTCTTCTACTAATGCGGCATTTTGCTGGGTAACCTCATCCATCTGCGAGATAGCCTGGTTGACTTGCTCAATCCCCGCGCTTTGCTCCTGACTGGCAAAAGCTATTTCAGCCATGATGTCCGTCACGCGTTTTACGCTTTCCACGATTTCGTCCATGGTGGTACCTGCCTGCGCAACCAGACGTCCGCCTGCATCTACTCTCTCTACCGATGTCCCAATCAATTCCTTGATTTCCTTCGCGGCGGATGCTGAACGTTGTGCAAGGTTACGCACCTCCGCCGCAACCACTGCAAAACCGCGTCCTTGTTCGCCTGCGCGCGCCGCTTCAACAGCGGCATTTAGTGCCAGGATATTTGTCTGGAAGGCGATGCCGTCAATGACACCGATGATATCTACGATTTTTTTGGATGCATCGTTAATTGATCCCATCGTCATAACTACTTGCGACACGACGTTTCCGCCTTTCAATGCAATATCGGAAGCCGATGTCGCCAACTGATTGGCTTGCTTCGCATTGTCGGCATTCTGCTTGACGGTAGAAGTGATCTCTTCCATGGAAGAGGCTGTTTCTTCAAGCGCACTGGCTTGCTGTTCGGTACGCGAAGACAAATCCAGATTTCCTGCTGCAATCTCGTTCGATCCAGTGGCAATCGCGTCGGTACCAAGTCGAACCTGCGTAACGATGCGCATCAGGTTTTCATTCATGTCTTTCAAGGCAAGCATAAGCTGCCCGGTTTCGTCCTTCGATACGACAGTGATCTTGGTGGTCAAATCACCCGATGCAACGGTGCGGGCGATGCCGATCGCACTATTAAGCGGACGGGTGACGCTGGTGATAATCCAGTACGTGAATCCGGCACCAACGGCCGTCAGGACAAACAAAGCAAACAATATGGTTTTTTCGGCAAGATCGCTCTGGGCTTGGGCAGCTTGTCGATTCTGTTCCCGGATCTGTGCCGAACGTTCACTCACAAAACTGACGATCTGATCGATTTTCTGCGTAGGTTCACGGTCCATTCCTTTTACCAGTACATCGACCGTTTGCGCACTATCCACTTTTGAAGGATCGTACTGCTTGAGTGCTTCCAGATATTTTTTCTCAAGTTGATCCAGTGAAGATTTAGCTTCACTGAGCAGCGGAGTTTGAAGCTGAAGTTTGGCAAATACTTTTTCAAGCTTCACGAAACCTTCTTGGGTTTCCTTCCCTCGCTTAACAAAGTCGGTTTTGTATTTTTCAAAAGCATTTACATCTTGACCACGCAGTAGAATATTTTTCCATTCCTGAATCTGAATCTTGAAATCGACTTGTGCTTTTCTTGCAGTATCGACTGCCTTCTCAACATCCGACGCCTGCTGCAGCGTCAACAACATCAGAGCATTCGTCTTGTGAAGCGTACTCCACCCTATTAAGCCTAATGTGACAGAGCCCAGTATTAAAAACGTACTGAGAATAATAAGACGACTGGAGATTTTGACGTTTTGAATGTGCATGATGCCGCTTTCTTAAAAGGAGACGTCCAGAACTTACATTTAATTGCGATCGCAACAGATATGTAATGGATAACAGCATATTCCATACCACGCATGTGATCAACGTTAAACCATACGGGCCTAAAGAGCCTCCATCCATAAGGCGTCAAATTGGTGGGAGCCGCTGCTTCATTTGCATCAAATTCCCCATATTCATGGGAGGAAATGCAATCGTCTTAATTCAAAATTTAACAATCAAAACCATCATAAGAAAATCATGTCTGCCGATCAGTGAATTGAGTGCGCTACCGCACCGAGTATCTGCGCAATCCCGGCTACGCTGTGTCCGTACCGTCAAAAAAACCAGCAACAATAACGGAGTCATCATGAAAACAACTCGAACAAAAAAAACATTCACGGCAATCGCTGTTCTTTCCGTAGCGGTGCTTGCAGGTTGCGCCACGCCCTACAATTCTGATCCAGGCGCGAATAACTATCCGCAAACACCTGTTTCGAATGCGCCGGCCTACAACTCTGCTTATGGCGTAGTTGATTCGATTCAAGTCGTACAGCAAACCACAGGTCGTAGCGGCATCGGTGCCGGTGCGGTAGTTGGCGGCGTTGTTGGCGGTTTGGTCGGCAATCAGATCGGCAACGGTTCAGGCCGTACTGCAGCCACTGCAGTAGGTGTCGTGGGTGGTGCGCTGGTTGGCAATCAAATTCAAAACAGCAACCAGCAAGTGCGTGACGTATATCAAATCGGTATCCGCCTCGACAGCGGCGCTTATCAAACCATGACGCTGGATAACGTTGGCGATCTGCGCGTAGGTAACCGCGTACGTATCGAAAACGGTCGCGTTTATCGCTACTAATCTGGCGATCAAATATCGTTACCGATAAAAATCGGTAACGATATTGTTGTACTCCATGAGTACGACGTAAAAAAGCCCGGCTTCGTTTACATGAAGCCGGGCTTTTTTAATTCGGTGGGATATCGCTACACTATTTTTACATTCAATTCGCCCAAGCCTTCAATCTTGCACTCCATCAGATCCCCTTTCTTCACTGCCGATACGCCGGCCGGCGTGCCAGTCATGATCAGGTCGCCCGCTTGCAGCGTGAAATACTGCGACAGGTAGGCAATCATTTCCTCCAGGCTCCAGATCAGTTTGTCGACCGTACTGCTTTGTTTGACGTGGCCGTTGACGCGCAACTGAATCGCACGATTACCCGGTGCCCCTATCGCTGTGGCAGGATGGATAGGGCCGATAGGTGCAGATTGCTCAAACGCCTTGCCAGTATCCCACGGACGGCGCAGGCTTTTTGCCTCGGTCTGAACATCGCGACGCGTCATATCCAAACCGATCGCATATCCCCACACATATTGCATCGCATCTGCAGCCGCAATGTTTTTACCCGTCTTGCCTATCGCTGCGACCAGCTCCAGCTCATACTGGAAATCTTCGGTCATTTCCGGATAAGGCAGTTCTGCTACCGTACCGTAGGCAATCGGGAAAACTGCGTCCGCCGGTTTCATGAAAAAGAATGGCGGCTCCCTGCCGGTACCGCCCATTTCAATCGCGTGATCGACATAGTTACGCCCCACACAATAAATGCGATGAACCGGGAACATTGCATCGCTGCCGACGACAGGTACTGCCGCCGGTAGCACGGCGGGAATAACAAACTGCATGACAACTCCTCGTTGGAAAAACACGAAACACTGATGCCCATTCATGTTTTATTAAAATAATCCGGTTACTTCAGCGAAAATACGTTTCGTGGAATTATGCCATCGGTGCTCATTACTCGTTGTGCGTGAACTACTGACTTGATCCCAGGCGCTATTTTTGCTTGTAATAATTTTCTCCCACAAAACAAACTGGCCGGAATATTCCGGCACAGCGAAAGACGAATCGTATAATCAACAAACACGCAGTAAACTGCCACCGAAAGCACAGGACAAACAAGGCGTTATCTCAAAGGTAGAGCGATGATCACAGAAGAACAAGTAAAAGCATTGCAGTCAGAAATGGAAGGAAATGGTGAGAACCAGGCGCAGATGGCTTATCGCATCCTGGAAGAAATGATCGTTACTCTTAAACTTCCGCCTGGCAGCAAGATTTCTGAAAAGGCCTTGAACCGTTCACTGGGCTTCGGCCGCACGCCTCTGCGTGAGGCTCTACAGCGCCTCGCTATCGAAGGCAACGTAAAAATCATGCCGCGCTCCGGCGTAATCGTTTCTGAAATCGATCTGGCCGATCAATTAAACATGATCGAGGTTCGACGTGAGCTGGAGAAAATCATCGCCGGCCGCGCCGCGCGCCTGGCGATGGAAGACCAGCGCGTAGTTTTCCTGAAACTGGCAGAAGGCTTCGACCGTGCGGCGGAAACCAACGATGGAGCAATTTTTATCGAAACCGATAGAGACTTCAACAGCCTCTGTATAGAGACTGCTCAAAACAAATACGTGTCTTATGCAATCGGTCCGATTGAAGCGCAAACCCGACGCTTCTGGTATTTGCACTTCAAACGTTTCGGCGATCTGGCGCGCGTATCGCAATTGCATGCACGCATCGCACGCGCGATTGCCGCCAACGATGAAGCCGGCGCGCGTGAAGCATCGGATCGTCTGATCGATTACGTTGAGGAATACACACGCAAGACACTGCAATTCATGGGCGGTCTGTAAATATAAGCTCAGATAAACTGCGAAAAAACGGCGGCATTGCAGCCGCCGTAAACTTGCATCAAGAAACAAGATCAAACGGAATCAGTCGTTTGACGTTAATTTCCACATCGACTTCCCCATCAATCAGAAACCAGCAACAATCCCGTTACTGCGTGGATCAAAGCCACCTTCGAAGATACCATCCGCATTACGCACAATCGCGCCGGCATGGCCAACCATCTCATCGAACGCAGCTATTACATCTACCTCGTGACCCAGCGCCTGCAAGCCGGCAATCATCGCAGGTGAAAAGCGATTTTCCACTTTCAATGAGTCTGAACTCTGGCCCCAGGTACGACCGAGCAGCCAGCGCGGTGCCGTCACCGCTTGCTGCACTGCCTGCCCGAATACTGCATAACGCGTGAAAACTGCGGCTTGCGTTTGCGGCTGGCCATCGCCGCCCATCGTGCCGTACACCATCGTGCGACCATCGTCGAAATGCGCAAGTGCGGGATTGAGTGTGTGGAAAGGCTTTTTACCGGGTAACAATGCGTTCAGATGATGCGGATCCAGCGAGAAAGAACAGCCACGGTTTTGCCAGTTGATACCTGTTTTTTCCAGCACAACGCCACTACCGAACTCATGGTAAATGCTTTGAATGAAGGACACTGCGCGCCCTTCACCGTCAATGACACCCATCCAGATGGTGTCGCCAGGGCCTTTACCCTGCCCCCACGGCAGCGCCTGATCAATGCGTATCGCCGCGACATACGGCGCGAGAAATTCGTCGGTCAAACATTCCTGCGGATCTATCGTCATGTGCGCCGGATCGGTCACATACTTGTCCCGAATCGCAAACGCCTGCTTGGTCGCCTCGACGACGAGATGCACATATTCCAGACTATCTGCTTCGTACTGTCCCAGGTTCAAGCGATCCAGTATCCCGATAATGATCAATGACACCACACCCTGTGTCGGCGGTGCCGAGTTGTAGACATCACCCAGACTGTGCTTGAGATGAACCGGTGCAACCGTACGCGCGCGATAGGCATTCAGATCCTGTAAGGTAATCGGGCTGCCAACAGCGGCTAAATCAACCGCGATTTGTTGCGCCAGATCACCGCGATAAAAACTGTCCAAACCATCTTTTGCCAAATTACGCAAAGTCGCCGCCATGCGTGGCTGCTTGAAACGTGTGCCAGCCAATGGCGCCTTGCCGTTCACTAAAAATGTATCGGCAAATCCGGGCTGGCCAACCAATTCAGCATGTTTGGCGGAAGTACTTGCATACTGCGAGGGCGTCACTGGAATACCGTCCTCTGCATAGTGAATCGCGTCGCCCAGCAAACGCGCCAGAGGCAAGGTCCCGCCCCAACGCGCACTCACCTCCAGCGCTTGTTGCCAGCCGCCTATCGTGCCGGCAGTGGTATTCGCCGCCAGCGGTCCGCGCACCGGAATCGCGGCGAGATTACGTGCCGCATAAAAATCGGTGGAAACGGCAGCACCGGCCACGCCGCACGCTTCGATCGCCAATACCGGCTGCCCCGGTTCGGACATCACCCAAAAACTGTCGCCGCCTATACCGTTCATGTGGGGATAAACAACGGCAATCGCAGCAGCAGCGGCAACCATTGCTTCAAGCGCATTGCCACCATCTTGCAATACTGACTGTGCCGCCTGAGCAGCGAGAGAATGTGGCGCAACAGCCATACCGCGTGTTGCGTAGGTAGTATTTTGCATAAAAACCTTTGTATTAAATCCGGGCATTCATTAACTGCATTCAATATTCATTTCAAATCTTTGATTCCAAGTTCGGCTCAACCCAAGCCGCTCTTTTAATGGCTTGCCGCTACTAGCCATCACGACAACTCACTGCAATCGCACTCGCATATACGTATTTTACTGACATGTCAGATTTAATCGCAAGTTAATCTCAGTAAATAACCGTGTCAAGGATTGAAGAAGTTGTTCCAACTTTTTACACATGCAAATAGACGTCCAGCACTAATTTCAACTTAAGCAAACTTGATGCCAATTAGAGATAGGAACGTAGAAGTACTACCATACGGGCAGTAACATGTCAGAAACTAGGCGCTTGATCCCTCGCTTGATTAACAGGCGCGAGTGGCGCCCGCTTTTAGTGCGAAAATGAGGCTGGAAACAGACTAGGTGCAAAACCCACCATGCTTAATGCACTCACCTGATCAAACAATTAACCGAAGAATCTAAGTCTGTGCGTGTCGATTCAATAACGAAGAATCGCCAGCGGCGATCAACCTTCGCCCAGATAGGCTTCTTTTACTTTTGGATCGTTCAGCATTTGTTGTGCATCGCCTTGCATGGTGACCAAGCCCGATTCCATTACGTACGCACGATTCGCCGCTTGCAGTGCCAACTTCGCGTTCTGCTCCACCAACAAAACCGTGATCCCTTGTGCCGACACGGTACGAATGACTTCAAAAATCTTTTCCACCATGATCGGCGACAAACCCATTGATGGTTCATCCAGCAACAGCAATTGCGGATGACTCATCAGTGCCCGCGCCATCGCCAGCATCTGCTGCTCGCCGCCGGACAAGGTGCCGGCCATTTGCGCGGCACGCTCTTTCAGACGCGGAAAAACGCCAAACCATTTTTCGATATCTGCATCGATGGCCGCCTGATCATCACGTGTGAACGCACCCATCAACAGATTTTCATGTATCGACATGCGCGTAAAAACGCCACGTCCTTCGGGCACCATGGCCAGCTTTCTTTTGACCAGCTCAAACGAATGCAAGCCTTTGACAGGCTGCCCCGCATATTCGATATGACCTTCTATGCGGCAATCCGGCAAGGTGCCGGTAATGGCTTTCAATATCGTCGTTTTTCCGGCACCATTGGCACCGATCAAGGTAATCAGTTCACCCTTGTTGACTTCAAGATCGACGCCCTTGACGGCTTGAATGCCACCGTAGGCAACTTTCAAACCTTCGACTTTCAGAATGTTCGTGGTCATGCCTGATCTTTCAACTTTTTTAAATCTGGCGGGCCTTGAGCGCCGTCGCGAGCGGATGCAGGGTGGCAGGAGAAGTGCAGCCGTACGGAGGTACGGTGAGCATCGCAGTGTCGGTCTGCGTCTGCGCAGTAGGCGAACAAGGTGCGCATCAGTGACCACCGCCCAAATAGGCTTCTATCACTGCAGGATCTTTTTGTACGTCAGCAGGAATACCTTCGGCAATCGGCTTGCCGTAATCCAGCACCGTGATGCGATCGCACAAACCCATGACCAATTTGACGTCATGCTCGATTAACAAAATAGTTTTACCCTCCGCCTTGATCCTGACCAGCAATTCACGCAGCCCCAGCTTTTCGGTTGCATTCATTCCTGCTGCCGGCTCATCCAGCGCCAGCAATTGCGGATCGGTTGCCAATGCACGCGCAATTTCCAGCCTACGCTGATCACCGTACGATAAATGGCGCGCCGTGCGTTCGGCAAACTTTGCTATGCCGACGAAGTCGAGCAGCTCCATAGCACGCGCGCGAATTGCGGTTTCTTCCAATCGTGCGGCCTTGTGATGGAAGACCGCGCCGAACAAGCCTTGGTGCGTGCGCACATGTCTACCGACCATGACGTTTTCCAACGCTGTCATCTCGCCAAATAGTCGGATGTTTTGAAAGGTGCGCGCGATACCTGCTTTCGCGACTTCATGCGGGGCCGATGGCGAATAAGGTTTGCCTGCCAACTCAAAGCTGCCTGTATCAGCCTGATACAGGCCGGTGATGACATTGAAGAAAGTGGTTTTGCCGGCACCGTTGGGGCCGATCAAGCCATAGATCTGGCCTTGCATGATCTTGACGTTGACGTCGGTCAGCGCCTGCAAGCCGCCGAAGCGCTTGCTGACATTGGTAATATTGAGAATGGTTTGCGAGGTGCTCATGATTACTCGCCTCACACTGCCACGACATCTGTTGATTTCGTCGCAGTATCGGTATCCGACGTCGGGCGGTCTTCGCTCTTGGGCGAAGGCCACAGCCCGGCTGGACGTATCAGCATGATCAATACCATCGCGAGGCCATACAGTAATTGACGCAGAATTTCTGCATCGACCAGCACCTCCCCGAATAATGATTGCTGCAGCGGCTCCACCACATGACGCAGAACCTCCGGCAATGCAGCAAGCAAAATACCGCCTAATACCACGCCGGGAATATGGCCCATGCCGCCCAGCACCACCATCGCCAGCACGGCGATCGATTCTGTCAGCGAGAAGGATTCGGGCGACACAAAACCCTGAAAGGAAGCGAACATCGCGCCAGCCACCCCACCAAACGATGCACCCATTGCGAAGGCCAGCAATTTGACATTGCGCGTATTGATGCCCATCGCCTTTGCGGCAATTTCATCTTCGCGTATCGCGACAAAGGCGCGGCCCAAGCGTGAATTTTGCAAGCGTACCGAGATGAAGATGATTGCAATGCATAAGGCAAGAAACAGGAAGTAGTAGGCATTTACCGACGGCATCGCGTAATTGCCGAGCATGACCGTCGATGCCGATCCCTCCTCCCCATTGAGTGACACGCCGAAGATACGGATCGGGTCGATCATGTTGATCCCTTGCGGGCCGTTGGTGATGTTGACCGGGCCATTCAGATTGTTCATGAAGATGCGGATGATTTCGCCAAAACCCAAGGTAACAATGGCCAGATAATCGCCACGCAACTTGAGCGTAGGTGCACCCAGGAGTGCCCCAAAAAATCCAGCCGTCAATGCGGCCAGCGGCACGATGACCCACAGCGAAAGATGTATGCCGTTTTGCGCAATCTCCGGACCGAACACCCACATCAGGGTGGTGCCGATCGCCGGGTATTGATTGACGAAGGATTCCAGCACAACGGCGAACTGCGGTGATGCCAGCAAGGCCGTCATGTATGCGCCGATTGCATAGAAGGCGATGTAACCAAGATCCAGCAATCCGGCAAAACCGACCACCACATTCAAGCCCAGCGCCAGCATGATGTAAAGCAGCGCGAAGTCCATGATGCGCACCCAGGAATTGCCAAAGTTTTGCGCAATGAACGGAAATATCAGCGCAATTGCCAGGATGACGAGCAAGCCGGTATACGCTTTGCGCGGATTGCTTTTGACGTCGAAATAATTAGACATGATTTCTCCTTACGCCCGGTCCGGCACGCGTTCACCCATGATGCCGGACGGCCTGAGCGTCAGCACAATGATAAGGACGACGAAGGCAAAAATGTCCTGATAATGGCTACCGAGAAAACCGCCAGTCAAGTCGCCGATATACCCTGCGCCCAGACTTTCAATCAAGCCGAGCAAAATACCCCCGAGCATCGCGCCATAAATATTGCCGATACCACCCAACACCGCTGCGGAGAATGCTTTGAGCCCGGGAACAAAGCCCATCGCAAATTGCGCGGAAGAATAATTGGCCGCCCACATCACGCCGGCAATCGCAGCCAGTATTGCGCCGATGACAAAAGTCATCACAATCACGCGATTGGAATCCACACCCATCAAACCGGCGACGCGCGGATTCTCTGCGGTTGCGCGCATCGCGCGACCCATCTTGGTTTTTTCAATCAGCAATACCAGCAAACCCATCGCAATCGCAGCAAGCACCAGCAACATAACCTGTACCGGAGAAATCAATGCACCCATAATGTGCAGCGATTCACCAGGCATCACTTGCGGGAAAGGAATCGGGCTGCGGCCCCAGATCATCATCGCAAACGTTTGCAAGAGGATAGACACGCCGATCGCCGTAATCAAAGGTGCCAGGCGCGGCGCATTGCGCAAGCGTCTGTAAGCGACGCGCTCGATCAACACATTGACACCAACGCAAACTGGAATCGCACCCAGGATGGCGATCATCAATTTGACAATGCCTGGCAAATCCGGTGCAACGGTGTTCACCATCTTGAGGATGGTCAGACCGGCCATAGCACCTATCATCAACACATCGCCATGCGCAAAGTTGATCAAATTGAGGACGCCATACACCATCGTATAGCCGAGTGCGACCAGCGCGTACATGCTGCCAAGCACCAGACCGTTGATGATTTGCTGGATAAAAATATCCATGGATGCCTGCTCTCCTGATCATGTATCGAGTATTTGCCGACCAAGTTGGTCGGCGATTATGGAAATCCTGCTGCGCTTGTTTGTTGTAGCTGTGGTGCTACCGCTTTGCGCGACCAGTAATGCGATAGCTGCACCGCAATAATTGTTCCCGCCAAATAAAAACGGCACCCCGTCATGGGTGCCGCAAGACAGACCGTCATTCAACTAGCGCTTCAAACCCTTGGGCAAGGGGAAGATAACATGCTCTTCCACGCCTTCCAGTGTGCGCACACTCTTCGCGCCATACTCCTTCAACTTGTCGATAACGGCTTGCACCAACACCTCCGGTGCAGACGCGCCAGCCGTCAGACCTATGCGCAACTTGCCTTGCACCCAATCCGGATCGATCTGCGATGCGTTATCGACCATATAGGCAGGCACATTTTTCTTGCGCGCGACTTCGCGCAGTCGATTTGAATTTGAGCTATTCGGGCTGCCGACCACGATCACGACATCGACTTGCGGCGCCATGAACTTGACCGCCTCCTGGCGATTGGTAGTGGCATAGCAGATGTCGGCCTTCTTCGGCTCGGAGATATTGGGGAAACGGCTCTTGAGCGCAGCAATCACATCAGCCGTGTCATCGATAGACAAGGTAGTTTGCGTGACGTAGGAAATCAGATCAGGATTCTTCACCTGCAGTTTCTCAACGTCGTCCACCGTCTCAACCAGATGCATGCCATCTTCGGTCTGCCCCATCGTCCCTTCGACTTCCGGATGGCCATCATGGCCGATCATGACGATCTCGCGACCATCGCGGCGCATTTTTTCAACTTCGATATGTACCTTGGTGACCAGCGGACAGGTCGCATCGAAAACGCGCAAGCCGCGTTGCTCGGCTTCCGCCTGCACCGCTTTGGAAACGCCATGCGCAGAAAACACCACGGTATTCCCGGCGGGGACGTCTTCCAGCTCTTCGATGAAGATGGCGCCCTTGTTACGCAAGTCAGTCACGACATAAGCGTTGTGCACGATTTCATGTCGTACATAAATCGGCGCGCCGAATTCGGTCAGCGCGCGTTCGACGATTTCAATCGCTCGATCGACACCGGCACAAAAGCCGCGTGGTTGAGCCAGCAAAATTTCCGTATCCATCTTTATCCTTTGATGCCCTGCACTTTGTACAGGCTTGTTCTGACTTAAGCGATGTTTATGGACTAAACGCATCTCGCTCTTGAATATGTTTGTTGCATTCGCGGCCACTTGCACGACCGCGCGGCGCTACGCTTCGCTACCAGACCGTTACATGACGCCGATGATTTTGACTTCAAACTGCAGCGTTTGTCCCGCCAGCGGATGATTGAAATCGAACACTGCATTTTCATTGTCGATCTCGCGCAATACGCCGGCAAACTGGCCACCGCCAGGCGCTGCAAATTCCACCAAATCACCAATGACGTAATCTTCTGTCGGCCCGGAATTCTGTTCCAGCGTAGCACGCGATACCGGACGAATCAGTTCAGGATTACGTGGACCGAATGCACGTTCAGGCGGCAATTCAAATGTCTGATGCTCGCCTTCTTCCAAACCGATCAGACACGTTTCCAGAAATGGTGCCAACTGCCCTTTTCCCAATTGCAGCGTGGCTGGATTATCCGCAAAGGTGCTGACGATATCGTCGCCGGCGACCGATGCCAGTCGGTAGTGCAAAGTCAAATAGGCAGTTTCGGTAACAACAGGATGTGGTAGATTTGACATTAGAATTCCGTATTGCACAACAACGGCTATTTTAAGCTACGTTGCCCAGCCGCGCTAAGCATTCGGCCATTCAGGACTGCTGAAAATTAAAACATATGCATGTGCGCCCCAAGCCATGCCCCTGCATTCCCACTCATCCCAGAGAAAGCAATATGGCAATTACCGACTGGCCGGAAGAACAGCGCCCCCGCGAGCGCTTGATCAAGCATGGTGCGACGATCTTGTCAGATGCCGAATTGCTGGCAGTGTTCCTGCGCGTCGGCGTGGCAGGAAAAAGTGCGGTCGATCTGGCGCGCGATATGGTGCAACACTTCGGCTCCTTGAACGGCTTGTTTGCCGCCTCGCTTAACGATTTCTCTAAACTGAACGGGCTTGGCCCGGCAAAGTATGCGCAGCTACAAGCCGTACTGGAACTAGCCAAACGTTCACTGTCTGAAGAACTGCAAGCCGGCGTCACGCTTAGCTCGCCACAAGCGGTCAAACAATATCTGCAGTTGCTATTGGGCGGTAAAGCGTATGAATCGTTTGCAGTGCTCTTTTTAGACGTCAAGAATAGATTGATCGCCTGTGAAGAGCTGTTCCGCGGAACATTGACGCACACCAGCGTTTATCCAAGAGAAATCGTTAAGGTGGCACTGGGACACAATGCCGCTAGCGTAATCCTCGCCCACAATCATCCATCAGGCACGCCTGAGCCCAGCGCTGCGGATCACACACTGACGCAAGCGCTCAAGCAAGCCTTGGCACTGATAGACGTTCGTGTGCTGGATCATTTTGTCGTGGCAGGCAAACATGTTTATTCGTTTACCGAACATGGGCAGTTATGAGCTCAGAGTGATGAGGTCAGAGTGCTTCTTGGAGAAAGACCGTATTCCATGCAGCAACGCTATCACCATTCGCTGGCGGTTCGGGTCAGCGAGCCAGAGAAAACCGTAACTGTATTGACTTTCAAGAGTGTGAATTGCTGAAAACTCAAATTGTTAAATTTATTAAACCAATAAGACACAATTAATTTACGCAAGTCGTTGAATAATCTCGATTTTTTAGATATACTCACGTTTTTTCCAATTCCGGAAATCTTTAGGAGCACAAATATGGCACGTGTATGCCAAGTCACTGGGAAGGGGCCGATGGTCGGCAACAATGTTTCCCATGCAAACAACAAAACGAAACGTCGTTTTTTGCCTAACTTGCAAAATCGCCGCATTTTCGTTGAGTCGGAAAATCGCTGGGTTTCCCTGCGCCTGTCCAACGCCGGTCTGCGCGTCATCGACAAGATCGGCATTGATGCCGTGTTAGTCGACATGCGTGCTCGTGGCGAAAAAGTCTAACTAGCAGAATATAAGGAACCATCATGGCGAAATCTGGCCGCGACAAAATCAAGTTGGAATCGACCGCAGGTACGGGTCACTTCTACACGACTACCAAAAACAAGCGTACTACCCCGGAAAAAATGTCGATCATGAAGTTCGATCCAAAAGTCCGTAAGCACGTTGAATACAAAGAAACAAAGATCAAGTAATCGATCTTCTGTTTTACAAAAAAGCCGCTTCATTGAAGCGGCTTTTTTTATGTGCGCCCAATCTGGGACACTCAATCTCCAACTTGTTGGCAATTTCAGTAATCCCTTAGCAGAGCACATAAAAAAAGCCCGATTGCTCGGGCTTTTTTACATACGTGAAACGCAAACGTTTAAGCGTAGCTGCGAAGACGCAAGGAGAAATCACGCAGCGCTGTAATACCCGACGCTTCAGCACGTACACACCAATCCTGCAACTGATGCAGCAATTGATCACGGCTGGCGTGTGAACGCTCCCAAATCGCTCCGAGTTCTACACGCATTTCATGCATCGTTTTCAATGCCTTGCTGTGTGCGAACAATTGGGTCAACTGTTCCTTGTGCGGTGCTTCCAACTTGGTCGGTTCACGGTGCAGCAATTTTTTCGTCGACTTCAGGAAACCCGATTCCAGTTTGGCCTTTTCCTTCAGATGTTCGATCTCATCGTGCCACGCCAGCTTCAAGGATTTTGCATACTTTGCCGTCACGTCATAACGATTCGAAATCACCGATTGCAAGGTGTTGAAGTCCATCTGCAATTTACCCGGCTCGAACTTCGGTTCAGGCGCGACTTTTTTAACGGTAGCCAGGCCCACTGTTTCCAGTATGCGGATATACATCCAGCCGATATCGAATTCATACCATTTCGACGACAGCTTCGCAGACGTACCAAACGTGTGGTGATTGTTGTGCAACTCTTCGCCGCCAATCAAAATACCGATAGGGAAAATATTGGTCGCTGCATCATTGCATTCGTAGTTGCGATAGCCCCAGTAGTGACCTATGCCGTTGATGATGCCGGCAGCGGTAATCGGGATCCATGCCATCTGCAGTGCCCATACCGATACACCAATCACACCGAACAGCATGACGTTAATGATCAGCATTAACACGATGCCGGTCGCGCTGCGGCCAGTATAGAGATTACGTTCGAGCCAGTCATCAGGCGTACCGTAACCGTATTTTTCCATCGTTTCCATGTTCTTTGCTTCGGCACGGTATAACTCGGAGCCTTCAAAGAACACTTTCTTGATGCCACGTGTTACCGGACTATGCGGATCTTCCTCTGTTTCACATTTGGCGTGATGCTTGCGGTGAATTGCCACCCATTCCTTGGTGACCATGCCGGATGTCATCCACAGCCAGAAACGGAAAAAATGAGCAGGAATCGGATGCAAATCCAAACCGCGATGAGTCGCGCAACGATGCAAATAGATCGTCACGGCAGCAATGGTGATATGCGTCACGGCAAGCGCATAGAAAAACACTTCCCAACCGCTCGCGCGAGTCAGGCCGTTGGACAGAAAATCAAGTACTGCATCTAACATCGTTGAGGCTCCATTTTAAATGGCATAGACAGGGATGATATATATGGTGTCCCTTCGCACAAAAACGAGGGGCAACTAAAAATTTCGATGAGATTGTACCCTTTTTAAGGGTGAGAATCAGGCTCTGCGGGGCCTTGTGATGAATTTAGACGCTCTTTTATTGCGCCGTATTGCTCATCCACCAACCTTATTTCGCGCCGAGGGAAAGGAACGTTGATTTTATGCGCTTGAAATGAACGCCAGATTGCGCGATTGACATCAGATAATACACCACCGCGCCCTTCAGGATCATTCACCCAAAATCCCAGTTGCAGATCTATGCCATCAACACCGAACGTCGCCAAGGTCGCGCCAGGCGTGCGGTCCGGCCCTTTGCGTACACGCTCCACACTCAGCGCGGCTTCTTGCAGCAAACGCAAAGCGACATCGATATCTGTACGGTAATCGACGGTAATCTTGGTGGACACTTGTACGATGCTATCGGTCAGTGAAAAATTTTGCACCGCGCTGGAAACAAACATCTCGTTCGGCACCACCGTATCGGTACCATCGCCGCCGCGCAAAACCGTGTAACGCGTATTGATCTGTGACACGCGTCCGGAAAATTTATCCAGCGTGACGGTATCGCCTATCGTCAAACTGCGTTCCAGCAAAATAATGAATCCTGATACATAGCTGCTGGCGATTTTCTGCAAACCCAAACCCAAACCAACACCAAGCGCGCCACCAAAAACAGATAAAACGGTCAAGTCGATGCCGACCATGGACAAGCTCAACAAAAGCCCGATCAAAATCAACAAGGCACGTCCCATGCGCGATAACACAACGCGCATCGATGAGTGGATGGAAGCGATGCCCATCAGGCGTTCTTCCAGCATGGCTGATGCCCACAAGGCAATCATCAATGTAATGCAAATCGAGAGTGCACCTTGCAGCACCATCAAGATGGATATTTTGTTGCGTCCAAGTGGAATGCTGGTGTTTTCGAGCAGTTCTATGAGATCAGGCAACAGTCCGGTGATATGCATCGCCACAACGATCCATATCAAGAATGCAAACCCTTTGCTGGTGAGCAAAACGAAACCGCCCATACGGCCACCGCGTGCAAAAGCTCTTTGCATCACGTACGAAAGCAAACGGATGAACGCGAACGATCCTACCAGCGGAATCGCAATGCGAACCAGATCAACTCCACCGCCCCAACGCAACAAGATCGGCTTGGCAATCACCAGCAACAGCAAGGTGAGCAACGGCCACAAAACCCGCGTAAAACTTTCCAGTCCGAGTCGGCGCATGGGATTAACTTCTTCTTCGCGTGCAGCAATCACGCTGCGTGCAAAGCGAGCCAGCGCCCAGCCCAATACAAAACAACCGATCAGGGCAAGTATTTGCCAGCGCAACGCCGGCACACCCATTTCAGTCGAGATGTCAGCCCAAAGATTGGAAAGCAGGTTTTGATTCATTTTCCCGTTCAAATTTTACGTTGGAATTTTACGTTCCAGCACAGCGGCAAAGAAGCCATCCGTATGATGCTGCGAAGGCGACAACTTCAGGTAAGCATCCATCGCCAAATCAATTTTCTGCTCAGCCAACACATCACTCATAGGTACTAAAACAAAGTCGTCACGCGAAGCCAGGAACTGTTCGACGATCGCTTCATTCTCTTCGTTCAAAATACTGCAGGTCGCGTAAACCAAACGACCACCGCCTTTTACCAAACGCGCAGCCGCTGCCAGAATCGACGTCTGTTTCTCATTCAATTCAAGCACCGATTGCGGCGTCTGACGCCATTTGACATCGGGATTGCGACGCAACGTTCCCAAGCCGCTGCACGGCGCATCGACCAACACGCGGTCAATTTTGCCGGCCAGGCGTTTAACCTTGGTATCGTTTTCATGCGCGATCTGTACCGGATGCACATTCGATAATCCGCTACGTGCCATACGCGGCTTCAATTTTGCCAAACGTTTTTCAGAAATATCAAATGCGTACAAGCGACCGGTATTGCGCATCGTTGCACCCAGCGACAAAGTCTTGCCGCCTGCGCCCGCGCAAAAATCGACAACCATTTCGCCGCGCTTGGCACCGACGATTTGCGACAGCAATTGGCTGCCTTCGTCCTGCACTTCAATCGCGCCGCTTTTAAACAAAGGCAGATTTTGCAAAGCTGGTTTCTTGATGATGCGAATACCAAGTGGAGCAAATGGTGTCGGCTCGCACAGGATAGGCGCTTCTGCCAATTCCTTGATGACATCGTCACGCACCGCCTTGATCGAATTGACGCGCAGATCGAGAGGCGCTGGCTGGTTCATCGCGTGTGCCAGTTCCAGCGTGGCGGCTTCGCCATCACGTGCAACCAGTTTATCGAACAGCCATTCAGGCAAATTCGCACGCAACAAGGACGGCAGCAAGGTGCGGTCGATTTGCATCACGTGATTCAGCCATTCGGTTTCTTCTTCGGTCAAACCGGCTAGTGCATCGACGCCGACCGCATCAGCCAGGCCGAGCAAGGTCATGCGACGCATTGTCGGGCCGTTGCCGGATTCTGCAAAACTCGTATAAACCGCTTTATTACGCAACAAACCGTAAACAGCTTCGGCAACGACGCCGCGCTCACGCGAACCAAGCCGTGGATGGTCGCGGAAATAGCGAGATAAAGTGCCGTCAGCTGGGCCGGTAAAGCGCAAGATTTCACGCAATACTTCTTCCGTATTGTTAATGATCGCGGGAGGCAATCTCATAAAAATTCCTTCATAAAATATTCTTGCAGGTGATTCTGGCTAGCTACAGTTCTTAACCAAGCTGTTTAATTTAGTGAGCCGGCGGCTCGACTTTGTCTGTTGCGATACAAGCAAGCCCATCGATTAACGACAAGCGCCCTTCGATAAAGCTGCGAATTGCTTGCGGATAAATGAGGTGTTCCTGCTCCAGCACGCGGGCGGCCAAAGTTTCTTCAGTATCGTCCGGCAATACCGGCACCGTGGCTTGCGCCACGATAGGACCATGATCGAGATCGGCGGTAACAAAATGCACGGTTGCGCCATGAATTTTCACACCGGCTACCAAGGCTTGTCGATGTGTCGCCAAACCGATAAAACTAGGCAATAAGGATGGATGAATATTTAACATCCGACCAGCGTATTGCGCGACAAAACGCGCAGTCAGCACTCGCATGAATCCGGCTAGTACGACCAGATCCGGCGCGAACTCATCAATCCTGCTTTGCAGCGCGGCGTCAAACGCCTCCCGCGTTGCATAGTCTTTATGTGGAACAACAATCGCAGGAATACCGTGCGCGGCCGCATGGGGCAAACCGCTGGCGTCAGACCTATTGCTGATTACAGCGGCAATTTTCACTGGCCATTTTTCATTTTGCGCAGCCCGGATGATGGCTTGCATATTGCTGCCGCGCCCGGAAATCAAAATGACGATTGTTCTCATGGCGCGCATTGTACCGTACCGCAGACACGCGGCATTTCATCCAGGGACGACAAACGGAAACAAATGTGCGAAAGATGGCGCTTAACGAGCGCAAAATCAGGGAAAAAGAAGGATGGAACAAACCGATCAGCCGCGCCAGCGCGGCCGAATCGTGGGGAATTACTGAAAAGAGTAAAACACCCGGAAGGCGATCTTTTTATCCGCCCAGAAATCGGCGGCATCGCGAAACACGTCCAGCAGCGTTTCGCGCGCTTCCTTGTCGAATTTTGGTGTATTCGGCAACTGTTCAAGTACAACCAGGAAGCCCGGCTGCGGCCCGGCTTTATGCGCAAGACTGGTCAGGCAATCCGACAAGGCATCAAAATTCTTGCCAAAATGACGGGGAAACTGAAACGCTTCCGCGATAGTAGCCAGCACCTGTTGCTTGGTCGTCGCGTGTGCGCAGTGTGCATACAGAAAATGTTGCCCAAGCTGTGCTGCCTCCGCTTGCAGATCGGCCACACGGAAAGCACGGATCGATTGCACTACATTTGACGGCACGGTTTTAAACAAACTCATTGTTCCCTCATCTCCAGCAATTTATTATTAACGTCAAACTCAACTTCAATCGCTCAGCTAATCGATAACCCGCTTGAAGCTTCTATAGTGATCGGCGGTGTAATAATATTCGTGCGGCCTGCGTTTCTCTCCGCCGGTAACAATCCTCTTTGCACCACGATTGTGTGCATACGGCGTTTTCACGGTAAATTCGCGATAATACCCGCGCTTTTGCTTCGGCAAAACCTTTTCGTAATTTCCAAACACGGAGCCATCTTTCTCATAAGGGAAAGGGCCGCCCTGACGAATCAATACGATGGTTTGCCTTGCCTCAGGTGGTAAATCCCTTGCTTGTATGGTGCCAAGCGCGCCGGAATCGAAGGCAAAAGCATTGTAAGAAAGTAATAATGTAGCGAAAAACAAGAAAAAACGTGTGATTAATTTAACGTTCACCGAAATTCCTTAATAAATACGAACAAGAATTCATGACCAGAAGGTGACATATCTGTCGCACCGACAGCACGAGAGTAACGTGTTGCGTTAGCGGAATCAACCCGTAAACGTAGGCTCGGTAACGTTGCCACCGGTAGTTTTCAATCCGGCAATAGCGCTTTCACCCTGCCTCTGACTCGCGAAAAAAGCCAGAATTTCATTTTTATGTGCCGTGGCATCCTTCCTGCCCAAGGCAATTAATTCACAGGTGTAGCTTTTTTCAAACAAAAGATAGGACGCCAATGCCGCGCCGCGGACCTCGGTGGCGCCTATGCCTGCGAGCAACATGCGTACCGGGCGCGGCAAGCTACCAATGTGGCGGCTGGCAATAGTATCCAATCGTTCCGACGGTGCGATCGTCAGCATTTCAACCGGACGCAAGGGCGTCTTGCTTCTCTGCTCGTCGTTCAATAGTGACAAGGTATGGTTAACGCGATTCAGACGCTCAATATCACCAGCGATACTGTCAAGAAAGATGCTGGACATCGCATGACCGGCAATTTGCGCCAGACTTGGATATTGCGCATTGACTGCGGGATCGATGGCAGGTTCCAGCAAACGTCCGGCACCAATCACCAGAATTTTGTCGGCGCCCAAATGGATGGCAGGTGAAATCGGCGCCATCTGCCGCATCGAACCGTCACCAAAATATTCACGACGACCTTCGCAGTAAATCGGAGTTGCAGGAAAAATCAGGGGTATCGCTGACGAGGCCAGCAAATGCTCGACACCGATCTGACTGCGAACCGCTACGCGCTGTGTGCGCACCCACGGTTTTATATCAACCTCACTTTGATAAAACGTGATGTGCTTGCCCGCAGTATAGGAGGAAGCAGTCACTGCCAACGCATGTAATTTTCCATCCAGCAGCGCTGCATCCAGCCGCGGCAGATTCAGCATGCGATTGAGCAGACTGACAAGCGGTGTATTGTCGAGCAAAGAGTTGGGAGGATTGGCTTTCCATTGACGCATCAGCCAGCCAAAGGATAGCAGCGACAACCATCTTGCTCCTGAGCGCAACACCCCCAGCGAATCAGCCCGATACACTTGCTCGGCAGTGAAATGCTGCCAAACGTTGACGACCTTGTTCAGCCCGGCAGTAAAGTCGTCGGCGTGACAGGCCAAGGCAGTCGCATTGATCGCGCCGGCGGATGTACCGCAAATGATGTCGTACGGATTACGCTCGGGTGCCCAGCCTGTACCGTTCAATATCTCGGATACGGCTTGCAGCACACCAACCTGATAGGCAGCCCTGGCGCCACCTCCCGTCAGTACCAGTCCGATTTTCTTTTGATTTTGCATAGAAACCAATTATTAAGGCGTTTGATGTTTCGGGCAAGTATCAACGTAGTTGTTATCGGTATCGATCATAGTGGTATCGATAAACTGCCTCTGTGATTGCCGCCTTTGCGATGTGGATTTTGTATGAACTGATGGTGAAGTACTAGCTCAATCTCCTTTTGCAATTCCTTCACGCCGTGGATCTGCCGCACCAAACCAGGTTTCTTTGCCATGCACGGACAAACGCATAATGCCGTGCAAACCCGAAGTTTGTTCGATGATCTGCAACGTATGGCCTTTGGCTTTCAATTGCGCGATCAAGGTATCCGGCACTCGCCCTTGTTCCAGTTCAGTCGGGCCATTGCGGCTACCGATATTCGGCAGATTGATCGCCTGCTGCACATTGAGACCCCAATCCATTACGCCTATCAACGTCTTGCTGACATAGTTGATGATGGCAGAGCCGCCGGGAGAACCTAACGACAACATCATTTTCTTCGACTCTTTTTCAAACACCAGCGTGGGAGACATTGAACTGCGCGGACGTTTGCCGGCTTGTACTCGATTAGCAATCGGACCGTCGGCATCCACCGCTTCAGCTGAAAAATCCGTCAGCTCATTATTCAGTAGAAAACCATTGACCATCTGACGCGAACCAAAACCGTTTTCTATCGTAGTCGTCATCGCCAGTGCATGGCCGCTGCCATCGACTATGGAAATATGCGAAGTCGACGGAAGTTCTGGCGAGGTATCCGTGCCCCATGCCAGCTGCTGCTGGAAAGGCAGGCCGGCACGCGCATGGCCCATTGATTTATCGCCTATCAATGCAGCGCGCTGCGCCAGATACTTTTTATCCAGCAGCGCACCTACGCCGTCCTTCGGCAGCGGAACAAAATCTGGATCAGCAATATAGCGATTGCGATCCGCATATGCCAAGCGCCCTGCCTCGGTAAACAGATGTACGGCATCCGCATTCAACACACCATCGACTGGTGCGAGTGCCTGCATATTTTTTGTTTCCAATATGCCGAGCATCTGAGCAATCGCAATACCGCCCGATGAAGGAGGCGGCATACCGCATACCGTCCATGCACGGTAGTCGCTACAAATCGCTGTGCGCTTTTTTGCCTGATAGGTGGCGAGATCCTGTACTGTCAAACGACCTGGATTAGTCGGGTGTTGCGTCACCTTGCGTGCAATGTCTTGCGCGATTTTTCCTGTGTAAAAAGCATCGGCGCCTTCTGTCGCAATTTTTTGCAGGGTTACAGCCAATTCCGGATTTTTTAACAGGTAACCTACCGGTCGTGACTTGCCCTGCGCATCATAAAAATACGCGGCTGCTACCGGATCGGTTTTCAAATAGGTTTCTGATTCCAGCAAAATCGCCAGCCGTGGGCTGACGGAAAATCCATCATGCGCAAGTCGTATCGCCGGTTCAAACAAGGCATGCCAAGGCAACTTGCCGTATTGCTTGTGCGCCAATTCCAGCATGCGCAACACACCGGGCACGCCTACCGAACGTCCGCCAACTACCGCTTCATGAAAAGGCATCGCCTTGCCATCGGGCTTTAGAAATAATTTTTCATCGGCGCTCGCCGGAGCCGTTTCGCGACCGTCGAATGCGTCGATCTTTTCACCATCGAAATACAACATGAACGCACCACCACCTATGCCAGACGATTGCGGTTCAACCAGACCCAATACCATTTGCGTTGCAATCGCTGCATCCAGTGCCGAACCACCCGCCTTTAACATCTGATAGCCAGCATCGACCGCCAGCGGATTCGCTGCGGCCACCATGAAGCGATGCGCGATCCAGCCACTCTTTTCGGTGTAGCCACTGCTGCCTTCCGGTTCGATAGGAACAGGCTTGCTGCTGATAGGCACACTACTGCAACCCGCGAGAAAGCTTGTGAACAGGAGAGCGGGAAGAGAGACGAGAAACGGTGATTTAATCATGCAGGATTCCATCTGTGAAAAACAAGTGCAAGCCAACTCAGTGTAAACCGCTTGCGATCTGCTGTCGCGCTGCAATGCGCATCTCGGCAAACAGGCAATGAATAGCAAGTGCAGTGTTCAATAAAAAAGGCAGCCATAGCTGCCTTCATTTTCATGACTAGTCGCACTAAGGTTTGCCAGGTACCGGCATGACCAGTTTTGGTACAACAATCGTCGTCGCTGGTTGTACGATGGTTACCTCCGTCACACTTACCGGCTGCGCAACAACCTGCAAACCGGTCGCTGGCAACAAGGGAACGATCAGCAAGGCCACGATGTTGATGATCTTGATCAATGGATTCACAGCCGGACCTGCAGTGTCCTTGTAAGGATCGCCGACGGTATCACCGGTTACCGCCGCCTTGTGCGCTTCAGAACCTTTGCCGCCGTGATGGCCATCTTCAATGTATTTTTTTGCGTTGTCCCAGGCACCACCGCCAGTCGTCATCGAGATCGCTACAAAGATACCGGTCACGATTGCGCCCATCAGCAAACCACCCAACGCTGCAGGCCCGAGTATCATTCCGACCAGGATCGGTATCACGACGGGCAGCAAGGATGGGATGATCATTTCCTTGATCGCGGCAGTGGTGAGCATATCGACCGCCTTGTCGTACTCCGGCTTGCCTGTGCCGTCCATGATGCCTTTGATGTCGCGGAACTGACGTCGCACTTCCAGCACCACGGCCCCCGCTGCACGCCCCACCGCCTCCATCGCCATCGCACCGAACAGATAGGGAATCAAGCCGCCGATGAAGAGACCAACAATCACCAATGGATTCGATAGATCGAAGGTAGTACTTTTACCGACTGAATCCAGCGCATGCGTGTAATCGGCAAACAACACCAGCGCAGCCAAACCGGCTGAGCCAATCGCATAACCTTTGGTCACTGCCTTGGTCGTATTACCAACCGCGTCGAGTGGATCGGTAATCGCGCGCACCGATTCCGGCATACCGGACATTTCTGCAATACCGCCGGCGTTATCGGTAATCGGACCATACGCATCCAGCGCGACGATGATGCCGGCCATCGACAACATCGACGTCGCTGCAATCGCAATACCGTATAAACCACCCAGCCAATACGAAGCGAGAATCGCGCCGCAAACCGACACCACCGGCCATGCGGTAGAACGCATAGATACACCAAGACCGGCAATGATGTTGGTCCCGTGACCAGTGGTCGACGCCTGTGCTACATGCTGCACTGGTTTGAAATCGGTGCCGGTGTAATACTCGGTGATGTAGACCATCAAACCAGTCAGCACGATACCGACTATGGCAGAACCCATCATCGCAACACGCAATTCAGGCGGCATCACGGTCCATGTCACGATAGCAAAACCGATCAAAGACAAAATCGCCGCCCACCATAAACCAGTGTACAAAGCCGACATGATTTTTTTGCCCGGCTTGGCCTTCACCATGTTGCAACCAACGATTGACGCAAGTATCGATACGCCGCCCAGTAACAAGGGATAGATTGCAGCTTGCAGTTCCATACCCTTCAACATTAGCGAGCCGAGCAACATTGTCGCTATCAAAGTGACGACATAAGTCTCAAACAAATCCGCGGCCATGCCGGCGCAATCGCCAACGTTGTCGCCTACGTTATCAGCGATCACAGCGGGATTACGTGGATCATCTTCTGGAATGCCCGCCTCAACTTTACCGACCAGATCAGCACCGACGTCCGCACCTTTGGTGAATATACCGCCACCCAATCGCGCGAAAATCGAAATCAGCGATGCGCCAAACGCGAGGCCAATCATCGGAGTGATTGCATCGTGCAAGGTCGCCGCATTACCGGCGGCGTAAGTAATCAGGTAGACGTAAAAAAGCGTCACGCCGAGCAAACCCAATCCTACTACCAGCATGCCGGTAATCGCACCGCCCTTGAATGCGACATCCAGTGCCTCATTCATCCCCTTGGTTGCAGCCTGCGCGGTACGTACATTGGCGCGCACCGATACATTCATGCCGATAAAACCGCAGGCACCCGACAAGACTGCACCGACCAGAAATCCGATCGCAGTTTTCAAACCGAGTCCGGGCACAAATGCAATGATAAGGAACAGCACAACACCGACGATCGCAATCGTGCGGTACTGTCGCGCCAGATAGGCGGCTGCACCTTGTTGAATCGCGCTGGCGATTTCCTGCATGAGGGGATTGCCTGCATCCTGCTTCAGGATCCAGCTACGTGAGATCAAACCATAGATGACGGCGATGACGCCGCATGCAATGGCGAACCAGATGCTTGATGCCATATCGACTCCTCCAATTTTTTTAACGACTTAGTTAACCACTACGACATTACGACAGACATAAAAAATGTCTTACGAACTGCGTACTGCAAAACTTTCCGTCGCCCTTTTTATTTTTTGGATGCCAGGGCTGGCTGAGTCTGATGCTTATTCTGATGCTTATTCTGATGCAGTCGTCAATATGCCTTCATGCTATAGCGATACGAGAGCAAGAACAAGTGCTGCAAAACTAGTGCAAATGCGCATTGCATAAATATGAAAAAGCGGACACATGGTCCGCTTTTTTTAACCTTCCAACGCTTTGAATGCGCTGTCACGAATCTGATCGACCGGACCGACACCGGCGATCTTGCGATATTTCGGAGCACCCGGTTTGCCGGAAGCAGCCCATTGGTTGTAGTAACCAACCAGCACTTCTGTTTGCTCGTGATACACGGACAAACGCTTCTTGACGGTTTCTTCCTTGTCGTCATCACGCTGAATCAATTCTTCACCAGTAATGTCGTCGCGACCCTCCGCTTTAGGCGGATTGAATTTGACATGATAGGTACGTCCAGACGCAGGATGCACACGACGACCACTCATGCGCTCAACAATCGCTTCATCAGGCACATCGATTTCCAGAACGTAATCGATCGCTACGCCAGCATCCTTCATGGCATCTGCCTGCGGAATCGTGCGTGGAAAACCGTCGAACAGATAACCATGTGCGCAATCCGCATCCTTCAACCTGTCTTTGACCAAACCAATGATGATGTCATCGGAAACCAGGCCGCCTTCGTCCATGATTTTTTTAGCAGCAATGCCCAGCGGCGTGCCAGCCTTGACTGCAGCGCGCAACATGTCGCCCGTCGAAATTTGCGGGATGTTGAATTTTTCTTTGATGAAACCAGCTTGCGTGCCTTTACCGGCACCAGGCGCTCCTAAAAGGATGAGGCGCATGAATTTTTCCTAAAACGAGTTTTGAATTCTATTACCGAAGGGCGCAAAAGCGGCACCGGGGATAGTCTTGATCTACAGATATAAGCTATGAACTTTGCACGAAACTTACCACAAAATTACATTAAATCGATGTTTTGCCTGTGCTGCGTCGCAACACAAGCTGCCATCATTGACCAAAATAACGGCGTACGCGCTCCAAATCTTCAGGCGTATCCACACCCGCGGCGGGCGCATGCGGCGTCACGTGTACCGCAATCGGCACGCCATGCCACAACACGCGTAGTTGCTCCAGCGCTTCGACTTGCTCCAGTGGAGAAACAGCCAATTGCGAATACTCTTGCAAAAAATCATTGCGATACGCATACAAACCAATATGCCGTAACGGCGCATATGCAGACGGCATCACATCCCTACTCTGCGCAAATCCATCGCGATGCCATGGAATCGTCGCACGCGAAAAATAAAGTGCACGCCCAGATTTATCCAGCACCACTTTCACCACATTCGGATTGAATGCGTCCGTCATCTCATCGATTGCATGTGCGGCTGTCGCCATCGGCACATCATGCGCGATCAAACGTGCCGTCGCAGCAATCAGCGATGGATCAATCAACGGTTCATCGCCCTGTACATTGACCACCACCGTATCCGCCGACAAACCTAATGCGGCGGCCACTTCCGCGATGCGATCAGTGCCGGACGGATGATCGGCACGTGTCATTTGCACCGCAATATTATTTTGCGTACACGCAGAAAAAATATCCACGTGATCAGTCGCAACGATGACTTGTGCCGCGCCGGATTGCATCGCGCGTTCAGCGACGCGCACGATCATCGGCTTGCCGCCGAGATCAGCCAACGGTTTATTCGGTAACCGGGTGGAAGCGAGACGGGCAGGAATAATGACGGTAAAGGGCATCAGCGGATTCCGGAAAAGCGCAGCCGGCCTTAGCCAGCAGAAGGCGTAGCTTGCAAATCGCGTGCCTGGTCAGCCCACATGATAGGGATGCCATCGCGTATCGGATACGCGAGTTTGTCGGCGTTGCAAATCAGTTCTTGCGCTTTTTTGTCGTGCTGCAGCGGCCCTTTGCAAATCGGGCAAACCAGAATATCAAGCAGGCGAGTGTCCACGGAGTTTCTCCACAATTCTTTTGGCGAACGGGCTATCCAGATGCGCCGTTACGGGTACGACCCAGATACGCGGGTCGTTTCTTATTGCATTATTTTGCCTACATTTTACTGCATCCTTTTCCGTGATCAGAATCACGTCTGCAGCAGCATCGGCAAATGGATTATCCAGGTAATCGTAGTGGTCAGGCAAAGGCATCTCATCGAACTGCAATCCCGCGTCACTCAACTGTGTGAAAAATCGCTTCGGATTGCCTATCCCGGCTGCCGCCAAAATGCGCGCCGGCGAAAACCCGGTAGTGGTGGCAGAAAACGACCGCAAGGCACGTGACAAGGCGTGACCTTCTTCGGTGCTGGACGAGGCCAATGGCTCAGCCATTACCCCCGACAAATGCATCTGAAAAACCTCATCCTGCATAGGCGTTTTTTCGGCGGAACCGTTCAAAACAGTGAAGTCGCGGCGACGTGAAGCCGGTTCGCGCAATGGTCCTGCCGGTAACAACCAGCCATTGCCGACGCCGCGCGCATCAAACAAAACGATCTCGATATCGCGCGCCAGACGGTAATGTTGCAAACCATCGTCGGAAACGATCACATTGACTTGCGGATGCGCAGCCAGCAAGGCAGTCGCCGCAGCAATGCGGTCACATCCCACCACCACCGGACATTGCGCACGATATACAATCAATAAAGGTTCGTCGCCTACATCTTTTGCGAGCGAAGACGCGAGCACTTCCTGCGGTACTGAATTTTTGCCGCCGTATCCACGTGAAATCACACCCGGCGTATAGCCAGACTGCTGCAAAGTTTGCACCAGCCAGATCGTCAAAGGTGTTTTACCGGTGCCGCCCACGAAAATATTGCCGACCACAATCACCGGCACAGGAACGCGTTGCTGCTTGGATAAACCCACGCTATACGACCAGCGACGCAAGCCGGCCAATGCGCCAAACAGCCAGGACAATGGCAACAGCATGCGCGCAGACCAGCCGCGGTGCGTCCATGTTCGCGTCAGAAAATCTTCTAGAGAGGAACGTTCAGCCAAGAGCCAGCTTCCGTGTATGAAAGTAGTTGGAAAGACGCGGCCATCAAACACCGCGTCTAAACGAGAGAACTTACTTGATATGAAATTTTATTTGGAATAAAACTTATTTCTTACCGCTGGTTTGTGCCGCGAATGTAACCTTGGAATAACCAGCAATACGTGCCGCTTCCAATACATTGATCACGGTTTGATGCGTAGCGGTCGCTTCGGCCGCAATGATGACGACAGGATCAACATTGGTTTTGCCGGATGCCGCTGCAGCGGCAGTCAATTCGGCAGCCAATGCTTCCGGGTTTTGTACTGCGACCCGCGTGTTATTGATCGCGTAGCGACCTTGCGCATCAACGATGACATTGATTTCAAATGGTCGCTCCATCGCCTTTTCCGCATCGGCAGTCGGCAAGGTAATTTGCAGCGCGGTGAACTTGCTGTAGCTGGTCGAGACCATCAGAAAAATCAGGATCACCAACAACACGTCAATGAAGGCGATCAGATTGATTTCGGGATCTTCGCGACCCTGCCCTTTGCGAAAATTCATGAGGCGTTTCTTTCAGGTCGTTATTGGCTTACTTGCGTGCGCTGTGCACGATATCTACGAACTTAATCGCTTGCTGTTCCATGTCGATGATGAAGCTATCGACCAGCGCGCGGAAGTGACGATAAAACACCAGCGCTGGCATCGCAATCGCCAGACCAAAGCCAGTGTTGTAGAGTGCAATTGAAATACCATGCGCCAATTGCGCAGGATTAGCACCGGTACCCGTTGCATTTTGCGAGCCGAAAATTTCAATCATGCCAACCACGGTACCGAACAAACCCATCAGCGGCGCCAGCGTGGCTATCGTGCCCAGCGTTGTCAGGAAACGCTCTAGTTCGTGTGCCGTGCCGCGACCCGCTTCTTCGATCGATTCCTTCATCACTTCACGTGGTGCATCGACATTGCGCAAACCAGCAGCCAGTACACGTCCGAGTGGCGAATTCTGTTCCAGCGTCGTCACCACATTCGTATCGATTTTGCCGTTTTGATAAACCCGCACGACTTCATCCAGCAGCTTGGGCGGCAAAATACGCGCGCGACGCAAGTAGATCGAACGTTCAATAATCAGGGTCAGTGCAATAACTGATGCGATCAGCAACAGCCAGATTGGCCAGCCTGCTGCTTGAATAATGGCGAGCAAAGTAAGCTCCTTCTCTGGTTCAATGATGATGGATGGAGAATGTAACGGTTTGGCGCAGGGAGAGCAAGTGATGCCTGTGTTCAGCTAGCAAGTCCCATCACTAGCTTTTATGCCATGTTAACCGGCATCGGCACCGCTGCCGCAAAATCTTTCCACTGTATGTACGAGCAAGCATGCAGGTTGTACACACTTTCTGTGGATAACATTGTGCGCAACTGTGTTGAAGTGAGCAAAGCGCTTGATTTCAAAGAAGATTTTTTCACTGCTTTAAAATGAGGCGTTGCGAATAAGCATACTCGGCTGACGTCTTTTTCTAACGAAGGCGGCCCCGTAGTTGTCTATAGCCGTCCTGCACCGGACTGGCCGATGCAGGACATGTTCAGTTAATCCCGCGGAACATCGCGCATTGTCTGAAGGTCTCTTCAGAGTACGGGATCTTTTTGCTCTTGCAGAACTTCGATGTGAGCTTCAGCAATTCCTTGATATCTCGACCGCTCGATTTTGAATAAGTGTTACTCAAAGAATCGATCAACTCATCAGATAGATCAATGTTGAATTGTGTCGTCAAGGATTTCCACAAACGCACCGCATCTTCTTTCGATGGCGTTTCATACTGTATCGTCGCGATGCAACGTGACAGAATCGCATCATCGACATCCTGAATACGGTTGGTCGTCATGAACAACAAGCCGTTGAAATATTCCAGCGTACGCAGGAATTCAGCGACGATCGCATTGTGCTGCAAGTCGTTGTCGCGACAACGGATGTAGACGTCAGCCTCATCCAGCAACAAAATCGCATCCCAACGCGCAGCGCGCTGCAGTATCTGCGACAGATTTTTCTCAACCGACTCTGCCGTGATACCTAGCTGGCCCGAGTGCACGCGATACAAAGGTTTGCCGACAACTTCTGAATACACTTCTGCCGTCAGTGTCTTGCCCAGTCCCGGCGCGCCTTTACACAAAATCGTCGTACCGCCAGATTTGCCTTCGACGATGTCTTCCATCAAGACCGTCATATCAGCGGTCAAGATGTCGATCAAGTCGCGATGATGCTCGGGCAAGATCAGCTTGTCGCGCAGTTCAGGCTTGTATTGATATTCGCTCAGGTTCTGTACATGCACCCAGATGTCCTGATGCAGTTCCAGATGGAACATGTACATATAGCAGTGCAGCGGAATTTTTTCGAAACCTACTTCAAAACCGCTCTCGCGCCAGAAGGCAGGATCTGCGCTCATTTCAAAACGTCTATCCAGATTTTCTTCATCGTTGACGCATTTCGCAATCACGCCATCCTTGATGCGGATCAGATTGAAGCGCGACTTTTCATCCATGATGAAAGCCGATTTGCGTGCGATGAACTGCGCACCGAACTGCGCCTGATAGTTGAGAAAGCGTTTGGATTGTTCTTCGTATTCCTGCTTGAACTCGGCGCACTCTTTAAAGTAACCCTGATCGATCAGCAGTTCGGGAATCGTGCGATTTGCAATATCGTTGGCGTTAATCACGATTGCATTGGTCATGCCGGAACGACGCATACGATGATCAGGCGACGCCTCCTTGCTGGCGGCCTGCATCGTGTTTGCCAACAGATCGATGACGACATACGGCGCGCCCTGATCGGGCACGATGTGGCGCAATCTATGCACCAGCCATGGCAACAAGACGCCATCTTTGTTGCGCTTGTAAAGCCAGCCGTCGATTACATCGCGCGAGAAATAGGCAGCAAGGCCAGGCACCAACATGTCGAGGCTGGGAATTTTTCGCGCTTGCGGTGCACCAAGAATATTGTCCTGCGCCAGCATCTGGAACATCAGCGCGCGCTCGTCCTGTGCCTTGCACAAGTCGTACAAAATATTCAGCGCCGCAGCATCGAACAAGCGGCTGGGCACCAGCATTTTGCCGTGACAGACGCCATGCTCATTGAGCCGTTTTGCCAGCGGCGAGTTGACTTCTATCATGCCGAGCAAAACGCTTACCAGTGATTCAGGTATTTCAAAATCCATCACAACTCCATACTAATTTCGTGCCGTCGCAAATGAAAACGGCCTCCATCTCTGGAAGCCGCATATCTATTGGTGACCACGGCCGGAATCGATACTTGGCGGCCATTCCTACATGCATCTTCGTCAAAAGCAGCTCTCTGCTTTATTGGCGAGATCGTCTCCTGGTTCTCCGGCCATCATAAAGCAATAATCTGAACATGTGAAGCCAGGTCCAGCTCACTATTCAGCCACTCAGCGTGCATATCCGGCCAAATCAGCTGCAAATCCGGACATCGCTGTAAAACACCGTGTTTCAACTGGCACTTTGACGGCTGTACCGGGAAAAATCTCCCAATCAGATAGAACTCCTTATACTTGCCAGCTACGCAAATCATTCATGATGGAGTCGCAGTGTCCAAGGGCGTTTTATTTTCAGTGATCAGCTCTGTGCTGTTTGCGACTCTCTATTTTTATTCCACGCTGCTGGTGCCGCTCAATGGCGAAGAAATTTTTGGCTGGCGTACGCTACTGACTATCCCATTCCTGACTGTATTCATATGGCGAAGCGGCCAGTGGCACCATATACGGGCGTGGGCGCAAAGAATGCGCCAACGCCCCTTATTGATTGCTGGTGCGCTGGCGACTTCAGCATTTCTCGGCATTCAGTTGTGGCTCTTTATGTGGGCACCTTTACATGGTCGCGCATTGCAGGTTTCGCTCGGTTATTTTTTGCTGCCCCTGACCATGCTGCTGACTGGCCGCATCGTTTATAAAGAGCGTTTGTCACGCCTGCAAAATCTAGCGGCGATCTGCGCAGCATTCGGCGTGGCCAATGAGCTAATCCAGGTTGGCAGCTTTTCGTGGGAAACCATAGTGGTAGCGTTCGGCTACCCAGGCTATTTTGTTCTTCGTCAAAAAATGTGCAGTAACAATCTGGGCGGGCTTTGGTTCGATATGACTTTGCTGCTGCCAGCCGGTTTATGGTTCGTGTACGCAGGTGCGGTCGGTTTTACCGGCATAGCAGATCATGCGGCGCTTTATCTGTTGATACCCTTGCTAGGCATCCTGAGTGCAGCGGCATTGATTTTTTACATGGTCGCAAGCCAGACCTTGAGTTTGAGTTTGTTTGGTCTGTTGGGATATGTGGAGCCTGTGCTATTGGTGTTCGTTGCGCTGCTGCTCGGCGAACAAATCCAGAGCCACGAATGGTTAACCTACATTCCGATCTGGGTCGCAGTGTTGTTGCTGATCACAGAAGGAGCTTTGTCGGTATATGCAAGGACTGATCGCAGATCGTGACGCATCGCTGCGTTCGGCTGACGAGTATTAAACAAATGCATTCCTGTGCTACACAAAAAAAAGCCGTGCCTTTTTGCTCAATAGATCATTCGATCAATCACATGAACAGCAAGGCACGGCAGAAACCTAGAACTGCTCCCACTCATCGCCGACAGCAGCAAGCGCGACTTTTCTTTCATTCTGCGCGATTTGCTTATTGGCAGGCTGCACGAGCGCCGGTTTTGTGGCTGATGGCAAGGCAGGCGATGCCCTGCGCTGCACGCTGTGTGCGCCATCCAGTTTGAACACACTAACCACCTGCACCAGATTACGCGCCTGATCCTGCAGGGATTCGGCAGCGGCGGCAGCCTCTTCTACCAGCGCCGCATTTTGTTGGGTCACCTGATCCATTTGCATTACGGCTTGATGTATCTGTTCGATGCCCGCAGTTTGTTCGTGTCCAGCAGCGGTGATTTCACCCATGATGTCGGTGACGCGACGTACGCTGGCCACTACTTCCTTCATCGTGGCACCGGCATCATCGACCAGACGCGCACCATCGTTGACCTTGCTGACGGAATCGCCAATCAGGTTCTTGATTTCCTTAGCGGCTGCAGCCGAGCGCTGCGCCAGCGTACGGACCTCGGCAGCAACGACGGCAAAACCGCGCCCTTGTTCACCAGCGCGCGCTGCCTCAACCGCTGCGTTCAATGCGAGGATGTTGGTCTGAAAAGCAATGCCATCGATGACGCCGATAATATCGACAATCTTTTTGGAGGAATCATTGATAGAGCCCATCGTTTCCACCACTTGCGAAACGACATTGCCACCTCTCATCGCAACTTCCGACGCGGTCACAGCCAACTGATTAGCCTGACGCGCATTGTCTGCATTCTGTTTTACCGTGCTGTTCAACTCCTCCATCGACGACGCAGTTTCCTCAAGAGAACTGGCCTGCTCTTCTGTACGTGAAGACAAGTCGAGGTTACCGCTGGCAATTTGGGTAGATGCTGTCGCAATCGCTTCTGTGCTGTAACGCACTTCGCCGACTATCCGCACCAGGCTGTTATTCATGTCCTTCAAGGCTTGCAATAGCTGGCCGGTTTCATCCTTGAACTTGACTTCAATCACGCTACTCAAATCACCACTGGCCACGGTTTGTGCAATCTTGACTGCGTCGTTCATTGGCTTGGTGATGGAGTGTGTGATCCACCACGCAAAGCCTGCACCCAGAATGACCGCTGCAATGCCCAGACCTATCATCAATGCCGTTGCCGAATCGATATGCGCCTTCGCCTCTGCTCCGCTTTGCGCAACGATTTCCTTTTGCAGGACGGTCATGTCGGCCACAGTCTTTTGTACATTATCGAGTGCGGGCAAGGTTTCATTCAACATGAGCTTGATTGCTTCTTCGCGCTCATTAGCGGCAACCAGTTTGCCCACCTTGCCGAATGAGACGACATATTTGCCGCGTACATCCTTGAATTCCACCATCAGCGCTTTTCCCTCATCGCTTTTGATCAATTGATCAAGCACAACGACAGCGTCATCAATGATTTTCTTGTTCTTTTTGATTTCATCAAACAAGCCGGTCACTTTGGCTGGATCGCTTTCAATGAACAGTTCCATATTGCGGCGCGCATTGGCGCGTATGGTTGCGCCTATGTTGGATACTGCTTCGGCCTTGACCCAATCAGTATCTATCATGTCGCTATTGATCTTGCCGATTCCTGCAAAACGGGCCAAGGCCAGCGCAATCAAAATCGCCATCAATACAAATACCAGTCCGAAGCCGAGACCAAGACGGGTGCCAATTTTTAAATTTTTAATATTCATTTTTTTATTCCTAAACAAAAATCATGAGGCTGTATTTCTGACCACATGGGGACCGGTTTTTCTAGCGGCATATCTCTTCAGATTTTCAGCTGACACTGCATTTCCAGACACATTTCCATTACCATCTATTCTTTAATGCTGTAATTGCTGCGCACTCCTTATGTGCAAACCGAAGGCGGGACGTCTACATCCCCGTCATGCGCACCAATTTCTCGCACGAAACCATGGTGTTCGCACCGTTTTGCACCATTTACCGCCCTAACAAACCTAACGATGCCCTCTGATCGCCCACTACCGAGTTCCTCATCCGCTCCTACCGTTCTCAGTGTTTCCGCGTTGAATCAGGCGGTATCGCGCATGCTGGAACGCAGCTTCCCCTTGTCATGGATATCCGGTGAGATCTCCAACTTCACACGGGCGGCCTCTGGACACTGGTACTTCACGCTGAAAGACGATGCTGCCCAGGTACGTGCCGTAATGTTCCGCGGTCGTGCTCAATACGCAGATTTCATGCCACGCGAAGGTGACAAGGTAGAAGTGCGCGCATTGGTCACGCTGTATGCGCCGCGCGGTGATTATCAGTTAAGTGTGGAAGCGATACGCCGTGCCGGTGTCGGCAATCTGTATGAAGCGTTTTTGCAATTGAAGGAAAAACTGGCAGCCGAAGGTTTGTTCGATCCCGACCGTAAGCACCCGCTACCAAGTTTCGTGCGCGCGATCGGTATCGTCACCAGTCCGCAGGCCGCTGCCTTGCGTGACATTTTGACCACATTGAAACGTCGCGCACCGCATGTGCGCGTGATCCTCTATCCCACCCCGGTACAGGGCGAAGGTTCGGCGATGAAAATCGCACAAGCAATCGCCACCGCATCGGCGCGTGCCGAATGCGATGTGCTGCTGGTGTGTCGCGGTGGCGGCAGTATTGAAGATCTATGGTCGTTCAATCATGAGCTAGTGGCACGCACGATAGCCGGCTGTGACATTCCGGTCATCGTCGGCGTCGGGCATGAAACCGATTTTACGATTGCCGATTTTGCGGCCGATTTGCGCGCACCTACACCGACTGCTGCGGCAGAACTGGCGACCCTGCCGCGCGCAGACTGGCTGGCTCAATTGGCAATGCAAACCGAAGACATGCGTCGTGCGATGAAACGACAGTTATCCGACACGACACAGACACTAGACTGGTTGTCACGCCGACTCGTCAGTCCGGCAGCGTATATCGCGCATGAAAGAATGAAATTGCAGACACTGCAAACCCGGCTCGCTCATGCGACACGCCTCCCTTTGAGCCAGGCACAATTTGCGCTCGCACATTTACGCAATCGCTGGCTCACGCAACTACCGGATACGCGCATGCAGCGATCCAATGTCGTACATCACGCGCGCCGCCTGACCAATCAGATGAACACGCGCATTGCAACGCAGCGGCAAAGCCTGCATGCGCTTTCCGCACAACTGGAAATGCTGAATCCGCAACGTACTCTGGAGCGCGGCTATGCCATTGTCACCAACGAAAAAGGGGAAATTGTGCGTGCACCGCAAGCGCTGCATCCACGCCAGAACGTAACGATCAGGCTGGCCGAAGGCACAGCACAGATCGGGATTGCAACAGTGCAGCCAACGCTGGAATAATAGGCTGCGCCGCACCATACCGTCTTTCCCCTGCGCCCCAGATAGCTTCAATACCCCCGCATACCCTTACCTGGCTTGCATTACCGGAAATTGACCTACGTCGTGTGCAAGCAAGGCTTAACCGCCTTACAATAAGGGCCTTTCAAAAAGAACATCTTTATTTTTTAACCCCACAAAGGACGACCATGGAACATACCCTGCCGGCACTGCCCTATGCGTTGGATGCACTTGCTCCACACATCTCGAAAGAGACACTTGAATTCCATTACGGCAAGCATCATCAGACCTATGTGACGAATTTGAACAACCTGATCAAAGGTACCGAATTCGAAAACGCTACTCTCGAAGAGATCATCAAAAAATCTTCAGGCGGCGTCTTCAACAATGCAGCACAAGTCTGGAATCACACTTTCTACTGGAACGGTTTGAAACCAGCAGGCGGCGGTGCACCAACTGGTGCAGTAGCTGACGCGATCAACGCCAAATGGGGTTCGTTCGACAAGTTCAAGGAAGAATTCACCAAATCCTGCGTTACCAACTTCGGCTCCGGCTGGACATGGCTGGTCAAAAAAGCTGACGGCTCGCTAGATCTGGCTAACACTTCCAATGCAGGCTGCCCATTGACAGGCACCGACAAGCCATTGTTGACCTGCGACGTGTGGGAACACGCTTACTACATCGACTACCGCAATGCGCGTCCTAAGTATGTTGAATCGTTCTGGGCACTGGTGAACTGGGATTTCGTTGCGAAAAACCTGGCTTAATTTGTTTTAAGCAGCACCAAGCTTTGATGGAAACGCCCCGAATAAATCGGGGCGTTTTTATTTGCAGGAAGTGGTATAAATTGCCATCCTGATACTGAATTTTTGCTTATTCGTTTTTCACATGAAGACATTTGAAAAGTATCGTTTGAACGCATAAGGAAATTTGTTATATTCCTTTCCATTCGGTAAGTTGCTCAATTGCATTCAGTCACACGCCGCGCCGCATCCTCGAATTTTTAAGAAAACATGGAGTCGCTTATGTTTAAGAAAGTTGTACTACTCACGGCCGCTGCCGCCACACTGTTATCAGGCGGAGCACAAGCACAAGACAAACCGATTCTGAATGCGTCGTATGACATCGCGCGTGAAGTATTCGCCGCCATCAATCCTAAATTCCAGGCCCAATGGAAAGCACAGACCGGTCAGGATTTGAAGATCGACCAATCGTTTGCCGGTACCTCGCGCCAGGCACAAGACATCATCCAGGGTAAAAAAGTAGATACCGTCACCTTTAATCAAGTGACCGACATCGACATCCTTGCGCAACGAGGCCTGGTTAACAAGGATTGGCGCAAAGCGTTCCCGAACAATGCTTCGCCTTACTACAGCACGATGGCTTTCCTGGTACGCAAAGGCAATCCCAAGAACATCAAAAGCTGGGACGATCTGGTACGTGATGACGTAAAACTTGTATTCCCCAACCCAAAAACATCGGGCAACGCGCGCTACACTTACCTCGGCGCATGGTTGTACGCGAACGAAAAATTCAAGGGTGATCCGGTTCAAACCAAACAATTCGTCGGTAAGCTGCTGCGTAATGTTGTGAACTTCCCCACCGGCGGTCGCGGTGCGACGGTTGCATTTGCACAAAACAATCAAGGCGATGCCTTGCTGACTTTTGAATCAGAAGTCATCAATATCGCCAAGAGCGATGAGTTCAAGGCCGGCGGTTATGAAGTAGTGACGCCACCTGTATCGGTATTGGCCGAATTTCCAGTTGCTGTAGTTGATAAAGTCGTTGATGAAAAAGGCACGCGCAAAGTCGCTACTGCTTATTTGAACTACCAGTATTCGCGTGAAATTCAGTTGCTGCTGACCACCTTCAACTATCGCGTTCATCATCCTGACGTCGCAAAAGTAGTTGCAGACCGCTACCCTAAAGTGCGTCTGATCGATCCAGTCAAGGTACTCGGCACATGGGATCAGATTCAGGCTGCCCATTTTGCAAGCGGCGCAATACTGGATCAATTGATGGGCCAACGTAACTAAGTATTCCAGACATTCGCCAGGCGTTCGACAAAAATCGCTGGTGACACAGGAGTCAAAATCTCGCTCTCATCAGCATCATCTTTGTCATTCCGGATGAGGGTGGTTTACAATGCCGCCATCCATGCGACCATCTGAAACTGGATGGTCGCTTTTTTTTGTGGCATAACGTTTTGCAGTGGCGCCGCACTGCCTCTGAACCTGCACCTATTGTGAATCTGTCTCTCCGCTTCTTCCGCAGTACACCAATCTTGCCGGGCTTCTCCATGAGCTTCGGTTTTTCGACGCTCTATATCAGCCTGGTTATCCTGCTGCCGATTTCGGCATTGCTGGTGTATGTCAGCGGCATGAGCTGGGATCAATACTGGTTTGCGATTACCGATGCGCGGGTGCTGCAGAGTTACAAGGTCACGCTGACGGGCGCCTTCTATTCCACCGTCGTCGTGAGCTTCATCGGATTTCTGCTGGCCTGGATCATTACACGCTACGACTTCCCGGGTCGCCGCATGATTGACTCTTTGGTCGATCTGCCATTTGCACTGCCGACCTCGGTGGCAGGTGTGACGCTGTCAGTCTTGTTCATGCCCACCGGCTGGCTCGGTCAATGGTTTGAAATTTTCGGCATCAAAATCTCTTACGCGTTCCCCGGCATCGTGGTCGCGATGATCTTTACCAGCCTGCCCTTCATCGTGCGTTCGGTACAACCTGTGCTGGAAGACATGGAGACCGAACTGGAAGAAGCCGCCCTGATGCTGGGTGCGAATAAATGGCAAATTTTCTGGCGCGTGATTTTGCCGACGCTGGTACCTGCCATGATCACAGGCTCGTCGCAAGCGTTCATCCGCAGCCTGGGCGAGTTTGGCGCAGTGATCATGATCGCCGGGAATATTCCATTCCAGACCGAAGTCACCTCGCTGATGCTGTTCGTGCGCCTGCAGGAATACAACTACCCTGCTGCCGCCGCGATTGCCTCTGTCGTGCTGCTGGCGTCGCTGACACTGCTGTTCCTGCTGCAAATCGTGCAGAGCCGCTTCTTCAAGAAAGGCTAAGGACAACATCATGGCAAAAGCAGTCAAACGCCCTTCGGAAGCGCATCAATGGATTTTGATCGGCTTCGGCATCGTCTTGACGATACTGCTGCTGATCGTGCCGCTGGTGCTGATTTTCATGCAGGCATTCAGCGGCGGCCTGGCACTGCTGTGGCAAAACTTGAATGAAGATTACATGGTGCACGCGCTCAGCCTGACCTTGCTGGTCGCGGTGATGACGGTACCTATCAATCTTGTATTCGGCATCCTGCTCGCGTGGTGTGTCACGCACTACGATTTTTTCGGTCGGCGTTTGTTGATCACACTGGTTGAAATTCCGTATGCAACCTCGCCAGTCGTCGCTGGCTTCTGCTATCTGGTCGTGTATGGGCTTGAAGGAATAATAGGCAAGTGGTTGTATGCACATGATGTGCAATTGATGTTTGCATGGCCCGGCATCATCATGGTGACTGTTTTTTGTACAGGGCCATATATCGCGCGCATCCTGATGCCCTTGATGCAAAAACAGGGTACCGAAGAAGAGATCGCCGCCTTGTCTTTGGGCGCGACCGGCTGGCAGATTTTCTGGCGTGTAACTTTGCCGAATATCAAATGGGCTTTGTTATACGGTGCCGTCATCACCAATGCGCGCGCAGTCGGCGAATTCGGCGCGGTGGCCGTGGTATCCGGCACCATCATGAATCAAACCCTGACGCTGCCATTGCTGGTCGAGCAACTGAACAACGATTACAAGACCGCTGCAGCCTTCACCGCCGCCGCCTTGCTCGCATGTATGGCACTGCTGACCCTGATTCTGAAAACTGCGATGGAGTGGCGCCAGGAAAGACGTGAAGCAGAGTCAGCAGACGAGCGCACAAGTTAAGTAACATTCCAGGGTGAGCAGCGATTGTGCAATATTGCGAATTAATTTCGCACTGCCACCTTTCCCCGACCGAAATCCACTATCATCGCGCTGCGCTGCAAAACTGCTGGCAGCCACTCTTCCGTTTCCGTCGACACACCCGGTTCCGACCTCGCAAGCAAAGCGCTCAGCACGCCATTCAGTCCGTAGAAAAAGTGTATGTGCGCCAAAAAGTCAGCGCATTCCTACAAACTTTTGGGATGATTTCTGATCGCCATTCACGGATGGCTCATCTATTCTCGCAACTCAGGTCGCAAACAGAATTTACCAAAGAGTAGATACGTGACATGGGATAACCACGCTGCTTGGCAATTTTGCAAGCCGCCTCAAATAAGGAAAACGATATGTACAGCAATCACGACGAGATCAATAATCCATATTTCCTGACGCACGTTAGACGTATTCCAGATGTCAATGTAATGCAGGCAAGTGATCAAGACAGCAACGATGATGCATCAACAGATATGGAAGAAGATGCGGATCCTGCGCATATCACTACCGTTCCCTTCAGTACGACCAAGGTCGGCTCCTTCCAGTAAGATTTCACAAAAACAGATCAGCCTTTTGCGCGCCATTTATAGCTTTAAAAACTTACTGCTATGGCGCACGAAGCTGATCTGTCCCCCCGCAGTGCGAACTGCCGCAGCATGCAACATCCTCTTTCCTGCAATTCTTGCATTCAGTTATTCCATATCGTTAATTCCACGCATCGCATCACCGTTGCGGTACTGAAATAAATTAAAGCATCCATAAATTAAAACATCCATTACTGCTATTGATGCGCAGTCTGGCGTGGCTATACTCAATTATGTTTCCATTGCTGTATGGGCCGCGGCATTTCGAAGAGGAATGTATGCCAAACGAAATTCATACACGTTGTTGCATTGCAGGCGGCGGACCCGCTGGCATGATGCTGGGCTTGTTGCTGGCGCGGGTCGGGATTGACGTGCTTGTGCTGGAAAAGCATGGTGATTTCCTGCGTGACTTCCGTGGCGACACCGTGCATCCGTCGACACTGGAATTAATGCATGAACTTGGTTTGCTACAAGCACTCCTGCAGCGACCGCACGATAAGGCTTTTCAGCTAACCATCAGCGTAGCTGGTCAGGATTTGACGATTGCCGATTTCTCGCGCCTGCGCATGCAATGCAATTTCATCGCCTTGATGCCGCAATGGGATTTTCTGGATTTCCTGCGCGATCACGCCGTCACCTACCCCAACTTCCGCCTGCTACAGAATGCCGAAGTCACAGGTTTGCTTGAGTCGGATGAGCGCATAAGCGGAGTACGTGCCAACACCGATGACGGCACCTTGAAAATTTATGCAGATCTTGTGATCGGTGCCGATGGCCGTCATTCGATTGTGCGCAAGGCGGCGGGATTGGCAGTACGCGATCTGGGTGCACCTATTGATGTGTTATGGATGCGCTTGCCAGTTACTGCCGGCGACCCATCCACGACAGGAGCGCGTTTGGACGCAGGAAAATTCTTCGTGATGCTTCATCGCGGCAGCTACTGGCAATGCGCGTATGTCATTCCGAAAGGCGGGATTGACGCCATCCATGCGCGCGGACTGAACGCATTTTATGCAGAGTTGACTGCAGTGGCACCACTCTTTGCAGACCGGGTTCAAGCGCTGCAAAGCTGGGACGACATCAAGTTGTTGAGCGTGACGGTAGACAGACTGGAACGCTGGTGGAAACCAGGCTTGCTATGCATAGGCGATGCCGCCCATGCAATGTCACCTATAGGTGGCGTCGGCATCAATCTGGCGATTCAAGATGCAGTAGCGGCAGCAAATATTCTATCCAAATCACTTGCCAACCCACAGGTTCGTGCTGAGGCGCTGACGCCTTTGCTGCAGCAGGTTCAAAGCCGACGCTTGTTCCCTGCGCGTATTACACAAGCGATACAGGTCGCCATTCAAAATCGCGTGCTGGTGCCTTTAATCGGCAAGCAAGGCAAACAGGCGCTGACTGTTCCATGGCCGCTCAAACTATTGAATCGCTGGCCCGCACTACGCAAGCTTCCTGCGTATGCAGTTGGCATCGGCGTTCAGCCGGAACACATCCTGGACAGGCAGGCGCATGCCGGATCGCAAGCGCCTGCCCAACCAATCAGCAAGTAAATTACCCAAATTGTTGCAGCAACATTTCCCGCTACACGCCTAGATAAATATACCGCCCGATACTTCGATGCGTTGTGCATTGATCCAGCGACTGCCATCCGACAGCAGCACCGCAACTGCGCCTCCAATATCATCTGGCAAGCCGACGCGACCCAAGGCCGTCAGCGACGCAAATTGCTGGTTGACTTGCGCATTGTCTCGCACAGTGCCGCCGCCAAAATCAGTTTCAATTGCGCCAGGCGCGAGCGTATTCACTGCAATGCCACGCGCACCCAATTCTTTCGCCATGTAGCGTGTCATCACTTCCACCGCGCCTTTCATCATGGCGTAAGCGGCATAACCAGGGAAGCTGAAGCGCGTCAAGCCGGTGGAAATATTTACGATCCGTCCGCCATCAGCGATCAATGGCAGCAATTTTTGCGTCAGGAAGAAAGGGCCCTTTAAATGAATATTCGCAAGTTGCTCGAACTGTTCTTCCGTCGTCTCTGCCAGAGCGGCGGCAATACCGATGCCTGCATTATTGACCAAGTAGTCGAAATGTTCGGTATTGAATTTGGTACGCAAAACATCTTTTAGCGCAGTGATAAAAGATCCAAACGATGCGCTGTTACCAACGTCGAGCTTCAGCATGGCTGCATGTCCGCCCTTGCTTTCGATCTCTTGTACCAAAGCATCCGCTTCGACCGTATTGCTGTGATAAGTGCCGATGATGGCGATGCCCTGCGCGGCGAGATGCAGCGCAGCGTTCTTACCCAGACCGCGGCTGGCGCCAGTGATGATGGCAATTTTCTGTTTCATGTCTGTTCCTCTGCTAGTTAATAAACTGAACTCAGTATATTGTTCGGATTAATCAAGATAAATATCGATTAAATGAATATACTGTTCGGATTAAACCGATCAAAATACCAGCATGGCAGCCAATAAATTCGACCTTTTAAGAAGCTTCGTGCGCGTGACCGAAGTTGGCAGCTTTACCCAGGCTGCCGCCCTACTCGGCTTGCAAAAGGCCAGTGTGTCTGAGCATGTGCGCGCGCTGGAAGAACTGGTGGGAGCAAGACTTTTGCATCGCACCACACGCAAGGTGCAGCCTACGCATGACGGAATCGCACTATTCGAGCGCTGCAAGGATCTGTTGTCCGACATGGACGATCTGGAAGGCATGTTCCGACGCGATGGCGCGGCATTGACCGGCCGTTTGCGGGTCGATATGCCGACTGCAGTTGCACACAAAATCGTCATGCCGCATTTAGCAGAATTTGTCGCACAGTACCCGCATGTGCAAATCGAAATCAGCAGCGCGGATCGCCGGGTTGATGTGGTGCGAGAAGGATTCGATTGCGTGTTGCGTGTGGGCGATACCGTCGATCCATCGCTGATTGCGCGCAAGCTGGGCGCATTTCAGATGGTTAATTGCGCCAGCCCGGCGTATCTGCAGCAATATGGCATGCCGCAGTCGCTGGATGATCTGACCACGCATCAATTGATCCATTACACACCCGTGCTTGGCATGCGTTCATCCGGTTTCGAATATGTCGTCGATGGCAAAACAATTTCGCTGCCGATGTCGGGGGCAGTCACCGTCAATAACATTGAAGCCTATGAAGCAGCATGTCTGGGCGGTTTGGGAATCGTACAATCGCCGCTTTCCGGCTTGCGCGAACATATCAAACATGGCCACCTGGTAAGCATCCTGCCGCAATACCTGCCGGCGCCGATGACCGTATCACTGCTGTACTCGCATCGCCGTCATCTGCCGCAGCGGGTGCGGATATTCATGGATTGGCTGGCCGGACTGATGGAACAGCATTACCCATTCCTGAAATAAAAAGGAGGGCGAATAAATCGTCCTCCTTTTTTATCTTTTGCTTCATTTGGCAAGCTTATCGAATCAGACTTTCACGCGCAGCCGAACTGATCGCAACAACGGCCGGATGCGTCAATTGCCGCTCTACCGAAATGGCATAGAACTGTTCCGTCACGATGGTCGTACGACCAATTTCAGTCACACCGTACTGCTTCTTGATTTGTTCTGCGACCGCCGATGGTGCCGCGAATATCCCTTTGCCTGCTGCACCGAAAGCCTGCAGCAATGCACCATCGTCAAACTCGCCGACTATGCGTGGACGCACTTTTTCTTTTTCAAACCAGCGTATCAAACGTGGTCTGACTGCGGCATCTTCACCCGGCATCAGGAAGGGTGCCCCATCCAGACTTTTCGGAAAATTTTTCTCGTATTCTTTCGCCAGCTCATCCGTCGCAAAAAAAGTTACACCGCATTCGCCCAGCAAATGGTTATAGCCGCGCACGTCGATATTCGCAGGCATCGGGCTATCGGCAATCACAATGTCCAGTCTGTGCACCGCCAGATCAGCCAACAGGCTGGTCAGCTTGCCTTCTCGACAAACGATACGCAAGGATTCAGGCAACTCCATCGCCGGCTCCAGCAACAAGTAGGCAATTGCCTTGGGCACTGCATCGGCGACACCTACCCTGAACTGTAAAGGCCAGCCGCCAGGACGGAAGCGCAAGACTTCCTGCAACTCTTCTCCCAGCGTGAAAATCTCATCCGCGTAACCCAGCACCACGCGACCGGCATCATTGAGCTCAAGACGTCGACCAACACGGTTGAATAATTTGTACCCGAGCACATCTTCAAACAAGGTAATCTGACCGCTGATGGTTTGCGGCGTCAGGTGCAAACGCTCACTGGCACGTCCGATGCCGCCCGATTTGGCCACCACCCAGAAATAGTGCAAATGCTTGTAATTCATTGTACTCATCGTGTCTCTATGCTCAGTTTTTACGAATGAAAAATTGATTATATTCGAATTTTCAATAGAATAAGAAGCAAGTACATTTAAGCTGCTTCATACTGGAATACAGCAAACAAAATCAGGTAAAACAGAACCGCAGACTCACTAATCTGTCTTACTTTTCGTGACCAGCATGATGGAAGCACACACACTTGAGGAGTAGCAACCATGAATCCAGTTGACCAACTGCGCAGTTCCCCGCAAACAAACAGTTTTTCGACGTCCGTACTATCGACCAACAAGGTCATACGCAATACGTATTTATTGCTGTCCGTGACTTTGCTGTTCAGCGCGATCACGGCAGGTATTGCGATGGCATTGAATCTGCCACATCCGGGCCTGATCATTACAATGGTCGGTTATTTCGGCTTGCTGTTTCTGACCAATAAATTCCGCAATCAGGGTTTAGGCATCGCCTGCGTGTTTGCGCTGACCGGCTTCATGGGTTACACCATCGGACCTTTGCTGAATATGTATCTCGGCTTGCCGAATGGTGGGCAGACCGTGATGATGGCGTTCGGCGCAACGGCTGCAATCTTTGTCGCATTGTCGGCCTACGCTCTCACCAGCCGCAAAAACTTCAGCTACATGGGCGGCTTTTTAACAGCCGGCATTTTGGTTGCCTTTCTGGCGTCCTTGGGTGCTTACTTCTTTGAAATCCAGGCATTGTCGCTGGCTGTATCTGCTGCCTTCGTGTTGCTGATGTCGGGTCTTATCCTTTACGAAACCAGCGAAATCATCCACGGCGGCGAAACCAACTATGTGATGGCGACTGTCACCTTGTTCGTGGCGATTTTCAATCTGTTCATTAGCCTGTTGCAATTACTTGGCTTCGTGAACAGCAACGATTAATCGTTTTTCTGTTTTTACAATGTTCTGAGTAAGCTAAGCGCCATCCACGGATGGCGCTTCTACATCCAAGGCATACACATGAAATGTCCCATTTGTACTGATATGCACTTGATCATGTCCGATCGGCATGGCATTGAAATCGACTACTGCCCGCAATGTCGCGGTGTCTGGCTTGATCGCGACGAACTTGAAAAACTGATCGATCGTTCCGCTACGGCAGTGATCGCTGATGCCCCACCTCGTCATCGCAGCACGTGCAAGCACACGGAGCAGGAAAAATTACATGGATACAGCAAGGAAGGTTACGGCCAGAAAAATAAAAAAGACTTGATAGGCGAGTTGTTCAACTTTTAATAACTAGGTATTACTGCCGCAAACCAGGTTTGCTGCATTGTCTGCAAGCGCAGCTATTTCAATCATGTTCCCCTTCTTTTTCCTGCATTTCTCCCGTTTTTTTTCGCGTCCTTTTTCCATCCAGTTTTACTACTAATTCATTGATCAAGCGATCCGACATGCTGGCAGCGAGCTCTGCCTGCGCTTGCTTTTGCTTGCCTGCATCCATCCGTTTGATTTGCAAACTTTAGAAAGCAAAGCCTGCGTGAATGCTTTAAAGTAGCGGACGACTGGCCTCAGGTGCCGCTTGTTTTGCGCCAAATACGCAGGCAAAAAAATCGAAAAGTTAGGGAAAACAGAATGAATACTGCAATAGATGCACTGGAACGTTTGCTTGAAGGAAACCGTCGCTTCGTCGCCGACATCCGCAATGACGACAATACATCCACCCGCGCACGTCGCAAGGAAGTCGCGGACGGGCAAGAACCGTTTGCCATCATTCTCGGCTGTTCAGACTCGCGTGTACCGGCTGAAATGGTCTTCGATCAAGGTCTCGGTGACCTGTTCGTGATTCGCGTTGCCGGCAATATCGTCGCGCCCTCGCAAGTCGGCAGTGTTGAATTCGCAGCGGCGCAGTTCAAGACGAAATTAGTAGTCGTTCTTGGGCATTCGAAATGCGGCGCAATTGTGGCGACATTGGAGGAATTGAAACGCCCGACAGAAAACCAATCGCGCAACCTTAAATCGATCGTCGACCGTATCCGTCCATCGGTAGAGACTCTACTCGAAACAGATTTGAAACATGACCACGATGCCTTGGTACATCAATCGATACGCGCGAATATTCGGGCCTCTGCCAATCACTTGCGCCACGGGTCAGAATTACTCGAAAACCTGATACAAAATGAAGGCTTGTTGGTCGTCGGTGCAGAGTACTCACTGGAAACCGGTGCGGTCGAATTCTTCGACGGCATGCCCGCTTAGCATTGATGAAAAAGCCGGCGATGATCAAGGCCGGCTTTTTACAAATACTCCAGATACTTGCGCATGAGCGGCACGCTCGCTGCCGCTTGTTTCTGTAATCAATATTCCAGGCTGAGCGTAAGCGAGCCGAAACTCTGCGTATCTTTCTGCTGGCGAAATTCCTTGCTGCGCCAGTACTGTGCATACGTAATTTTTCCACCCACCCATTGCCACGCAATGCCGGCAGACACATCGCCGACCAAATATTCCTTGGCGACACTATGGCTATTCGAGAAGGTATTCCCATCGAGGAAAATATTGTGCGCGACTGCACGCGCATCGACGCCGACAAACGCATGGATGCCGCCGTTTGACAAACGGCGCGCTGCGTTGATCGGTAACGGCGCATTGCTATCGCTGGCAGGTCGGATAGGTGAAGTGCCGAAGTCATCCGGCAAATAGCTGCCTATACGCATCTCCAGACCTGCATTCAGATAGGTCTTCACATTCCCCAGGCTAAAACCGTAATGCGTGATCGCATCGATCTTGGGAGCATCCGCGCGGGAAATCACCAACACCTTGTTTTTTCTTTCCTTCACAAACTGGATACCCAATTCATTATTGAGTTGATTGTCCCAGCCGTTAAAGCGATCGATGCCGCGCCAGTCGTGAATTGTATTCTGGGACTGCCGCGCCAGCGATGCGGGACCGACCATGCCTATGTCTATCTCGACCGTATCCATTTCCCTGGCATTGCGGGCATTGTAAGCAAATCCGAGATACAGCCAGCCGGCATAAGGTCTGTCGTTGGCAATCAGATCGCTGCGAGCGTTATCAGTAGGCGTATACATCGATTGGCCGAAACTGACGACCATATTGCGCGTTTCGAATGCGCCCGGCTGCAAGGTTTGAGAAAACCGATTCAACTGACGTACCCATTTCGGCAGGCACGGATCGTTGATGTAATCCGCCAGATTGGCCGATACCCACGACAGTTTTATGCCATTCGTGTAATTATTATCGGTGCCTGCAAACAAATCGTTTTCATAATAAACATTGAATACTTCCGGATAATTTTTCAGCTCTCGAACGCCCGGCACGGCAGAACATGTTGCTTCTATAGGCTGCTTGCCAAGTTCAGCCTTCAGTTCACCAGTCTGCTCTTCGGCCAAGGCGGCGGTACTGAACATCAGACAAGACAGCGAAAACGAAAAGTGCAGCGTTTTTTTGACTAAAGGACGAGCTATACGCATGAGGAGAGCTTTACAATCATTTTCATAATATTGGATAGAACGCAAATATGATGGCACTGTCCATACCCTGACTACCTAGTATCGGCACACTAATTTCAGTTTATACATACATCTATGCGCTAGCGCACATAAGCAATAATAATGTTGCCCAGCGTTGTGGATTTTGCACGTTAATTTTGCACCATCAACCAGACCACATCTTTTTTTCAGGATAAGCAGATGAAATCTCGTCATTCATTGATTGCATTGCTCGCACTGTGCGTATTTGCCAGCGGTTGCGCGAAAAAACTCAAACCTGATAACTTGCCGGCCCTTTCCGGCAATATCAGCGGCACTGTCGCCTACCGTGAACGCATCGCCTTGCCGCCAGACGCGAAGGTCATTGTCAGCCTGGAAGACGTCACACGCTCAGGCAAAAGCGGCCGCTTTATCGCCCAACAAACCATACGTCCCACTGCACAAGTGCCTGTTCCATTCAGCTTGCGCTACATCCCGGCAGCGATCGACCGCAGCCATCGCTATGCAATCACCGCATCCATACTGGATAGTCAGGACGGCGTCATATGGACAAGCGAAGAACCCGTCGCAATCTCTTTCAATGGGCCGGAAAAGCCAATCGCCATTGTGTTGCAACGTGCCGTTAATCCAAATGCTGCCGCAGCGCCAACTGCCAATAGCGGCATGGCCTACAAGTGTGACGATATTGAATTTATCGCGAAGTTCGGCGCCGACAAGGTGCAAATTCTATTGGCCGGTAGAACCCTGGTACTGCCGCAGGTAGTGTCAGGTTCTGGTGCGCGCTACAGCGACGGCAGAAACACATACTGGAGCAAGGGCAACGAAGCACTGCTGGAGATCAACGGCGTCAGCTACCAAGGCTGCAAAACTGATCCGCTGCCTGCAAAGTAAAAACCGGTTCAGCTGCGTCGCCATACGATCAAGCGATTATTGAACGGCTTGCACGGTGCATCCACGAACCGCTGTGAGGCCCTGCATGGCAGCGGCCTCAGGTCTCGCCAGATGCGCCCCTTGTGCACGCAGACTTGCATCGATTAGCAGACGACAAACTCATTTGCCACACGCCGCTACGCTGCAGACAAAAGCGTCTTTTTTCGAATGCGCTCAAACGCTTCATTGCATATTCAGCCTTGGACGCAGTTGAACGATCCGGATATTCAACGATGGCCAGCAAGCGTCGTGGCGGACGTGAACGCGTATAGCGCGCGCCCTTGCCTTTTAAATGAGCTGCATAACGCGCATGCACATCAATGGCAATGCCCGTGTAGATGCTGCCGTCGCTGCATTCGATTAGATAAAGAAACCACATACGCAATCAACTTTCAAGCTGAAACTGTATTTACCCTATCAAGACTTGCTTCAATGACAGCGCGCGCTCTTTGCATATCCGTTATTGACGCACCGAGAGCACAATGATGCGTGCGCCAGGTTCGCTATACTGCAACGACCTCACCTGAATGCGCTGCATATGAAAAACCTGATCGCTGCCGACATCCATAAAATACATCCTATCCGTACGCTCTTGTTGTGCGGCATCGCATTGCTGCTGATTGCTGCCAGCAATTTCGCGGTTGCAGCAGAACCTGTACTGGAACTGGCATTCAGCAAGCAACGACAGAAGCTGGCGCGCGCGGATCTGTTGCGGCATCCGGATGTACGCACCATCAGCGTTCCACTAGATGTCAGTTACAAACGCAAAATGGAATACCGCGCATTGCCGCTGAAATCGATACTGCGCAATCTGCACGGCATCAGCACTGTGCAATTCAAGTCGAACGATGGCTTTGTCGCCAACATCCCGACTGAACTTTTGTCAGGCGCATCCGAGCCCTGGCTGGCGATCGAACCAGCCAATGCACCATGGCCGGAGCTCAAACCCGGTGGCCGCAGTGCAGGCGCATTTTATCTGGTCTGGATCGCGCCAGAGAAAAGCAATATCACGCCGGAATTCTGGCCCTATCAACTTGTTGCCATCAGTGAAAGCGCTGCATTAGCGGAGCGCTATCCGCACATTCTGCCTGATCGCGCTTTGCAAAAAGACAGCGCAGAGTATCGCGGCATGCAAGTCTATGTCACGCATTGCGCGAGTTGCCATCAAATCAATGGCGGTGGCGATGCGAAGCTGGGACCGGATCTGAATCTGCCATTCAATCCGACTGAATATTTCCAAGCAGATTTTTTGCGCAAATACATACGCGATCCGGCCGCCGTGCGTCACTGGCCGCAAATGACGATGCCGGGATTTTCGCCAAGCGTGATGGATGATACGCAGCTGGATGACTTGCTCGCGTATTTGCGCCACATGGCGCGACGCAAGCAATTAGCGGCTGACACCAGCAACTGATTATTTAAGTTGCGTCAGCTGAAGCTGTGGCTGGCGATGCTGCAGTAAAGAAACGTGATTCCATTTCTTCCAGACCCAGCGTGTGCAACACTTCCTGCAAACGTTCCGACGGACGCTTGCGCGGCAGATCCTTGTAGGTGGCGATGATCAATTCATTCTTCATCGAATGTTCCCATCCCACCAGTTCAGTGACATTGACTTGATAGCCGTGCGCTTCCAGTTGCAGACAGCGTAAAACATTCGTCACCTGACTGCCGAACTCACGCGTATGCAAAGGATGACGCCAGATTTCGGTCAATGCATTTTTCGCCAGCGTCTTGCCTTTGTTCTTTTTTAAAACGGATGCGACTTCCGCCTGGCAGCAAGGTACCAGCACAATGAACTTGGCCTGCTTTTCCAACGCGAAATGAATCGCATCATCGGTCGCAGTATTGCAGGCGTGCAGTGCCGTGACGACATCAATTTTCTTCGGCAACAGATCGGAGGTAATCGAATCGGCAACCGATAGATTCAAAAAGGACATGCCGGGGAAATCCAGTTTCTTTGCCAGCGCTTCCGACTTCTGTACCAGCTCGTCGCGCGTTTCTATACCGTAGATGCGCGACTGATCCTTGCGCTCTTTGAAGAACAAGTCGTAGAGGATAAAGCCCAGATAGGATTTGCCGGCACCGTGATCGGCCAGTGTGATATCGGGATGATCGTTTTGAATTTCCTGCAGCAAGGGTTCGATGAATTGATACAGGTGATAAACCTGCTTGAGCTTGCGGCGGCTGTCCTGATTCAGCTTTCCGTCGCGCGTCAGGATGTGCAACTCCTTCAGCAATTCGATGGACTGACCGGGACGAATATCATGCATTTGTTGCGGTGTGTCGTTCTTGCTGAGGCTCATGGCGCTAACTTTGGTAGTCGTATGTGCCGCTCACTATAGGGACTTTGCAGCAGTCCGGCAATACACGCTCTTCCAAACATGCTTGCAAAGGTACTTACGTCGGCAACGATCAACTGCAAATACTGATAAGCTTGCGCACTGGCATACTAGATTCTCACTATGTTGCCAGCAGCCACTTTCTGCGCTTATGGAAGACCATCGATGACGGCATACCAAAGCGGCCACTTCTTACACTTCATCATTCACGCTTCGATTATTTAATATAGTGCCGAGCAGAATTATCCTTTACCCAAATCAGGCTTTGCTCAAGCAGCTACTCGCCCTGTTTGTATTCATTCTATTCAGCTATGTGGCAAACAATGCGCAAGCACAGGTGACAGCTCCTTCATACCGGGTGGTAATTGATGGCGCAGAGGGACTGACTTCCTTCCTCACCGACAATCTCGATATCAGCCGCAGGCAGTCTTCTACAGAGTTAAGTGAAGACGAAGTACAACGCCTGGTTGGCATCACCCCCGGACAAATTCGTTCTCTGCTGGCAACGGAAGGCTATTTTTCGGCTACCGTCAAACATGAACTGAATCGCGACTCAATACCCTGGGTGGCACGCTTCACGGTGATACCCGGTCCGCGAACACTGGTCGAATCGGTAGACATTACATTCAAGGGTGAAATCGTCGCTGCGCATCCGCGGCGCGTGGAAGGTCTGAAGCGCTCGTGGCTGCTGCAGCCTGGCGGTATCTTCCAGCAAAAAGCATGGAACGATGCCAAAAGCGACTTACTGAAAGCCTTGCTGATACGCGACTATCCAACTGCCGCCGTTACACAGAGTGAAGCACGCATAGAGCCGACAAACAGTAGCGCCGTGCTGACAGTGGAAGTTGATTCCGGTCCTGGTTTCACATTCGGCGAGTTACAGATCGAAGGCTTGCAGCGTTACGGCCGCAACATGATTGATGACTTGAATCCGATCAAGCCTGGCGAGCCTTACTCGCAAGAAAAACTCAATGAATTGCAGGCACGCATACAGAACACTGGCTACTTCAAATCTGTCTTCGCCACTGTCGAGATGGATCCAGCCAAGCCCTTAGCGGTACCGATACGACTCGACTTGACCGAGAACGAACGCAAACGTCTTTCACTGGGTGTGGGATTCTCGACCGACTCCGGCGCGCGTGGTCAGGTCAAATGGCTGGACCGCAATTTTCTGGACCGCGACTGGCGCCTGGAATCAAACCTGCGACTCGATCGCGATACGCGCGTCCTCGGCTCCGATGTGTATCTGCAGCCACTGAGCAATGGCTGGAGGCCCAGTGTAGGTGCGCATTACGAATACACGGACAGCGCCGGTGAAATCAATAACAAGCTCCTGAGCAGCGCGCGTCTGACCAGTCCCGATACCAATGATGAAAAAGTCTGGGCCCTTTCCTTCTACGCCGACCGGCAGCGCATAGGTGAAGATTTTTCCAACAATCGTGAAGCGCTGGTAGGCTCGTTCATCTATACCCGCCGTCGCGTAAATAATTTGATCTTGCCGACGCGCGGCTATGTTGCATCCATAGAACTGGGCGCAGGACCTGCCGGTGTGATCAACAAGAAGAGTCTGGTACGCGCGGTCGGTCGCGCCACTTATCTTTCTCCTTATTACGCCAAGCGCTGGCAAGCTGTACTGCGTGGTCAAGTCGGCCAGGTATTTGGTGCAGACCGCGATACTGTCCCTGGTGATCTGCTGTTTCGCACCGGTGGCGATCAGAGCGTGCGTGGATACAGCTACAACACGCTGGGTGTCGAACAAAATGGCGCCATCGTAGGTGGCACGGTGACAGCCGTCATCAGCGCCGAACTGGTTTACCGCATCACGCCTGAATGGGGCGCTGCAGTGTTTACAGATGCCGGTAATGCTGCCGATTCGTGGAGCGACTTCAAGCTGAAGCAAGGTAGCGGCATCGGTGCGCGCTGGCGCAGCCCTATCGGTCAAGTCAACCTTGACGTCGCCTACGGCCATGAAACGAAGGAACCACGACTGCATTTTTCCATCGGCTATGGATTCTGACGCAACACACAATGCGCCGGCCGGCGTAGCAAAAAAGAGTGTGCGCAAGCGCAAATGGTGGCTGCCGCTGTGCGCCGCCGTCTTGCTGACATTGATTGCGTCGATTGCAACTACGGTCTGGATCGCTTACAGCGAGCGCGGTGCGCGTAGCCTGCTGTCCTTTGCAAGCAGTATGTCTGGCGGCGTCATACAGGCGGATGGCGTCAGCGGGCAACTGGACGAGACGCTGCGTATCCGTCGTCTTACCCTGCAACTGACCAATCAGACCATAGTGCTGGACGATCTCGCGCTGGAACTCAAACTGGCGCAACTGCTCAAGGGCAAACTGCATGTTGCCTCGCTGCTGATAGGCAAACTGGGTGTCGTCAGCAAGATCGATCAAAGCAAGGAAGCATCGATACTGCCAGAGAACATCAGCCTGCCCTTGCGCGTACAGATCGACAGCGTGCAAGTCGCCGGCGGCGAAATAGCATGGGGTCCGCTCAACGTTATTACCCTTGGTGCATTTGCGTTCACTCTCGATTTTGACGGCCAGCGGTACTTGCTGAATCTGGATCGTTTTAGCGCGCGTTCGCGCTCGGCGGGCAATACGTTTTCCGGCGACCTCAAGGGCAAGGCTACGCTGTCTGTTAGCAAACCGTATGCGCTGCAGGCAACGCTGGCGACCGATAGCGAAACCATCATGGGCGCACGCACCATTGCAGCAAAAGGCGGCTTGGACTTGCAAGGATCGCTGGCCGAGTTGATCGCAAAGGTTGACCTGCGTATCGACCAGGCCAGTGTTAACGGACAGGCGGTGCTGCATCCCTTCGGTGAAAAAATGCTGGGTCAAACGACCATTGCGGCGCGACGTGTCGATCTCGCCGCGCTGGCAGAAGGTTTGCCGACCACGGCGCTGGATATCGATCTGAATGCAGGGGTGGGTGGCGCAGGCAGCTTGAAGATCAGCAATCCTGCGGCCGGTCTGTACAACAACGCACGTCTGCCGCTGCATCGCCTTGACGTCGATTTTACGCAACGCGATGAAAACCTGATTTTCAATCGCATCATCGCAGGATTAGGCAGCAAGCAAAGCCCGGCCGGCACCATAGAAGGTAATGGCAACCTGGCTCATGGTGCGCTGCTCATGCGTCTGAACACCAAAGCCCTGAACCTGAAAAAAATAGATCAACGCACGCGTGCCACCAATCTGGTTGGCAGCCTCGGTATCAAGCATGCAGATGGCAGGCAGGATTTCACGCTCGCGCTACGCGAACCGCGCAAGAACAACCCCCTGCTATTGAACGCACACGCGATGATTGCCGACAATGCGGCAATCATCGACAAGTTTGAGCTGCGCGCTGCCAACAGCGCCATCGATTTGTCCGCACAATTTGCGCTGGCCGACAGTCAGGCCTTCAGCATCAAGGGGGCAATACGCGCATTCAAGCTGAGCGATCTGGGTGACTTTGCGCAACTGCCAGCCGTACAACTGAACGGCGAATTTACTGCCAATGGCAAACGCCATCCCTCACTAGAGGCAGACGTATCGTTCCGCATCAGCGACAGCCAACTGGCAGGCAATCCATTGAGCGGCGAAGGCCAGATGCAATTACGCGCAGAAACCTTGCTGCTATCCAAACTGTCGCTGGTCGCCGGTAGCAACCGCCTGTCGGCAAGTGGCAAGCTGGCAGAAAAAGATTCTCTTATCGATTTCAAGCTCGATGCGCCGGCGTTGGAGCAATTAGGCCGTGGCTTTGGCGGCGTGTTGCAAGTCAACGGCGACATACGCGGCAGTGTGCAACAGCCGCGCATCACTGCAAACTGGAGCGGCAATCGACTCCGCGCACCGGGAGTTCTGCAAATCGCCGCCACCCAAGGCAAGCTGGAACTTGCCCTCAACCGCAAGCCGGATACCGCATTCGTTAACGCAGTAGCGCTCGATGCTGAAGCGCTGGGCGTGAACGCCGGTTCGCAGCAATTGAAAAAGCTGCAGGCAAGAGCCCAGTACAACGCGCATGCCACTGCTCCGTTGATCATTGAAATCAATGGCGATGGCATCACCGGCAAACAGCTCGCAGCAGAAAACTTTCGTATCAATGTCAGTGGCACCAGCGCGCAACATCTGCTGACTGCATCACTGCTTGAACAAGACCAGGACTGGAAACTGTCAGCGGCCGGCGGCCTGCAAAACATGGCACGCGAGCCGACTTGGAAGGGAAGCATCACGACACTGGAAGCGAGCGGGAAACTCAACCTCAAACTTGCAGCACCCGCACCCTTGCTGGTATCGCAGCAACAGCTGCAACTGGATCGCTTCCGCCTGGCATTTGGCAACGGCCTGATTGCAATAGAACAGTTTGTCCGCAACCAACATGGTGTCAGCACGCGCGGCCGCATTGAACGTCTGCCTGTCGCCGAGTTGCTGCGCTATGCCAAACCGGATGCCCCGCTGAATACGGATCTGACGCTGGCAGGCGAATGGGACTTGCGACTCGGCGAGCGCGCAGACGGCAATTTTTCGCTACGCAGAGAAAGTGGCGATGTCGCCATCCTCAGCAACGCACCGGTCAAGCTGGGACTCTCTACACTGATAGTCAACGGCACGGCAAACAAGGGGCGCGTCGCTCTGAATGTGCAAGCCGATGGCAGCCAGATAGGACGTATAGAGGGCAGCCTGAACACGGCCATAGGCGGTGGCGACGGCCGCTTTTCCATTGCAGGCAATGCGCCTTTCATTGGCACCGCGCGCATCAATACGCCATCACTCGGCTGGCTCGGGCCACTGGTCTCGCAAACGCTGATCACGGAAGGCAGCCTGCAAGGTGACCTTGCGCTCAGCGGTACATTCGCCAGACCGCAATTTTCCGGAAAGATCGCCGCCGACCAACTGCGCTTGTTGTTCACGGATACGGGAGTCGATCTCAAGCAAGGAACCTTGCGCAGTGAATTCCGCGGCGATCAGCTCTTCATCAGTCAGCTTTCATTTCAGAATGGTGGCGGCACCTTGTCGATTACCGGCCCGCTCAGCATGGTGCGCGAACAACTGGCATTGGAACTGGCAGTCAAAGCCACACGTTATACGCTCATTGACAGATCGGATCGCAAACTCGTCATCAGTGGTGACGCGGTGCTCGGCTGGCGCGAGGGAAGCGCCAAGGCAAATGGCAAATTCGTCGTGGATTCCGGCTTGTTCGATATAGGCTCGGCAGAGACACCGCAATTATCGGATGATGTCGTCATCATCGGACAGAGCGACAAACAGGGTGCCAGAACGGCGATTGCGCTTGATCTGGCGATTGACCTTGGTGATGGAATTCGCGTGCAAGGTCGCGGCTTGAACGCGATGCTGGTTGGCGACATCCGCCTGCTTGCCAGCGCCAACGATGCCTTGCGTGCACAAGGCACGCTGCGTGTCGCTTCCGGCACCTTCAAGGCATACGGTCGCGAACTGGCAATTGAACAAGGACTGTTGCGTTTCAGCGGACCGCTGAATAATCCTGCGCTCGATATTGTCGCGATGCGGCGCGGACAAGAAGTCGAAGCCGGTGTCTCGGTGCGTGGCACAGTCCTCGCGCCACGCATCACTTTGGTTTCTGAACCGACGGTCGCCGATGCTGAAAAACTTTCGTGGCTGGTGCTCGGACGAGGCCTGTCCAGCGCGGGCGGCGGCGATATCAGCGCTTTGCAAACCGCTGCCGGCTCGCTACTGTCGCAAGGTGCAGCGGCTGGCTTGCAATCGCAAATCGCTACCGCCTTCGGCCTCGATGATTTCAGCATCGGGACTAGCGACAGCAATCTGCAGGAACGCATCGTCACGCTGGGAAAAAAGATTTCATCCCGCCTGTACGTCAGCTACAAGCAAAGTCTGGAAAGCGCAGGCAGCGTACTGCTGCTGCGCTACACCTTGACACCGCGCCTGACGGTGGAAGCTGAAGCAGGAACCAGCAGTGCCTTGTCGCTTTTTTATAATTTTGCATTCGATTGAATCCGCCGCAACGTTTATCACACACAACTGATTTGCGATTGCATTGTCGGATAACGAACCATATCATGCGCCCACATGCGCTATCCTTCACAAGAGCAAGCTGCAATACCAGCAAAAGAGCAGCACTTCAATTCGCTTTTTAAAGCCGCATAACAATATTGGAGAGGCCCATGCCGACTACCATGAACGACCCCGATAAAGATGCCTCTGCTTCGGATTACAATTTACAGTCGAATCCACCGTCGAATTCACATCCGAATTCGCAGTCTGCTTTACACCCTGCTTCCGCGCGCAGTTCTGTTTCACGACATCGGATAGTCGTCGTCGGCGGTGGCGCAGGCGGCCTGGAACTGGTTACCGAACTCGGCAACAAGCTGGGCAAGAACGGCAAGGTCAGCGTCACACTGGTGGATCGGGCATCGACGCACATCTGGAAGCCCCTGCTGCATGAAGTTGCAGCCGGCAGCATGGATGCGAATACCCATCAACTGGAATATGCGGCGCAGGCGCGCTGGCATCGTTTCGTGTTTCAGCAAGGCGAACTGCGTACGCTGGATCGTGATCGCAAGGTCATCACTATTTCCAGCCTGCTGGATGATGAAGGGATGGAGCTCTTGCCGCAACGCGAGATTGCCTACGACACCTTGATACTGGCGATAGGCAGCATTACCAATTTCTTTAACGTACCCGGGGCAGAAAAAAATGCGATCGCGGTCGATACCTTGAGCCAGGCAGAACACTTCCGCCGACGCATGATCGGCTTGTGCATGCGTGCCGAACACGCCATCGATACGCATGGCGATCAGGTGCATCCGAAACTCAATGTAGCCATCATCGGTGCCGGAGCAACCGGCGTCGAACTATCTGCCGAGTTGCGCAATACGGCCGAAGTGCTGGGCGCCTATGGATTGCATCATCTCGATCCGTTGCGCGATATACGCATTACCGTGATCGAGGCCGGCCCCCGTATTTTATCCGGGCTGCCGGAACCTATATCGATCAAGACCACAGGACTGCTGAATAAATTAGGCATCGACGTCATGACGAATGCAAAGGTATCCGAGGTGCAGGAGCATGCTGTCGTGTTCGCAAACGGCAACAGCATCCCGGCTGACCTGACCGTATGGGCGGCAGGCATACGCGCGCCGGCAATTCTCGCCGAACTCGGCTTGCCGGTAAATCGTCTGGGGCAAATCATCGTGCAGCGAACTTTGCAAACCGAAATCGATGCAAATATCTTTGCCTTCGGCGATTGCGCCGCCTGCCCATGGCCGGAGAAAAACAGCACGGTGCCGCCACGCGCGCAGGCCGCCCATCAGCAGGCGAGTTTTCTTTTTGATGCATTGAAGAAGCGCCTTGATGGGCAAGTCCTGCCGGAATTTGAATATCGCGATCTGGGTTCACTGGTGTCCTTGGGACGCTTTGATGCGGTAGGTAATTTGATGGGGCCGTTAATAGGCAGCACACTTTTTATCGAAGGCATCATGGCACGCTTGTTGTATATATCGCTGTATCGCATGCATCTGGTCGCCCTGCATGGCTATGTGCGCACTGCTGCCGATACATTGGGACATTGGCTGCAACGCAAGACATCGCCGCGCGTCAAACTTCATTAGCAACATTGCATTGAAAACACAGCATCAGAAAAAAGTGCGCGACTTTTTTCTGAAACTGCTGCTACACTTTCCGCAGTCAAATTTATAAAACGGTATCTCCGTTCTGCATCTCCTTTAATTAACAAAGCCTTTTCGCTGCAAGGTTCGACGATGCATAAGCTGCATCAGGGCACTGCAAAACCGGATAGCACTTGCCATAGAGCATGTGAACTGCCCGGATAAATCCGAGAACCAAGCTGAAGAACATTCCGGGCACCATGCTGCAATGTCACCAGAAGTGACTAGACAGCCTGCATCAACAACGCGTTATCAATTGCATGAAACGCTTTATTTTTAGATTGCCGGGAACAATATGACATCACATAGTTTTTTTCCGAATATGCCGCACGCACTGAATGTGCTCACCGCCACCGGCCTGCTGCTGATCGCTGGCGTATTGGGTGCGCGCCTGCTGCGGCGCATATTTCCCCAATTGCCTGCCATCACCGCCTATGTATTAACCGGACTCTTGATAGGACCATCGGTACTGAACCTGATCGATGTTGCGCTGCTCAGCGAAATCAGTCTGCTGGTCGATCTGGCACTCGGGCTGGTCTTGTTTGAACTAGGACGTCGCGTCGATTACAAATGGCTGCTGCGAGAAAAAGGTTTGCTGATCACCGGCGTCGCACTCAGCACCACGACCTTCATCGCCCTCTTCATTCTGCTCACGCAGTTCGGCGTCACCAAACTGGTTGCCAGCATGGTCGCAGCACTCGGCATGGCAACCTCGCCCGCCGTGATTCTGAATGTGGTGCGCGAGGTCAAGGCAGAAGGCCAACTGACCGAACGCATGCTGAATATTGTCGTCATCGGCAATGCACTTGCCTTCGTGGTGTTCTCGATGGGCCTGGCTGCAGTACACGTAGAGTATGAAGCCGGCTGGGAAAGTTACATCCTGCATCCTCTGTACCTGCTGCTCGGTTCTGCCGCACTGGGCTGGATCATCAGCCGCTTGCTGGTCTGGATAGGTCAATGGCTGGGACGCGATAGCCAGGCCCAGCTGATACTGGTGCTGGCACTGATTGCGAGTACGGTGGGGCTTGCCGTCATGCTGAATCTGTCGGCCCTGATTGCACTACTGGTATTCGGCATCGCCAGCCGCAGCTATGACGCACGCTACGCGATTGTAGAACCCGATCTCAGCCAGTTCAGCGGCTTGTTCTACGTTGCATTGTTTGTATTTGCAGGCGCCAAACTGGAGTTGTCGCACCTGCTGGATTTGTGGCCCATCGTGCTCGCCTTCATCGCCGTGCGCCTGCTGATTGCCATCGGCATGACGACCGGATTGGCGCGACTGAATGGCATTGCGCTGCGCAAAGGCGCACTACTGGGCGTGGGTTTAGTGCCACTGTCCGGCTTCAACATCATCATGGTGCAGCATGCAGTCGGCTACTATCCGCAATTCGGCGCGCAACTCACTGCACTGGTCGTTTCGATACTCGTCATTCTCGAATTACTGGGCCCGATTTGTACCCGCTATGCGCTGGTCGCATCAGGCGAAGCCAAGAACTGATCAAGGAAATCTTTATGCTGGAATTCAATAACTCGACACCGCTGACCATGGGTGTCGAACTCGAACTGCAAATTGTCAATCGACGTGATTACAATCTGACGCGCGGTTCCGACGACCTGCTGCAGATCATCAACAAGACCGAACACGGCTACGATATCAAGCCCGAAATCACCGAGAGCATGATCGAAATCGCCACCTCGGTGCACATCGATCATCACGAAATGCTGACCGAACTCACTGCCATGCGTACCCTGCTGGTCGCCGCTGCAGACAAGCTCAATCTCGGCCTCGCCGGTGGCGGTGCGCATCCGTTCCAGCATTGGGAAGATCAACGTATCTATCCGACTGATAGATATCGCCTGGTATCCGAGTTATACGGCTATCTGGCCAAGCAATTTACCGTCTACGGCCAGCATATTCACATCGGCTGCCCGAGCGGCGATGAAGCGATTCGCCTTGCCCATCTGCTGGCCCGCACGATGCCGCACTTCATTACGCTGTCGGCGTCATCGCCGTTCTATCAAGGCGTGGACACCACGTTCCAGTCATCGCGGCTAACCAGCATCAATGCCTTCCCGTTGAGCGGTACCATGCCGTTTGTCAATGACTGGGAGGCGTTCAACGCCTACTTCGACAAGATGTCGCGCTTGGGCATCGTCGCCAGCATGAAGGATTTTTACTGGGATATACGTCCCAAGCCGGAATACGGCACAGTGGAGATTCGCGTTTGCGATACGCCGCTGGCAATCGAGACGGCGGTCGCTCTGGGCGCTTATGCGCAAACCCTGAGCAAATACTTCTTTACGCAACGCGATCTGCACCCGACCGCAGATACCGCGCTGACCTATTCGTACAATCGTTTTCAGGCGTGTCGCTTCGGCTTGAACGGTGCCTTGATCAATCCGCTTACAGGCACGCAGTCGTCAATCAAGGACGATATCCTGCAAACCTTTGACATGCTGAAGGACGTCGCTGAAGAAATGGGTACAGACGACGCCATCGAACTGCTGCGCCGTCGTGTATTGTCCGGCCAATCAGATGCAGACTGGTTGCGCGCCTGTTACGAAAAAAGCGGCTCCCTGAGCGACGTCGTACGCCAGCAAAGTGCCGTGTGGATGGCACGATGATAATTCGCAAATAAGCGATCAACTGTCCATTGCAGGCAAACACGCGGAAGATTTATCCCTTGCCTGCCCGGGGCTCACCTGTATTTTTGTAAGAGAATTCCCACAAGCGAATCGGAAAATCACCGATTCTGCAAAGTTTGCACTTCCTGCACAATCGACTCTGTAAAACTTGCACTATGTTTTCACAGAGGAGAAACCAATGTCCAACGGATTGAGTAGCGACGGCAACGCTGTCGGGATGCCGGCACTAAATACAGAAGAATTCACAAAAGAATTCGCAGAAAAATTCGCTGTCATACCCGCCCGTGCACATGGAGCCGACGCATCATATAAAAATGACCATCGTTGTGGCGATCTATACGGCGCATCGGAAAACATGCAGCATCTGTTCAAAATGATAGGCAAGGTCGCACCGACCAATGCGAATGTGCTGATCATCGGCGAAAGCGGCACCGGCAAAGAACTGGTCGCTAACGTCATCCATCATAAAAGCAAGGAAGGCAATCAACCGTTCATTGCATTGAATTGCGGTGCGATCTCCCCGCAATTGATAGAAGCAGAATTGTTCGGTTCCGAGCGCGGCAGTTTTACTGGTTCCGTGCGTATGCAAAAAGGCTGCTTTGAACGCGCCGACGGCGGCACCCTGTTTCTCGATGAGGTGACAGAAATGTCGCTCGACATGCAAGTCAAATTGCTGCGCGTACTCGAAACCAATCGCTTCTATCGGATTGGTGCCGACGAAGAAACCGAAGTCAAGGTACGTGTTGTTGCCGCCACCAATCGCGATCCGCTGGAAGCCGTCGCGAACGGCACACTGCGCAGCGACCTCTTCTATCGTCTGGCGGTGTTCCCTATCCATGTCCCTACGCTACGTGAACGCGGCGAAGACATACGCTTGCTGGCCAACCTCTTTCTCGCGCAGTTGAACGAAGAAGAAGGCAACAACAAACATTTTTCAAAAGCGTCTTATCGACTTTTGAATGAATACAGCTGGCCTGGCAATGTACGCGAATTGAAGAATATTGTGCACCGCAGCTATATTCTTGCGGATCAGGAACTAGACATCAAACTTGGCATCAATCCCTTGAGAAGTCATATCATCGAGCACGCTGAAGATTGCGTCACCGTACAACTAGGCAGCAAGCTGGCAGATGCGGAACAAAGACTGATATGTGCGACATTAGGACATTGTGGCGGCAATAAAACGCTGACCGCCGAGGTGTTAGGTGTGAGTCTTAAAACCCTTTACAATCGCCTCAATGAATATCAGGCAAAATTGTTTTTACCTGATGCCATCAACAACCGCACGCATCACTATGGCATGCAGGCTCGCAACTAGCACTCAACTGAAAAACGCGTATTCACCATGGTAAAAATTCTCGTAGTTGACGATCATGCGGTAGTCCGCGCCGGCGTGCAGTATTTCATTGCACAGGTGCCGGACATGAGCATCGAAGGTGAGGCAGCGACTGCCCAGGAAGCGATTCGTCTGGTACGTGCGCAGGATTGGGACATCGTTTTACTCGATATCAATATGCCGGACAAAAGCGGCGTAGAAGTATTAAAGCAAATCAAGCGTGAAAAACCAGATCTGCCTGTGCTGATTCTGAGCATGCATCCGGAAAGCCGTTACGCAGTGCAGATTCTGCGCAGCGGCGCCAGCGGCTATGTGCAAAAAGAAGCGCTGGCCGAAGAACTGGTTACCGCTATACAAACAATTTTGCGCGGCCATAAATACATCAGTCATACGGTGGCAGAACTGTTGACGACAGAAGTCGATGCCAATGCGGAAAAGCCGCTGCACGAAACCCTGTCGAAACGCGAATATGAAATCTTCTATAAGTTATGTCAGGGTCACGGCGTCACCAAGATCGCCGATGAACTTTGCTTGAGCGTAAAGACCGTGAGTACTTACCGTGCGCGCGTTTTGCAAAAGATGAATATGGAAAACAACGCCGGCATCATTTATTACGCCATCAAGCAAAATCTGATCGATTAATTATTTCAGGACCAGAACGAATGTCTTTCTATAGCGCAGTTACCAGTAGTAAAAGCGATTCTTATATGAATAAAGCGAAAAATATTATGGCGGATGGAAATTGTCAGCCCTTGCGCATTTTTCTGGTAGAGGACTCTATTGATGTGCGCGATCTGATGATAGAAAACCTGGCGATGATCCCCGGCGTTGTCGTGGCGGGCGTATCGGAATCGGAAACCGATGCCCTGAGTCAGTTGAATTCTATCGCCTGCGATATTCTGATCGTCGATATTCAGCTCAAAAAAGGCAATGGCATCAATCTGCTGCGCGAGCTATCCGGAAAACGCGATTACGATCCACTGAAAATCATTTGCAGCAATAACGCGACTGAAGTATTTCGTCGTGTCGGACGTCAATATGGCGTCAATCACTTCTTTGACAAGACTTCAGAATTTCCACAGTTGTTTGAATTGATCAGGGAATTGAGCAACGCTCACATTGAATGCCGCAGTCAGGACTGAACCTCTAATAACGTCGTCGCCACACTTGGCAGCTGAAATTTCATCCCTGAGTTTATCCAGAAAATTTCTGCCGCATCACCAGTCCCACCCTTCATGTGCAACAGCACAAGCCCGGCGCTGATAACGCAAGCACGCCAAGAATAGATAGTCGACAAACTCTAGCCGCCAAGTAGATCAGTCGTTTGCTTCCATCACATGATCATCCGACACTGCCGTGTTCTCCGGCGTTTTTGGAATCGTAATAATAATCGTCGTCCCCTTGCCTTCCGCTCCATTCACCCTGACTGTGCCACCTAGATACGCTACCCGTTCGCGCATGCCGCGTAAACCGTGGGTGATTACACCACCGGGATTGGCGGCAGGAATACCGATACCGTTATCACGCACAGTCAACACGATTTCATCGTCGACATCATCCAGCACTACGTCAACATGTGTGGCTTTGGCATGCTTGGCGATATTGTTCAAGGCTTCCTGGACGATGCGGAACAGCGCGATATCCACACGGGGAGCATAGCCCAACTGGTCATCTGGAAGATTAACGTTGCAGACAACGCCGGTATATTTTTCAAATTCTGCAGCCTGTTCCGCAATCGCTATCTTGACGCCAAACACATCCAGCTTGTCCGGCCGTAAACCGTTTTGAATACGCCGGGTCGCGTCGGTGATAGAACTGAGTAAAGCCTTGATCTTGAGCGAACGTTCGGTAAATTTTGGCTCAGGCGGCATCTGCTGGAAGATAAGCGACAGATGCATATTCAGTGCGGTGAGTGCCGCACCCAGGTCATCGTGTAATTCTCGTGCGATCGAACGCTTCTCTTCTTCACGCGTTGTTTCCAAATGGCCGATCAATTCACTGACTTCAAAAGTGCGTGCAGCGACCAGAGCTTCGAGCTGGGTTTCATGGGCTTTCAATGCATCTTCAATGCGTTTGCGTTCCGTAATATCGGTACTGATACCAACCAAACCCATCACTTGTCCCTGGTCATCCAGCCACGGCGCCTTGGTCGAGTGCATGGTACGTACACCGTAGGCATAGCGGGAGGTGGTTTCGAAAGTCATAGGCTTGCCGCTGGAAATCACGCTTCGATCCTCTGCTATAACGCGCGCTGCATCGACTTTCTCAAGGTACAGTTCTTCACTGCGGAAACCGATCACCTGTTCTCGCTCTTTTCCAAGCAGGCGCAATTTGGCAGGATTGGCAAAGATCATCCGGCCATTGCGATCTTTGACAAAGATTGCATCCGGCGTGTTATCGCTGACTGCGCGCAACAAGGCATTGCTTTCGGCAAGTGCTGCTTCACCGATTTGGCGACCTTCGTATTCACGATTCAGAAGCGCTGCGGTACGGCAGAACATGATGAACAAGAGTGTACCGCTCAGCATGATCAGTAGCGGCGATGCCTTGTCGGCATCATAGAGATTATTCTGCACGCCCCATTTGATCGCAAAATCCAGGATCACCAGCATCAACAGGCTGTTCGGCAACAAGCGCCGAAGAATCGGACCGCCCGGCGATTTGCTATTCCAGAGACGCATCAGACGATGCGCCGGGCGCGCAGACAATATCCCCAGCCCCAGCACCATGAAGGTCACCGAGATAAAAGGTACCAACGTACGTGCAGCGTCAGCCACATCCATCGACATCACGTTGTACAACTGACCCACCAGCGGAATGCCCATCATGCCGATGAGGATAAAGGCTACATACTCGGATGGGTAATGGCCGTGAGCGGTACGGTAGTCCAGCAATAATAGACAGAAACCCACAAATACGAAGCCCAGCGCCGCAAGCGGCGAGTCGTACAAGAGGAATTTTTCCTGCGCACCTGTTTTTGCCAACAGGGTTTCAAGGCCGATATCAATACCAAAAAAATAGCGCAGCAGTGCCGATGCGCCGACCACTACCACCGCCAGTGCCAAGACAGATGCCACTACCTTCACTGCAGTTCTGAGCATGCCATGTGCAACATGCATGGAGCGAAATGCAAGTGCCAGCGCTGCCAGAATGAAAACAATGCCGGTCGTTGTCCTTATCGGCACGATATCGGCGAGGCGGTAGTCGAGAATCCAGAAGTCCTGCGCGGCGTTATAGATTGCAACGATACCAACCGTCAGAATGAGAGCTGCGGCGATGAGGGGCGCAACCAGAAAAGTAAAGAATTTGCGATGTTCATCTGATTGAAACATGAGTTTGCTCCGCTGCAAATTGGGAAACAGGACAACACTACTTCGCCTTCCTGCTCCGAATAACACATGCCTGACTCTATTGATACGGTCCTGGCGACGTTTTACGATGGTTCTTAGGGAGAGTTGCAGATCTTGAAGGACCGCATGTACTGCAAGATGCACAGTGTTCAGAGCGCATGAATAAGATAGTTTGCCCTGCAATATTGTTGCGTGTGCGAAGTAGCATAGCAGTATCCTGCGCGCCTGCAAACGCTTGGTCAGATATTAATCCAGCGGAATAGTTCCTGCGCGCATCGAGATGGCAATGAAGCAGACAAGAAAAACCCCGCACCTGCGGGGTTTTTCTTGTCTGCTTCTGATTATCTGCTTCATATTTTTTGCTAAAGCGGCCCTAGAAAATCAGATAAACCAGTACCAGCACGAAAAATGGCACGCCTAATATCCACGCAAGAAAATATTTACCCATGATATGTCTCCTGAAAAATTTCAACGATGATTGCTGAGCATTCACCCCGAAAAAGAGATAAGCGACAGCAAGTTTGTTCTTCTTTGTACGCGAAACATCGTATCGTTAGCGCCTATCGGCTCCTATAGGAAATAAGCTGATATCGGTGTAGGACAGTACGCATCTGATGCGAATCATGCATATCCATAGCAAGATTGTTGTGTGCAGCAACTTTTCAGCAGGTGAAAACTCTTACAAAGATAACGCCGCGCAAGCAGTGTTCGCACCGCCTGGCCCTTATCTGCTTTGCGGGCTATAGACATACATATATCAAATATAGTCGCCCTGCTACGCAGTACTCACTTTACGGCCGCCCTATGCATGCGCAAGAAAATACATCCGAGCGGGATAGTCGGGACAAAGTTGAAAACTTATCCGTATGGCGACGCGCGCGTATCGTTTTTACCTGCTCGATTCTGGAATGGTTTGCACAACGCGGCGGCAGCAAAGGTGCAGCAGTGGCTTTCTATACGCTGTTTTCGATGGCACCGATACTGATACTGGCCATCGCGATTGCCGGAGCTGTATTCGGCACACAAGCCGCCCGCGGCGAAATTTTTACGCAACTCACAGGATTAGTCGGCCCCAGTGGCGCGCAGGCAATCGAGATGCTGTTGGCGAATGCACATGATCCAAATCTCAGTCAAACCGCAACCATCATTGCGACTATCTTTCTGTTAATAGGTGCGACCACCGTCTTTGCAGAATTGAAGGACAGCCTGGATGAAATCTGGCATGTGCCTATGGCACGGCACACTGGCTGGATCGAAGTGTTAAGGGTACGCGTACTCTCGTTCGGCATGGTGCTGGTACTGGCATTTTTGCTGCTGGTCTCGCTCGTCGTCAGCGCCGGACTCGCCTTGCTGGAGCGTTACTGGGGTGGGCCATGGAAGGATGCAGCCTTCATTTTTCAGCCCGTATCGAACCTGGTTTCGTTTATCGTGATCGCCTCCCTGTTCGCCGTTATCTACAAGACCCTGCCGCAAGTAAAACTGTCGTGGCGCGATGTATCAATCGGTGCATTGGGCACAGCCGGACTCTTCATATTCGGCAAATACTTGATCGGCATCTATCTCGGTAACAGCGGTATTGCCAGTAGCTACGGTGCAGCCGGCTCTCTGGTTGCGCTTCTGCTCTGGGTCTATTACTCCGCGCAGATATTCTTTCTTGGCGCAAGCTTCACGCGTCAATATGCGCTGTGGTTCGGCACCTTGCGCAATAACGAAGAGTTGAAAGCAGCAGCATAAAATTTTTCGCCGCCTGCTTTAGCGACTCACTATTTTTCTTTCCGCTTTGCCGCTCCGCTCGCCTTCCATTCACTTTGCTTTTCGTGATCTTGCTTCTTGTTGTCCTGCAAGGGCTTCCGCGTTTCCCACATGTAGGCTTTGCAACTTACCCTGCGCTATTTACATATAGTTAACAACATTTTTCTTAAGTGATTGATTTTTATAAGTAAAAAATCTGGCCCATGTTTTGCATAGTAAGGGACAGGCACTGTCGCCATAGCGTATGAAATTCACTTAAGGAGAATGTTATGAATTGGGACGTTATCGAAGGTAACTGGAAACAACTCAAAGGCAATGTCAAAGAACAATGGGGCAAGCTTACTGATGACAGCCTTGATCAAATCGCAGGCAAACGCGATCAACTCGCTGGCAAGATTCAAGAAGCTTACGGCGTGAACAAGGATGAAGCTGAAAAGCAGATCAAAGCGTTTGAAGAACGTAATCGCGAAGACAAACGTTTCATGTAAGACCGTGTGTGGTGCGGACCCGTCGTCAGACGACGACGCTCCGCACCTGATTGCCTGACGCAATTTCAATTAAAAAACCAAAAGGAACTTCATGAAAAAAGCAATCTCAATGATCATCATGGCCAGCGCCAGCTTTGGCTTTATCGCTGCATCGCACGCAGCACCAAATGAAGCAAAAGTGACTTACGATGCAAGCAAGAAAAAAGCAGATGCTGACTACAAAATGGCAAAAGAAGCCTGTGACAGCCACAAAGGTAATGCCAAGGATGTTTGCGTAAAAGAAGCGAAAGCTGCTCAGGTGAAAGCCACAGCAGAAGCCGAAGTTGCATACAAAGGCACTGACGCGGCACGTAAAAAAGCGCGCACCGACATTGCTGATGCAAACTATGAAGTCGCAAAAGAAAAATGCGATGACATGACCGGCAACAATAAAGATGTCTGCGTGAAAGAAGCAAAAGCGGTAAAAACTGCAGCAGTTGCCGATGCGAAAGCTGGCAAAGAAGTTTCCGACGCACGCAAGGATGCACGTGAAGAAAAGCACGATGCCAACGTTGCCGTGCAAAAGGAAAAATGTGACGCTTTGAGCGGCGCTGAAAAATCGCGTTGCATGGGCGCTGCAAAATAAACAGGCGACTCACTAGCTAATCCATGTCTACAGCAGGTCATCACACACGACCTGCAGACTGATTAGCCAGAAACAAGGCGATCTCGCTAACCTGGTTAGCCAGATCGCCTTTTTATTTCCGGTCTTGCAAACTATTAAAATTCCGCATCAGCATAAATGTCTGCTGCGAAGCAAGCCGGCAATGGCGGATAACACATGAATTTAATCATCTGGATAACGGTAGGCGGCCTGAGCGGCGCACTGTCATTCGTCATCCTGCGACTATTAAAACGTAGCGATCAAGGCGAACTATTGCTCAATATCGTTGTGGGGATGGCAGGAGCGCTACTGGGAGGAATTCTGCTGGCACCGGTCTTTGGAACCGGAGCGATAGATTCGCAGCACTACACAAATGGCAAGCTGATCGCAGCATGGGCTGGTGCCCTGTTTTTGCTGAGCATCGTCAATCTATTCGGCCAGCTCAATAAACGTTAATGCTGGATCGGTAAAGCCCATGCATGGCTGGTCAATTTGGATGAATCATGTCTTGCGGCTGCACCCAAAGATCGAATTCATCGCTGGTCACAAATCCCAGAGCCAGCGCGGTCTCCTTTAATGTGCTGCCATCATGATGTGCCTGCTTGGCTATCTTCGCTGCCTTGTCGTAGCCGATATGCGGCGCCAATGCCGTCACCAGCATCAATGAACGTCCCATCAATTCATCAATACGCTCGCGATTGGCGGCGATGCCGTGTGCACAGTGCTCATCGAAACTCTGTATGCCATCCGCCAGCAAACGCACGCTTTGCAAAAAATTATGCGCAAGCAGCGGCTTGAAGACATTCAATTCAAAGTTGCCGGATGCGCCGCCAAAATTAATCGCCACATCGTTGCCAAATACCTGGCAACACAACATGGTGACCGCTTCGCTCTGCGTCGGATTGACCTTGCCCGGCATGATGGAACTACCCGGTTCGTTTTCCGGAATACTTAATTCACCCAAACCGGAACGCGGACCGGATGCCAGCCAGCGCACATCGTTTGCAATCTTCATCATCGCAGCGGCGAGCGTCTTCAAGCCGCCATGTACGCTCACCAGCGCATCGTGCGCTGCCAGCGCGGCAAACTTATTACTTGCACTTTTAAACGGCAGGCCCGTACGCTGCGCCAACTCAGCCGCCACACGGACACCGAATTCCGGATGCGTATTCAATCCTGTGCCAACTGCCGTGCCACCAACGGCAAGTTCATGCAATGCGGGCTGCAAAGCCGCAATCGCAGCAGCAGCATACTCAAGTTGCGCAACATAGCCAGAGAATTCCTGTCCCAGCGTCAGTGGTGTTGCGTCCTGCAAATGCGTGCGGCCTATCTTGACAATGTCAGCAAATTCTTCCGATTTCAGTTGCAGCGTCTGCCGCAATTTGTCGATCTGCGGCAATATTTTCTTGCTGACGCCAAGCGCTGCAGCCACATACATCGCCGACGGGAAGATGTCGTTGGAAGACTGCCCGAGATTAACGTCGTCGTTCGGATGAATCAGGCGCTGCTCGCCACGCTCGCCGTTCAGCAATTCAGATGCGCGATTGGCCAGCACTTCATTCATATTCATATTGCTCTGCGTGCCGGAACCGGTCTGCCACACGGCAAGTGGAAACTCATGTGGATGCAGACCCGCAATCACTTCTTCTGCCGCCGCGACTATCGCGCCAGACTTTTTTCGGTCGAGCTTGCCCAGATCAAGATTGACTATGGCCGATGCACGTTTGACTTCAGCGAGCGCGATGATCAGTTCCTGCGGCATCCGTTCGGTCGATATCTTGAAATGTTCAAGCGAGCGCTGTGTTTGCGCGCCCCACAAACGTTCAGCATTGACCTCGATCAAGCCGAATGTATCGCGCTCCATTCTGGTTTTCATGATTATTTCCTTAGCCATGACGTGTGTAGTTGTGCACGTTCCATCATGCACTAAAAATACTTCACCGATGTTCCCACCTTGATCAAACGCGACGACATGTAGCGTGATCCATCCATCCGCTTTTCTACAAGATAGCAGACTACCGGCTACAGATATTCAGATTCGGCATATGCATATTCAGGAAAATTCAACTGATTCCAATTTTAATTACCTGCAAATCTAATTGCATTGCACCAACACCCTTTGCTCTGCCGTTGCCGAATTTTGTATCGTCCCCCATATTGCCACCATTTATTTTCCGTATCGTCAGTACACATAACGCACATGGACATGGACATGGAAATAATTCTGCGAAAAACACATGTCATGAAGCTAGTAGCCTTGCAGTGGGGATTCGCTGCGCTCGTGGATTTCTTCGCTAAAGGATTTCAGCGCGGCACCAGAAAGCGTCCTACCTATCTCTCCGAGCCTGCAACTGAGGGTTTCCTGGCGTCGGATAAAATCATCTGAATATTGCGTGTCGCCGATGCGCAGGTTGCCTATGCCAGTCCATTCTGGATCGAATATAACGCGCAATTTATTCCCGGCACTGGCGCGCAGCAAGCCTGCGTTGCATGTCATCCATGATTGTGAAGACATGCTTGCAGAAGCAGCGACGTAATTACACCGATCGAGGTGACGCAAGAGCGCAAGAATTATTTTGATGCATTAAAAGCGCCATTGCGCTCAGGCGGTAACGGTACCAGCACTATCGCCATAGTCTTGGCAACAAGCCTCTGCTCAGTAGCAAATTATTTTGCCAGCGACATAAGTCCAACACCATGGCGCGAAGAAACGATACGTTGCGGATTTTATTTCAAGCTGGTATTGCCGATGAGCGATGCTGACGCAATGTTAGACGCCTTCAACGCATGCATCCGAACCAGATGTATTTGACGCGCAAGAGATTGTGCCAGGCCGACCAGCGGCAAAATATAGTTTCGATCGCTTCCGGCGCAATTTACGTGGCCATAATTTGCATGATTCTCTGGACTCTAAATTGAAAGATGTGGGTCAGTGGATATTGACGGGCGAAGTGCCTGTGCCGTCTACCTATTCGTAAAGTAGTCCGACAATTATTTCTTCAACTTATTTTTGAATCACGCGTAGTTCACTGAATCGTGCAACAGCATGGTCGATGAATGCGCGTGACTTGGGTGCCAGCAGTCGCGCGCTAGGAAGCACCAGTTGCACTGGCAACTCTGCCGTTTCCATTTTTGGAAATATGCGTACCAGCGAACCATTCGCCACATCATCTGCGACCTGATACGACAACAGGCGCGCCACGCCACGTCCTGCTTTTGCCGCGAGCAGCACGGCATCAATTTCATTTACCATCAGACGCGGTGTCAGCGGCACAATCTGGTCACGACCATCTACTCTGAACCGCCATTCCAGCGCACCGTTGAAGCCTGAGGAAAAAATCACGTCATGCGATGACAAGTCAGCCAGCGTGCGCGGTTTGCCGCGATGCTTGATGTAATCAGGGCTTGCCACGAGAACAGAATGAACTTGTCCAACCTGTCGCGCAACCAGACTGGTATCGGCCAAAGAACCAATGCGCACTGCGATATCTATTCCTTCATCAATCAGGTCAATGTTGCGATCATTGATAACCAGTTCGACTCGCATCTCGGGATACAAATCGAGATAGCTATTGACGATGGGTGCGACATGCCGTCGTCCAAACACAACCGGTGCAGTAATGCGCAGCATGCCACGCATCGGCGCGGACGGATCTTCTTGCACTGCTTGTTCGTATTCACTCAACACCTGTCGCGCATGTTGCAGCAATCGCGTACCGGCTTCGGTTGCTGCCAGATGTCGTGTCGTACGTTCTACCAGACGTGCGCCTATGCGCTGTTCGAGTGAAGCCAGCAGACGCGTAATCGCCGGCGGTGAACGACGCAGCTTGCGACTGGCACCGATCAGACTGCCGGTGTCGAGAATCGCAATGAATACTTCCAGTTCATCCAGTCGGTCCATGACCTCGCCTCATTTAATTTTTCACTTTGCTCACTACGTGTAGCCCGACTCCACCTGGAGAGCGATTTTTTGGCGATTTAATTATTCCATATATTGAAATAGTTAATTGAATTTTTACGTAATTTACATCATTTAAAGAAATAAATATGATGGGACCTCACTTACTTGAAAGGACATCATTGTGGCTACTATCAAACTGTACGGAACACCTTTATCCGGACACGCCCATCGCGTAGAAGTACTGCTGCGCATGCTGGGGATTCCATACGAATACATAGAATCGGCAGCACAGCGTGCTAGCGAAGATTTCGGCAAGCTCAATCCTTTGCGCCAGATTCCTGTTCTGGCCGATGGCGGCCTCGTTCTCTCCGACAGCAATGCGATCATGGTTTATCTGGTCAAACGATATGGTGCGAATACTCCGTGGCTGTCGGACGATGCCGTCGAAGCTGCACAGATTCAGCGTTGGCTATCCATCGCGGCAGGCGAAGTGAGACATGGACCGGCGAGTGCGCGAATGTCCAGCTTGTGGAATATGAAAGGTGAAATCGCTTTTGCACGTGCACATGAAATTGCCGAAAAATTACTGACGATGATGAATGCACATCTTGCCGGTCGCGATTATCTTGCCACCAACCATCCCACTATTGCCGACCTCGCGTGCTATTCATATATCGCGCATGCTCCTGAAGGTCGCATTTCACTTGTACCTTACCCAGAAGTCCGCGCATGGCTGGCACGCATAGAAGCCTTGCCAAATTTCCATCCTATGCCGCAATCAGCGATACCGGCAGCAGCATGAGCACCCCTATCAATCCACGCCCTTTTCATGTGGGTGAACTGCAGGCTCACCAGGCTGCAGGGTTCGATACCCCTGGCGCACCGATACGTGAGCTGATGCCGGATCAGCACCGCCAGTTTTTCTCTTCACTGCGTTTTGCGATGCTTGCCACTATTGATCATGATGGTTGGCCAGTTGCGACGATCGCCACCGGCCCGCAAGGTTTTATATTCAGCGAAGATTCTCAACATCTACATTTCTCTGCGAGCACGCGTTGGCAGGAATCATTTATTCCTTTACTCACTGAGGGCCAGCCGCTAGGTATGCTTGGGATTGAGTTCAGCAACCGTCGGCGTAATCGTGCAAACGGTCATGTAACGGCATTTGATAGCGATGGCTTGCGAGTGCAAATTGCTCAATCGTTCGGCAACTGCCCAAAGTACATACAGGCACGCGACGTAACGAATGAAGAGAGCGATCAACTGAGTTTCACATCCAAATCATTGACTGATCTCGATGACGAGGCGAAGCTGCTGATTAGCAATGCCGACACCTTTTTTGTCGCGACGTCGTCAGGCAATCAAGAGATGCACGGTGCGGGAGTGGATATCTCGCATCGTGGCGGCAGGCCCGGTTTCATTCGTATCGACGGCAATACATTGACGATCCCCGATTTCATCGGCAATCGCTTTTTCAATACATTGGGAAACATGCTGGTAGAGCCGCGCGCAGCACTCTTGTTTATTGATTTCGCTACCGGCGATTTACTGCATCTGCAAGGAACAACCGAAGTGCTATGGCAATCGACTGAAACCAGTGGCCTTGCCGGAGCCGAACGCTTGTGGCGTTTTCATATGACATCGGGCTGGAGGAAATCGCATGCCATTCCCTTGCAATGGACGTTAAGAGAAGTGGCACCTACCACGACAGCAACCGGGATCTGGGGGTGAGAAAATTAACAGTTGGGTTAACAGTACACACGCAAGAGGCTAACAACTTCGATGGAATTACAAACCGTCAAAGTTACGTATGTCGATATCTGACAATTGTCGTTCACTGCACAGCACGATAGAGATTTCTGCATGCGGAAGACTTATGCAATATGCGGGCGTACTACTTCTGGAAGTTGACGCAAGCTTGTACTGTGCCTCTTTGGTACTCCACAAGGTATAAAACGCGGTGACGCGTTCGGAGCCTTCTTTTTCCTTCAGCGAAGCACATTCGTTTTCATTGAATGTCTGCTCTGCCAGCGAGGGCAGATCCCGACCGGCATCCATCAACTCAATATCCAGACCCAATTCGGATTGCTCACTCACTGCGCATGCTATCCACGTTCCGCTATGCGATAGACTAAACCCCGGCTTGACATCGCCTCTATTCAAAAGTGGAGCATGACCCGGTCGCTCTGAAAGGGATATGGTAGAAGGTGCAATCTTCAGCAAAAAGCCAAGTGCAAAGCGCAACAGGATACGTCCGAGCAAAAATTGACGCTGCCGTTCAGTCCGCAAGAAGCGCTGATACCGGTGCAGTTCGTCCGGATTAAGCCAGGAAAGATAAGGAAGTAATTGATCGTCGCTCACGGTACGGCCGTCTAACAGCCATACCGTCGCGACTGGACTGACATCTGAACTCACGTTCTGATTTGCATCCGCGTTTGTATTATTTGTCGGCGATTTTGACGAAATCGCCCTTGAATGCGGCACCCGACATGATGGCACCCACATGACATTCGAACTCTATCTCGCTCGAATTGACTTCGTGTTTGTAGTTGCTGACGATATTGATCACGGCGTTAGCGCCCAACTCCTTGGCACGCTTTTCAAAAGAAATCATGCCCGACAAGAATGCCGTATTACAGGAAACCGCATCCGATTTTCCGAACGCATTGGATTTCTGGCTGGTAGTATCGCTACCCAGTTTTTGCAGGATCTTGCCAGACGGTTTTTGATTGCCAAAGAAAAATTTCACCGAACCATCGATATTGTTCCTGGTGCCGGTTTGTGCAAATGCGGCGTCGATAGGCATCATCATTTTTTCATCCCCAGCCTGCGCCGACATCGCGACACTCAATAATGCGGTGGCAAAAGACAAGGCGTACAGTATTTTTTTCATCACTTTTCCTTAGCTGAGTTAATTTTTAATTTCCAGACCGGTTGGGCCGCCCACTGCACTTTCATAATTCTTTGATGTGTATATCGCAATCATCGAAGCCATACGTTCGAGCATGTCCTGATCTGTAGCGCCCCAGGAAAAAGCACCGCTGAACACATTGGTACGCTGATAGAAAACCGGATCGGCAATGATTTTTCCTGATTCAGCATCCTTGTAGCGAACATTCAATATAATCACTGAATCGCCACCAAACAGGCCAACTGACATACGACTGCCTTTGCCCATCATCTTGGCATTCGAACAGATGGGCTCAATGATCAGCGTACGTTTTTTTGACGAAACATTTACAGCAGCGTTTGGTGCTGCTTTCCAGTTCGCTATTAATTGACGAAGTTTCACATGCATTCTGTTTTCTACGCCATTTAAAGCTACATCTGCGCCGTGCTGTTTATCGCAAGCTGGCCCTCTATCTATAGGCTTTAGCTCGAAATCCGAAAAATTCGAGAACGCCTCAACAGGAGGTGGATTCTGATCGCTCGTCGGTAATTTTGCCCGCGTAACGCAACCGGCGCTCAACATCACGCAAGCCAGCATGGCAATCATGGCTGTCTTGCTTTTTACGTTGATGATTTCTTTTTGAATCATTCAATTTCCCCTTGGCGAACATGTAGTGCAATTAACGATAGCGTTTGAAAATCAATGATGTGTTGATACCGCCGAAGGCAAAGTTATTCGACATCACATAGTCACATTCTATTTTTCTTCCCTCACCCACGATGTAATCGAGTTCCGCGCATTGCGGATCAATCTTTTCCAAATTGATGGTCGGCGCAAACCAGCCTTCGCGCATCATTTCTATACTGGCCCATGCTTCCAATGCACCGCATGCACCCAGTGTGTGCCCCATATAACTTTTCAGTGAGCTGATAGGCATGTTTTTGCCGAATACCTGCGCGGTAGCTTGCGATTCGGCAATGTCGCCGTGCTGGGTACCGGTACCGTGTGCATTCACGTAGCCAATATCAGATGGCTGCAAACCGGCGTCGGCCAGCGCGAGTTCCATCGCGACTTTCATCGTTTCTGCATTGGGTTGCGTGACGTGGCAACCATCGCTATTGGTGCCGAAGCCGACCAGCTCTGCGTGTATCTTTGCGCCGCGTGCCACTGCATGTTCCATCTCTTCCAGGATCAAGCATCCTGCACCTTCACCGATTACCAGGCCATCTCTATCCGCATCAAAAGGACGCGGAGTGGTATCCGCAGCATCGTTCTTGACGCTGGTTGCAAACAAGGTATCGAACACCGCTGCTTCTGTCGCACACAGTTCTTCTGCGCCGCCGGCAATCATCGCTTGCTGCTGACCATAGCGTATCGCTTCATATGCGTAGCCTATGCCCTGGCTGCCAGATGTACATGCGCTGGATGTAGTAATGACGCGGCCGGTCAAACCAAAGAAAACGCCGATATTTACCGGTGCGGTATGCGCCATCATCTTGATGTAAGTGGTGGCGTTGATGCCTTTGGTGGTGCGCTCTTCCATCATGCGACCGAAGTCACCGATCGCGCTTGGCGTGCCGGCCGATGAGCCGAAAGAGATACCCATCTGTCCGCTCTTGAGCAAAGGATCATCAAGCAAACCTGCATCAATCAGGGCCAGCTCACTCGCACGCGTTGCCATCAAGGCGATGCGCCCCATACTACGCATGCTCTTGCGATTGAATTTATCTGATAGTTCGAAAGCTGCAGCCGGTGCGCCCAACTGGGTATTCAAGCCTTCGTAATCTGACCACTCAGCCATGCGCGTGACACCGTTGCGATATTCGCCAAGACGTGCGCGTATGCTGCTCCAGTCATTTCCGATCGGGCTGATGCCGGCCATGCCGGTAACGACGACGCGGCGATTCATGCCAAACCGCCATTGACTGAAATCACTTGGCGCGTCACGTAAGCGGCATCATCACCCATCAAAAAACTCACAACTGCGGCGACTTCTTCCGGCTTGCCGACGCGTTTTGCTGGAATCATTTTCAATGCTTCTTCCATAGGCACATCGCTGATCATGTCGGTTTCTATCAAACCCGGTGCTACGCAATTAACCGTGATTTCACGGCTGGCCAGTTCAACCGCCAATGCTTTGGTCGCACCGATAATCCCTGCTTTTGCAGCACTGTAATTTACCTGTCCGCGGTTGCCTATCAAGCCGGAGACCGATGCAAGCGTCACGATGCGACCCGGCTTGCGTCTGCGTACCAGAGGCATGGTGAGAGGATTGAGCACATTGAAAAATCCATCAAGATTGGTTTGCAGAACGATGTCCCAATCTTCACCCGACATCGCCGGAAACGCATTGTCCCGCGCGACACCTGCATTGCACACTACGCCGTAATAACAACCATGCTCTTCCACATCAGCCAGCAAAATGGTGGATGCCTGATCACGGTCGCCTATATCGAACTGCAATACGCGCGCGCTTCTGCCCAAACCAACGATAGTCTGCGCCACTGCATCCGCTTCTGCACGCTGGCTGCGGCAATGCAAAACAACGTCATAGCCATCACGCGCCAGACGTAATGCAATCGCCTTGCCTATGCCGCGTGACGATCCGGTGACCAATATACTTTTATTCATCCTGCACCTTCATTCCTAAACTTTTTGTAAAAACTCGCCGACATTATCCGGCTGAAAAACTGTAATCGTCGCTGTTGCCAACGCCGCTGCAGATGGATCGCCTGCTTGATTGATATGACAACTAAATGCGCCCAATCCATTTTCGCCTTGCAAGGCACGCTGCACATGGACGTGCAAGGTGCTGCCTATCGCAAAACTTGGAGCGCTGCATTCATAACGTCGCGAGCCGAGCAGAAATCCGACCTTGACCGATTCGCCTCGCGACTGCGCTTCGTAACCGGCGAAGGCTGCAACTGCCTGCGCCATGTATTCAACGCCTATCCACGCCCCCACACCGCTGGCATCGCAAAACAGGGTATCGGGAGTTATCACGACTTCTGCACACAAACTTTCATCGCCGACCGCAACCAGCTTATCCAGCAAGACCATCGTTCCTGAATGCGGTACCAGTGTGCGAATATCCGGCAAGCTCATGCGCTCCTCCCAAAAACCAGAGTCGCATTCGAACCTCCAAATGCAAAGGAATTGCTGAGCGCCCAACGCACCGGTCGGCCTAAACGTGTACCTGATGCAACCACGTTCAATGTTGGCAGAGAAGTGTCCTGTACACCATCCCATAAATGCGGAGGCAAGCTGCCTGCAGCATTTTCATCCTGCATCACGAGCCAACAGATCGCTGCTTCAATCGCTGCGGCGGCACCTAATGCATGACCGGTAAAAGGCTTGGTTGAACTGACAGCAACATGGGCACCAAACAAGTCATGAATCACGCGCGACTCCATCGCGTCATTCTGTACGGTCGCAGTGCCATGCATATTGATGTAGTCGATTTCCGAGGCAGAGATGCCGGCACGCTGCAGCGCTTGTGCAATCGACAGCCGTGCACCGCTGCCGGCCGGATCCGGCGCCGACATGTGATGGCCATCGGATGACTCGCCCCAGCCACGCAAGGCTACCGCAGCCGGCTCGCGCGTCATCAGGAATAGCGCAGCGCCCTCTCCAATATTGATGCCATTGCGGTTCACACTCAAAGGATTACATTGTGCAGCGCTAACCGATTCAAGAGCGGAAAAACCGGCTACCGTAAACGCGCACATGGTATCCACCCCGCCAGTCAGCACGGCATCACACAGCCCCATGTTTAATAGACGCGCGGCACTGGCCATCGCCTTTGCACTGGAAGAACATGCGCTTGAATGCACATAAGCCGGGCCACTGATACCAAGCTCGATTGCCAGCATACTGGCGGGCGACCCCATCTCTTGCTGCGCATAGTGGAATGCTGCCGGCAGGCTCCCATCGATTGCATACTGGCGCAACGCAGTCTCGGTATTGGCAACACCTGAAGTGCTGGTACCAATCACGACAGCGATACGATCTGCACCGAAACGCGCAATCGCTGCATCGACAGCAGGACGAATCTGGGACAAGGCGGCAAGCGCCATTTGGTTGTTACGACTGCGTTGCTGTACCGGCCAAGCCGCCATTGAAGGCAATTCTGCGGTGACGCAACCGAGCGGCAGCATGCGCTCAGCGCTCCATGCATCGGTCATCGCCACGCCGCTTTCAGCACGCTCGAACAAGCGCGCCTTGATCGCATCGTGTGTGTCGCCGAGGGCGCACACTATTCCACATTCATTCAAATACGGCATCATTCAGTTCCGGATGTTCATCAAGGGCCGAAAGGCACTGATTGAATCGTCAATCGATATTGGTAACGCAGGTTTTGCAGTACCACAGTGCCACTCCAGCGCGGCATCGTACTGTAATCAATCACCGTCATCACCGTCCCATCCATGTACAAGGTACGGCGCAAGCCCTCGTCTTCTATGGTCCAGCCGGATGGCAACTCTTTGGCAATCGCATCTTTAGGCCAGAGTGTCAGTTGCAAATCTTCCAGTACATCCTCGGCGCGCACTTGCGCCGGCAACATTACGTGACGCCACGAAGTCAATTCCTTGCCATCGTAGCTCAGGCTCAACACGCGCTGACCAAACGCCAGACCGACCAGTTGCAGCCGTTCGGGATCGACTTCGAGTGCCGCATCCAGATCGTCAATCCGACCTTCACGCTCGACCTTCAAATGCTGCTGGCGCGCGATGGACGCACCCAAGGTTGCAGGTGCAAGCTTTAAACCAAGACGCGCCTGTGACGGCTCCGGCTTGGTCGCACATGCAGCCAGTAATAACAGAGCCGAAACCAGCGCCCCTCGGCGCATCAGGCTGGCGTACATATACTCTCCAAAGCAGCCAGACGGCGCACTGTCTCTTTCACAAACGGATTGCCCTGATCCCATGCGTAACCAGCCAGAATCGCGGCAATCATGCGACGAATGTCTGGTTGCTGATTCGGGTGAAAAATAATCTGCTGAAATCCGCCGGCATACCAGGCTTCTACAAACGCACGGAAAGTATCGACCCCGGCGCGCAATGGTTGACCGTACTCTTTTTGCCAATCCACCTCTATGCCGTCGAACTGGCGCTGCAATACTGCTGCTGCCAGACTCGCGGACTTCACTGCAATCGTGACGCCAGATGAAAACACCGGGTCAAGAAACTCGCCCGCGTTGCCGAGCAAGGCATAACCCTTTCCCCACAAGGATGCGACGTTGGCCGAGTAGCCGACGATATGACGCGCCGGCGTATCCCACTTCGCGTTTGCCAATACTTTTTGCAGAGATGGCACTTCTGCAACGATGGCCTGCAAGCGCTCGGTGTCACTGCCTTTATAGTTGTCGAGGAAACTAGTCTCGGCCACTACACCGAGCGAACAGCGGCCACCGGCAAACGGAATCGTCCAGAACCACACATCGCAATGTCGCGGATGTATCGTTACCAGAATCTTGCTGCGATCAAAGCATTGCGGGTTCTGACCTTGTGCGATGCCGTCTTCTATGTGCGTAAAAATGGCACCGCGCACAGGGAAATTCGATGGCGTTTCCAGTTTCAGCAATCGCGGCAGTATCCGGCCAAAGCCGCTGGCATCGAGAATAAAACCGGCTTCGATCTGATAGATGCGGCCATCCGGGTCTTTCACCGTGACCAAGGGCTTGTCGCGTTCAAGATCGACAGCAGTTACTTCATGCCGATAGCGTATCTCCGCACCAAAACGTTCTGCTTCCTTCGCCAGCAAGTGATCGAAATCGGCGCGCTGTACCTGATACGTCGTGCCCCAGCCCTCCGAATGCTTGTCGCGGAAATCAAAATCGGTGTATTCCTCACCACGCGCAAAAGCCGCGCCGTTCTTGAATTGAAAGCCACCCTCCACCACCGCGCGCAACATACCTGCTTGTTCCAGATACTGCATGCTTTGCGGCAGCAAACTTTCACCGATAGAGAAACGCGGAAACTGTTCCCGTTCTATCACTAGCACCTGGCGTCCTTGTTGACGCAAAAGTGCGGCAGCAACAGAACCGGATGGACCTGCGCCAATAATCAGTATTTCTGTTGATTCAAGTGATTGCGTCATCTAGGTTTTCTTTTCTGAAACATGGAACGATGAGCCATACCAGCGCAGTCCCGATCAACATCGTCAGGCCAAACGCTTGCAGGGCGGGTGTCCGGCTCAAACCGAGCAAACCGAACGAGAGTATGGTGTTGGCAGCCGACAACCCAACTGCCAGCCAGGAGCTTGCATCATGCCGACCAGATTGCTCCTGCATGAAAATTCCGTAATCGACACCGACACCCAGCAGGAGCATCAGGGCAAGCACATGAAACAGCTGCAGATTTTGTCCGGCAAAACCCAGCAAGGCGAGCGTGGTGATACTTGCCAGAGCAGTCGGTGCCAGCACACGCCAGGTATGGCGACGATAACGCGAAAACAGCAATCCGAATACGACCACGTACGCAATGAGCACCACCACACTCATGTACTCGCGGTAGCGCCCCAGCACAGATGAAATCTCATCGACCTTGTCTACCCATTGCACGCCTTCCATCCCGGCACCGGTCTTCTGCATCAAGGCAATATCCGCATTGCCCAGACCACGCAAGGCAACAATGCTGGCCGTCACGCCGTCCCTGTCACCCAGCCACAAATGCCGCCACGGTTCGCTGGCGGGAGCCTTCAGGAAGTCATCGAGTGTCAGCGGTTTTCCAGACTCCAGCAAATGCGCACGCGTAGTCGCAACCCAGGCCTGGTCTTCTCCAACCTGCGCGGCAAGTTGCGCCAAAGGACCGCCTTCCTTCAGCAGCTTATCTTCCAGCAGCGCGCGCCGAGCATCCTGCGTCTGTGCCGAAGGTACCCAATTGGACATCGCCTGATAGCCGCTAATTTTATGCTGCGCAATCAAGGGATCGAGGCGCTTTTTCAACAACTCTTCCCGCTGCAACACGATCTCCGCAGATGCACCACGGACCAGGAAAAACTGTACCGGCGTGGGCGCGTCCAGCAGAGTACTTAACTTGATTTGATCGTCGACCAGATGTTTCGGTGGAGTTTGAAGCAGACGAATATCGTCGTTGGCACCAAGACGCAAGCAGCCTAGCGCTGCCAGTATGACGAACAGTGCGGCAAAAAATACGGTTACCTTGCTCATCCGCAACCGGGGCCAGTAGGGCAGCGTATTGCCATACACGCGAACTGCAGCACCTGCCTTGAGTGTTCCGCCGCTCACCAGAAGTGGGAACCAGCACACTACGGTTAACCACGCGAATATCAAGCCCAGTGCAGAGAACATTGCCATCTGACGCAGACCGGGAAATGGCGTGAATGCCAATCCCATATAGCCAATCACTGCTGCCAATAAGGTCAGACACAAACCCGGCATCAGTTTTTTAAGCAATGCGCTTGAATCAAGTTTCGCGTCCGCGCCCAGGCGATTGCAGAGAAAGTAAATGCCATAGTCCTGTGCCACGCCGATCAGGCTGGCGCCAAATACCAAGGTCAATAAATGAATACGATCGAACAGCAACCAGCAGATGGAAAATGAACCGAGGCAGCCGACACCAATTGATAGCAACACCATGCCGATCGGTTTGAAGGACCGGAAGCTTACCCATGTCAGCAGGATAATTCCGGCCAGCGAACCAAGCCCGATAGTGGAAACTTCCCCACTCGCCTGTTCGCCCGCCGCCGCCGCATGCAACACGACACCCGCCGTAATAATCTCGGCTTGTGGCGCAACCTCTAGCGCGGCAGATCTGGCCTTGTCCAGAAGCGGAACGATGACGTCCTGCGCACTCATCGAAAATGCAGGTATCTGCAGGGTCAGCGGTAGCAACACATACTGCTTGTCTTTGCCCGCCACAAAAAGTTTGCCATCGCGTGGCCGCACTGGCGTTTCCTGCGCGCGCTGCTGCACCCATTCACTGAACAAACCAAAAGGGTCGTCACGCCAGGCACCCAGCTTGGGACCGGCAAACGGACTATAGAGTTTGGTCAGCGCCGTATCAACCCAGAATTGCGCAGGCTCGCTGCGCAATTGTTCTTCCTGTTGCGACGTGAGCAAAGTCAGGCGATGCTGCTGAAATTTCTCCAACCAGTCGTTCTGCATCTGGTCAGTCAATTGCGTCCCCTGCAGCAAATCCTTTCTGCTTGCCAGCACACCGCTGTATGCATCGGCGGCACGCTTCGCGTCGGCCCAGTCAGATGCGCCTACCAGCACGATGACACGTTGCTGCGACGCCTCGACCATATGCGAGAAAGATTGCTGCAATATTGGATCGCGCTCCTGCACCGGCAGCAAGGCAAGAATATCGGTGTCCGGCACAATGTGCTTGCCTACCCACAGATAAACGTGATGAGCAAGCAGCATGCACACCACCAGCGCCCATGCCAGCGCAACACTTTTACGATTCATCAAAATAAGGCGAGCTCTTCCGGCAGCATCGCTGCTTCACCGGTTTGTATCGCAGAAAATACAATATTGGTTTTATCGCCGCTTGCTTCATTCAACGTGATGTTATTAACGTAGGCGCCACCTTCCAGTGCTATGTCACCGATGGCTTTTGCCAGTGCGGGCTCGCGTGCCTTCAGCGCGACGCGCCAGTTTTTTGCATCGGCGCTGCCGTCGACGTCAAACAAACTCTGCAACTGCGACAGATCTCCCGAAAGTAAAGAGAACAGGACGCTGTTAATCATGCGCACTGTCGGCTCCTGTTTGGCATCCAGCCGTGTAGCAACACGTTCACCCTGAAATTGCACGATCTCGTCACGCGTCAAACGCAAGGTACTCGGGAACGGCTGCAAAGTGCGCCACAAGACACCCTTACCCTTCACGACGCAAAATCGACCATTCGACAGCAAAGGTTTCTTCATCCCGTTCAACTGCTTGGTTTGATCAAAACGACCGCACAGCATGTTCGGCTTGGCCAGCATGTTCTGGATTTTTTCTATCGGCGCTGCTGCGCTGCTGACGGCGGTACACGCTGCCAGACACATGCCGAGAAAGATACGTTTCATCATGCGTTTGATCATCATTCGACTCCCAGTTTCTTGAATAGTACCGGCGGCGAAACAAAGCACATCTCACCGCTGGCCATGTTGAGTGCAACTTGCGTGGTACTGGCACGCGTCAGGCGCGCACCGGTGTCCGCATCGGTAATCAGGTAATCAATCTTCAAGCGGTTTTCCCATTCGACGATGTCGGCGCGCAGTTTCAAACGCTGACCAAATCTGGCGGAGTTGATATAACGCAGTTGCACATCAATCACCGGCCACGCAAAACCGGATTCGCCCATTTCGACATAGTTGTAATCAATCTTGTCGAGCAATGCGCAACGCACTACCTCCAGATACTTGACGTAATTACCGTGCCAGACGATTTGCATAGGATCCAGGTCAAAGAATTGCACCTGTATCTCGACCTCCGCCCACCAGCGGCTGGCTTCAGTTTTGCGGCGCATACAATTCCCACGCCTGACTGCGTATGCGTTCAAGCAGCACGCGCAAGTCCGGTTCAAGACGCCTGTCTTCAACGATCAATGCAACATCTTTGCCCAACACTTCTGTCATGTCCGACAGCGATGCATGCAAGGCTGCATCCGGTTGCACACGCAAGCGCAAGGCCACACCCTGCCGCACCGTGATCAGCAACGCTGCCACAACCTGTTCAGTCAATTCCAGTACGCGCAAGCAATCACGCGCGGCTATCGTGCCCATGCTGACCTTGTCCTGGTTATGACATTCGGTTGAACGCGAAAATACCGATGCCGGCATCGTCAATTTCAATGCTTCTGCAGTCCATGCCGATGCGCTGATCTGCAAGGCCTTCAAGCCGTGATTGATCGCTGCGCGCGGTCCTTCTGCGCCTGACAGATTTGCCGGCAAACCGTGGTTGTAGCGACTGTCGACCAGCAAGGCCATTTGTCTATCCAGCAAATCGGCCAGATTGGCGACGGCGTTTTTCATGCCATCCATCGCAAATGCAATATGGCCACCGTAAAAATGGCCGCCGTGCAACACACGTTCGCCTTCCGCATCGATGATTGGATTGTCATTGGCACTATTCAGTTCGTTTTCTATCGACTGACGGAAGAATGGCAAGGCATCGGCCAACACGCCGATCACATGCGGCGCGCAGCGTATCGAATATCTATCCTGCAAGCGCTTGCCATTGCGTTCTGTTTGTTCGCAGTCCAGATCCTGACGCAACCAGCCCGCCACCTGCTGCATGCCGGGATGTGGCTTGACGGAAAACAGCGTTTCATCAAAGTGATGCGCATTGCCGTCCAGCGCAAACGATGCCATCGCCGTAATACGTGTTGTGAGTTTGGTCAGATAGGCGGCACGGTCGTAGGCCAGACAAGCCAGCGCCGTCATCACCGCTGTGCCATTCATGATCGCCAGACCTTCTTTAGGACGTAAACGGATAGGCTTGATGCCGGCTTCCCGCAGCGCCTGCTCGGCCGGCACCTGCACGCCGTCGCGCCACACTTCGCGCTCGCCACACAACACCGCGGCAAGATAGGAAAGCGGAGTCAGATCGCCGCTCGCGCCAACCGAACCTTCGGAGGGAATCAGCGGCAGCAAACCAGCATCCAGCAAACGGGCGATCTGTTCCAGCAATTCAACCGACACACCGGAAAAGCCTTTGGATAAAGACGCCAGTCGCGTTGCCATCACTGCGCGCGTTTGTGCCGGCGTCAGATATTCACCAAGGCCGCAGCCGTGATACGTGAACAGATGATGCGGCAATTCGGCAATCAATTCTGGCGGAACGACCACCGTGCATGAATCACCGTAGCCGGTTGTGACGCCATAAATAATGCCGTCCTCGCGCAACAGGCGATCGAGAAAATCAGCCCCGCGTGCAATCGCGGCGCGGAATTTCGGATCATTCGATAAAACGGCTTTCGCCTTGCCACTGGCAATGTCGGCAATATCTTCAATCTGCAAACGGCCTTGATCAAACTGTACTGCGCGTTGTGTGTTTTTTGTATCAGCGGGATGCATCTTGAGTATCCAGTTTGGGTAAGTGCCAGAAATCGTAAAAATTAAACCATTGCAATGGGGCGCGCAGGCAGTAATGCTGCAAGCGCGCAGCGTAGTCTGCTACCAGCGGCTGCAACGCTTCGTCGCGGCCTTTGCGCGGCAATCGTATCGTTTCGCGCAGTAATTCAAAATGAATCTCTGCGTGCTTTCTCTGCCCACCCTGCTGCAAAGAAAACAATAGATAAGTCGGGCATTGCAAAATACTGGCCAGCACGTAGGGGCCAATCGGAAATGCCGCTGGCGCGCCAAGAAAATCGGCGAGAACAATGCGTGGATTTGACGCCACCGGAACGCGGTCGCCGGCAATCACGACGAACTCGCCCTGCTCGATTTTTTCCGACAACAACATCGCCGTCGCCGGCGTCATCTCGGTGACCTGCATCAGGTTCAACTGACTGTGCGGGTCCAGTGTTGCCAGCATTTGATTGAACGCACGCGCATGCTTGGTGTGTACCAATATCGTCAGACGCATCTTGTTATGCTGACGTGATAGCACGCGGCACAATTCCAGGTTGCCGAAATGCGAGCAAATCAGCAAGGCGCCGCGTTTTTGCGCGATCAGCTGGTTGATAGGTTCAGTGCCGAAGTAATCAACCTGATCCAGCTTGAACAAGCCGCCCCACAACAGCATCTTGTCGAGTATGGTTTCTGCGAAAGAAGCGAAATGCCTGCGTACGCCGGACATGCCGGTTTTAACATCCACAAAGAATTTCACTCTACGCAAATAATCCAGCGAAGCGTGGCGCGGCAAAGGTTGCGTCAATACATACCACAGCAGCACCGGATATAAAACGCAACGGAAAGGCCAGCGGCCGAACAAGCGATAAATCCAGAACAGCAGACGCATGCCTGCCACGAAACTCAATTCATTGATGCTCGCCCAGTGTCGAGGCTGATTGTGTGTTTGTGTGCTCATCGCGACTTCCATTTACGAGCCAACAAAGACGGAAGGCGGCACAGCATGCCGAAAAACAAGGTCGCATGCATGCGCGTGATCAAAACATTGTCCAGCCAGAGGCGGAAGTGCGACACGCCATCCATCGGATACGCAACACGCGTCGGCAGATTAATGACCTTGAGACCATCCCAATACAGACGCACCAGAATATCGGTATCGAAATTCATACGTGCACCTATCTTTTGCCGTGCGATTAGCGCGATCACTGGTGGCACCGGATAGACACGGAAGCCGCACATCGAATCCTTGATGTCCAGCGACAGGGTATTGATCCAGACCCAGACGTGGGTCAAATACCGACAGTACAAACGTATCGCCGGCACCGATTCGTCATAGATGGGACAACCGGCGATGATGCTGGCCGGATGCGCCGCCGCCAATGCAAGAAATGTCGGAATATCGTCGACGCGATGCTGACCATCGGCATCGATCTGCAAGACATGGGTGTATCCATCGGCAGCAGCGCGCGCAAAACCTGTCAATACCGCAGCCCCCTTGCCGCGATTCTCGGCATGGCGCACCAATGTGATTTTTTCCGGCTCGGCCGCAGCAAGCGCGTCAAGCACTGTTGCACATGCAAGCGAACTGCCATCATCGACCAGCATGCACGGCACACCATGCAGCAATACGGCAGCGACTACCTTGCCGATTGCGTGCTCATGATCGTAAACCGGGATCAGAACTACAGGTTTGAAATCCTCCTTGAAGCTCGGACTATGATTCTGCTCAAGCATGAAGATCCGCCTCCGCGGCAAACAGGACACGACCACTGGCGTGTTGTCCTGCCGCTGAAAAATATCGAAAATTCAAACTGCCTTTTTGCACATCGTGTATCAACTCCAGCGTGATCGCCTGATCGGCGCCGATAACACGCTGGAATTTGAGTGCATTTACGCCGCGGAAATGCGGCGGCAAATCGAAATATTCGCGACCGTGACTAATCGCCCAATCGAGCTGAACCACGCCAGGCAAGATCGCAACTTCCGCAAAATGACCATCGAAATAAAGCAGATCCGATGGTGCACGAATTTCCAGCTCAACCCGCTGCGCCTCCTGTTGCAGCACACGCACATGTGGCACACGCGGACGCCCGTCGAGCAAGGCGCGCAACAGCGCATGCGTAGTCTTGCCTTGTGCATTGAGCGGCATCTGTTCGAGGTAACGCCAGCGTCGCGGCAACGCAACCGGTGCGATGGCATCGACCAGCAAATTCTTGAGATGGCTATTCATGGCCAGTTTGCCGTCAGTCGCCAGCAAATGTTTGCCTTGTTCCGACAACACGACAAAGGCCGCCAGACGCTGTCGTTGTCCCGCCTCGTCACACATCAATACGCAAGCATCGCAGACATGATCGGATGCCTTCAGCAGCGCTTCAATTGCAGTGAGAGAAATGCGCTTTTCTTCTATCTTGACGATGCGGTCACTACGACCAGTCAGAAAAAAGCGACCATCGCGGCCTGTTTCCACGCAATCAGCCAGACGCAACCACGCGTCATCCGCCAAATGCGGCGAGCGAATTTCGAGCAGATTTCGGTCAGCCTGATGACCACTTTCATCTGTATTTTTTATGGCAGCCACTCGCCATTCCACATGCGGCAGCGGCACCCATGATTCATCGGCAGCATCGTCTTGCATATTCTGCTGGTTGCCGGATCGCTGGCGCCAGGCAATGCCACCGGTTTCGGAGCTGCCATACACCTCAATCGGGATCTGACCAAGCAAGGCCCCAGCAGCATGTGCCACTTCTGTCGGCAAGGGGCCACCGGACGAAAAAACTGCACGCAATTTATCGGCTGCGTCCGACCAAGAAAGGTGATCAGGTAATCGCTTTAAATGAGCCGGACTGGCGATCAGCACGCAGGGCCGGGCAGCAAGCAGTCGCAGCAGCTCTTCCGGAAAATTCTGACTGCATGCATGAATGGCACGACCCGTAGTCAATGGCCATAGCACCTTGAACAGCAAGCCGTAAATGTGTTGATGTGAAACGGTGGCAGCAATCTCGGCATCACCGAGCCGGGATCCGAACACCTGCTCCAGCGTGGCAACTTCATTCGATAATTGCGACAGGCGCTTGGGAATCGCTTGTGCAGTGCCAGTGGTGCCGGAGGTATGCACCACCAAGGCGGAGAAATCTGCATCCATCGCGGCATCATCGACAGGGCTGCATACATCTAGCTTGCCAGCTTGCAAGGGCTTCCATTCTGCGGAAAATTCTCCGAGAAATCCATCCACGGACTGCGCAAGCGCATGACAACTCGCTGCAAGCGTATCGGACGTCAGCCAGACGGTTTTACGTGCTTGCCATGCACCCAGCAAGGCAGCACCGAACTCGATACTGTCTTCGATATACAAGGCGAAATTTTGTCCCGCGGCATCCTGTAACAATGTACGCCAGGCTTGCGCCCGCAACAGAAACGCATCATTACGCACGGCATTGCCATCACGCCAGCCGACTATAAAGTCCGCAGGACGCTTTGCCGCAATATTGGCGAGGTTGATCAGCGTAGCTTGCATGGAATCGGCCAGGAAATTAGATATGGTTCAGACGCTTGAAACGTGGACGATACAGCAGCTCGCCGCCAAACAAGACACCCATCAAAATGTAGGAAATAAAACCTGTGTACAGCAGCCACACTGCTTCGGACGCCCACCATGCGGTAACGAACGCGATAGCCCCGTTGATCACAAAGAACACACACCAGATCTGGGTCACGCGACGCGTGTAAAAAACGACACGCGGATGCAGAATCGGCTCGCGTAAAAGCGCAAGACGTTCGATCACCGTGGGAGGAAACCGCAGGCTGTAGGCAAATACCGCCAACATGACGCAACTCACCAGCGCCGGATACAACTTCAAGGGCAGCAGCATATTAGCCCACACGGCAATCGCGGCCAGTATTATTGCGCCGATCACTGCCCAACGCGCCACCTTGTTCAGCTTCAACATCGGCAGCCTTGTCACCACGACCAGCAGCAGCAGACAGGCCAGCCAGCGCGGCTCCACCTGCCCGTGCCCGTACCAGATCACCAGTGGGTACAGCAAGGTGACAAAGACTGTAACGACAGTCAGAATCGAGCGTTTTATACCGCCTGCTCCGATGTCAGATCGGACAAGGCGTCCACCACATCGCCGATCGTGCGTATCGTCTTGAACACTTCGGGTTGCAAACGCTTGCCAGTCATCTGTTTTAATTTCACAGCCAGATCGACGGCGTCGATACTGTCGATATCCAGATCAGCATACAAATTCGACTGCAAGGTCAGCTTTGACTTGTCCAGTTCGAACATCTCGGCCAACAAATCGACGACCCATACATACAGTTCGTCTTTGCTCATTGTGTTCACCGCTACCATACCTTAGCCTTATTTCTTTCTATGATTTTCAATTAACGTCGCCAGTGCACGCACCGAAGAAAAATGGCGCCGCGTATCGTCCGCTTCAGCTGACAAGGAAATGCCATAGCGCTTTTGCAGGGCGACGCCCAGCTCCAGTGCATCGATAGAATCCAGGCCCAGACCTTCAACGAACAATGGCGCATCGCTATCGATGTCGGCCGCGCTGATATCTTCGAGTTGCAGCACATCGATAATCATTTCTTTCACTTCTTGTTCAAGCATGTCCTTGGCTTTCTTCAGTAAAATAATTTTGCAGATAGTCGGTCAAGTGTCGTGCCGCCATCACTTCCGATACACCATCCGCGATAAAGCGATCGATCTTGATATCGTCGCGTACTTCAATTCGAAAACGCACGATGCACGATGGAACGTGCCACCACTTTTCGCCCTTGCCCAGCGTCAGCGGATCGCAATGTATGATGACCGGTGTGACATCACGTGCACCGCGCACAGCTATATTGGCAGCACCACGTTTGAGACTGATCTCGCCGCTGCCGGAAGTACGCGTTCCCTCAGGGAAAATAATCAGATTGTTCCCATTTTGCAGTGAGGCGATGCAATTTGCTACCAAATCCGCACTCGAATCGTTGTTAATATAGCCGGCCGCACGTATCGGCCCGCTGGTAAAAGGATTGCTCCATAAGCGTCCTTTCACAATACAATCGGCGCGCTTGACGAAGGCCATCAAAAATACGGTATCTATCAGGGTCGGATGATTCGCCAGAATTAACAATCCGTTGCGCTGCAGCCGATACAGGTCAACGATCTCATAGCGCAACACACCTAATGTCTGCATCAAACCAACAAATCCGCGAAACGCAAAACGTATCACCGCCCGCGCCAAAGTTATTCTTTTGTCTTGTTGCCAAACAAACAAATTCAGTAGTGGAAATACCGCAACACGTAATAGCAGGCCGCCCAACCCAAAGGTCAGAAAACTCAAGCCTGTGGCAAACATCCGCCAGTAACGCGAGCAGCTACGCATCGCGTGCCCAGTGCCAGCGGCGTCCGTCTGCGACGCGCTCCATGCATGGATCTTCATTCAATTGAAACTGCAGTACCTGCAAACTTGGCGGCATGGTTTGCGCATCCAACACTGGCTCGTCGCCAGCCGACCAGCTCAACCGCAACGTTGCTTTGGCATCCTGGGTCACCGGCACCATCAACCAGGCCCATGCATGAGCTTGTTCTTTATAGTCCTGAAATTTTTCAAATACTTGCGGCAGGCAATTGTCATACGCGACCAGCAAGACCATAGGCGCACCGTCATCCAGCAAGCCGCAAGCTTCGATCACCGCATGCTCTATCGTGCTCGCACCTGCCGCCAAGGCCAGATGATTGGCCTGATCGGAGCGCGCAATCGAAAACAGGCCGGCACTGGCATTGTGTACCGCGAGGCCAAATGCGGTGGGCGACAGCACTACTCCATTTGCCAAATCGCTCAGTAACTCATACGCACGTGCCACTTCACCATGGCGCGAGCAAAAAACTGTGGGAATGTCTTTGCGTCCGTCCAGACATTGATACGCCACTTCGAGCGCCATCTTACCGAGCGCCCCTGCACGTCTGCGCAACATGGGCGGCATTTGCCTGACTCCCGGCTCAGCGTCGCCGACGATCTCAAAGGGCTGTTTCGCCCAGGCAAGCCATGCTTCAGCCGTCTCTATCCCTGGCGCCCATGCGGAATGCGCCGCGATCGAAAACCGCAAGCCGTCTACGCGCATAGTTGCTTGTCCAAGAGATCAAAATGAATAAAAACACACATGTTTATTACGCCAGAGAAAGTGTCTGTTATTCCAAAGCCCGCGGCATTATAAACAATTGTTTTTGCCTAATGACGTATGGCTATCCACGCGCTTGCAAGGCGCCTTTACTACTGGAATATTGGTGGCTTATGAGGATGTACGCTGTGCGGTAACGTACTTACACGCTTTATATGAGCGGCTTGGTCGCTATCAGGTTGATCAAGGTTTCTTCACGGTCACTCGATGGCTTGAGGCCCAGCAATTTTTCCATCATGCCGAGGTCTTCGCGACTCCACCAAAGAAAGGGATAGGAAATAGATTCATCCGCCACTGCAAAGCCTGCACTACGCACCAGCGCCAAATATTCAGGCGCCGTTTTTTGCACATCCATAGGATGACGGAACAACAAACGAATGATCCATGAATGGATATAACGGCGCGTGGATTCTGCAAACAGCAGGATGCCGCCCGGCTTCAGCACACGAAAGAATTCGCGTATAGCCTGTTCCTGGTCAATCAGATGATGAAAGGTCTGATGGCAAAACAGTAAATCGACGCTGTTGTCTTCAAGCTGGATGTTGGAACTGGAACAGCAAATGAATTCTGTTTTTGCTGCCAGATCCGAGTTTTCACGTGCCGTCGCCGCCAGCATCTCAGGATCAATATCCATCGCAATCAAGCGCTGCGGTTGGAAACGTGTATTGAGCCGGCCTAAAGAGCGCCCGAAACCGCAACCGACGTCGGCGACGACAGGATAAGACACCAAACGTTGTGGGATCAAGGTTTCCAGATCATTCAAGGCCCTATCCAATACATGGATGGTCCATGTATTGGTTTGCAAAAACCACTTACCAAATGCAGTCTCGGGAACATGCGGCTCCGCAGAGCCAAAAACGATGGGCGCTGTCATAACAATTCTTTGCGGCGGTGAAGGTAAATCAGATTGAAGGAATGCGGCGAAAAAGCCAATTGAATTGATCAGCGGTCGAGCGCCGCATTCGCGTATTTTCTAATTTTTTTATTGGGTGCTTTCACGGCAACTTCTTGCAGCAACGGGCGGTATTGTTCTTGTTTTGCACTACCCAATGCTTTCACCATCCATGCAACCGCATCGATCGGGCCATTGTCATTCTCATTTATCATATTCATATAACTGGTGCGAATCTCAGCTTCCAGCGTGCTCAGCAAAATGGCATCTTTATTTTCCGCATAGACGCGTTGCGCACCCAGTCTTTTTAACAAAAAATCATTAGAGCGCAACATATTCAGCACGCGATTTACATCATCGCTGTATTTCGCATCAAAGGAAGCACGATTGGAAATAAGCGGATTCCATTTCTGGTAATAAGGCATATCTTCCAGCGCATTTTTCGCGCGCCGTCCATACGTCAAATCGGGAGCAAAATTTTGCAGGGTGGCTGCATATTTTGACTGACCGGAAAAACCCAGAGCGCGGATGTAAAGCACAACTTCGTTACGCGTTTTTCTGTCGTAGCGTCCTGCTTCTGCCGCTTCAATCGCACGCCGCTCAATCAGGTCGAACAAGCGAGGATCAGAAATACCCATCCACTCCAGCGATTCCACTACTTCCGCCGTCACACTCTGCGTACCGGAAAATGTCTGGGCATAACGATTGACATCGTCTTCCAGCGAAGCTGCATGCGCAATACTGGTGGAAAACAAGGCTAGCAATATCGCATTGAATATTTTCACGGACGGGCCCTCAAAAAGGTTGGAACGAATAGGACCCGTAGTGTAGTCGGAATTTCCGCGACATTGCACTATTAACATTTATTTGCGTTCTGTAGATGAACGGAAAAATGATCACCCTCATGATGACTTGCACGTCTGCTCCAAAAGAGTCCGGCAGCAGACTGCAAGCACATCAACAAACGCGAAGGAGGAAGCTGGCTGAAAAGTGCAGATGAAGCACACTGCCATCAAACCCCATGCGGTATTCCCAAATTGCGATTGGCAGGCACAGCCACGTCTATCATCTTGGGCTTCGGCAGGTGCAGCTCGTTCATCAGGTGCACGAAAGCGTCGCGGTCACGACCGCTCAGCCTGGCATTGTGCTGTTTTTCCCAGCCGATAGTCGACACTGACTGGCCCTTGTAATCATGGCCGGGCCACACGCGCGTATCCTCGTCCAGCCGGGTGTACAGCTTGCTAATACTGTCATACAGCGATTCAGCGCTACCGCCTTGAAAGTCAGTACGGCCGCAACCATTGATCAACAAAGTGTCGCCAGTAAATACATTCCCGCGCCAGACATAACTCACGCTACCTACAGTATGGCCTGGCGTATGCAGAACAGTGATCTCTTCACCGTCACCGAAATTGATGATGTCACCATCTTTCAATTGCACGTCAGCCTGAGATATCCCGCAACCGCCGGGTACCGCTGCTCTGGCCCCTGTCATCTCACGCAATTTTCCAGCTGACGTTATGTGGTCGGCGTGTGCATGCGTTTCCAGCACGTAGGCGAGCTTCAGGTTCAGCCGTTGCAGATGCAATAGATCACGCTCCCAGTGCACATCGACCGGATCAATGATTACAGCGTCAGAACTTCCCGGAGCATTGAGAATATAGGTAAAGGTGAATGATTGAGGATCAAACAACTGGATAGGATTCAGGTTCATATACACCTCTCGTAAATGACAACAAACAATCGCGCTGGCTGACGATCCGCAGCATGTACACACTCAGCCTGTCAGCAAAACTTTCATGATCATGCCGACTGCCACTACAGCCGACACCACGGCAAAGCCGATTTGCAGATGCGGCCCGGCCAGCCTGCCGGAAATGACGCGCCCACCCAGCATGCCAGCCAGTGTGCCGATAGAAAAAGGAATACCGACACGCCAGTTCATCGCACCCGACAAGGTACTGGCTACCACCCCGGATACCGAGACCAACGCAATCACCGCCAGCGAAGTCGCAACCGTCGCCTGCATCTGCAGGCTGGTGTAACGGCGCAGCGCAGGTACGATCACAAAGCCCCCGCCTACGCCCAGCATTCCCGACAGCAAGCCGGCTACCGCACCCGACAGCGCAAGAGAACGTGCGCAACCTGCCGTCCATATAAAACGCCCGGTGCGCTCATCCTGCATGCAAGGCTGCGCAGAATGTGTCTCTTGCACGCCTTGCGACTGTTCCTCTTTTGCGCGATACCAAGCTTTATAGGCGACGAATAGCAACACCAGCGCGAACAACACACTAAGCCAGCGGTTGTCGGTGTGATGCGCGAGCCACAACCCGAACGGCGACAACAGCATGCCAGTTGAAGCAATCAATAGTACTGCCCGATAACGCACGATTCCTGACTTCAAGCCGAGCAAGGCGCCCAGCGCTGCAGCAATTCCCACCGCCAGCAAGCCTACTGGTCCGGCTTGGGCAAGTCCCATCCCGGCGCCAAATACCAATAGCGGTACTGCAAGGATGCCGCCGCCCGCACCGGTCAGCGCCAGAATAATACCCACCAATAAGCCTAGTCCCAGATCAATTACCATGGCCCCGACCTTTTATTGCGCGTCGCATCACGACGGCTGCTTTCGGCTTGAAACAGGCAGGCGCTCCCAAACTTCGAAAATCACCATGCCGGCAAGCATTGCAATGACAAAAATGATCGACTTTGGATTCCCCGTCGTCAGCGACACAAGTGCAGGCCCCGGACAATAACCGGCCAATCCCCAACCTATGCCGAATAGCAGACTGCCGACTATGAGTCGCCGATCCAGTTTAGTAGCCGTCGGCAGGCGCATAACGTCACCTAACAGGGAATTCTGCAGCCGCGACGCAAAACGAAACGCAAAGAGACCGACAATAATTGCGCCGCCCATGACGAAGGCCAGCGATGGATCCCAATCACCTGCCAGATCAAGAAAGTTCAGCACCTTGGATGGATCGGCCATGCCGGACACGATCAGGCCGAGGCCTAATATCAACCCGATGATCGATGCCATGAATATTTGCATACAAGCCTCCTCAAGCGAATAAATGACGTATGACAAACACGGTCAAGAAACCGGCCAGCATGAAACTCACGGTCGCCGCAAGCGAGCGTAGCGAGCCACGCGACAGCCCGCACACGCCATGACCGCTGGTACAGCCGGATCCATAGCGAGTACCAAAACCAACAAGCAGGCCAGCCACGATCAGCATGGTGGTTCCGGCGTCAATGCGCATGGTCGGTAGCGGTGCGAACAGCTGATACAGCAACGGAGCGCCTACCAAGCCACCAACAAACGCAATGCGCCAGGCTATGTCACGCCTCACCGGTCGCAACAAGCCGCCCACTATTCCACTAATGCCGGCGATCCTGCCGTTGAACAAGACCAGCAACGCGGCAGAAAGACCGATGAGCAGGCCACCAGCCAAGGATGCCCAAGGGGTGAAATTGATCCAGTTGATCGTCATGATTACTCTCCTTTAGGCTTGTTGCAGAACAGCGCGTACAGCACCTGCATCACGGCCATCGCCTCTTCACTGGCGATGTTGTAGTAAATCTGCTTGCCTTCGCGCCGCGTATCAACCAAGCCCTCTTCGCGCAACACACCGAGCTGCTGCGATAAAGTCGGTTGCTGAATACCCAGCATTTCCTGCATTTCACTGACGCAATACTCTCCCTGGGTCAGTTGACATAACAGTAGTAACCGATCTCGGTTTGCCAAGGTTTTTAACAAGCCGCAAGCCTCTTCCGCAGCGTGCCGCATCGCTTGCAGATCGATCTCTTTGACATCAGTCTTCATTAGGAAAGAACCTTTCATCCAACTCAATATAAATAATTATAATATATATTTAAATATAATGTTTGTGATGAGCTAGCCAAAATCAACGTAAATATTTGCCTTGAAACAGGCGCGCACTGATCTGCACTGCTGATTATCGTGGGCGGTCGCGCTGACTAACAAAGAAAGTACTGGCTGGCTTTGCTCCAAACGTCATCAAGGCAGGGGAAGTATTTCCGCCTGCCTTGGCTACCTGTACCGGCAGCCCGGTCTCTATTACATCTAACGTTCAGAATTTGTAGATTAGCGTCGCTTGCGGATAAACCCCACTGCGGCCGGCGCGGGTCGCGCTCAAAGCGCCGACCTCGACCCAAACGTGCGCGTTGGGCGTATATCGCAACGCCAATGAATAGATGCGCTGATCGCCACCTTGCTTGTAGTCGTCATAGCGGTAGCGCAGCAGCGACGACAGATCGTCCCGCCATTGGTAACTAAGCAAGAACAGGCTTTTACTCTTGATGGAATTGTCCAGATCCGGATTGGTGATGTAGGTGAGCGCCACCTGTGCTTTCTGCGTGAGCATATAGTCCACGCCGGCTTTTACCAGACTCGTGTTCCTGAGATCACTGGTAGTACTGGGATTGCTGTTTAACTCCCGCAATTGACCTCCGCCGACCACGGTTCCAAAACGCGGCGACCACTGGGAACGAAGTTCAAACTCGATTTTGGTCGAATCGTATGACTGTTGCGTCGTTTCCAGCGTGGTAGGGCGGTAAGTGTAAGTCACTGTCCCTACTTGCTCGGGGGTAAAGGGGTGGGTATAGCGCACTCGATATTCATCGAATTTGTCGATCGCGGAAAAATCCGTTACCGGGGCAAAATACGAGTAGTCGGACTGCCTGTATCTGAATTCCAGGAAATTATTGAGGCCGAAATAGTGCGCGTATGTGATCTTTTGGTCTTTTCGTATGTACTGGCCCAGGCTCTCGTCCTCGACGTACTCCAACTGCAGGTCTCCGCGCGACAGCAGCGGAAGACCAGCACCGTAGGTTTGGGTCCTGAACGTGAGATCCCGTTCGTAACGCCCATAAATCCGCGGATTAGTCTCTCGCGCAAAATCATAGGCGGCTTGCTGGACTTCTTCGTCTTTGGGCCAGCGCTCCTGTGCGGAAGCGTAGCCGGCGGCTGCCTGCCTGAAATCATGGTCTAGGAAATAAGTTCTGGTAATCCCCAGTGCGGCGTTGGCATTGTCCGGCTCCAGTGCTGCCGCCTTTTCGTAAGCCTGCCGCGATTCATCGAGATGCCCCTGCCAACGAAGTATCCGGCCGATGCCGCGCCACGCATCAGCATTCTTCTCGTTGATAGCCAATTCGTCACGATAGATTTGCAAGGCGTTGTTCCAGCGAAAATTCTGGATTTCCTGGTCCGCTTTTTCACCGTAGGTCATTTCTTTTTGCTGAGGTGCGGCCTCGGTTTCCTCGGAAGATGCGGGCGCGGATATGGACAAACAAGCCAGAAGCGTTCCGCAAGACAACATATTTCCCCTCGTCTTGAGATTCATTTGTGTCCCCTTCATTTTTAAGAAAATCAGGTTTTATTGTCAAATCGATAGTAATGCAGAATTTTTAACGCCGCCCCACCTTATCGCTAATGTTGTTTAATTAACACATATTTAGCTTGATTTCGCATAATCTTTTCCTAATTTGAGCCTTGCGAGGGCTTGCCAGTGAGAATTGGTCAAGTCCTTGGCCGGCGTAACCCAGATATTGCTGCTGCCGCCTTGGCGGGCGGAGCGTATGGCGTGCGCCAATTGTTCGGCATCGATGGCGCCGCCCTTGTCATTCCATAATCCTATCGAATGCCAATAGCGATCCCGTCCGAAATGGCGGCTCATATACCTGGCAACCTTTCCGGTCGCCCGCGGTGACAAGCGATCCATGGCGAAGTAATCCCATACCACCAGGCGATGGACCAAGGGCAGCAGTAAACGGTAGTCCTGGCCGTTTTCTCTGCTGTTGCGGCTTAGATCGTCGCGACTCACCCTGACATCCACCAGCAATTTCTTTTTATGGGTTCTCGCAATTGCAGAAAGCCTGGCGACCGCTCGTGCCACCTGCTGCGATCGCCATTTACCGACGGAGGGATGCTGCCAATCTATTTTTCCCTCGCCATCGCGCGGCCAGGCGGCGCGTCCGGTGGCGGCTTGGAATGCAGCACGGCATCGTTCATCGAAACAATTCACGTCGTAGAACAGTTCGGTAATGCAAATCGCATCGATGTGCTGTTTGATAGCGAGTGCGGTGAATGCCGCGTCAAGCAAATCTCCGTAATCGCCGTGCGCGAGGCAAGTGGAACAGACTATGTCCTTGCTGGATGTACCTGAAATATCGACCGCAGCACAGTGCGGATTCGCCTGCAGATAGCGCGGAGCCAGCACGTCCAGGGTGGCGATCGTTACATACCCTTTTGCCGTCAGGCGTGCGACGCTGTTGTCCAGCATGTCGCCTTCTGTACCATGCTGTTCTGGGCTCCACCATTGTTCGCGCCCCTGCCATTGAAAAAATGTCCAATCGGGCCGTCCGGCGGAGATGGCAACCTGGTTCACATGTATCGATTCGGGAGAACGCAGCAGCGATTGATCAGCATCCCGCCAGTCGGACCAATCGGAGAAGTGGATCGACACCACCAGATTGCCTCCGGGCGGACCATCGTGCTCCAGCAAACCGGTCGCCATGGCATACAGCTCGTCGGTATCGACCGGCAGCAGCGGGCCTGCTGCGGCAATACCAGCAACCGCGGCGCCGCGCAGCATCAGCTTGCGACGGTGGGGATTCTCTACCGGCTGAAGTTCGCGCGGGTTTCTCCGTTCCAGCTTGTTCCAGTCCGCCGCATGCGAGCGCGACTCGAGCCAGATCGAGTAAATCACTACTGCGCTGTAGAAAAAACTCAGGGGAATCAGCGCGATACTGTAAGGCAGGTAAAGCAAATCGCGTGGCGATTTGTCGAGCAGGATGGAAATGATCGCCACGATGAACAAGAATCCAAATCCCAGGTAAGCCACCCACTCCATCGCTTGCAGGCTAATGACCCCAAAATATAGAGCCATCGGCAACAGCAGGAAATTGACCACCTGCAGGATCGGAATAAACATCATGTTGGCGATATTGAACAACATGTAAATGCCGAACCTGCCGAATTTCGGGCGTCCTATCATGTCGCGATGGATAGAGAGGACAGTGAGGTAGCTTCTGATCCAGCGCACCCTTTGCTTCCACAAGCCGGCCAGATTGTGGGGACATTCGGCGATGACCTTGGTACTGGCACCATACACAATGCGCACACCGTGACGGTGCAGCCGCAGGGTGATTTCCAGGTCTTCTCCCCAGACTTCACGAAAGCCTCCGATGGCGCGCAGGATATCCCACCTCACGATGCCGAGATTGCCGGGAATAATCGGCAATACGGAAGCCATGGAAAGCGCCCGCCGCACAAATCCGGTGCCGATGTGTGAGGTCACCACCAACATTTTTTGCAGTACACCTCTCGGATTCAGCGGGGTATCGTTGCCGCTTACGGCGCCTATCGCTGGATCGGAAAAATACATCACACCGTTGCGAATGGTGTTTTTTTCGAAAAGCGAATCAGCGTCGGTAAAAAAAATGATGTCGCCGGTCGCGCGCGCTATCCCGGCATTCAGTGCAGATGCCTTGCCGCCATTTTTTTTGGCGTAGTAGCGAATCCGGCGCCCGGAAATGAAAGGCTGCAGCTCGCGTTCAGTGGCGTCTGTGGATCCGTCGTTGATGACGATTACTTCAAAATCGGGATAGTCGGAATCGAGAATCGACTGGATGCTGGGAGCGATGGTCTTCTCTTCGTTATAGGCCGGCACCAACACACTCACCCGCGGTGTGTAATGGATGGCTCTGGCCCGCGCCTTGAGCCGGCGTTCCCAGACGCAGTAACTTAACGCCAGAGGGAAATAGGCCAGCGCCAGCAAACCGAAGTAGAAAATGATGGCGCCGAACAGCGCTATCGGGATAAACAGCAGGTCTGTCATGCTCATGCGCCCAGGTAGCCGGTTTCGTAAAGATCCACCAGAGCATCGAAAATCTCCGGCGCCTTGTACGTATGCGCGCCTATCCGCGCGTTGATTTCAAGGACGTGCGCGACACCGTTGATATCGCGCCGAATATCCATATCCACCGGCCCCTCGAGATTCAGCGCCTGCGCAGCGGACAAGGCGAGATCGTACACATCCGGGACGCCAACGCGTTCAAGTGTCAGCGCATTACCAGTGCGTCCTTCGCGCAACGACGTCTTTTCGAAGATCGCACCGATCATTTCCGATACCGGACGATTGCGCCGGATCATCAGCAGCACATCGTATTCGGTGCCGGACATGAATTGCTGCCATATGAAGTTGCTGTCGGCCAATCTCGTATCTAGCGAGCTATCGGCCCCGTCATGCACCGTGACGTGGCGGCCGCCGCGCCCCACCCTAGGCTTGGAGACGCAAGGAAATCCAAGTAGCCGGATGGCTGCCGAGCCGGCTTCACCTATCGCACTTCTGGGAACTGCGACGCCGGCCGCAGCCAGACTTTGCGCAGTCAGCCATTTGTCGTTGCAAATGGCCACCGCGTCGGGATTCGCCATGTAAACAGCGATCCCGCGCCTGCGATAGGTCGCGGCCTTTTCTGCAACAAGGGTCAACTCTTCCTGGACTGTGGGGAAAAGCCAGCTGATCTCCCAAGTAGAGAGCAGGTCGTCCAGTTGTGCCAGGTACATCGGGTGCGTGGCAGGAAGAACCATTGCAAACGCATCTGCCCGGTGCTCGGTCTGCGCCATATCGGCCGCGATCACACGGAAGCCTTTATCCTTGAGCGCATGTATTGCGGCCTTCCCGGAAGGCCCACCTGCTCCTGTCACCAGGACACTTTTACTGTTTGCCATGTTCGTCTCCGCAGGAATCGCTGAAATAGCTACACAGTGAATCGAATAGCTTCGAATGCTTCGGCGGCCCGTAGACGCGCTTGTCCTCCCCGCACCCTTGCCAGGCTATTCACCAGATCTTCTTCCATATACGGACGCGAAGTATGCTGGCTTGCGTGGCACTTCAAGGCTTTGATTTTGTGCTCCAGATACAAGGACACTTCGATGTAGCAATTCGGCTGGAAACTGGACGGAGTATTCGGATTCTCATAACAAAGCAGCGTCGGGACGCGACGGGCGGCTTCCATCGTGGCCAGATATACGGCGCGATGATCGCGATGAAGATCGTGGCGATTGTGCGTGAAGATCAGATCGGGATGGAGTTGGCGCGTGCACTCCTCAATAACGCGCATGATGTCTTCCTGACGGGTGCTGAGCTGGGTATCCGGAAATTCCATGACGGTCAGGCTGTCGAGATGCATCACGCGGCCACCTCTTTCCGCTTCTCTTTTACGCAGATTGCAGTTCTTTAACTGTGGATCGTGGAGACCGCCTTCTCCGTTCGAGAACACAATTGCGTGCGTTTCATGGCCCTCCACCTTGTAGCGCAGCAGGGTGGCGCCGCAACCCAGTTCGATGTCGTCCGGGTGCGCGCCAAGGGCGAGGATGATCATTTTTTTTTGCGGTTTCGGTGAGAATCTGATCAGCCATATGAGATTGACGATAATGAACGCAAGTATGATGAATCCGCTCAGTTCCAGCCCATATAACGCTGCCGAGCGCGATTGCTCCCCGATACTGAATTCAAGCGCGCTGTTGGCCGGCATCAGCACGGCCAACAGCGGCAGCGTACCCACCGCCCTCCTCGCTGGACGAGGCAAACCCGTCAGTAACAAGCGGTAACGGAAAATATAAAACACTACGAATAGTAGAGTCGCGGATAGAAAACATAAGAAAATAAGTTCTCCGATGGAAAACATAAGATTCCCCTTACTGGTTTTTTTTAGAATCAAATGCTTCTGAAATGAACCAACTCAAGGACTGCACGATCGCTACAACCCTTGACTACTTCTGAGTGATCATATGGCTTTAGGGAGCCAGGTTTCCGACAAAACCATGTCTATTTCGGCCATCGGTCGATTTCGGCGATGGCGGAAAATGACATGAAAGCCTACCTCCCTCTTTCTTCGACAGACTTGAATGTTCCTCATCTTCACACTTGAATTATCGGGGAACCGTCCCTATACTTAGCACTCACCGGAAGAGAGTGCTAACAACTTTCCCCGACTGACCCAACTTTCTGGTGCGGCACGTATGCACTGTAAAGCGCGCTTTGCAGCAGCAGTGCCGCAAAAAATTATCCTAACTTATTGAAAACTAAGGAGTTTGTATGAACCTTCGTCCTTTGCACGATCGCGTCATCGTCAAGCGCCTCGACCAGGAAACAAAAACTGCGTCCGGCCTCATCATTCCTGAAGCAGCTGCTGAAAAGCCTGATCAAGGTGAAGTTCTGGCTATCGGCAACGGCAAAATCCTCGACGACGGCAAAGTTCGCCCACTCGACGTTAAAGTCGGTGACCGCGTTTTGTTCGGCAAATATGCTGGTCAAGCTGTCAAAGTCGACGGCAACGAAGTCCTCGTGATGCGCGAAGAAGACATCATGGCAATCGTACAAAAGTGATCCCGATTTTTCGAACGCGCGGCACTGCTGCAGCGATCGAAACCGGTTTCATCCCACAGTGATCAAACTCGCTCAACGCGAATCACTTAACGAATATCAGGAGCATTAAACATGGCAGCTAAAGAAGTTATTTTCGGCGATGCAGCCCGTGCAAAGATGGTCGAAGGCGTCAACATTCTGGCCAACGCAGTTAAAGTAACCTTGGGCCCTAAAGGCCGTAACGTGGTGTTGGAACGCTCGTTCGGCGCGCCTACCGTTACCAAGGATGGTGTTTCGGTCGCTAAAGAAATCGAACTCAAAGACAAATTGCAAAACATGGGCGCACAGCTCGTGAAAGAAGTGGCTTCCCGCACCAGCGACAACGCAGGCGACGGCACCACGACTGCAACCGTTTTGGCACAAGCGATCGTTCGCGAAGGCATGAAATACGTCGCAGCCGGCATGAACCCTATGGATCTGAAGCGCGGCATCGACAAAGCTGTTGCAGCAACTGTCGAACAACTCGCACTGATCGCTAAGCCATGCACAACGACCAAAGAAATCGCTCAAGTTGGCGCGATCTCGGCGAACTCGGACTACTCGATCGGCGAGCGTATCGCTGAAGCGATGGAAAAAGTCGGCAAGGAAGGCGTCATCACTGTTGAAGACGGCAAATCCCTGAACGACGAACTCGACATCGTTGAAGGTATGCAGTTTGACCGCGGCTACCTGTCGCCATACTTCATCAACAGCCCGGAAAAGCAAACTGCAATTCTGGAAAATCCGTTCATCCTGCTGTGCGACAAAAAAATCTCCAACATCCGTGACCTGCTCCCGGTACTGGAACAAGTCGCTAAAGCCGGTCGTCCACTGCTGATCATCGCAGAAGACATCGAAGGCGAAGCACTGGCAACTCTGGTTGTGAACAACATCCGCGGCATTCTGAAAACCTGCGCAGTTAAAGCACCAGGCTTCGGCGATCGTCGTAAAGCCATGCTGGAAGACATCGCTATCTTGAGCGGCGGTCAAGTCGTTGCTGAAGAAGTCGGTCTGACACTGGAAAAAATCACGCTGGAAGAATTGGGCCAAGCTAAACGTATCGAAATCGGCAAAGAAAACACCACGCTGATCGACGGTAACGGCCAAGCTATCAACATCGAAGCACGCGTCAAACAAATCCGCGCGCAAATCGAAGAAGCAACATCGGACTACGACCGCGAAAAACTGCAAGAACGCGTTGCCAAATTGGCAGGCGGCGTTGCAGTCATCAAAGTCGGTGCAGCGACCGAAGTTGAAATGAAAGAGAAAAAAGCACGCGTTGAAGATGCATTGCACGCTACTCGCGCTGCAGTCGAAGAAGGCATCGTTCCTGGCGGCGGCGTTGCATTGTTGCGCGCACGTGCCAACATCAATGTCAAAGGCGACAACTCGGATCAAGAAGCCGGTATCCGCATCGTGTTGCGCGCAATGGAAGAACCACTGCGCATGATCGTGCAAAACGCCGGTGAAGAAGCATCCGTCGTTGTAGCTAAAGTACTCGAAGGCAAAGGTAACTTCGGTTACAACGCAGCCAACGGTACCTACGGCGACATGGTTGAAATGGGTGTTCTCGATCCAGCCAAAGTGACCCGTTCGGCATTGCAAAATGCTGCTTCGATCGCTGCGCTGTTGTTGACCACAGACTGCATGGTTGCTGAAATCGCTGAAGACAAACCAGCTGGCGGCGACATGGGTGGTATGGGCGGCATGGGTGGTATGGGCGGCATGATGTAAGTCGTACCTGGTAACGATACTTTTGTATCAATACCTTGAAAAAACCCCGCAAGGTTGCAAGACCTTGCGGGGTTTTTTAATGTCTAGCGCAAAAGCCCCGGCTTGCATGCTGCACTGCAGCACAATATAATGGCCGCTATCCGTGCAAAATCATCGTCGCAGAATTATAAAAGCAAGTCGCGACAACAGCTTCCAATGCAATTCCCACTGAAGCCCGTGCATTTCATTCACCGTATCTTCTTTTCGCATCCCGTCAAACAACGCTTACGGTAATATTTTTACCGATGCTTCAAGCTCGTTAATGCAAGGTTGCCGTTTGATTTCGTTTTCGATACAGCAAACCAATTTGATTCAATTGCGCCACCATAGGCATCATTGCGAATAAAGTCCTACCGTCCAGAACATGATGCTTTCAACCAAAGCATCACGCCCTTTCCTCTATATAAAAAGGAAGACAAGATCATTTCCATTCGTCCTGCACACATCGCAATTGCCATGATTGCGCTACTCTCCTCCACTTATTCCTCGGCTCAATCGAATGTCGAGATGTATGGCTATATAGACCTAGGCATAGTCAAGGAAAGTGGTGACTCGCCAAAAATTGAGCGTGGCTATAACAACTGGCTAGGTTTTCGTGGCAAGGAGAGTCTGGGAAATGGGCTTGAGGCCATATTCAATATCGAAACCAGATTTAAACTTGACACAGGCGAAACTGAAAGACCCACAACCTTCTGGCAAGGCGAATCAACCGTAGGATTGGCGATTAAAGACTATGGCACTGTCCGCCTAGGACGCGCGCTCACGCCGCTGTGGAACACGGTATGGAAGTATGAGCCTTGGGTAAACAGCGGCTTTAATGCGTCGCTTGCTTCGTATCAAACCGGCAGTTACAGCAGTGATGGCGTACATGACATTGAATTGGGATACGCTGATTTTTCGCGCATCAGTGATGGAATGTTCTACAGCAGTCCGACCTGGAACGGCATCGCCGTCCAGGCCGCAATCAAGATCGATGATGACGCTGCCGCAAGCAGTCGTGCGCGCGGCACATCCATAAGCTATAGCAAAGATGCTTTCTCGGCTGCCGCATCGTACGAAGTCAACGCACGCAACGATGATATTTTGTATCTGGCAGCCAAATACTCAATCGGGGACGCAACCATTATGGGATCACATGCTCAAACCCGTCAGACTGGCCTGACTCCGGAGCGCACCTGGTTGATCGCCACGACTTATGCCATCGGCACCGACATGATCCGTGCAGGTTATGGCCGCAATCAAAAAAATGACAAGCATAAAATCAGCACCGGTTATGTTCATACCCTTTCCAAACGCACCACGCTGTATGCAGATCTGTATCGTGAACAGCTTGTGGATGCCAAAACGGGAATGGCGCTGGGCATCACCCACACTTTCTAGATCCGGCAATATGACGAAGGTCTATAGTTAGCCTAAATATCGTCGAGCGAGTTACGCAGTAAATCGATGAGTCTTTGCATGCATGACATGGGATCGTTCGACAGAAAATAGCGCTTGGATATTTTTGCCCAAGACAAAATCAGTTCGCTGACATCCAGCTTCAATAACAATTCATGGGAGGGCGCTATGCAGCTCATTATTTCCGCCGGTAGTATCTTGCTGATTGTCCTGTGGGGAATTTTCTCACCGTCATCATTGAGTATGGTTTTTGAGACTGCACTCGCTAGTATCACCAAGAATTTTGGCTGGCTTTATTTATGGACCGTATTGGGTCTGGTCGTGTTTGCTTTTTTTCTGGCGTTTAGTCGCTACGGCGACCTCAAACTCGGCAACGAAGACGACGAGCCCGAGTTTTCCATGGGTTCATGGTTCTCTATGTTGTTCGCTGCCGGCATGGGCATCGGCCTTGTGTTCTGGGGAGTCGCGGAACCGATCTCTCACTACATGACTGCGCCGCCAGGAGTACTGCCAGGCTCGCCAGAAGCAGCCAATGCGGGTATGCGCTATGCCTTCTTCCACTGGGGACTTCACCCATGGGCCGTCTATGGCGTGGTTGCGCTGGCCATCGCCTTCTTCCAGTATCGCCGCGAAGGAAAAGCGCTGATCAGTGAATCGATCAGTAGTCTGCCCTGGGCACCGATTCGACGCATGTCAGGAATCTTCAATGTTCTGGCGGTGATTGCAACCGCGTTCGGGGTCGCCGCATCGCTGGGTATGGGCGCACTGCAAATCAATAGCGGTCTGCATACCGTATTCGGCCTCACCGTAAGCAGCACCTCCCAGGTAGGCATCATCCTGGTAACGACATCGCTCTTCGTCACCTCGGCCGTCACCGGCGTAACCAAGGGCATCAAAATTCTCTCCAGTCTCAACATGATCGTGGCACTGGTCTTGGCGCTGTTCATTTTTATCATCGGCCCGACAGTCGCGATCATCGACACACTGACAAATACCCTGGGTTCTTATCTGAGTGAATTCATCAGAATGAGTCTGCGTATGACGCCTTTCCGCGAGAGTCAATGGGTTGGCGGCTGGACGATTTTTTACTGGGCATGGTGGATTTCCTGGTCGCCATTCGTCGGCGTATTTATTGCGCGCGTATCGCGTGGTCGCACCATCCGTGAATTCATTGTCGGCACCGTGGTTGCCCCATCGCTGGCAGCATTTATCTGGTTTTCCGTGTTTGGCGGAACGGCCTTGTATATGGAAATTTGGCAGCATGTACCGATTGCCGCTGCCGTCAAACTTGATGCATCCACCGCGCTGTTTACGATGTTCAATGCGATGCCATTTGGTCTGATCATGTCCATCGTCGCAACGTTGCTGGTACTCGTTTTTTTCGTGACATCCGGGGACTCTGCCACGCTGGTGCTCGGCATCATGAGTACAGGCGGCAATCCTGATCCATCCGCCAAGGTCAAAACCATCTGGGGCATATTGGTCGCGGGGATTGCAATTTCGCTGCTACTGGCTGGAGGCCTCAAGGCTGTACAAACGGCAACGATTGTCTTTGCCTTGCCGTTCACGGCGGTCATTCTCTTGATGGTTATTGCGCTATGGCGAGCCATACGCGAAGACTGGAATGAGCAGCAACGCCAGGAACGTGAATTGCGCCGTCGCTTGAAGCAAATGACAGCACAAGAAACTGCAAAACCAATTTAATCAGGACAGCGAACAATGCGGGGATTACTTCTACCACTGTCTTCATTGCTGAGCGGCGCCGGCGTGATGGTGGTGGGTGTCGGTTTGCTGTTTTCAGTATTGGGGCTACGCGCCGGATTGGCTGAATTTTCCGGCATGGTGACTGGCCTCATCATGTCTGCCTATTTTGTCGGCTATGTCGTCGGCACAATTTATTGCCCTGCGCTGATACGTCGCATCGGACATATACGCGCATTTGCTGCGATGGCGTCTATCGCATCGACCATGCCGATTTTGCATGCATTATGGATAGACCCCTGGTTTTGGGGCGCCTTGCGCCTGATCACCGGTGTGTGTGTCGTCGGCTTGTATATCGTGATCGAAAGCTGGCTCAATACACTGGCACCCAGCCAGCATCGCGGCAAGGTCTTTGCAATCTACATGTCAGTAACATTTGTCGCGCTGGCACTAGGACAGTGGTTGATTCTGGTCGGCGACAAGCTTGGCTTCGTCCCGTTTGCGCTGGTTTCGGTTCTCTTTTCATTCGCGCTACTCCCCATCACGCTAACACCTATCTCGCAGCCAGCGGCAGTCGAACGCCCACACCTTGGTTTGCGCAATCTATACAAGACATCACCACTTGGGGTGATAGGTGCAGTCGGCTCAGGCCTGCTGAATGGCGCCTTCTACAGTCTGGGCGCTGCATACGCACAAGGTGTCGGCTTTACCGATGTTGGTGTCGCGACATTCATGGCTGCAACGATTTTGGGAGGTGCAGTTTTTCAATGGCCTGTCGGCCATTACTCGGATCGACATGACAGACGCTATGTCATGCTATGGGTCTGCATCGCCAGCGCTTCCCTCGCATTGCTCGGCTTTGCGTTCTCAAGAGCCTCAGAAGAGATACTCATTCTGGTCGGCATACTGTATGGTGGTTTTGTGTTTACGCTGTATGGATTGAGCGTTGCTCACGTCAACGATTTGATCGACTCGTCGCGTTTGCTGGAAGTCACTGGCGGACTTTTGCTGTTGCATGGCATTGGCGCTGCCGTAGGCCCAACGATTGCAGGTGTGGTCATGGACCTGCTCAACCCCGAAAGTCTGATGCTGTTCTTTGCATTCGTGCTGGGAATATTGTCCATCTTCACCATGCTCCGGATTCGCGCTGCGCCTGCGGTCCCGGAATCGGAAAAATCCGACTATGTCGTCATGACAGGTATCGCACCCGCAGTGATGCACGTCGATATGCCTGACGCTGACACACAAAGCTCAGACGCGCCTGAAACAGTGAAAGACGACAAGATTAGAGAATGAGGGCGAGGAAAACAGGTAGGCAAACTACCTGCTCAATGCTGGCCGCAATTACTCGTCTTCCAGTTCTTGCGGCTCACCCAACGACGGCGGTGGCTGGAAGCTGGCCAGCAAAGCGATGCGGCTTTCCGGCGTTTCCAGACTGATGCGACCGATGGCGCCTGTCCGGTAATCCTGCAAGAAGGTGTGTGCCGCTTTTTCCAGATCCAGTTCTCCGCCCTTGATGCGAAAACCGCGACGCTGCGCCACGCCTTCGATCACGCTGACACCATCAATGCCTTCGGTAGGAAAGCCGTAACGCGCGGTCAGCTGCTGCGGGTAATGCATCAGGATCACATCGGCCAGAAATGTAGCAACTTCTTCTTCAATCAAGGCATTGCTACCGATCGCGTGGCTGGCGGCCAGCATCAAGCCATCGCTAGGATGTTCGATCTTTGGCCACATCATGCCCGGCGTGTCGGTCAGCACCATGTTATTGCCGAGATATAGACGTTGCTGCATCTTTGTCACTGCAGGTTCGTCACCGACTTTCGCGACGCGCTTTTTGAGCAAGGCGTTCATTAACGTCGATTTACCAACGTTAGGAATCCCCATGATCATCATGCGCAAAGGCTTCAATGCCGTGCCGCGATGAGGCGCGATCTTCAAACTCAAAGCCGGGATTTTTGCGACGTCGGACGGCTTCTTGCAGCTCAAGGCGACCGCGTGCACACCCTTTTGCTTGTTATAAAAATCCAGCCATTTTTGCGTAGCAATCGGATCAGCCAGATCGCTCTTGTTGAGAATTTTGAGGCAAGGCCGCTGGCGAAACGTGCGCAGCTCTTCGATCATCGGGTTGCGGCTCGCCTGCGGTACGCGCGCGTCCAGCACTTCGATGATCATGTCGACCTTTTCCATGGCTTCCGCCGCCTTTTTGCGGGCGGCGTTCATGTGGCCTGGGTACCATTGTATGGACATGCGTGTCTTTATCTGTGGAAAGCAAGGCGCTATTTTACCTGCTCAAGAGCCCACCACACGCAGCGGATTGCGCTCCAGGGCTGATTTCAGCATCAATTCAACTACTTTGTCATACGCGCGTCATATCCTGAGAGCAGCATTTGCTCCAGCGCCATCGGGGCCTGGCGCGAAAACGGCCCCGACCAATTTTTGCGCTGCTTTCATTACATTCAAAGCGGCCTCTCGAAAAACTTGTCTATCGTGCATCAGCCTCGCCTCTCTTTCTCTCGCTACGAACTAAATTCCCTTGATGGGCCAGCGCTTGCGCGCTTGTGTTTCGCGCAATGATCGCGTCTTCCAGCTACGGCTCAGATCAGTCTGGTCTGATTTGGGGCTTTGTATTCGGTCGCGATACCCGCGCGACGCTGATCAATTCTGCAGATGCACTGGCATGGCTGAAAAATCACGAGCAACATAGCAAGCACGAATTCATCTGGCTGCATTTCAACCTGAGCAATACCGCTAGTGAAAAGTGGATATGCGAACATGCAGGCGTCGCTGATGAATTCAACGAAGCCTTGCATGACGGCTCGCGCTCAACCCGCATTGAGCTGGCAGACAACACCTTGATCGCGGTGGTGAATGATGTATTGCACAACTTTTCACTTGATTCGGCTGATATTGCAACCTTGTGGCTCAGCGTGACGCAACGCGTCGTCATCAGTGCAAGACGCACACCATTGAAGTCCATTGAACGCTTGCGACAGGCAGTGGAACATGGCGACGCCATCCGCTCGTCGGTGGAATTGCTGGTGCATCTATTGCGTGATCAAGCCGACGTGTTGGTGAAGATTGTGCGCGATGCGGTAGCACGCGTCGACAAAGTGGAAGACAACTTGCTCGCCGGTCGTCTGAATCGGCAGCGCGGCGACCTCGGTGCATTGCGACGCATACTGGTTCGCTTGCAGCGCTTGCTCGCACCCGAACCCGCGGCGCTATTCCGCCTGCTACAGAAGCCGCCGGTCTGGGTTGCAGAACTGGATACGCAAGAGTTGCGACAATCGACTGAAGAATTCTCGGTCGTACTCAGCGACATGAGTTCGCTGCAGGAGCGTATCAAATTGCTACAGGAAGAAATCGCTGCGCAGGTCAATGAAGAGAATAGCCGCAGCCTGTACGTGCTAACCATCGTCACTGTACTGGCACTACCGATCAACATCATTGCCGGCTTGCTTGGCATGAATGTGGGTGGCGTACCACTGGCGGAACATGAATACGGTTTCTGGATAGTCGCCGGAATTGTTGCTACCTTCACCGTCGTAGCAGGATGGTTTGTCGTACGCAAGCAAAATCAGGATTGACGACAAGCTGCATCAGCGGTCATTTCAATCAATGTCAGCATGTCAAATTGCTCACCATTTTTTGCAACACCAAGCACATTTTCCCGTGCACGCTAATCTCGCTTAGAATCTGACTCGCAAGTCAAAATTCTGGGCGCGCATATGAGCCAGCGCGTTTTCACTCAATCTTCCACGGAAAATCGAATGTTCGCTAAAGTGCATGCAGTCGCGAAACAAGTCAGTGAAATCGTTGTTGGTAAAGATCTGCAAATACGTCAGGCGCTGGTTTGTCTGCTGGCAGGTGGTCATTTATTGATTGAAGATGTACCCGGTGTAGGCAAGACCACACTGGCACATGCACTGGCCATTTCTCTAGGACTGCAATTCAATCGGCAGCAATTCACCAGCGATTTGCTGCCAGCTGATGTGGTTGGTATCTCGATTTTCGATAGAGAAAAAAACGGCTTCGTATTTCACCCGGGACCTATCTTTACGCAAGTCTTGCTGGCCGATGAAATCAACCGCGCAACACCAAAAGCGCAATCTGCATTGCTGGAGGCGATGGAAGAACGCCAGGTCACATCAGATGGCGTGACACGCAGTTTGCCGCAACCTTTTTTCGTCATCGCGACGCAAAACCCTACGCATCAGATCGGCACTTTCCCTTTACCTGAATCGCAGATGGATAGATTTTTGATGTGTCTGTCTCTCGGTTATCCGGATGCAGCTTCCGAGCGTGCTCTGTTGATGGGTGAAGATAGACGCACCTTGTTGAAATCGATGCGCATGGCGATGCAGCCTGCCGATCTGCTCGCGGCACAAGCCGAGCTGAAGAATATTCACGTATCGTCAACCCTGATCGATTACATCCAGGCCCTGGCACAAGCGTCACGCCAGAACGGCATGTTTGCTGAAGGCTTGAGCCCGCGCGCCACCATCGCCTTGCTGCAAGCCGCAAGGGCGTGGGCAGCGATGGAAGGACGTAATCACGTGATTCCTGAAGATGTGCAAGCGGTGCTGTTACCGGTTGCTGCACATCGCCTGCGCGCTTTGAAGTCGATTGCGGGCAGCGCCTTGAGCAGTCGCGATATGGTCTTGCAGTTGATGAAATCCGTCAGCGTTTAAACTAAGGCCAGCGTCTGCGCGCCATGAGCAAATCCTTGCGAAAAAAGTTTCATCAGTGGACAGGCCGCTGGTTATTCCGACTGCGCGATGCGGAAGCAGGCGAAGTATTTTTAAATCAACGCCGCGTCTTTATCCTGCCAACCCGCGCCGGCCTCACTTTCGGCGTGATGCTGATCATTCTGTTTCTGTGTTCGGTCAACTACAGTCTTAGTCTGGGCTTTGCATTGACATTCTTGCTGGGTGGCTGCGCAGTGATCGACATGCATCTGACCTTCCGCAATCTGGCACATCTGTATTTGCGACCGGGGACCACGCCAGCCGTCTTCGCCGGCGAAGATGCGCAATTTGAACTACATCTGAGCAATCGTCGCAAACACGATCGCTATGCGATCTGGCTCAACTTCATCCATGTTGATTTGCCTGCGATCGATCACGTAACCGATATTGCAGCCGATAGTAGCCGCTGCGTTAGGCTCGCTGCGCCCACGCTGGAGCGCGGCTGGTTGAGCGCTCCCCGCATACGTTTGCAGACACGTTTCCCGCTCGGTTTGTTGCGTGCATGGAGTTACTGGCAACCGGCAATGCAAGTACTGGTTTATCCGCAACCGGAAGAAAACGGCCCGCCGCTCCCCTTGCACGATGGTGAAAAGGCCGACGGTCATGGTCAGGCCGGCCACGACGATTTTGCCGGCATACGCGCGTATCAAGCGGGTGATTCAATTCGTCAGCTGGCATGGCGACAAATCGCGCGCATCGATGGCGGTGCATTGGTGACCAAACAGTTTGAAGGCGGTGTACGCGGCGAACTCGCCATAGATTACGACCGATTGCCGTCTGCAATGAATACGGAATTGAAATTGGCGCGCATGACGCATTGGGTACTGGCGGCAGAAATGCGTGGCCTGCCTTATGCATTCCAACTGGGCGGCAATCGTTTCACACCTGCTGTCGGGCCAGCGCATCAAGCCGCCTGTCTGCGCGCGCTCGCGCTGTATGAACGAAATGAGGAACAAACAACGGCACCCGCATCGGAGCGTGTAACGTGAGTTTCCTGCATAAGGTATTGCCTATGGTAGCGCGCAGCGCACGTCCGATGTCGCGTGCCAAGGCCGACACCTTGCTTCTATTGTTTGCCTGTGGACTGGTGTTGGCACCGCATGCATTGCACCTGCCGTTCTGGATAAGCGCCATCTGCATCGGATTGATGGTGTGGCGTGGCTGGATCACGTTCCGCGGCAATCGCATGCCGCCACGCTGGCTGCTGTTGCCGATTGCCGTGTTGACGATGGGCGGCGTGTATCTCACATTCAAAACGTTTTTCGGACAAGAGGCCGGCGTGGCGATGCTGGTACTGCTACTGGCATTCAAGTTGCTGGAGATGCATGCTGGTCGCGATCTGTTTGTCGTGGTGTTTTTGAGTTTCTTTCTGTTGCTGACGACTTTCTTCTATTCGCAAACGATCGCCACTGCGCTATTGATGATCGCTGCAGTGATTGCCATGCTGACTGCGCAACTGTCTTTTCAATATACCGATGCAGTGCCGCCTTTATCCAAGCGCCTGCGACTGGGCGCGACCATTTTTGCTCTGGCAGTGCCGCTAACGGTCGTGCTGTTTGTATTGTTCCCGCGCATCCAAGGTCCGCTGTGGGGCATGCCGGCTGACGCCAACGCCGGGCGCAGCGGTCTGTCCGACAATATGACGCCGGGGAATATTTCCAAACTGGCTTTGTCGGAGGATGTTGCGTTTCGCGTCAAATTCATCGACCCTCCGCCGGACAATTCCAAACTGTATTGGCGCGGCGTCGTATTGAGTCAGTATGACGGACGTACGTGGACCAAACAGCCAATGCGCAATCAGGCGAACCAGCAAATCATGTGGACGCCGCGCGGGACGCCGGTGCGCTATCAAGTCACGCAAGAACCGAATTCACGGCCATGGCTATTCGCCCTCGAACTGCCTGAAGCTGCGCCACAATTACTGAATAACCGTACCGGCATTACACCTGATTTTCAATTAATCTCGGAAAAACCGATATCGGCACGCATTCGCTACGATGTAACCTCGTATCTGGACTACGATTTACAACCGAACCAGACCCGTACTTCGCTGCAGGAATGGCTGGAGCTACCGGCCAGTTACAACCCGAACACGCTCGCATTCGCCGCTGAACTACGCAAGCAAACGGATGACGATTTGACTGCAGTGAATGCCGTGTTGAAATTTTTTCGGCAAGAAAAATTCAGTTATACCTTGCAGCCGCCGCTACTGGGCCGAAACGGTATGGATGAGTTTTTGTTTTCTACGCGCGCGGGTTTCTGTGAGCATTACGCGGGCGCATTCGTCGTCATGATGCGCGCGATGGACATTCCGGCACGCGTCGTCACCGGCTATCAAGGTGGCCAACTGAATCCGGTCGATGGCTTCATGACAGTACGGCAATCCGACGCCCATGCATGGGCAGAAGTCTGGATCGCTGCACGTGGCTGGGTACGGGTGGATCCCACGGCTGCCGTCGCACCGGAACGCATAGAACGCAATCGCAATGTAGCGGCCTCACCCGCCTTCGGCGGCTTGATCAATATGAATATCGCTGCAGATTCCTGGCTGAGAAAAATCCGATTCGGTTGGGATGCTGTCAACAATGGCTGGAATCAGTGGGTATTGAATTACACACCGGACAGACAAAAGAGTTTGCTACAGTCGCTGGGCTTCGGTAACATCGACTGGCGCACCATGACCGCATTGATGTTTGCAATCGGCGGCATATTGACGCTGCTGATCGCTGTTCCTTTACTTGCCAATCGCAAGCAACTAGATCCACTCGATGCTGTCTATGCCAGGCTCGGCAAGCAAATGGCGCAGCACGGCTATCCGCGTCAGGCGCATGAGGGGCCACGCTCCTATTCCGCAAGATTGCTGACGTCTAGCTCCAAGCTCACGCAGGAGCAGAAACATGCAATCAAGAATTTCCTGATTATCTATGAGGCAGCGCGTTATCGTCCGCTTGAAAAATCTGCGCTGCCCGACGTGCTGTCCAAACTCACCTCATTATTGAAAAAGTCTCGATGAAATCTTTCTCCAAACGCGCATCACTATTAGCACTCTCCTCCGTATTAGCTTTAACGGGTTGTGCTTTTGCAGGTGACAACAGCAAGAAGCCGACCACCCAGGTCAAGGCAAAGAAGGTAATCAAACCGGTACAAGGCGATGAATTCGCCAACTTTAATCAATGGAGCGAGGTCGCCGCCTTTATCGATCAAATGGTCGAGAAAAACGGCTTCGACAAGAAGGAACTGCAAGCAACCTTGAACAAGACCCACTATGTCGACAGCGCAATCCAGTTGATGAAGCCGGCGCCACCCGGCAAGCCGAAGAACTGGGCCGCCTATCGCAGCCGCTTCGTCGAACCGGTACGCATAGATGCAGGTGTCGCTTTCTGGAATACCTATGCCGATGCGCTGGCACGTGCAGAAGCACAATACGGCGTACCGGCAGAAATCATCGTCGCCATCATCGGCGTGGAAACGGTGTACGGTCGCAATACCGGCAACTTCCGCGTGATGGATGCCGTCACGACGCTGGCCTTCGCCTATCCGGATACACCGAATCGCACTGCACGCATGAACTACTTCCGCGGCGAACTGGAAAACACTTTGTTGTTCGCACGCGATGAGCGCATCGATCCATTTTCGTTGCTGGGTTCCTATGCCGGTGCGATCGGCTGGCCGCAATTCATGCCAGGCAGCATACGAAAATTCGCGGTCGATTTCGACGGCAATGGCCATATCGATTTACGCAATTCCCCGGTGGATGCAATCGGCAGCGTTGCCAATTTTTTGGTTCAGCATGGCTGGCGCAAAGGCGAGCCAATTACTTACCCCGCCAGAATAGATACAACATCGACAGAATGGCAGCGCTTTATTGGTCAGGGGCTGGAAGCGAAATTCACTCTTGAAGAATTACGGACTGCAGGCGTAACACCGGTCATTGATCCGCCCGCCGGCATGCCTTTCGGTCTGGTCGATTTGCAGAATGGCGATGACCCGACCGAGTATTGGCTGGGTGCGGCCAACTTCTATGCGATCACACAATACAATCGCAGTTTTTTCTATGCAATGTCAGTGAATGATTTAAGTCGCGCGGTGCGGACTGCGCGTAATTACTGAATCAAATAATTTTAAAGATGTTTAATACAAGCGACGTCGCCAAATAATTATTTGGCCGCGTCCGCTGGCACTTTCAAAGTCTGTAAGTCAATCAGCAACGATTCTCCGTCACCATTAATCCAGACTTGCGCATCCTGGATCGTGCATTGCAATTGCATATTGCGTTGCGCGAGTTTGGCGAGCGCTTGACTGGTGGCAGCGGGTAAATTGAAGACACTCAGATTCTTTGCTCTATCCACCTTGTTCGCAATCTGACTCCACCAGATATTGCTCATGCTGCTGTAGCTGTAAATGATGACCTGATTCGAGCGGCCGCAGGCTTTCAGGATACGTTTTTCATCAGGTTGGCCGACTTCTATCCACAGATCGATCGCACCGGTTAAGTCCTTCAGCCACACATCAGGTTCATCATCAGCGCTGATGCCTTTGCCAAATGTCAGTGCTTCACTGGCGTTCAAAACAAATGCCAATATCCTCACCATCATGCGTTCATCTGTTTCTGACGGATGACGCGCGATAGTCAACGTATGTCCGTCGTAATATTGCCTGTCCATATCGGCAATTTGCAGATCAGCTTTGAAGATGGTGGATTTGAGAGCCATGAATGTACTTATGTCGAAAACGTATGAATTAGTTAAAAATAAATACTGAAATAGAAATTTGGTTGGCGATGCACGAATGCTTCAGTCACGGTTGGTAATGCGGCGAGCTCGCAAGAATAGCCGATCTATCGCAATCCTAGCGATGATTTTTCAGACTTTGTCATCAAGTCCATCAAATAACGCTGATCAAGATCGCGCGCACAAAAATCATTCGTGTATCAACCGTTTAAAATAAGCGCTTAATGAGAGCAAACCTAATGCAAACTTCTTCCCCCACAACTCCTGAGCATCACGACCATGCGATTATTGCCGCGACTCAGGCATGGATAGAGCAAGCCGTCATCGGCCTCAATCTCTGCCCATTCGCCAAAGCGGTCTATGTTAAACAACAGATTCGCTATGTAGTCAGTACAGCGAAAGAAGTTGAGGCACTGGTGACCGAGCTGGAGTCAGAACTGCAGGCTTTACAAGCGGCCGATCCGACACAGATAGACACGACGCTGATCATCATTCCCGATATGTTGAGCGACTTCCTCGACTACAACGATTTTCTGAGCCTAGCCGACAAGCTACTGGAAGATTTGGAACTCGATGGCGAAATCCAGATTGCAAGCTTTCACCCGGACTATCAATTTGCGGATGCTGAAGCGGACGATATTGAAAACTACACCAACCGCTCGCCGTATCCGATCCTGCATTTGCTGCGCGAAGCCAGCATTGAGCGCGCCGTCGAAGCATTTCCCGAAGCGGAAATGATCTTTGAAAAAAATATGGAAACCTTGCGCAAGCTGGGACACGCAGGATGGCAAAAGCTGGATTTGATACCCAAGACGCGATATTAGTTTGCCAACCGTTGATTTTTATCAAGAAGATTCCAATTAACTCTTTCACAATCGCATTTCATCCTTATATACAAAGCTGATGCTTTACAAAGCTTCATCATCAATTTGGTTTCTTTTTTGAAATTTTTTAAAAAGAAAGCTTGTTTTGAGGAACTCTAAGCGCACTGTGTGGCCAAATACGTATTAAAAGAACATTGTTTTTCAATTGCTTTTTTGGAATTTCTTGCTATATTGATTGCCTGTGGTTAATTTTTTCATATGAAATCTTCAGAAAAATCATCACCGTTTGCAACTTTACTATTGTGGCAACACTCCAAGAAGTAGATGATGAAATTGCAGATTTTTGCATTTCCCCCATTCCACCTTTGACTTTTGAATCGAAGATATTATGACTACTCCGGATAGCCAAATGACTAGTAACCGACTCGCTGATCAAGTTGCTTATGATCCTAATCACTTGTTGGATTCGCTGATTGAAAAACTGCATCTGAAAAACGACGCAGCCCTTTCACGTGCGCTGGAAGTTGCACCGCCGGTGATCAGCAAAATTCGCCATCGCCGTTTGCCGGTCGGTGCTTCTTTGCTGATTCGTATGCACGAAGTCAGCGACTTGAGCATTCGTGATCTGCGCATTCTAATGGGTGATCGTCGCGATAAATTCCGTATCAGCGACAAGCAGTTCAAGCCGAAAGATGGCGTGTCTGTAGATCAAGCAGCAGAATAAAACAGCCGGCTACTCCCGGCTGAGTCGAAAAGACTTATGCCGGGAATACGCCTGTTGAAAGATAGCGGTCGCCTCGGTCACACACGATGAATACTATCGTTGCGTTTTCTGTTGTTTGAGAAATCCGCAGCGCAACTTCGCATGCACCAGCCGCTGAAATCCCGCAAAAAATTCCCTCTTCAATCGCCAAACGCCGTGCACTTTGTTCTGCTACGGCTTGACTGACATATTCCAGATGATCGACCTTGCTCGCGTCATAGATCTTGGGTAGATAAGCTTCTGGCCATTTTCTGATTCCAGGAATCTGCGAACCTTCTTCGGGTTGCACACCGATGATTTTGATGTCGGGATTTTGCTCTTTCAGATACTGTGAGACGCCGATGATGGTTCCGGTGGTACCCATCGCACTGATGAAATGCGTAATCTTGCCGCCAGTATCGCGCCATATTTCAGGGCCAGTACCCTCGTAGTGCGCGCGTGGATTATCCGGATTGGCAAACTGGTCGAGAATCAATCCTTCGCCATTTTTCTGCATCTGTTCAGCCAGATCACGCGCGTACTCCATCCCACCGGCTTTAGGCGTCAACACTATCTTCGCACCATACGCGGCCATCGCTTGACGACGTTCTTCGCTTAAATTCTCAGGCATCAACAAAATCATTTTGTAGCCGCGCATCGCTGCCACCATCGCCAATGCGATGCCGGTGTTACCGCTAGTCGCTTCAATCAAGGTATCGCCCGGCTTAATCGTACCGCGCGCTTCTGCATGCTTGATCATCGACAAGGCGGGCCTATCTTTCACTGAGCCAGCTGGATTATTACCTTCCAGCTTGCCGAGAATGATGTTGTTACGACGCGCAGTATCTTCACCATCCAGTCGCTTGATTTGTACCAGAGGTGTATTGCCGATGGTGTCTTCGATAGTCAAATATGGCATAAGGGGATTGAAGTTAATTCCTGAAGGACGTCATTTTAATCGACAGCGCGGGAGCGCGTGCAAACCTGATTGTAAACCTTGCAGACAGAAAAAAGCCCCAGCGATTATCTTCGCCAGGGCTTTGATCATCATGCACGGGGTTCCGACAAGGATATCGGAGTCAAGACATCAGGGTTTTACAGCTTTTTTGACTTCAGCGGTTTTATCATCGGTAGCGACCTTTGCCTTATCGGCTTTGGTTGCCGCAGGTTTCGTTACACCCGGCTTGGCCGCACCATTCACTGTCAAACCTGCTTGCGAAAATTTATCAGAACTTTTTTCACCCACACCTTTTACACGTGTTTGCAGGTCATTCCAATCCTTGAAATTTCCACCCTTTTTGCGCGCGTCGAGAATCGCTTTCGAGGTTGTTGGCCCGATACCTTTGATGCCATCAAGTGCCGCTTGATCGGCTTGATTCACTTCAACATTTGCAAATGCAAAACCGATAGAAGCGATCAGCGCACCTAAAGCCAACAATAATTTATTCAACATAGAATGTCTCCAGTGTATTGGTGAAATAGCTCAGGAACAGCGGGCGTTAAAGCCCAGATTTATTGCAAATAATACAATAAACCCGCATGAACTTTACCAGCAATGATGTGGAATGACATTCCCATAAACAGGTGAGTTTTCATCGATGGAACGATGAAAATCATGATTGAAGAGGATCAAGTGCTTAATGCTTTACGAGGCTTGTACACTCAATTCATGACATTTAATTCTTCGGTGCGGCGTGGCGGATAGCTTTCCCATTTGCTGCAACCTGGGCATTGCCAGTAGTACTGACGCGCCTTGAAGCCGCAATTGCTGCATTGATAGCGCGCCAGTTTTTGCGTATAACCATGCACCAGGTTCTTGACCATCGACAGCTCGGAACGCATTTCTGGCGGCGCATCTAATAGGCGTGCTTCCAGCAATTTATCCAAACCTAATAAAGTTGGCGTGCGACGCAATTCATCACTGACCATCTGCGTCGCCGCATCCACGCCTTCCAACTCCAGCACGGCCTGAAATACAACTTCTAGCAAATCAATGGATGAAGCTTCGGTCAAATAAAACTTCAGCAGATTCACGCCTTCTTGCGCTCGCCCTACGGCACGATAACCATCCATCAAACGCTGCGCTACCAACGCCACATGCGGCACGCTCTGATGCTCAACCCGACGCCAGGTAAGCAACGCTGATTCAGTGTCGCCTTTCGCTAAAAATGCATCACCCATCAACATGGTGGCACGCACACTCTTGCGATCGGCCGCCAAGGCTTTTTCCAGCAAAGTAATCGCTGCATCCGGATGCGTGTGCACCAACTCATCTTGTGCCAGCTCGCAATAGAATTGCGCCACTTCCTTTTGACGTCCGCCGGCACCGGATTCCTGCAGAGCTTGCGCCGCTTCAATCGCGCGGTGCCATTCTTTCTCACGCTGATAAATTTCCAGCAAGGCACGACGCGCCTGCGCACTATATTGCGTATCGATCAAAAGATTGAATGTCTCTTCCGCCCTATCCAGCAAGCCGGCGTTCAGATAATCCTGACCCAGTTCATATTGCGCGTGCACCTTATGCTCTTGCGGCAAATCGGGGCGCGCCAGCAGATTTTGATGCACGCGTATCGCACGTTCTGTTTCGCCGCGACGGCGAAACAGATTACCAAGAGCGAAATGCAATTCAACAGTTTCGGGATCAAGCTTGACGATTTCGATGAATGCATCAATCGCCTTGTCGGGCTGCTCATTCAGCAGAAAATTCAAGCCCTTGAAATATCCGCGAGGCAGACTGCGTGACTCGGAAACCAGTTGTTTGATATCTACGCGCGCAGCAATCCAGCCAAGCGTAAAAAAAGCGGGGACTGCGAGCAACCACCAAGTTTCAAATTCCATGCAATGCCGTATTTACTATTAGTTGATCAAATGACTGAATTTACCGCTTAACCATTTTTGCTGCACCGCGATTCACATAGTGAATGCAAAGATACGGTTTATAACTGAGAAATTGCATCCGGTTGCGGCGGTTGGGATTTCGCCAGCAATTGAGCCTGCGTCTCGTTCTGCATTGTCGAGAGCGCTTTCTTGTTTTTCGCTACTTCCCTACGCGAACGAAATACCATCGGCAGCATGGCCAGCACACCCAGCACAGCGCCACCAACGAAAAAGCCCAGCAATAATAAAACCAGCGGTCCTTGTATGACGTAACCCAGAAAAAACCGCAATGTCACTTCGTCCGTATTTTTCAAGGCAAAGCCGAAAAACACGATAAAAAACAGGACAGCAAGGATTCTGAACAGGATCTTCATGATGCTGATTCCTTTATTTAAGCGGGGTGGATGGCGAGTACGCCAAGCAAATCGGTATAGCTTATTGGTATAGCTTATTAACTAGCGAAATTGTACGTGATACCCCTCAAGGGGGTACAACGAAAAAAACGGCATCCGAAGATGCCGTTCATATTTCATTGCAAACAACTCAGTCTTCAATGATCGGTTGTCCAACCATCGCATCCACACGCTCGCGCAACTGTTTACCAGGCTTGAAATGCGGCACCCGTTTTTCGGGAACCATCACTTTGTCGCCCGACTTCGGGTTGCGCCCAATACGAGGTGGACGGCTGTTAAGCGCAAAGCTGCCAAAACCACGGATCTCGATCCGCTGTCCGGTTGCCAAGGCATCGGACATCGCATCGAGGATGGTTTTGACCGCGTAATCCGCATCCTTAGCTACCAGTTGCGGATAACGCTCAGCCAGACGGGCAATCAGCTCCGACTTTGTCATTGATGCTTACTTAGTTCTTGCTGTTGTCGAGCTTGGCTTTGAGCAATGCACCGAGGCTGGTCGTACCCGACGCAGCGTTCGAATCTGTCGATGTCGACATTTTTTGCATTGCTTCTTGCGTTTCAACATTGTCTTTCGCTTTGATCGACAGTTGAATACCGCGTGCTTTGCGATCAACGTTGATAACCATCGCTTCGACTGTGTCGCCAACTTTCAGGTGCGTACCAGCATCTTCCACGCGATCGCGAGAGATTTCGGAAGCGCGCAAGTAGCCTTCAACTTCTTCGGACAATTGGATCACTGCGCCTTTAGGCTCAACCGATTTAACGGTACCAGTAACCAACGCGCCTTTGTCGTTCATGGCTGCGAAGTTGTTGAATGGGTCACCTTCGAGTTGTTTAACGCCGAGGGAAACGCGTTCACGTTCCACGTCGATTGCCAACACGATTGCTTCCAGCTCGTCACCTTTTTTGAAGCGACGAACAGCTTCTTCGCCTGTTTCTGTCCATGACAGATCGGACAAGTGAACCAGACCGTCGATGTTGCCAGCCAAGCCGATAAACACGCCGAAGTCGGTGATCGATTTGATCGCGCCGCGGACTTTGTCACCTTTCTTGTGGGTGACGGCGAAGTCGTCCCATGGATTGGCTTTGCACTGTTTCATGCCGAGGCTGATACGACGACGTTCTTCGTCGATTTCCAGAACCATGACTTCAACTTCGTCGCCCAATTGGACAACTTTGTTTGGTGCCACGTTTTTGTTGGTCCAGTCCATTTCGGAAACGTGAACCAGGCCTTCGATACCTTGCTCAACTTCAACGAACGAGCCGTAGTCTGTCAGGTTTGTGACTTTACCGAACAGGCGTGTGCCTTGTGGGTAACGACGTGACAGACCGGTCCATGGATCGTCGCCCAATTGTTTGACGCCCAGCGAAACACGGTTTTTCTCTTGATCGTACTTGAGAACTTTAGCCGTGATTTCTTGACCAACAGTCAACACTTCCGATGGGTGACGCACACGACGCCATGCCAGATCGGTAATGTGCAACAGGCCGTCGATACCGCCCAGATCCACGAACGCGCCGTAGTCGGTGATATTTTTGACGATACCGGTAACAACCGTACCTTCTTTGAGTGTTTCCATCAGTTTTTGACGCTCTTCGCCCATCGATGCTTCGATGACGGCGCGACGTGACAACACGACGTTGTTACGTTTGCGATCAAGTTTGATAACTTTAAATTCGAGGGTTTTGCCTTCGAATGGGGTCGTGTCCTTGACAGGACGTGTATCGACCAGCGAACCCGGCAAGAATGCGCGGATGCCATTGGTCAACACGGTCAGACCGCCTTTGACTTTACCGTTAACGGTACCGATAACGATTTCGCCAGACTCCATCGCTTTTTCAAGCGAGAGCCACGACGCCAGGCGTTTAGCCTTGTCGCGCGACAAGATCGTGTCGCCAAAACCGTTTTCGAGGGATTCGATTGCGACGGAAATAAAATCGCCAACGTTGACTTCGAGTTCGCCATTGTCGTTTTTGAATTCTTCGATTGGAATAAATGCTTCGGACTTCAAGCCAGCGTTGACGATAACGAAGTTATGGTCAAGACGAACGACTTCAGCCGAAATCACTTCACCGGAACGCATGTCCTGGCGTGACAACGATTCTTCAAAAAGAGCGGCAAAACTTTCCATGCCAACAGGTGTATCTGAGATAGAGGTGACAACAGTAGTCATAAGAGATATTTTTTAAGCAGGTTGACCAAGATTCGTATTTTTTCGCTTCACTGCAAACTGAACTGCACAGGAAAGACGAACGAATAATGGGTTAGGTTTTTCAAAGTCCGGCAGACTTTGCGTCTGAACGGACAACAGGTACAACATAAAACAATAATTTATACAGCTTGCTTGACTGCTGCATACCAGCCGAGCACCTTTTCCACCGCCTGATTCACGGTCAAATTCGAGGTATCCAGCAAATACGCACCTTCTGCCGGTTTGAGCGGAGCAACTGCACGATTTGCGTCGCGGGCGTCACGTTCGTTCAAATCTTTCAGGAGGTCTTGCATATTAGCAGAAAATCCCTTGCCAATCAATTGCTTATAACGTCTTTCGGCACGCGCCTCGGCACTGGCTGTCAGGAAGACTTTCAGCTTCGCATCGGGGAAAATCACGGTGCCCATATCGCGACCATCGGCAATCAGGCCCGGCGCCTCACGAAAACGCAACTGCAAATCGACCAAAGCCTTGCGAACTGCTGGCAAGGCGGCAATTTTTGATGCAGTATTGCCAACTTCTTCGGCTCTTATCGACATCGTGACATTTTCGCGATCCAAGAAAATGTCGCCATCCTTGAAACCACACTTCAGGGTTTCTACCGATTTAGCTAAAGCCTGCTCATCATCCAACGCTATCCCGCGATACAAGGCAGACAAAGCCGTCAATCTGTATAAAGCGCCGGAATCGAGATAATGGAAGCCGAGCTCAGTTGCCACCAATTGCGCAACTGTACCTTTGCCCGAGGCGGTCGGACCGTCTATCGTGATGACGGGAATATTTGTGGACGTGGTCATTTTAAGAAGTAAGTTAAGTGCACCCAGCATTCATGGGACTTTATTGCTTAGGCAAGCGAATACTAACTTGCTCTCTTTAGAACAGAGTGTCTTGTGTTACTTTGGCAAAAGCGTCAAAGTAATCCGGAAAAGTTTTAGCAACGCATTGCGGATCATTGATACGCACCTTATTGCCGCGACGTGCTGCGCCATCCAGCGTTGCCAGTGAAAAGCACATCGCCATACGATGATCATCGTAAGTATCAATTGCTGCGGTCTGAATCTCTTTCGGTGGCGTGACGCGCAAATAATCCGCGCCCTCTTCCACAATCGCACCCAGCTTGCGCAATTCAATCGCCATCGCACTAATACGATCGGTCTCCTTTACACGCCAACTGCCGATATTGCGCAAAGTGCTCGGGCCATCGGCGTACAAGGCAGCAACAGCAATCGTCATCGCCGCGTCGGGAATGTGGTTGAAGTCGGCGTCGATCGCGCGTAAAGAACCGTTGGATTCTGCTTCTATCCAATTGTCTCCCATGCGTATGGTCGCCCCCATTTGTTCGAGCGCTTCGACGAAACGTACGTCCCCTTGAATACTGTCCTTACCCACACCTTCCACGCGCACCGGACCGCCAGCAATCGCGCCTGCAGCGAGGAAGTACGACGCCGATGAAGCATCGCCTTCCACGTGAATAGTGCCGGGGCTGACATAGCGTTGGCCGGCTGCAATCGTGAACGACTGCCAACCGTCGCGTTGTACGGTAACGCCAAAACGTCGAATCAGATTCAGCGTAATTTCGATATACGGCTTGGAAATCAATTCGCCGATCACATCAATCCGCACATCCTCGTCGCGCGCCATCAATGGCGCTGCCATCAGCAGCGCTGTCAGGAATTGGCTAGACACATTGCCGCGCACTTGCATACGTTGCGCGTGCAAGCGACCGCGCTGAATATGCAAAGGCGGATAACCAGCAACGCCGGTGTATTCGATATGGGTGCCAACGGCATTCAATGCTTCGACCAAATCGGCAATCGGACGCTCATGCATCCGCGATACGCCATGCAAGGTGTAATCGCCACCGGTGACGGCCAGTGCTGCCGTCAATGGACGAATCGCCGTGCCGGCATTGCCCATGAACAGATCAGCTTGATGAACAGGAAATGAATCATTCACACCGTGCACGACATAATCTTGCGACTCGCCAATTTGCTCCCATTTCACGCCAAGTTTTTGCAGCGCCATCAACATCACATGCGTGTCGTCGGATGCCAGCAAATCCTTGATATGCGTCGTGCCATCGCACAGCGCTGCCAGCAGCAAAGTGCGATTAGAAATACTTTTAGAGCCTGGCAAACGCACGACGCCTTTGGCGTGCATCGCCGGTTGCAAGTCAAGATAATGCGGATAGTGTTTCATTTATCGCTGTCTTGTTTAGGCTGAATTTCAGCCGTTTCTATACTGCGCTGCCAGTTCTGGCGCGCATGCTGTGCATTGGAAAACATCGCATACATTGCGTCGCCATCGGCGGCAGCCAACTGACCACGAAAACGCGTCAGTTGGGCGATATACGCATCCAGTTCCGTCAATATTGCCGTCTGATTGGTCAGGCTGATATCGCGCCACATTTCTGGCGAAGAGCCGGCAATCCGCGTGAAATCGCGAAAGCCACTTGCTGCGTACTGAAACAGCAAATCTGCATTTGGTTTATTTGCAATGTCGTCGACCAAAGCATAGGCCAGCAAATGCGGCAGGTGGCTGACTGCAGCAAAAACCGCATCGTGATTTTCTGCTGTCAGTTGATGGATGATGGCCCCGCATTGTTGCCATGCTTGCGCCACTACCGCGATCTGCTCCGCAGAATTTTCTGGCAACGGCGTCAACACGACTTTTTTAGCCATATACAAACTGGCGATCGCCGCATCAGGGCCCGTGGCCTCCAATCCTGCGATCGGATGCCCTGGTACAAATTGTCCGATTTTTTCGCCCAACGCGCGACGTGCAGCAAGCACTACTTCACCTTTGATACTACCGGCATCGGTCACTACCGTTTGCTTTTGCAGATAAGGTTTGATCGCAGCAAGCATGGTTTCGGTTTGCGCTACCGGCACTGCCAGCAACACCAGATCGGCATTCTTCAAAGACTCTTCGAGCGAGGTGCTGATGACGTCAATGATGCCGAGTTCCTTGGCCCGTAACAGCGAGGCCTCGGTTCGGCCGACACCAACAACCTGTTCGACCGCGCCGGCTTTTCGTAATGCAAGCGCAAACGATCCGCCTATCAAACCCACACCAAAGATGACGATTTTTTTTAGCACGTGAGGAAGAGGAAATTGATTAATGGATCAGTTTAAAAATCGAATGATGGCTGGCTCATTACAAACTCAAGCCAAGGCCTTTTTCAATGCAGTGATACAGATCGCGTTTTCTTCTGGCAAGCCGATTGAAATACGCAACCATTGTGGCAAACCGTAATTGCCAACCGGACGCACGATCACGCCTTGTTTCAGCAAAGCCAGGTTGACACGCGCACCGGCACTGTCGTCAGTGCCGACTTTGACCAATACGAAGTTGCCGCTGGACGGCACATACGTAAGCTTCAATTCGTCAAAAGCTTGCGTCAACTGACGATAACCTGCGGCATTCAGTTGTGCACTCTTTTCGACAAATGCTTTGTCATTCAATGCAGCAATCGCAGCGGCTTGCGCCAGCGAATTGACGTTGAAAGGCTGGCGTATGCGATTAAGCAAATCCGTAATACCAGGTTGCGCAATCCCATAACCGATCCGCAAACCCGCCAAACCATACACCTTGGACATAGAACGTGACACCAGCAGATTCGGATACTGAGCGACCCATGCGATGGAATCGTATTGCAGTTCTGGCGCGAGGAATTCTGTATACGCCTCATCCAGCACGACGACTACATTCGGCGGTACGCGCGTCAGGAACGCGTCAATCTCATCACCGGGAATAAACGTGCCGGTTGGATTGTTTGGGTTCGCGACAAAGATCAAACGCGTATCCGCTTCAATCGCATCCGCCATCGCATCCAGATCATGGCCAAAATTTTTCGCCGCAATCACCAGCGAACGACCACCAACTGCCTGCGTCGCCAGCGGATAAACCGCAAACGAATACTGTGCATAGATCACCGATTGTCCAGGCTGCACAAATGCATGCGCTGACAATTCCAGAATATCGTTGCTGCCGTTGCCTAGCGTGATCCACTCCGCAGGCACGCCATATTTAGCGGTGATGGCGGCTTTTAAATCAAAGCCGTTTCCATCCGGATAACGGCCGGCATCTGCGATCGCCAGCGCCATCGCTCTCTTGGCGGACTCCGGCATGCCAAGTGGATTTTCATTGGATGCAAGTTTGACGATTTTTGCTTCGTCTAGACCAAATTCACGCGCGACTTCAGCAATCGGTCTACCACCTTGATAAGGCGCAATGGCACGAACGTAATCAGGACCAAACTGAATTGACATAAAGAATTCCAGATCAAGAATGACTATTGTCAGGATGACGTCGCGGCGTTTGCCAGCAAGCGCTTACTGAAGCAACAGCAGAAATCAAATTACAAACTGAATGGATACGAACCGAGCACTTTGAAAAAAGCGGAATTGTCTTTCAACTCCTTCAACGCATCTGCCACTTTGCTGTCTTTTAAATGACCTTCCACATCGACATAGAAATAATATTCCCATGTACCCATGCGTGCAGGTCGCGACTCAAAACGTGTCATCGACACGCCATGTTTCGCCAAAGGCGCCAATAAATTGTAGACCGCGCCCGCCTTGTTCGGCACCGACAACACCAGTGAAGTCTGATCCTTGCCGCTAGGCGCAGTGTGAAGACGCCCTATCACAGCGAAACGCGTGCGATTGTGCGGATCATCCTGGATATGAGCTTTGACGACTTGCAGACTGTAATTTTTGCCGGCGATCTCGCTGGCGATGGCCGCAACTGTCGGATCCTCACCTGCCAGCCTTGCCGCTTCACCATTGGAAGCAACGGCGCGACGTTCGATGTTGGGATAATTCTGGTTAAGCCACAACTGGCATTGCGCCAATGCTTGCGAGTGTGCGCATATGCTTGTGATGCCGTTCATGTTACCGGAACGCGTCATCAAGCTGTGATTCACCTGTATCGATACTTCGCCGCTCAAAGTCAACGTCGTTTGCAATAGCAAATCGAGCGTTCGATTGATCACTCCTTCAGAAGAATTTTCAATCGGCACTACGCCGAAATCTGCCGTACCGGCTTCTGTTGCGCGAAACACTTCATCGATGGAAGCACATGGCATGCCTTCGACTGCGCGGCCAAATTGCTGATACACCGCCTGTTCGCTGAAGGTTCCGGCAGGACCGAGATACGCGACTGTGACCCGCTTTTCCAGCGCACGACAAGCCGACATCACCTCGCGAAATACCGTTTGAATATCGGTGTCCAGAAGCGGGCCGGGATTGCGTTCTGCCACACTGCGCAAAACCTGCGCTTCACGCTCCGGACGAAAAACCGGTGCGTTTGTTTCTGCCTTGACGTGACCGACTTGCTGCGCGACGCGCGCGCGTTGATTCAGCAAATCCAGGATTTGCACATCGATCGCGTCAATCTGTTCACGCAGCGGTTTGAGCTTGTTGTCCGTCGTCATATTTGGCAAACAGGTTAGATTTTCTGATTCGAAAGAGAATCAGCCGTATTTTTTTTCAAAGTCCTTCATGAAAGCAACCAGTGCCTGCACGCCTTCGAGCGGCATTGCATTGTAAATCGATGCACGCATACCACCGACCGAACTATGGCCTTTGAGTTGCACCAGATCATTCTGCTCGGCTTCTGCGATGAACTTGCTGTTCAGCGTTTCATCTTTCAGGAAGAAAGGCACGTTCATGCGCGAGCGATTCGCCGCCGGCACTTTATTAATATAGAAGTCTGTCGAATTCAGATAGTCATAGATCAATTTCGCTTTCGCGATATTGACCTTTTCCATTGCCGCAACACCGCCCTGGCGTTTCATCCATTGGAAGGTCAGACCGGCGATATAGATAGGATAGGTCGGCGGCGTATTAAACATGGAGTCATGTTCGTCCACCAGCTTCCAGTCGAATGCGGATGGGCAAATTGGCAGCGCATGTCCCAGCATATCGTCACGCACGATGACGATGGTCAGGCCTGCAGGCCCGATATTTTTTTGCGCACCGGCATAAATGACCGCGTATTTGGACACATCCATTTCGCGCGACAGAATATTTGATGACATATCTGCGACCAAAGGTACATTGCCTACGTCAGGCGTGAAATCAAACTCGACACCGCCGATGGTTTCGTTGGTGCAGATATGAACGTAAGCCGCATCCGGCGTCAGCTTCCACGTATCACGTGCAGGCACATGATGGAAACCAGAGTCTTCCGATGAAGCGGCAATATTCACCTTCGCATACTTGTGCGCTTCTTCAATACTCTTGACCGACCAGTGACCGGTATTGACGAAGTCGATCGTGGCCGGCTGCGATTTATGGCCGATCAGATTCATCGGCACGATTGCATTCTCGGCAATCGCACCACCTTGCATCAACAAAATCTTGTAGTTGTCCGGAATGGACATCAAGGACCGCAGATCGTCCTTGGTTGTTTTCAGAATTTCCGTGAATTCGCGCCCGCGATGACTCATCTCCATAACTGACAAACCGCACCCTCTCCAGTTTGTCATTTCATCCGCAGCCTGCTGGATTACTTCTGGTGCAATAGCTGCCGGACCCGGCGAAAAGTTATACACACGCTTCATTCTTATTCTTCCTCCGTACCGGATTGATCTTCTTCAATATCTGATTCAAGTATGCGTTGCAGGCCGCTCAGCTTGGTGCCGTCTTCAACCGCAATCAAGGTGACGCCCTGGGTGGCGCGGCCCATTTCCCGAATTTCTGCCACACGGGTGCGAATCAATACACCACCGGTCGTGATCAGCATGATCTCGTCTGCCGGCTCAACCAGCGTGGCTGCGACAACCTTGCCGTTACGCTCGCTGGTCTGGATCGCAATCATGCCTTTGGTACCGCGGCCATGACGTGTGTATTCGGTGATCGGCGTACGTTTGCCGAAACCGTTTTCTGTCGCAGTCAGTACCGATTGCTGTTCATTTTCAGCAACCAGCAAGGCGATGACCTGCTGCCCTTCTTCCAGATTCATGCCACGCACACCGCGTGCTGTACGACCCATAGGACGCACATCGTTTTCGTCAAAGCGCACTGCCTTGCCGGAATCGGAGAACAACATCACGTCATGCTTGCCGTCAGTCAGCGCAGCACCGATCAGGAAATCGCCATCATCCAGATCGACCGCAATAATGCCGGCCTTGCGTGGATTGCTGAAATCACTGAGCGAAGTTTTTTTCACGGTACCAAGACTGGTCGACATGAAGATATAGCGATCTTCAGGGAAAGTCCGATTCTCGCCGGAGACCGGCAGGATCACCGTAATTTTTTCGCCATCCTGCAGCGGGAACATATTGACGATAGGTTTGCCACGCGAATTGCGTGAACCTTGCGGCACTTCCCAAACTTTCAGCCAGTACATACGGCCGCGATTGCTGAAGCAAAGGATGTAATCATGCGTGTTCGCAATGAACAGTTGATCGATCCAGTCGTCTTCCTTGGTCGCCATTGCCTGCTTGCCGCGACCACCACGTTTTTGCGCGCGGTATTCAGTAATCGGCTGCGACTTCATGTAACCAGTATGCGACAGGGTCACGACCATATCCTGCGGCGTGATCAAATCTTCGGTGCCCAGATCGGTCGCATTCAACTCGATCGTCGAACGACGTTCATCTTTATTGCCAATACCGTATTCATTTTTCGCAGCGTTCAGTTCATCAGTGATGATGACGGTTACGCGTTCCGGCTTGGACAGAATATCGAGCAAATCGGCTATCTGATCCATCACTTCTTTGTATTCGTTGACGATCTTGTCTTGCTCCAGACCAGTCAGGCGTTGCAGACGCATCTGCAAAATCTCCTGCGCTTGATCGTCGGACAATTTATACAAACCGTCAGGCTGAATACCATAGTGCTTAGGCAGATTTTCCGGGCGGAAAGCATCGATCCCGCCTATACCTTCTCCGGTACGCGCCAACATCTCACGCACAACGGAAGAGTCCCAGGCGCGCGACATCAAATCCGCTTTTGCAACCGGCGGTGTCGGTGCAGCCTTGATGATAGCGATGAAGTCATCGATATTCGCCAGTGCAACTGCCAGACCTTCCAGTACATGACCGCGTTCGCGTGCTTTGCGCAATTCAAATACAGTGCGACGCGTGACAACTTCACGGCGATGCGACAGGAAGCATTCCAGCATCTGCTTCAGGTTCAGCAACTTGGGCTGACCATCGACCAGCGCCACCATGTTCATGCCGAAGGTATCTTGCAACTGAGTCTGTTTATACAGATTGTTCAGCACGACTTCCGGCACTTCATTGCGCTTCAATTCGATCACGACACGCATGCCCGACTTATCGGACTCATCGCGAATATCGGAAATACCGTCGAGCTTTTTGTCACGCACCAGCTCTGCAATACGTTCCAGCAGCGACTTCTTGTTAACCTGATACGGCAGTTCGTCGACGATAATCGCAGGACGATTTTCCTTGCCGTACTCTTCGAAATGGGTTTTTGCCCGCATTACCACGCGACCACGACCGGTGCGATAACCATCGCGCACACCGGATACGCCATAAATAATGCCGCCCGTCGGGAAGTCAGGTGCCGGAATGATTTCAATCAATTCATCCACAGTGCATTCGGCATTGCGCAGCACATGCAATGCACCGTCGATCACTTCCGTAATATTGTGTGGCGGAATATTGGTCGCCATACCGACCGCAATACCAGACGAACCGTTAATCAGCAGGTTCGGGATACGGGTAGGCAGCACCGACGGCTCTTTTTCCTTACCATCATAGTTAGGCACAAAATCGACGGTATCCTTATCCAAATCGGCCAGCAGTTCGCCCGCGATCTTGTCCAGACGACATTCGGTGTAGCGCATCGCCGCCGCATTATCGCCATCGATAGAACCAAAGTTACCTTGACCATCGACCAGCATGTAACGTAATGAAAATGGCTGCGCCATACGCACCAATGTGTCGTAGATCGACGCATCTCCGTGCGGATGGTATTTACCCATGGTCTCACCAACCACGCGCGCGCATTTTACGTACGGGCGATTCCAAACATTGTTCATCTCATGCATCGCAAACAGAACCCGACGATGCACAGGCTTCAAGCCATCGCGCACATCCGGTAAAGCGCGACCTACAATGACGCTCATCGCGTAATCGAGGTAACTCTTGCGCATCTCTTCTTCAAGCGAAATCGGGATTGTTTCTTTAGCGAATTGATCCATTGGCGGTTCGTCTGGTCTTTGGCTAGGGTTGAATAATGAGGAATCAAGCACTTGATGAAGCAAACAAGCAGGTGATCCGGCAAATCGTAGATTTTAACACGTCAGACGACTCTTCTTGCCGCTTTTGGCAGCGCAGGAACTTTGTAAGCAATGGTCAGCGCCGGGGCAGAATCTCATCAAAATATGTTTAAATGCGTGCTGCTGAAAATATGCACCACCTCCAGAACATCCGCTCATCTAGAAAAAATATGATCAACAAATTGGCTTTAGTCCTATTGGTCGGCACCACGTCGTCCTATGCCGCAGCACAAAGCAATCCAGAAATTTCAGCGCCATCAAGTCATTCTTATAGTCAAAACAGCAATGGCGTCATCACGCGCAGCGCATTTGGTCTGTGCTGGCGATCGGGATCATGGACAGAAAACGATGCAATCGCTGGCTGCGACGGCGCTTTGGCACCGCCCATTCCAAACCCGATTGCCCCCGACATGGCAAACAGCTTGATCCCAGATGCAGCCACATTGGCTGGCAAAACCTGCGATTTCGCATTCGTATTAGGTAGTGACCGAACCTTTGCATTTAACAAGGCAACCTTAAATATCGCAGCCAAACGTCAGATCGACCTTGAGGTTTTACCTCGCTTGACCGCATGCAAAAGCATTGAAAATATCGCCATTACCGGCCACACGGACCATCTGGGTTCTGAGCACTCGAATCAACTACTCTCGGAAAAACGAGCCCAATCCGTCGCCAACTACCTGAAGACCAAAGGTGTTGCCATCAAGATGACAGTGACAGGCGCCAGCTCTTCTCAAGCACTTAAATCGTGCAGCACCAAATTAACGCAATCGAAAATGATTCGCTGCCTGGCACCAAATCGGCGCGTCTTGATTGAAGTAGTCAATTCAAAAAAGTAACAAAAATGCAATCCATTATTAATATTTCTTCAAAACATGAACGTTTTTAGTGTCCAAAGGTCAATGTTTTGCTAGAAGAAACATTGATCAGCAATCCGTTGTATAACTACAACAATTATAGAAAAACGATAATCTGTGTATTTAACAAGGGCCGCTGAATCAATAGGCTATGGCAGAATAGTGGCAAGTTAAATTATTGCATGCGAACAATTTGTTTCATGCGGTTTTTGAAGCGCGTGTTATCATCCATTTCCGATGTCATTTACGTAATTTGCGCAGTTTATCTGCGGATATCTCACTCGAGAGGAGAAAGAAATATGAATAAATTAGCAAAACTCGTCTTCGCTGCGTCCGCGGTCGTTGCGTTCTCTGCACAAGCCCAAACAGACATCAAAGCAAGCACTCCACACAGCGCTTACGCTCAAGCTTCGAACGGCACTATCGTTCGCAGCGGTACTGGCCTGTGCTGGCGCACTGGCTACTGGACTCCAGCTGATTCCGTTGCAGGTTGCGACGGTGCATTGGTAGCCGCAGCAGCTCCAGCTGGCGCAGCTCCAGTCGCAGCAGCTCCAGTTCCAACAGCAGAAAAAGTCACTTTTGCAGCTGATGCATTCTTTGACTTTGACAAAGCAACTCTGAAACCAGAAGGCAAGGCTAAGCTTGACGACCTGGCATCCAAGCTCAACGGCTTGAACCTGGAAGTTATCATCGCTGTCGGCCATACTGACTCCGTTGGCTCCGATGCTTACAACCAAAAACTGTCGATCCGCCGCGCTGAAGCTGTCAAAGGCTACCTCGTGAACAAAGGTGTTGATGCAAAACGCGTCTACACTGAAGGCAAAGGCGAAAAACAACCAGTTGCTACCAACAAAACAGCAGCTGGCCGCGCACAAAACCGTCGCGTAGAAATCGAAGTTGTCGGTACACGTAAATAATTCGTTTCATACGAATTAAAAAACCCGCTTCGGCGGGTTTTTTTTCGCACATAATTTGTGCAGTTATTTGCGGCTGACGAAATCCCGCTCTTCGCACTTTCCAGTTATCATTTACCCCATGAATGCTGATCCATTAGAACTGAAAAAATTTAGCGATTTGGCCCACCAATGGTGGGATCCCACATCAGAATTCCGTCCTTTGCATGAAATCAATCCATTGCGACTTGAATGGATTAACAGTCGTGCACCGTTAGCAGGCAAAACCGTGATCGACATCGGTTGCGGCGGCGGTATCCTTGCTGAATCAATGGCAAAAAAAGGGGCAAATGTAACCGGAATAGATCTGTCCGAAAAAGCGCTCAAGGTCGCCGACTTGCACAGTCTCGAATCTGGCGTGCAAGTACGCTATGAATTGATTGCCGCCGAAAGCATGGCAGAACGCGAAGCCGGCAAATTCGATATCGTAACCTGCATGGAAATGCTGGAGCATGTGCCCGATCCATCGGCCATCGTCGCAGCCTGTGCCAAACTTGTGAAACCTGGCGGCAACCTTTTTTTCTCGACCATCAATCGCAATCCAAAAGCGTATTTGCACGCAGTAATCGGTGCTGAATACCTGTTGCGTATGCTGCCAAAAGGTACACACGATTACGCCAAGTTCATCACGCCTGCCGAGCTATCACGCTTTGCACGCGAAGCTGGTTTAACGATTGATGCACTCAAAGGCATGGGCTTCAATCCGCTCACGCAAATCTATTCGCTGCATCAAGACACAAGCGTCAATTATCTGATTGCTTGCACCAAACCCGCCTGATTTTCAATTTCAGTAAACGCTCTATCGCATGTGCGAAAAAGCGTTTAGTTGATCTGACCACCTCATTGAATCCGCATGACATTACCTAAACCTAAAGCCATCCTGTTTGATCTAGATGGCACACTCGCGGACACCGCGCCTGACTTGGCTGGCGCAGTAAATCAATTACGAATTTCTCGCGGACTGACTCCGACCGAATATGAATTATTGCGCCCTGTCGCCTCTGCAGGCGCACGTGGCTTGATCGGCGTTGCATTCGGCATCACGCCACAAGATGCAAGTTACGTTGAACTGCGCGATGAATTTTTGCAAAACTATGAAGCCGCGATCGCAGTGAACAGTCAGCTGTTTGATGGCATCACAGAATTATTGTCGGGCTTGCAAGAAATAGGTATTTCATGGGGCATCGTCACCAACAAGATCGCGCACCTCACTGACCAACTCGTACCAAAGATCGGCCTGCAACACGCTGCTTGCGTTATCTCAGGCGATACAACCGCGCATCCAAAGCCACATCCAGCTCCCTTGCATGAGGCGGCTAAACGTATCAATGTTCAAGCTGAACATTGCTGGTATGTGGGCGACGATTTGCGCGATATTCAGGCCGGGCAAGCGGCAGGCATGACAACCATCGCTGCGGCTTGGGGCTATTGTGGTGAAGTCGCACCGGCAACATGGAAGGCCGATTTTTTAGTCGAGTCGCCGCAGCAATTGCTGGCACTGCTCGACCGACATTGATAAGCGCCTTACGCGAAGACTTATAGTCGGCGTCATCATCTTGACGACACAGCCTCTTGAATCAAACGTGAAGCGCCCCATCTAATACGTTACAATAGCAATGCTTGGGGTCGACCTGGTTTCGACAGGGGTTGCAAAGCAGCGCAGGGCATACCGAGGGCTGGTCACCTCGTAAATACAACCAGACAAGTAATAACTGCAAACGATAACTCGTACGCACTAGCCGCTTAATAACCGGTTAGCTTCACACCGTTTCTTCCTTGGGGCGGGCTGGTCAAACAGCAGTGAAGTCATATACAAGGAATCGCGTCGGGCCGGGTCACTTGGCAAGGCGTTAAATAATAGGTGACTCGTCTGTCCGAAGCGTGTGCGTCCGCGTCGTACGGATTAAATCAAATGGCAGCACTAAGTATGTAGAACTGTCTGTAGAGTGCTTCTGGACGCGGGTTCGATTCCCGCCGACTCCACCAATAATGAAACCCCAACCGTTCTCGGTTGGGGTTTTTTCTTGTCTATTTGCGCCAGTTCCCGCGTGTTGTTGGGGGTTCCTGCGGAA